>Ga0078972_1000384_pt1 | contig 182478 bp, 139 predicted proteins | sample YelNatPaOPGAMG01_FD_67568 | JGI IMG/M metagenome (GOLD analysis project Ga0078972, IMG submission 67568) | Hot spring thermophilic microbial communities from Obsidian Pool, Yellowstone National Park, USA - OP-RAMG-01 (SPADES assembly) (version 2) | ecosystem: Environmental > Aquatic > Thermal... | reverse complement strand
GGCACTGACTTTTACCAGAAGTGACTTTAAAGTCCTTCAAGGAGGCAAAAGATTTTGCCCCTAACATATCCATCAGATAATAGTTTAGCAGGGTCTCTTCCTAAATCAACAAAAAGAACAGATAGGTGTGGCTTTTGGGCTTTTTAGAAGAGCCCAAAAGCCCACCCTTAATATATGTTATTAACCACATATTATACGAGGAGGTGGAATATGCCTCTTAAGAAAAAGAAAAAACCTCTTAAAAAGAAAAGACCTACGAAGAAAAAAATTTTAAGGAAGCGTCCTCAGAGAAAATGCTCGGCGAAGAAGCGCCCTACAAAGAAGCCGCCGGTGAGAAAAAAGGTTTCTATAAAGAAATCAGGGCAAAAACCTGTTATTAAACAAAAAGAAAATATCATTGGAAAGATTACGCATTATTTTCCTAAGGTAAGGGCTGCGGTGGTCAAACTAAGCAAACCCCTGGCAGTTGGAGACAACATTAAAATTAAAGGCCACACCACTGATTTTACACAGGCGGTAACCTCAATACAAATTAACCATGTCCCTGTAAATGTAGCCAAAAAAGGTGATGAGATAGGGATTCTTGTAGATTCGCGTGTGCGCGAGCACGATATTGTCTATAAGATTTAAGAAGTATAATAAGGAGTGTCATAAGGAGGGAAAATGAGGCTTGTGGAAATAGACAAAAAAGCAAAGGCGCTGGGAATCAAAGATACGTGGAAATATTCAAAAAAAGAACTAATAAGGGCAATTCAAAGGGCAGAAGGAAACACTGAGTGCTTTGCGACAAATAAAAGAGACTGCGACCAGTTTAACTGCTGCTTCAGGTCCGATTGTCTCTAAATAAAAATATGGACGGACAAAAAATAGGGACGTTTCTATTTTTTCGCTTTAGAGAAATTATGTAAAAAATAGAAACGTCCCTATTTTTTGCGTCCCTATTTTTTGTCCACATTTTTCTAAAAAGGAGGGAGGCATTATGATGAACATAGGTTCTGCAGGAATAGGCCTAAAACTATCTTTGCTTATGTTTAACTTAGGTTTTGGATATATCTTATGCTATTTGGCTAAGAAATCAGAAGACAAGGGCATAGGAAATTTAGGCCACGTAATCGGTATAATAATAATCACATTATCATCAGCGCTTATTCTATTTAATATTTGGGTTGGAGGTAATAGATTTTTAAGATGTGGCGGATTTAGTGGTTATGAAATGAAGTATGGTATGCCTCGCCCAGGTATGATGCATAGGCAAATGATGATGCAACAACAACAGCAGCAGCAGTTGCCTGAGCAAAAATAATCCAACACAAAATAGTGACAAAAATAGGGACGTTTCTATTTTTTCGCTTTAGAGAAATTATGTAAAAAATAGAAACGTCCCTATTTTTGCGTCCCTATTTTTTGTCCATTGCTCTCTATTCAGGAAAAAATAGAAACGTCCCTATTTTTGTCCATATTTTTTGTTGAAAATAAACAACATAGAGTTATTTTTAATATTTAACTCATTGTAATATAATAAGTTGCAATTACACACCCATTTTACGTTTAAAGTCATAGGTTCTATTATAAAAGTTGAATTTTGTAAACATCCCCACAAATCCAACCTTTAACCCAAAAAATCTCAAATAAAATCATAATTGTTAAACATTGAAAATAAATAAGTTACACCACTTTATAAATAATTTTGCAAAATATTTAAAATTGGCACAAATAATGCTTATATTAGAAATATCAAGACACACTTGGAATTACCAGGACATACTCGGACAAAATCGGACATCGTCATAATAAATACTATAAATAAATGGAGGATTAAAGTGGGAAATGGCAGAATGACTATTACTGATGTGGCAGACAGGCTTGGAGTAACCACCAAGACCATCATCCGCTGGGAAAAGGCAGGCAAGGTAAAGCGCGCAAAGCGCGACTGGCGTGGCTGGAGGGTATATGAGAAAGATGACCTTAAAAAATTAAAGGAATTTAAAGAAACAATTGTTTATTACGAGGAGGATAAAGATGAGGCTAAGGTATAAATATTTAGGTATAGGCGTTGGAATCCTGGCTATTTTTGCTGTTTCTTGCGCTTATGCTACAACAGATACAGATGAATTAAAGGTAATTGAAACCAAGGATGCCGTTGAGATTCAACTCCCGAATACAATAGCGGCAGGGGCTAATAAAACTGAAACGCAAGGTGCGAATAAAAAAGACAATAATGACCCCACAAAATTTGACCCATTAAAATACACCCTTGGACCTGAAGATGTAGTGGAAATCCTGGTGATGCGCCATCCGGAATTTAGCGGCACCTACCCCATAAACCAGGAAGGAAAACTGCAATATAAGTTTGTGGGAGATATTGATGTAACAGGTTTAACCAAGCAGCAATTGGAAGAAAAAATAAAGGATATTATCTCGGCTTATGTTATCTCTCCTGAGGTAAGCGTTACCATTACAGAATATAAAAGCAAGGTCTTTTACGTTATAGGCGAAGTAACAGCCCCTGGAAAATATTATATGCGCTCAGAGGCAATCCCTATAAGGGAGGCTGTTTTTCAGGCAGGCCTGCCAACCCAGGCAGCGGCAATGCGCAAAACCCAGATTATCACACCCGATAAAGAAGGGAACGCAAAAATAAGAAACGTAGATTTATATTCAGTGCTTTACGGTGGAAACTTAAAGAAAAACATTAATCTTTATCCAGGGGATGTCTTGTATATTCCTTCAACTGTAATGGCAAAGATAATCCGTGTAATTAACCCTGTGGCAACTACAGTAGGAGTAGCCTCGTCGCCGGCAGAGAGCGCCTCCACTGGCAAGGCTTCATTGCAAAACTTATCAAGATAAGGAGGGTATTCAATGGAAAATCAAGAATTCACAAAATATCGCAACCCAATGGAATACCTGAAGATATTCTTCCGCAGGAAATGGTTTTTTATAGGACCTGCATTTATCGGCCTGGTTGGAGGGATTATGGCTTGTTTTATCATCCCGCCGACGTGGCAGTCCTCAACAATTATCCTTGTGGAAGAGGAAAAAATTATTAACCCCCTTATTCAGAACCTTGCAGTCTCAACCACTGCTGTGCAAAGGATGCAGAGCATAAGAGAGATTATCCTGGGCTGGAATAGCCTTGTTGAATTAACAAATAAGTTAAATTTAGCCAAAGACGTCAAAACCCAGTTGGAATTTGAAAATCTCATTTTAGGTTTAAGGAGAAATATTATAGTGCAGATGCGCCAGCCAAACATTATAGTAATATCCTATTTAGGCAAGGAGCCGCGCGAGACCCAACTTGTTGCCCAGACATTAACTGACATACTGGTTCAAAAAAATATGCAGTCGCAAACCAAAGAGACTGATGTGGCAATAAATTTTATAAAGGAGCAACTCGCTATTTATAAACGCAAGATAAAGGAATCTGAAATCGCAAAACTTGAAGAACAACTAAAAAACCTTCTGGTTGACTCAACTGAATTGCACCCTATGGTGAAAGAATTAAGGGGAAAAATAGACATTGCTAAAAAGGAATTAGAGTCCGGGGAGTATGAAGTTAAAGGCTCAGAACAGCCCTTAACAAGCCCTGCCCGCGAGGCATTAAAACAGGAATTGGATAAACTTATTGAAAAAGAGACAGCAGCCCTCTCTGGCTCAACCGCTTACGCAGCCGAGGCGCAGCATGACCCCAATACGTCTATATACAAACTTCTTTTAATGGACAAGGTAGATTCTTCCCTGGCTCGGGATATGGATGTAAACATAAATATCTATAATATGCTGCTACAGAGATTAGAAACAGCCAAGATTACCCAGCGCCTTGAAACCTCAAGGGAAGGCACCCGCTACACTGTTTTGGACCCTGCGAGACTGCCTTTAAAGCCTGTAAAACCAAATAAACCCCTTGTGGCGTTGATTGGGCTTTTTTTAGGCGGTGCGGCAGGCGCAGGATTAGTATTTGCCAGGGAATTTATGGACCAGTCAATCTTAGACATTGAAGACGCCAAGCACAGTCTGGAATTGCCTGTGCTGGGCGCAATTTCCCGCATCACAACGCAGGAAGAGATTGACAGGGAAAAACAGAAAAAAATGATTGTCATAGGCAGCAGCATTATCCTGGGATTATCCTTAATTATTACTACTGCCTTGATTTATTTATTGAAAAAATAGGTACGAAAATAGGGACGAAAATAGGGACGTACGAAAATAGGGACGTTTCTATTTTTTCCCTTAATAGAGGAGCAAAGGAAAAAATAGAAACGTCCCTATTTTCGGAAAAATAGAAACGTCCCTAAATTAGACTATGTACGAAAAATTCTACGGCTTTAGCGAAAAACCATTTAACACGACCCCTGACTCAAAGTTTTTCTTCTCAAGTTCCAAGCACTTAGAGGCGTTAAACAGTCTGAGGTACGCCATTGACGAGCGCAAGGGGTTTGTTGTTATTACAGGCGAAATAGGAGCGGGCAAGACAACGGTCTGTCGAACCCTTATAAACATACTGGATTTAAACACAAAAGTTGCAATCATAACCAATACCCATCTTACACCAAAAGAACTCATTGCAGAAATCCTGGATGAGTTTGAGGTGGAATACAAACCAGGCACAAAGCAGAAATTATTGTCGCAATTGAACCACTACCTCATCCGTCAGTTGGCAAATGACGTAAATATGGTCTTAATAATTGACGAGGCGCAGAATCTAACCTCAAAAACCTTAGAAGAAGTCAGGATGCTTTCTAACTTAGAGACAGAAAAGGAAAAACTCATTCAGATTATCCTCCTGGGGCAACCGCAGTTAAAGGCAAAGTTAGAAAACGCAAACTTAGAGCAATTCCGACAGAGAATCGCTGTTTATTACCATTTATCTTCATTAAGCCGCGAAGAAACCCGCGAGTATATCCTGCACCGCTTAAAACTCGTTACCTCCAATGGTTACGCAGATATCTTTCTTCCAGAGGCAATAGATTTAATATACACTTATTCCCGCGGCATACCGCGGTTGATTAACCTTATTTCAGACAGCGCCCTTTTATCCGGCTACGTTTACGAAACAAGGCAGATTACAGAACAGATTATTAAAGAGGTGGCAAAAGAACGCAGTTTTAACTATAAACCTGATTCCTTGGGATTGGACATCCCCGACTCTATTTAGTTGTCAGTTATCAGTTGTCAGTTTTCAGATAAAAAAAATGTATAATTTTGAGAAATTAACCGCTTGGCAAAAAGTAATGGACTTCTGCGAATTAATCTATAAAGAAACGAGGCGATTTCCTAAAGAGGAAATGTTCGGTTTGACTTCACTTAAGTTGCGCAAACGGCTTGATTATTTAACAAAAGATTCGTATGCAAAGGTTTCTTCAGATTTAGAAGAGATTGGTCGTCTTGGAAACTGACAACTAAATTAATTTTGAAAGGAGTAATGTAATGGGCAAACTAACCGATGCACTCAAAAAAGCAGCGCAAGAGCGGCTTTCAAGACTTGAAAAAATTGACACACAATCCGATGTAAAATACCAGTTTATTGTCAAGAAAACCGTCGAGTCAAAGATAGACCCGCGGGTTGTGCCTTTTTACGACCCGCATTCCCCTGTAACAGAGCAATACCGCACCCTGCGCACCAACATCCAGGCAATCAAAACAGAAAAGCCAATAAAGGCAATTGTCCTCACAAGCGCCATCCACGGCGAAGGAAAAACCATCACAGCAATTAACCTGGCTATCTCCATAGCCAATGACTTAAATAAGAAGGATGTCCTTTTGGTTGACTCTGATTTGCGCCGCGGGAGGATTAGTAAATACTTAGGGTTTAAATCTGAGGCAGGGCTTGCCAACTTGCTTACAAATGGGGTAAGTATTGACGACGCCCTTGTTAATATAGGTATTAATAACCTTACTATATTGCCTGCAGGCAAACCGCCGTCAAATCCAGCGGAACTCTTGGGGTCTGTAAAGATGAAAAACCTTATCAGCGCTTTAAAATCAAGATACGACTACATCATCTTTGACACCCCGCCTATTATACCCGTAACAGATGCCGGGCTATTAGGCTCCCAGGCTGACGGCGTAATTATGGTTGTTCAGGCAAACCGCACCCAAAAGGGGGTAATCAAGCACAGCGAAGGCCTGTTAAAGCAAGCCCAGGCAAAACTACTTGGGTATATCTTAACGAACATCCAGTATCATATCCCAGCGTATATTTATAGATATTTATAGATTATTGATTAGAATATAAAAATACAAATTTTTATTGCATTATGTTATCAAATATGTTAAATTATTGCTATGAAATTGGAAGAATTTATTAAACTCGTAGGGGAGTTTCCGGTAATTGATACGGAGATTTTGCTTGCCGGGGTATCGAATCCCAGGCCCTTTAAAGTGCAAATCAGCCGCTGGCAAAGAGCCGGAAAACTCATCCAACTAAAAAGAGGCGTCTATCTGCTGGGCGCCGCTTATCGCAAAGTCAAACCATATGAACCTTACATTGCGTTTATTTTAAAAAAACCTTCTTACATCAGCCTGGAAAAAGCCCTTGAGTATTATGGCTTGATTCCCGAAGCAGTAAAGGTTTATACATCTGTTACTACCAAACGGCAGGGGCGTTTTACTTCAAAATTTGGAATCTTTAATTATAAACATATTCAGAATTCTCTTTTTTGGGGATATAACTCTATTACGATGAACGGACAGACAGGTTTTATTGCCTCACCAGAAAAAGCCCTATTGGATTTAATCTATCTAAGAGGAGTTAAAATTTCGCCAGCGTACCTTAAGGAATTACGGCTTCAAAATGTGGAAAAAATCAATTTAGACGAACTTTTAGCCTGCGCCCGGCGCTTTAAGAAACCCGGTATGCTGCAGGCGGCTAAAAAGATTAGCGAGTTCATTCAATCCGAACAAAAAAAGGTAAAGGTATTATGAAAGATTATGTCCTGGAACTTGCCTCAAGGCAAAGCGGCTTTAATGCCAAGTTAAACATTATGCGCGAGTATCTTCAAGCATATATCCTAAGGATTATGCACGATGAAGGGGTATTTCGCTCTATTGCTTTCCTTGGCGGAACTGCATTGCGATTTCTATACGGACTACCGCGTTTCTCTGAGGATTTAGGCTTTTCTATTATCAGGAAAGCCGATTACCCTTTTGTTGAACTTATCAAAAAGGTAAAAAAAGAACTTGTTTTATCAGGCTATAATGTTTCTGTCATCTATGGTGAGGAAAAGACTGTTCAGAATGCATTTATCAAATTTGAAGGGTTGATGTATGAGGCAGGGCTTTCGCCACTTAAAAGCCAGAAATTTTCCATTAAAATAGAGATTGATACCAATCCTCCGGCTGGCGCTATTTTACAAACATACATTGTGAATAAATATTTCCTCCTTTCATTTTCATCTTACGATTTACCTTCGCTTTTTGCAGGCAAGATTAACGCATTGCTCAGCCGCAAATACACCAAGGGCAGGGATTTTTTTGATTTGGGATGGTATTTATCTAAATGGAAAGATATTTCTCCTAATCTGGTTTTACTGGCAAACAGCCTAAAACAGACAGGTCGGAAAAACCGAGTTCCTTCAGTAAAAAACTGGAAAAAATTGATTTATAATATTGTTAAAGAAGTGGAGTGGAAGAAAGTAAGACAGGATGTAGAAAACTTTCTGGAAAATCCGCGCGATTTAGAAATTCTGACTCAAGACAACATCTTGCGGCTATTAAAACCGCGTGATTAACTTACTTAAATCTGAGAATTGAAAAACTAACAAGTAGATAAAGGAGTTTTTTATGAGATACTTAGTTACAGGCGGCGCAGGTTTCATCGGTTCAAACATAGTAGAACGCTTACTAAAGGACGGCCACTTTGTCCGCGTCCTGGATAATTTCTTTACCGGCAAACGCCAGAATTTATCTTTTGCTATTGACCATCAACCATCTACCATCGACCCAAAGATTAAGGGGAGTGTCCCTGCTTTTGAACTGATAGAAGGCGACATCCGCGATAAATCAACTTGTGAACAGGCTTGTAAAGGCATTGACTACGTCCTTCACCAGGCAGCCCTTCGCAGCGTCCCTAAATCAATGCAGGACCCCGAAAGTTATAATGAGGTAAATATTGGAGGCACCCTTAATATGCTTCAGGCAGCAGCCAGGGCAAAGGTAAAGCGCTTTGTCTTTGCCTCCTCAAGTTCGGTCTATGGGGATACAGATAAATTCCCGGAAAAAGAAGATGCCTTTCCGCTTCTAATTTCCCCTTACGCATTAACCAAGTTGGCAGGGGAATACTACTGCCGGATTTTCTCAGAGCATTACGGATTAGAAACCGTATGCCTAAGATACTTTAACGTCTTTGGACCCAGGCAAGCCCTTGATGATGAATACGCTGTGGTTATCCCTAAGTTTATTCACTGCATATTGCACGATGAGCAACCGCCAATCTTCGGCACAGGCAGGCAATCCCGCGACTTCACCTATATTGACAACGTAGTTGAGGCAAATATCCTTGCTGCCACAACACCCTCTCCCCATCGGGGAGAGGGTCAGGGTGAGGGAAGTGATGGGCAAAAAACCTTTCATGGCGTCTTCAACGTCGCCAATGGCTCTGACCATACAGTCCTTGAACTCGTAGATTTACTTAACAAAATCATCGGCAAAAATATTAACCCAAAATTTCTACCCCCCAGGCCAGGGGACGTCTTCCGCACCTTAGCGGATATAACAAAAATAAAGGAAATATTGAAATTTAAACCAAAGGTAAGTTTTGAAGATGGCTTACGCAAAACAGTGGAATGGTTTAGAAGGAATATTTAAAATGTTTAAACTTTTAACTATCAGTATGCTTAGCCTGCTCATCACTGGTTGCAGGTCAGGGGGAGGCGATGGCGTAATGGGCTTGCTTTTTACCTCAGGCGGCACAACAGGCTCAAGTAGTGCGCTGGGAGGCTCTGGTTTAATCTCCAGTAGTTCTAACAGCGCCATTGTCTTAGCCCACAACCCTGAACCCAGTTCTATGGTTCTTTTGGGCTTAGGCCTTGCCGGCTTAGCAGTATCAGCATTAAGAAAGAAAAAGAGATAATCTCTTAAGCGCTTGTGAATTTGGGGTTTTAGTTTTTAGTTTTGACTTTTGCGTTAAACAAACGCAATGCGCACGATAACGCGCCAACGCTTCTAAAATATGTCCGACCTTAAACGCCAAACAGTTTCCGGGATAAAATGGCTTGTGGGTAGTAGTTTTATCCAAAGAGGCATCCAGACAATCACTACAGTAGTCTTAGCGCGGCTGTTGGGCCCAGTGGATTTTGGATTGTTTGCCTTGGCTTTTGTGGCAATTGATGCCTTAGGGTTATTTAAGAGTATGGGTTTTGACTCTGCGCTCATTCAAAGAAAGGATAATGTAGAAAAGGCGGCAAATACCGCTTTTTTTATCATCCCGCTTTTAGGGATTATGCTTTATTTTATATTAACCCTTTCCGCGCCTTGGATTGGCAGGTTCCTGAATAACACGCAGGTAGTTAGAGTTATTCGCGCGCTCGGCATCATCTTCATCATTAGTTGTTTTAGCAAAGTCCCTGCAGCGCTCTTAGAAAAAAAGATGCAGTTTCGCAAGGCTTCCATCATCGAGATAAGCACTGCCTTGGTTTATGGGTTAAGCGCAATTGCCTTTGCCTTCTTAAAATTCGGGGTATGGAGTTTAGTTATCGCCTATATCTTAAAGACGGTTAATCAGGCAATTTTGACCTTTATCTATGCCAAATGGCGTCCTAAATTTGAGTTTGACCGAAGAATCGCCTTAGAGATGTTTCATTTTGGCAAGTTCTTGTTTTTAGGGGGAGTGGTTTGGTTTCTAAAGATGAATCTGGATAATCTTTTGGTAGGTAAACTTTTAGGGGTAAGCGCTTTGGGAATATATGCGATTGCCTTTAATTTGGCGAATTTCCCTGCGGACTATTTTGGAGGCAAGGTGTATAGAGTTATCTTTCCTGCCTTTTCTCGAATTCAGGATGACCAATACGATTTAAAACAGGCATTCTTAAAAACTACTAAATTTGTGGGAATCTTTACTTTTCCTTTCTGCGCGATTTTATTTTTGATGGGCGATGAGGTAATAAGATTAATATACGGATTAAAGTGGTTAGAGGCGATAGGGGTATTAAAGGTCTTGGCTTTTGCCGGGCTACTTAATACCCTTCCAGTAGCAATGGGACCTTTGTTTAATGCTGCCGGCCATCCTAAGGCAGGGTTTTGGTGTGGCGTGATTCAGGTGGCTTTGTTCTTTTTATTTATTGCCCCTGCGGCAAAAGTTTTTGGGCTGGTGGGGGTAGGGCTGGTAGTAGTTATCTCGTCCTTCGTGGCAGTAATTGCTTATCTACCTTTTACAATGAAGTTAGTTTCTTTAAAAATAACTGATATTTATCTTAGTTTAAAGCCAGGGCTACTTTCTTCTTTTTTGATGGCAATAGGTATAATTCTCTTAAAATATATCTTACCCAAATGCGATATCGGCATCCAATTCTATTATAATTTAGGGATTTTAGCCTTTTTCTCTATTATCATCTACAACTTCACGCTTTTTAAAATCGAAAGGAATCTCTTTAAAGAAATCAAAGAGATGGTTTTTTAGATGGAAGATAAAGTTTTTGCGTTGAAGCCTTGGTTAAAAGAGTTTGTCTTTGAACAAAAATGTGTGCCGTGGAGAGTCTATAAAACATATTGCAAGATGAGAAATGGGATTTTTAATATCAATACACCAAAACATTGGGATAGGGTATGGAGTAAGGAAAGATACACGCCAAATTCACACCGATTTTATCCTGAGGCATTTGGGAAGATTATTTCTTTTATTTCTAAAGGAGCAAGGGTTGTAGATATCGGGTGTGGGATAGGTATTCTTTTAGAAAGATTAAAAAGAGAAAAAAATTGCGATGTTTTTGGCGTTGATATCTCAAAGGAAGCCATAAAGACAATTAAGGAAAAAGATATAGATGGAATGGTTGCAAGAGTTCCTCCTATTCCTTTACCAGCAAATTCTTTTGACATTGTTATCTCCACCGAGTTACTTGAGCATATCAATACCCCAAAATCGTTAATAAAAGAGATGACAAGAATTTGTAAACCATCCGGCTATTTAATCATCACTACCCCAGATAGCGCCCTTTTTCCTTATCTAGAAAGAGAACATGTTAATGTATTTAATGAAAATTCTCTGAAAAAATTATTTAATGACTTTAAAGAAATTGAGAGTTTAGAGATTTTAAGAGTAAAAGAAAGTGAAGAGAAATTCAACCGTTTTATAATTAAAGCGAAATTATGCCCGAAGTCAGCGTAATTATACCAACGTATAACTGTGCAGATTTTATCTGTGATGCTATTGATAGTGTTTTAGCCCAAACCTACAAAGATTACGAAATAATTGTGGTAGATGGCTCAACCGATAATACCAAAGATGTCCTCAAAAAATACAATGGCAAAATCAGGTATTTCTATCAAGAGAGTAGGGGCGTCTCGGCAGCAAGGAATAAAGGAATAAAAGAGGCAAAAGGCAAATATATTACCTTATTAGATGCAGATGATATATGGTTACCTGATAAATTAAAATTACAAATGGAAGCAATTAAATCAAATCCTGAAGTAGCAATGGTATTTACTGATTGCGAATCGTTCAATGAAAAAGGTACGGTAAGAGAATCCGGAACACGCACCCAAGAGCCACCTGAAAAAATAGATAAGGGAAGTTTTAGAGGCAAAGTTTTACAAATGCAATTTAACGATGGAATAGAACTTAAAGGTAATTTCTATGAAGATTTATTGCAGGGCAATCTTATGCATACGTCGTCTATATTATTAAATAAAGAATATCTTAACGAAGTGGGGCAATTTGATGAAAGTTTATTGGTCTGTGAAGATTATGAATTATGGCTTAGAATTGCTTTAAAATTTCCCCTATTATACATCAACAAAATTACTGCTAAATATCGGATTAGAGACAATGGTTTATCAAAAGATATGGCAATAAGGCCTTATCATTACAAAAAATGGGATGCTTTTGTTTTGGAAAAACATCTTAAAATATCTCCTTCTAAATATAGAAGATTAATCAAAGAGAGAACTTTAAAATTATACACTATCAGCTCTTGGGGGTACTTAAATAATAATGACAAAATAGAAACAAAAAAAATATGTTTTCGCGCCTTAAAATGCGGCAGAGCAAATATGAAGATATTTATATATTTATTTTTAACATTTCTGCCTTTAAAACTAATTAGTTATTTAAGGAGAAAGAAATATACCTATGCCTAAGGTTAGCGTAATAATTCCAACTTATAACCGTGCAGATTTTATCTGCGATGCTATTGATAGTGTTTTAGCCCAAACTTATAAAGATTACGAGATAATTGTGGTTGATGATGGCTCAACCGATAATACCAAAGAAGTCCTCAAAAAGTATGATGGTAAAATTAGGTATTTCTATAAAGAAAATATGGGCGTCTCGGCAGCAAGGAATAAAGGAATAAAAGAGGCAAAAGGGGAATATATTGCTTTCTTAGATTCGGATGACATATGGTTAACTAATAATCTCGAAACCTTGATAAATGCAATAATAACTTCTGGGGTATTCGTTGTTACCTCAACAGTGAAGACGATTGATGTCCATGGAAACATACTTGGAATAAAACCATTACTTCGTAAAGGTTTCTCTATAGAAGATAAATTTTATAACATGAGTTATATTCCTCCATCTTCGGTATTGTTAAGGAGAGAAGTATTTGATAAAGCAGGATTGTTTGATGAAGCTATAAAAGCTGCGGAAGATATTGATATGTGGATAAGAGTTTCAGCTAATTTTAAGGTGGTCCGTATAGATGAACCATTAGCCCTATGTAGAGTACATAGTAATAATTTATCCAAAAATGAGAAGCAAACAATTATGGGGCACATTCAGTATTGGAAAAAGATTTTGCGAAATAGAAAAGTTTATTATAAAGACGTCCCCACCTATTTTTTAAGGATAAAAGTTGCCCATTATTATTATTTACTGGCTAGATATTTCTTTAAGCACCGCGAATATAAAAAAGCTATTAGTAATATTGTTATAGCACTTATTTATTTTCCTTTTGTGGGAATCTCATTTTTTGAGAAAAGTGATAGTATTTTCAATAAAGCTAAAAAAATTATAAATCCATTTTTTCTTTTACTTTTTTGCCTTTTAAAAGATTTATGGAAGATATTTCTATCTAAAAGCCTTATATTTAAATGGACGCGAAAATTTTTGTAATAACTTTTATAAGATTATAAACTATCTTGAAAAATTAAGAATAAGTTGTCTGCTTAGGTAGGACTAATAAGTATATATACGCTTATTTAATAGAGACAATTTAGTTCGTATAAATAATGGTTATAAAAGCTTAATTTTGTTGTACTAAAAATATGAATTGCAGAATCGTAATTATTTCTCCGGAAATTCTTCCTGTTCCACCTATAAAAGGTGGAGCTGTGGAATCTTGGATTTATGAGATAATAACGAGATTGCCAAAATCCTACAGTATTCAGTGTCTTGGTATTTTTGATAATAGGTTATCAAAATTTGAAATACAGGGAAATATAATATACCAGCGTTTTAAACTAGGATTATTTTCTAAAATTTTTACTTTGACGTATAAGTTGCCATTCAAAAGGTCAGATTCTTGCTTATATTGGATTACATATTCTTTATGGTGTGCTTGGAAATCACGTAGATTTAAAGCCAATATCATACATATCCATAACCGAATTCAATTTGTGCCAATAATCAAATTTCTAAACCCTAAATCAAAGATAATATTACATATTCATAATCTCAGTGCATTAAACTATAAACGGGTTTGGAATAATAGAATATTAAGAAAGATAGACCTCTTGTTAGGTTGCAGTAAATTTTTGGCTCAAGAAATGAAATGTAGATTTTCTGATTATAAAGATATCGCTTATGTTTATAATGGGTACGCTAAAGATAGATTTATCCCCTATTGGCTGAGAATGCAAGAAAGGCAAAAAATCAGAGAAAAATTTAATATAGAAAATAGCGAGAAAGTAATTTTATATATTGGGAGGATTGCTAAAAATAAAGGAATTCATCTTTTGCTTGAATCCTTTTTAAACTTAGAAAAGAATTATCCAAAAATTAAATTGGTTATTGTAGGAGGAGAGACGGAAAGCGATGAATCTTCTCATAAATACTTTTTATATCTTAAAAAATTAGCTAGTAATGTTAGAAAAGGCAAAGTGATATTTACAGGCAAAGTTCAATATTCTCAAATACATAAATATTACCTTTTAGGTGACATATTAGTTATTCCATCAACCGTAGAAGAGGGCTTGTGTTTGGTGGCCTTAGAAGGAATGGCTTGCGGAATTCCAATCGTAACTTCGGGACGTGGAGGCATTTCAGAGGTTATTCAAGATAATAAAACCGGGCTTTTGGTGAATAACGTAGAGACCATAGAAGAACTGCAGGAAAAAATCGATGGTCTATTAAGTAACGAAAATTTACGAACTACCCTTGGAAAAGCTGGCTACGAATTTATAAAAGACAATTTTACATGGGAAACTATTACAAAGAATATAGAAAATATCTATTGCAAGATATGCTACAGAAGAAATACCCTCTTTTTCGAACCATCCTCTGGTTTTGGGGGGTCGGGGAATTCTTTGTTTAATTTATTAAAATTCTTAAACCAAGAGAAATTTAAACCCTTAGTTGTTACTCTTAATGATGGTCCGCAATTTACAAAAATTAAGGAGTTGGGAGTCAAGATAATTAAACTCCACGCAAAAGAAATAGAGCCAGAGAATAATGAGGGAGTGCTTACTTATTTAAAACTTTTTTACCAAGGGATATTTTATCTTTTACCCCTTACTTTAAAATTGCTCTTTATCATTAAAAAATACAAGATAGACCTTTTACATATTAATACAAATATCATCTCAGGTATCCCGGCGATTTTGGCAGGTAAAATGGCAGGTATCCCTTGTATCTGTCATATTCGCCAAACAAGAAGACCAATCAAAAGAGAAAAATTCTTTTTCAGATGGATAGATAAAATTATCCTCCTAAATCAAAAGGCAAAAGAGATTTATTTAGAAGATACACAGTCGAATAAGTTGTCTTTAATTTACGATGGATTAGACCTTGAAGGTTTTAAGCCCAAAAATGATAGAGAAAGAATAACTAAAGAGTTTAATTTAAATGGTTCACCTTGTGTGGGAGTATTAGGCAGATTAGTAGAAGGAAAGGGTCTTGATGATTTTATTAAGGCATCAGCATTGGTTCTAAAAGAAAAGCCAGAGACAAAGTTTTTTATTGTCGGTAGCGACCCTTCAGAAGATAAACATCTTGAAAAAGAACTAAAGAGTTTAGCGCAAACCTTAAATCTAAATGGCAATCTTATTTTTACCGGCTGGCGAAATGATGTGTCAGACTTGATTTCCTCTTTTGATGTTTTAGTGCAACCATCGTCATCATTTCCTGAAGGGTTTGGCCTAACTTGTATTGAGGCAATGGCTTTGGGTAAACCAGTGGTTGCCACGAATATCCCCGGACCGCAGGATATTGTTGTGGATGGAAAAACAGGGTTTTTAGTCCCGGCATACGCTCCCACATCCTTAGCCGAGGCAATCTTAAAATTACTCAATAATCCCCAATTAGCCAAAAATATGGGTGAAGAAGGAAGGGAAAGGGCAGAGGAATTATTTGATATCAGGAAAAACGTTAAGAAGATAGAGGCGCTTTATGAAGAAATACTTAAAGACAGATAATTCGCAGGTTTTGCTTACAAAATCCTCTTTTGATTATCGCACCTATTTTTTCTTTTTTCTTTTTGTTGTCTTATTAGGGGTGATGATAATCAAGGAGGTCTCTTTACCTACGCCTTTAATTGTAGTTTTAGCCGGGAGTTCCTTTTTGGCTTTATTATTTTTGGCTTTTTCAAAGCCGATTTTTCCCTTATTAGTCCTGATTGCCTATGCGCCTTTTGCTCTGCAGTTTACCGGGCAATTTGGTTTAGAAATTACAGGTTTTAATCTTACCAATATTTTGATGTTTTTTGCCTTTATCGGTTTGGTTTGGCAGAGTTTAAAGCAAAGACAGAATATGTTTCAGATAAGTTTTCTGGGTTTTTTGATTATTTTACTTTGTTTGTGGGGTTTGCTGACCATTCTGCGTTCAAAATTTCTTTATGGCGTTTATTATCAGACTGAGGACTTTTTTATCCTTTTTAAACGCTGGGTAACGCCAATATTGTTATTCTTCTTTGTTTTTCAGATGGTAAAAGACCCTAAGGATTTTAAAGAGGTGCTTTTTATTGTGCTTTTGGTAACTGTGGTGATTGCAGGGATGGCAGTGCGGGATTATCTGCATTATGGCGACCGTGGAAGTATAGATGAATCGCGTATCGGAGGCATCTTTAATCAGCCCAATATGTTAGGAGCGTTTTTTGTCTATAATATGTTTTTCTTTTTGGCTTTCTTTCTTTATTATTGGCGCTCTTTTAAATACTGGTTATTGCTTCTTCCATTTCTTCTTTGTTTTAGGGGGATAATGGTTACTTTTTCAAGAGGCGCCTATATTGCCTTTGCCTGCGCCGGCGCTGCAGTAACCTTTTTTAAAAATAAAGTTTTATTTCTTATTGTCTTGGTTTGTCTGATTGCGTCTTTACTTAACCCAGTTTATCTTCCTGAAGGTATCAGGCGAAGGATGGCTTCTACATTCTTTGGCGAAAAAGTTATCTCTACAGACATAGAAGAGATAAAAGACCCCAGCGCAGGTAGACGTATTATGATATGGCAAGGCGCCTTAGCAATGATAAAAGACCAGCCGATTTTTGGTTTTGGCTATGGCACTTTTCCTTATGTAATTGGTAATTATGTCCCCAACCTTGCTGGAGCAGATGCGCATAATACCTATCTTATCTTAGCAGCAGAGATGGGGGTACCTGCCTTGGGTTTATTTGTGTTGATTTTGCTGGTATTACTTAAAAATAGTTGGTGGTTGTTAAGAAAGACAAAAGAGCGGTATTTTAAGGCATTTGCCTTAGGAATGTTGGGTTGCTTGGTGGGTTTAATCGTTGCCAATATCTTCGGCTCGCGCTTAAATTCTGAAGAAGTAGGGGCATATTTTTGGGTTTATAGTGGGCTACTTTTATCCGCGGTAAAAATGAAAAGAGAAAACTCGATTTAGATAATATGGATGTATTAATGGAAAGAGAAAACGTAACTTGTGCAATTTGCGATAAGAATAATACTACCTTGATTTGTCAGACAAAATCTTTGTATTCAGATGAAATGTTTTTGATTGTGAAATGTAATAAGTGTGGACTTATATATGTTAATCCTCGCCAGAAATGGTCTTGTAAAAAGTTAATTATAGAGTATGCTGATGTGGTAAAAAATTTTGTTAAGAAGGACGGAGATAACTATGTTGTTTATAAACATATATTGAATTTCATTGAGTCTATAAAAAAGAAAAAGGGAAAATTTTTAGATATCGGTTGTTCTACAGGGGGGGCATTGATCGAGGCTAAAAAAAGAGGTTGGGAAGTGTATGGTATAGAGCTAAATAAATCTTGTGCTAACTTCTGTATAAATAAAGGCATAGAAATTTTTCAAGGTGAGACTTACGAAGCAAATTTCCCAGATAACTTTTTTGATGCAATAATAATGGTCCATAGCATTGAGCATTTATATAATCTTAATAAAGATTTTAGAAAAATAAAGTGTATGTTGAAAAGCGGTGGATTAATTTACATTATGACTCCTAATTTTAATAATTATTTAATACGGATACTTAAGAAATTGCATCTAATTTCTGAAAATTTTGATAAATTAGATCCTACAGCCCACGCATATTATTTTACTAAAAGCTCTTTAAAGAAATTGCTTATCAGTAATGGTTTTAATATTAAGAAAGTTAAGGCGGGAATTAGTGGCGATTTTCTTCTCAAAGACAATAATACTTTTAAGAAAGCATTATATCTATTTATTAAACCCATTTTAATTTTAATTAGTTTATTCGATCCCGGCTCAACTCTAATAGCTTTGGCTGAAAAATAAGATAATTTAAATAATTATATATATGATAAAAATTCTCTACCTTATTGACAAACTTACTTTAGCCGGGGCGCAGAATCACCTCCTTGAGTTGATTAATGGCTTAGATAAAACAAAGTTTACCCCTGAATTAATTACCTTAAAAGACTTAGGGATAAAGAGGATATACGGATTCTCAGGGATAAGAGGCATTTTTAGATTAATAAAGATTATTCGGCTTCATAAACCTGATATTGTCCAGGCATATTTGTTTAGCGAAAATATCCTGGGCGCAATTGCGGTAAAAATGGTTGGGGTAAAAGTGATGATTACCGGTCGGCGCGATACTGGTATGCTTCGCGAAGGAAAATTCAGGCATATCTTAGCCTACCGAATGACAAATAGATGGGTGGATAAGATTGTCTGCGTGAGCGAGGCAGTAAAAAATGTGGTGCTGGAAAAAGAAAAAGTAAATCCTGAGAAAATAGAGGTTATCTATAATGGAGTGGATGTAGAAAAATTCAAAATTCAAAATTCAAAATTCAAAATTAAATCCTCGTTAGGTATCAAAGAAGACGAATTGGTAGTCGGAATGATTGCGAATTTTAGTTGGATAAAAGGGCATAAAGAGTTTATTGAGGCAATTCCTTTGATATTAAAAGAAATACCCCATACCAAATTTTTACTCATCGGAGACGGACCCCTTAGAAGTAATATTGAATACTCAATACTCAATACTCAATACTCAATACGAAACAAGGTATTATTTTTAGGCAGCAGAAAAGATATACCTGAGTTGCTTTCAATTATGGATATTTCTGTGAATGCGTCTTATTCCGAAGGGATGTCTAATACGATTTTAGAATCAATGGCGCAAGGCGTGCCAGTGGTGGCTACGGCAGTAGATGGAAACTTGGAAACGGTAATGGATGGCATAACTGGTAAATTAGTTCCTTCCCGAAACGCCAAAGCAATGGCAGAGGCAATTATTAACTTATTGAAAGATAAAGAATTAAGAAAAAGGATGTCAGAAGAGAGTCGAAAGATAGCCAAAGAAAGATTTAATTTAGAAAAGATGATAGGCAATTTCACAGATTTATATCAAAGATTAACCCAACCCAAAATTGCCTTTATTTTTTCCCAATTTCCCTGCTACGATGAAACCTTTATCCTGCGCGAGATGAATTTCTTTAAAAAAGAAGGGCTTAATTTTTTGATTTACTCAATTAAAAAGCGCAAAGATAAAATTGTGCATCCTGAGGCAAAAGAATTAATAGGATTAACGCATTATCTGCCATTTTTTTCATTTAAACTTATTCTAAAAAATCTCTATTTTGCCTTGAGGTATCCTTTGAGATATTTTTCGCTGTTTATTGAGGTGTTCTTGAATAATTTTAAAAACCCAGAATTTCTTTTAAAAAGTGTGGTTATTTTTCCGCAGGCAGTAGGATTTGCCTGGCAGGCAAGAAAAGACAAGATAAACGCTGTTCATGGCCAATGGGCCACTTATCCTGCAACCACTGCTTATATCATCGCAAGACTAAATAATCTTTCCTTTAGTTTTACCGGGCATGCGCACGATATTTATTTGGATACAACAGGTTTGAAAGAAAAAATAGAGAAGGCAGAGTTTGTGTTGACCTGTACCGCTGATAATAAACGATATTTATTGAACTTGCTAAATAATGATACTCAATGTTCAATACGCAATACTCAATACGAAAACAAAATCATTGTCAGTTATCACGGTGTAGATTTACAACGCTTTAAAAAATCTCTTACATCCTTTATCCCGCAGGAAAAAGAGGAGAGTTTTAGGATTCTTTCCGTCGGTTCGCTCTTACCTTGTAAGGGCTTTGACATCCTTATCGCGGCTTGTAAAATCCTTAAAGATAAAGGCATAAATTTTCATTGCACTATTGCCGGTGGAGGGCCTTTAGAAAAGGACCTTAAACGCCAGGCGCAAGAGGCAGGCCTGACAGAAAAGATTAATTTTACAGGTTATATTACCCAGGATAAACTTATTCCTTTATACCAAGGCGCTGATGTAGTTGCATTAGCGGTTCGGCCTGAAATCCATTGGGGAATCCCTAATGTGCTTTTAGAGGCAATGGCAAGTAAGGTTGTGGTGGTAACTGTAGAATTGCCTTCTACCGCTGAGTTGATAACTGATGGAAAAACCGGCTTTATTGTCCCTCCCAAAAATCCTCAAGTCTTGGCAGAGAAACTGATATTCTTGGCAAAAAATCCACAGTTACGCCAGGAAATTGCTGAAGCAGGTTACCGCATCGTAGAAGAGAAGTTTAATCTGCAAAAAAATGCCTCTGAATTAAAAAAGGTCTTTGAGAAGGCATTGGAAAGAAGAAGGCAATTCGCCAAGATGCGCAACCAAAAACTTATAGTTTTAACTTATCATAGAGTAACTAATGAACTGCCTGATAAATACATCAAAGTCAGCGTAGATAATTTTAGAAAACAGATGGAATTTTTAAAAAGGCATTCATATAAAAGCATCTCTTTAGAAGAGGCATACGCGTTTATTAAAAATGGCAAAGAAATACCCAAAAAATCCATCCTTATTACCTTTGATGACGGTTGGAAAGACAACTATCTGAATGCCTATCCGATATTAGAGGAATACGGTTTTAAATTCGCTGTCTTTTTAACTGTAGATAAAATCGGCAAAGACAAGCAATTTCTAAATTGGGATGAGGTTTCTTTGATGGCAAGAGAAGGAACAGATTTTGGCTCGCATACCTTATCGCACAGTGATTTATCTCAGTTAAACAATTCTCAACTTTATAAGGAACTTGCAGAATCAAAACGGATAATTGAAGAGAAAATAGGCAAATCCGTAGAGTTTCTCTGTTATCCCAAAGGATATTTTAACCTTGAGGTTAAAAGATTAGCAGAAGAAGTTGGCTATCAGGCAGGATTTAGTGTCTTACGGGGTAAAAATAAGGCAGGGATAGACCCTTATGAGATTAGAAGGATTGGTATTGGCAATAAAGATAACTTATTAAGTTTTAGATTTAAACTCTCAGCCGCTTATGAATTCTTGCGCCGCTTATTTCCAGAATCCTCATCTACCAGAAAAAATGCGCCATATAAAAGACGCTTGAATCTGCTTTATATTATCTGGTCTTTAGGCTTAGGAGGCGCAGAAAGGGTAGTGATAAATTTAGTTAAAGGCTTAGATAAAAACAGATTTAAACCCATTGTCTGTTGTCTTAATGATAAAGGCATTTTTACTGAAGAATTAGAGAGATTAGGTATTAAGGTAATTGCGCTAAAAAAGAAAAGGGGTGTTGATATAAGTGTTATTCCAAAGATAATTAAGGTCATCGAAGATTACCAGATAGATATTGTCCATACCCATCTTTGGGGAGCGAATTTTTGGGGAAGGATTTCGGCAAAATTAGCCAGGGTGCCGGTAGTCGTGGCTACCGAGCATAATATTGATAATTGGAAGAAGTGGTATCATTTTCTCTTTGACCGCTGGTTAAGTTATGGCACAGACACTATTGTTGCGGTATCGCAAAAAGTAAAAGAATTTTATCTTGAAAAAGGTATCTCTAAAGAAAAGATAAAGGTGATTTACAATGGGATTGATTTTTCATCTGAGATTCAGAAGTCAGGCAAAGATAATATAAGAAAAGAATTCGGGATTTCCCAGGAAGACATTCTTTTGGCAGTAGTAGGCAGATTAGTGGAGGCAAAGGGCCATCAATACCTTTTTGAAGCCCTGCGCAGTTTTAATGGCAGATATAAATTCAAGTTGTTGGTTATTGGAGACGGTCCTCTGCGCAGAGGACTCGAAGCGTCAGTAAAAAACTTCCAGTTAAACGAAAAAGTTATCTTTACTGGATTACGTAAAGATGTACCTAAGATTTTGGGCTCAGTGGATATTTTGGTTTTGCCTTCCTTGCGGGAGGGGTTACCCCTGGTAGCGTTAGAGGCAATGGCACAGGGCGTGCCAGTAGTGGCAACAAAGGTGGGTGGAACCCCTGAGGTGGTGGAAGACGGCGTAAATGGGATATTGGTGGAAAGCGCTAATCCTTTGGCGCTTGCAGAGGGCTTGAGGAAGGTATTGGATAATCAAGAGTTACTCAGAAAGATAAGAGAAAACAGCTTCAGGATTATAAAAGAGCGTTTTTCTGCTGAAAAAATGGTAAAAGACACCGAAGCGCTATATGAAGAATGTTTAACTAAAAAATATTTATAAAATGAAAAAATACTTATTGGCTCTAATTTTAATAATAGGCGCTTTTTTTATAGGCCATTTTCTTGATAGGATTAAAAAGCAACTCCATAAGATAAAGTTTAATCCTAATATCGGCGTAATTATTATTGTGGCAATACTGTGTTTATCAATAGGCGTAATTATTGGTAGGTATGCAAAGATAGCAGGCAATGCGCTCAACTTTTATCAAAAAATTGGAAAGGTTAGTTTAAAACCCTTTATACCTGCTAAAGCCACTAAAATCTTTGTATTAAGTAATTTTGAGTCTAAAGATGATTTTAAAAAATGGAAACTAAGGGAATCTAATTTTGAACAGACCGATGAATATAAAACAGAAGGCAAGTATTCTGGCAAGGCGACTTTCTTCGGAGGCGTTCAATGTAGCAATATTTTGATTGAAGATTATCTGGAGGATAACCCTCAATTTGGAAATTGGGCAGGCTTTAATCAATTGGGATTGGATATCTACAACACAAGCGATAAAACCGAACGGTTAGATTTAAAAATTAAAGATGCCAGTGAAAAATCTTGGCAAAGAACAATGTATCTGGCTCCCAAAAATAAAACAGAGGTAAAGATTTATATAGATGAATTAAGGCAAATTATCAATCCTGCGCGCATAATTCAATTTAACTTATTCAGATGGCAGGCAGCGACAGATGCCATTTTCTATATTGATAATATCCGCCTGATTCCTAAAAAGATGGATGATGAACCCAAAGAACCACAAGACGAAAATAAATCAAAGAAAGAACCAACTAACAATGAGTATGAAAGAAAAACAAAAAAAAGCCAGAGTTTTATTTATGAAAGCCAAAACGATATTTTTGGAGTAGGGGTCCAAAATTCTTTGACAAAGGTCTTTTTAGAGCCTGAGAAATTTGAAGGAGAACCAAAAGATACAATTGAAATTTCGCTGGCGCGCAATGAATATGAATCCAGCCAATTAGTTATCTATGCTAAAGAAACAATTGAAACTGTTAAGATAGAAAAAAGCGATGCCATAAACATTAACAGTAAAGAAGCACGGATTCCTAAAGACAATATCAAATGCTATGTTGTTGGATATGTAAAAACAAAAAAGCCCGACTATACCGTTTCTTATGTAGGCTGGTGGCCTGACCCGCTTGAAGAACGGCAATCATTTCATATAAATAAAAATACTTTGCAACCTATATGGATACAGGTGTATGCGCCTAAAGATATACCCCAAGGAGAATATCTTGGCAAGATTACTCTAAAATTTGGAGAATCTATTTCTAAAGATATAAAATTAAAAATTAAAATTTGGGATTTCAATCTTCCGCAAAAAACACACCTTAAAACTGCTTTTGATTTCTATCCCAATAGATTAATGCGGATGTATCCCAAAAAAGCAGAAGAAGATGAACAGGAATATAAACTCAGAATTTCAGACTTAATGAATAAATATTATTTAGATATGATAAAACATCGAATTATGCCTATTTTTAACTTTGATATACAAGATGCTTTTTTTGTGAAAGATATAAAATATTATCTTGATAATGGTTTAAGCGCATTTGCCATAGGCAAATATAATGGCTCATCCGACAATAACTGGCCAAAAGACCCTGCAGAATTAAATAACCTTATTGGGGTTTATCGTGATTATGCCGCGATTTTAAAGGCAGCCAATCTTATAGATATGGCGTATATTTATACCTATGATGAGCCGAAATACGGAGATCCTCACGTAGATGAGGTAAGCAAGATGATTCATATTGCTGACTCAAAACTGAAAAATATGGTATGTATCCATACCTTGCCTAATCCAGATGACTACCCAGAATGGGGTAATGATATAGATATATGGTGCATTCGCAATGTAACCTTTAATGAGACTATAGCCAATAAATTTAAAAATATGGGTAAGGAAATATGGATTTATGTCTCAGGACCAAATCCGCCATATCCTACCTTAGTGATAGATTACCCTGCTATGGCATATAGAATCATTCCCTGGATGTGTTGGAAATATGGAATAAAAGGATTTCTGTATTGGTGTGTTAATTTCTGGGATGAGAACCCTTGGCAGAACCCAATGAATACTAAGTGGGGACAAAATGGTAATGGGCTGTTATATTATCCCGGAGAAAAAGGACCAGTTACCTCCTTGCGGTTAGAAGTCCTTCGTGACGGGATAGAGGATTATGAGTATTTATATCTATTGGCTCAAAAAGTCAATGAAGTTGAAACAAAAGGATTAGAGGCAAAGGATAGGGATTTATTAAATAGGGCAAAGATGCTTTTAAATATCGACGATTCAATAGTAAGTTCTATGTCCGACTATACCAGCAACCCAAAAATTCTTAATGAAAGAAGACGCTTAATTGGAGAGACGATAGAAGAATTGAATGAACTATTGTTAGAATCTAATTCTACCCGAGAAGTCTCAGTTCAGAAGAATAGTTCTGCGTCTGCCTATGTCTTGGAAGATTTTTCTCAAGCCATACAAGCAATAAATGCAAAGAGTTTTGGAAAATATGGCCAACTTACCTTTGAACTTTACCGCAATGGCACATTTTCCATCGATGGAAAAACCGGGTTTGCCTGGCAGAAATCAGATAGTTATAGAGATGTAGCCATAATTCGTTCTACAAAACCTCTGCCTAAAACCTATAAGATAAGCGCTGTGGTAGGTGAGATAGACTATGATTTGTCTAAAATAGAAGGTCTGCGTCCGGATCCGGCTTACGAAGAAGGACCGATGGATGAAAATGGCTGTTATCTTCTGGCAATAACAGATGAAGCCCCTATCGGACATCATACCAACGATTGGTGGCATAAACATAGAAAGATATGTATTGATGTAGATAATAATGTATGGGGCACAGGTATGCCGTATCCTATCTTTATAGTCTATTTTGATAGAAATAATAAATTGATGGCATTTAATGGCAAGGTAGACCGCTGGCAAAGCAGTTGGAATAAAGCGGTTACCTATGACCCCAGAAAATGGTACAAAGTTGAAATTGAAAAGACAGAAACCGAATTTATTTGTCGGATATATGACGATAATGATAATTTATTAAAATCTGCATCTGTAGAATTGAAAAATGTCTGGCATGAAGATACTGAGTACTCCGATTATTTAGTTATCGGAGACCCACATGAAAATTATTATCAAGGTTCAATGAAGATTAAATTAATTTCTATGCCAGTTGAGACTCAGTGAATAATATGTTAGCGCGTTTGCGCTAAGTAAACGCAAAGAGCAAAACGCAAAACTAAAACTTAAAAGTCAAAACGTTTTGAGTTTTGCGTTGCAGTTTTGAGTTTTGCGATATACCAACAAATATGCCTAAAATCTTAATGTATCATTCAATCGGAGAAACTCCTAAGCAAGAGCCAGGTGCAGAGTTTTATTGCGTGCCTGAAGACAAATTCAGGCAACAGATGAAATATATTGTAACGCAAAACGCAAAGAGCAAAACGCAAAACGGAAGTATTGCGATTACTTTCGACGACGGCGACATCACTAACTACGAAAGGGCATATCCTGTATTAAAAGAATTGGGATTGAAGGCGTATTTTTTTATCTTGGTTAGCAAGGTAGGAGCCGCAGGTTATATGAATTGGGAGCAGATAAAGGAGTTAAGGGATGCTGGGATGTTTATTGGCTCTCACGGAATGACGCATAGGATATTGACTGAATTAAAAGACGGGGATTTGGATTATGAAATAAAGGATTCAAAGAAGTTTCTGGAGGATAATCTTTATCAGCCGGTTGAATATTTTTCTGTGCCGCGCGGATTTTATAATAAAAGGATAATTGAGAAAGTAAAGGAGGCAGGTTATAAAGGGGTTTTTACCTCCAATCCTAATGATAATAACGGATTCCTGCTTGGACGGATTGCCGTAAGAGGAGACTGGGATTTAGATTATTTTGTAAAAGTTATTAATAATGGCTCATCTATAAGAGATAATATCGGAGAAAAACTAAAGAAATCTGCGAAGAGAATATTGGGAGCGAAGAATTACGATAAAGTAAGAACTGTTATATTAGGTAATAGGTCATAACTCTGCGCTACAAAAGTTTAATTAATTCATCTATTGAGAGGCGGGCTTTACGAAGAATATGATTCAAAAGGCCGAGTTTTATAATCTTACCCGAATGCACAGGAACAGGGATAGTAACTTTTTCTTCACGAAAAGCCTTTTGCAAGATATGGTGGCTTCCTTCGATACGTTTACAAACAAATCCCGACTTTTCAAGAGTGCGAACAAGCTGTCTGCCGGTAATCCTTGGGAGTTTAGTCATCAGATAGAAACCTCGATAGATTCACGGATAGGATGGCGATATTCTTTAAAGGCTTGTCTTATACCAATGGTCTTTACGTACCCTCGAACCGCTTCTTTTATATTCGCAAGAGCTTCATCAGGGTTATCCCCTTGGGTCATAACGTCAAATTCAGGGCAATACACAATATATCCCCCATTATGTGGGTCTGGTATTAATTCTGCAGTGATTTGTAAACGATGCATTAAATTATCACCTCCAAAAAATAACTTTAACATACATTCAATATATAGTCAATGCAAAAAAATTAATTTAACTAAAATAATACACCCAAATTAAAAATGAAATTTTTATTTTGGTTTTCAGTTCTAATTATCACATATACATACTTAGGTTATCCTTTAATTATACACCTATTATCGCTTTTTTACAAAAAGCCACTCAAGGGAAAGTATATATATCCGACGGTTTCTATCCTGATGTCTGTGCATAATGAGGAAGAGAATATTGAAGAAAAGATTTTGTCTCTTTTAAGCGTAGATTATCCTGAGGAGCGGGTTGAGATTTTAATCGGCTCAGATGGCTCCACAGATAAAACCGATGAGATAATCTCTAAGTATATTAACGGCAGGGTTAAATTATTCAAGCAACCCCATAGGCAAGGTAAGCCCAGTATGCTGAATATCCTTGCCAGAGAAGCAAGGTCAGAACTGCTTGTTTTTACAGACGCCAGGCAGAGTTTGGATAAAGACGCCTTAAAAGAATTGGTTAAGCATTTTGCAGACCCAAGGGTTGGTTCTGTAAGCGCAGAACTCCACTTTAAGGGAGGAGAGAAAAAGACAGGAAGCGGGGTAGGGCTATACTGGGAATATGAGAAGTTTATCAGGGAACGCGAATCCAGGATGGGCTCAATGTTAGGGGCAACAGGCGCGCTATACGCCATAAAAAGGGAACTTTTCCCGGAATTGCCTAAGGATTTAATTCTGGATGATATGTATATCCCGATGACAATTGTGCAGCGTGGATACAGGGCGATATTTGACCCTAAATCAATCCTTTATGACAGATACCCAAAAAGCGCAAAAGAGGAATTTTTAAGAAAGACCCGCACCTTAGCCGGCAATTTCCAACTCTTTACGCAGATGAGGTGGCTGTTTAATCCTTTAAAAAGCCCTGTTGCCTGGCAGATGTTCTCCCATAAATTCCTGCGCTTGGTTGTGCCTTTTTTGCTGGTTGCTATTTTTATAACCAATTTTTATATATTGGAAAATAATTTTTATCGGATAACCCTGATTTTGCAGATTATCTTTTATGCCCTGGCTTCCTTGGGCTTTGTGATAAAAAGACCAAATCCCTTGCTTGATGTGCCGAGGATGTTCTGTGTGATGAATGCGGCTGCGCTCGTAGGGCTTTATAGGTTCTTGATGCGTAAGCAGGATGTGATGTGGGAGAGGGGAAGATAACGCAAAAGGCAAAACTGAAACTTAAAACTTAAAACGTTTTGAGTTTTGAGTTTTGCGTTAAATGAACGCAATACTCAGATGACGTGGTGCTAGTGAAATTAGGGTATATTCCGAAGGTAGATTTCAAGAAAAGACCAAAGAGAAGAGTCGAATGGTTTGAAGACAATATAAGAGTAAGTGGTCCGAAAAGTTTATATGTCTCTTAGGTTATCAATTAATTGTTCTTTGGAAAGATTAACATAGTGGCTGACTTTATCTAGGATATCGTTAAGAGTTCCTTTAGCAATCTATTTGTGCGCAGGAACTGTTATAGAGTGTTGTCCTGAAGGAAGTAACTTTTTAAGGCGAATATGACTTCCACGCTGATGGTCAATTTCATATCCAAGTTGTTTGAGTAATTTTATAAGTTGTTTGTAGGATATAACCGGAAGCTTAGGCATGCGCAAAAGAAATATCAGATTCCATCATTATTAAAAGTCCTGGTTCTTTGATAAGACCGTATTGTGCAGGATCAACACCTTCGAGATGAACCGATATTGCTTCTTTAAGATTTTTGATAGTTTCGTCTATAGTTTTTCCCTGTGTAAAGACATCAATTTCTAGACATTTAGCGCAGTAATATTCGCCGTCAAAATATATCAATGCTTTAATAGTTTTTTCCATTATATTCACCTCTGTATTAGAGTATATACTGAAGAGACTGAGAAGTCAAGAATTTCTTGAGGATACTAAATATAGGAATGGAGTATGCTTAAACTATTTATAATCTTAATTATTACAATACTCATCACTGGTTGCAGGTCAGGGGGAGGCGATGGCGTAATGGGCTTGCTTTTTACCTCAGGCGGCACAACAGGCTCAAGTAGTGCGCTGGGAGGCTCTGGTTTAATCTCCAGTGGTTCTAACAGCGCCGTTGTCTTAGCCCAAAACCCTGAACCCAGTTCTATGGTTCTTTTGGGCTTAGGCCTTGCCGGCTTAGCAGTATCAGCATTAAGAAAGAAAAAGAGATAATCTCTTAAGCGCTTGTGAATTTGACTTTTGAGTTTTTCGTTTTGACTTTTGCGTTAAATGAACGCAATACTCAATACACAAAATATGTATTGCTATTTAGTTATAACTAAACTATAATACATATTAATATGAACGGATATAATCAATTACAGTTAAGGGAAATCTTTCATTTAGAGTTCTTGCGGCATCTTGGTAGAAAGATTAAGTCGGATAATTACGCTCTTAAAGGAGGGGTAAACCTGCGTTTTTTCTTCAATAGCCTTCGCTATTCTGAAGATATGGATTTGGATATTTCATCTGTATCTGTGAATACGCTTAAAGAGATTGTGATGAAAATATTGGAGGCCCCCTCACTAAAAGACACCCTAAAGTCTTTTGGAATAGAAAGGGTTATTCCTCCTGATATAGCCAAGGCAAAACAAACAGAAACTACGCAACGTTTTAAAATTCACTTGCTCGCATCAAGCGGAGAAGACCTTTTTACAAAAGTTGAGTTCTCCCGTAGAGGGTTCAAGGGAAAAACATTGGTTCAGCCTGTTTCAGAGGCAATCTTAAGGGCATATAAAATGCCGCCGTTAATTGTGTCGCATTATGATATTTCTTCCGCAATCGCACAGAAAATAGACGCCCTGGCTACAAGAAAGGAAATACAGGCAAGGGATGTTTTTGATATTTATATCCTAAGTTCTCAACACCAACAGACAAAAATACCGCGGCTTGAAAAAAGTAAATTATCCAAGGCTCAAGAAAACATCTTTGAAATAACCTTTGAGCAATTCCGTGATACGGTCTTGTCTTATCTTTCTGAAGAGGACCAGGCGGTCTATCAAACAGCGTCTGTCTGGGATGAAATTAGGTTAAAGGCAGAAAATTTTATTGAAGAATTGAAGAAGGGATATGCCTAAAATTTCTGTTTTGGCCGCGCTTAAGCAATTAAAAAGGCCGGTATTTACTACTGCCGAAGTAGCCTCCTGCGGGACAGGAACATTATCTAATGTTACGCAGGCGCTAAATCACCTTGCAAAAAAAGGCGTAGTAGTAAAAATAGCCAGGGGTATATGGGGACTTGAAATCGGCGCTAATAAAATGAGTTCTTATTCTGTAATTCCACTTCTACTTCCAAGGCATCGCGCTTATGTTTCTTTTGTCAGCGCACTGCACTTATACGGCATAATTGAACAGATTCCCCGGGTGATAACCCTGGCTTCAACAAGCCACACCAGAGTTATCCGCACAAAATTGGGCACGTTTTATGTCCACAAAATTGCGCCATCGTTTTTCAAGGGGTTTGATTGGTATAAGGGTAGCGGCAGTTTTCTTATCGCTGAGCCAGAAAAGGCGTTTGTTGACTGTTTGTATGTATCTAGTCGAAAGAAAAAACAATTTGGTTATTTTCCTGAACTATATTTTCCAAAATCATTTAGTTTTGATAAAGTTAAAAAATGGATAAAAGAAATACCTGACGCTAAAATTCGCTCCTCGGTGATAAATAAATTGAATAAACTAAAAATTAAAACAAAGATAACGCAAAATGCAAAGAGCAAAACGCAAAACTAAAGAAAGTTAGCGAGTTAACGAGTTAGCGAGTTTGCGAGTTTAATCACGGATTAACACGGATTAAAAAGACACGGATTAAACGGATTTAGATAAAACAATCCGTGGCAATCCGTTTAAAATCCGTTAAATCCGTGATTATAATCCACAGGCACCTTAGATAACGTAAAACGCAAAGAGCAAAACGCAAAACTAAAGAAAGTTAGCGAGTTAACGAGTTAGCGAGTTTGCGAGTTTAATCACGGATTAACACGGATTAAAAAAGAACACGGATTAAACGGATTGAAAAGCCACACGGATTTACACGGATAAAGGCATTGCTTAATTAAGGCAAGGGATTGTTTAATAAGGGTATCCGTGGTAATCCGTTTAAAAATCCGTTAAATCCGTGATTATAATCCACAGACACCTTAGATAACGCAAAACGCAAAAGGCAAAACTGAAGAATGATTACAGCGATTTAATCACGGATTAAACGGATTGAAAAGCCACACGGATTAAACGGATTTAGATAAGACAATCCGCGGTAATCCGTTTAAAATCCGTTAAATCCGTGATTATAATCCAGAAGCACCTTAGATAACTCAAAACGCAAAAGGCAAAAGGCAAAACTGAAACTTAAAACTTAAAACGTTTTGAGTTTTGCGTTTTGACTTTTACGCTAAATTAATACTCAATACTAAAATGCATTGTTATTTAGTTATAACTAAACTATAATACATTACACAATACGCAGGAGATGAAATTATGAAGAAAAGCGATTTGGTAAAGTTGATAGTTCTGGCGGTTTTGACAGGCCTGGCGTATATTCCAACATTTGAATGGATGATTCAGCGCTGGAGCGTCAAAGATACCTATTATAGCCACGGCTTTCTTGTGCCTTTTATCAGTGGATTTATCGTATGGTTAAAAAGAAAGACATTGGCAACGCTCAAACAATCACCCACTCTGTTATGGGGATGGCTGATTTTCGGCTCAGGAATATTTATACATACCTTAAGCGCGCTCTGGAGGGTGTATTTTACATCTGGTTTCTCGCTACTTATGGTTTTGGCAGGCTTGATTTTACTTTTCTTCGGCAAAGAGCATTTAAAGGCATTATGGTTTCCTTTAAGTTTTCTGGCGTTTATGGTGCCACTGCCGATGGTGGCGGTAACGAATATAAGTTTTAGGTTGAAAATTTTTGCTGCGCAGGTTTCTACCGTTATTGTAAGATGGCTTGGGGTGCCTGCCATAAGGGACGGCAGCGTTATAAGGACTATGCATTCCTATGTGATGGTGGAAGACCCTTGCTCAGGGATACGCTCGCTGATTGCCCTTATTGCGCTTGGGGCGCTGATGGCTTATTTTAGCCATATTTCAAGGGTAAAAAAATTGATACTTTTTGCATCTTCAATCCCAATAGCCATAGGCACAAATATAATCCGCATTGTGGCTGTAACATTGGCAAGCGAAATGTATGGTTCAAAATTCGCAACAGGGCTTTTTCATGACGCAATGGGGATACTTGTGTTTGTATTTGCGTTTATTAGTCTGACGCTGGTAGGAAAAGGACTGGAGTGAAGAAATGAATAACAAAACCTTTCTAATTGTCGTCTCCATTTTGATTCTCGCCTCAATAATAGGGCTTATGTCTTATCTGCCTGGTAGATTTGACAGTAGTAGCGGCCCGAAGATGTCTGTTTTTCCTATTAACATAGGCCAGTGGCAGGGTAAAGACATCCCCCTTTCTGAAAAGGACTATGAAATCCTTGAGACCAGAAACCTGATTATGCGCGAATATAAAAATCCAGGCGGGGAATCAATTTATCTTTATATTATATATTCGGAAGGCAACCGCAAGGTAGCCCACCCACCTGAAATCTGCCTTACAGGCGGCGGATTAAACATATTGGATAAGGCATCTATACAACTTACTCCTTCTATCAGGGCAGTGAAGATGCTGATGGAAAAAGGCGACTTTCGTCAGGTTGTGGTTTATTGGTATAAGGCAGGGGATGCCTACACAGACCAATACTTAAAGCAGCAACTTAAGATTGCCCTTGGCAATACTATGGGTAAAAAAATCTCCGGGGCAATGATTAGGGTCTCTACCAATGTCAAGGATAATGACGATAAAGGTGCGCTTAGCCTTATTCAATCCTTCGTCAGCCAGATAGAGCCGCTCCTTCCTAAATATGTCCCTTAGGAAAAATAGGAAAAATAGGGACGTTTCTATTTTTTCCCTGAATAGATAGCAAAGGAAAAAATAGAAACGTCCCTATTTTTCGTCCGTCCCTATTTTTTGTTGAAAATAGTAAAAACTATAAGTTATTTTATTACAATAAGTTATGTAATTTGAGTTTAAATGTTGCCTTTGGTAAACAAAAAGGGGGGTAAACGGGGTTTTTAGAGGAATATAAATGTACAGGAAGATTCTGATGCGTTGCTATAACTAATTGAAAATAAATAGGTTAAAAAATTAAAAAAAGTATTTACATATTTAGTAATTTTGGCATAAAAAATGCTTATATAATATTTGATAGCAAAAAAGAAAGCGTTTTCAAAAAGATATTGAAGCACAAAAACATAACAAAAAAAGGCCAGCTAAGGCGCCTCCAAGCATACCATTAGCTAGCCAGCCAAGAAAACACCCATAAAAATCCTCTAAAACTTAGAGGCAAGGGCATTTTCTTTAAGCCAATTTATATTATAGGTTAATGCTAAAAAGAAATCAAGCAAAATTTCACATTCTAAGGGTAATAATGGGAGGGTTATTCTGCTTTGCCTTATTATTACTCCTTGAGCCAATTTCCAGAGATAAGGTCACTTTTGCCATCAGTTACCTTGACCGTCCACAGGTTTCCTACGAACACGATTCCCAGATTAGTTATTTTGAAGAATTACAAACAAAACCAGCCACCCCGCAAAAGTCACATGCGCCTGAGCCAGGCACGATGTTTTTAATCTTAAGTGGCTTAGGCGGGATGATTATCCGGTTTGCCCAGAAGAGTTTTGAGAAATTTAAAAGAATCTCAGACCTATTTTTGTCAGTTTTAGGTTTAACCATTGCCTCTCCGATTTTAATTTTAGCAGCGATAATGATAAAACTCACCTCTAAGGGCCCGGTTATATATAAACAGGATAGGATTGGCAAAAACAGCCAGATTTTTAAAATTTATAAATTACGAACTATGGCCTTAGATGCTGAAAGGCAGACTGGCGCTGTATGGGCAAGGGAAAATGACCCGCGCATTACCCCGATAGGCAGGATACTGCGCAAGGCGCACATTGATGAAATACCGCAATTATTTAATGTCTTAAAAGGTGAAATGAGTATAGTTGGACCTCGGCCTGAAAGGCCTGAAATGGTCAGGGATTTAAAGAAACTTATCACTGACTACGAAAAACGGCTTAAGGTCCTACCTGGAATCACAGGCCTTGCGCAAGTTTATCATAAATACGATGAAACCATAGCAGATGTGCGTAAAAAGATAAAATACGACCTTTTATATATCAAAAGGATGTGCTGGCTGGTGGAAATAAGAATTTTAGCCCAGACATTTGTAGTTGCATTAACAGGAAAAGGAGCGAGGTAAAAATATGAAAAATATTGTTATTTTTTATTTTTGCATTTTTAGCATAATTTTGTTTGCTTCATCTGGCTACGCCTATGTAATAGATGGCAATGTTTCTGACTGGGGGATTGATTTATCTGTTGCGGCTTCTAGTAATAAGGGTTATTTAGATACACACCTCCCAATTAGTCCTACTGTGCGTTATGTAACAGAAGACAATACTGATAATAATAGCGGATGGTTTCAAGTAGGCCCAGGGTGGAGCAATGGAAATACATATGATGCTGAGGCAATGTATTTTGACTACGATAATACGTATGCCTACATTGCTATTATTACAGGGCTAAAACAATCAGATACATATGACCCTGGAGATATTTTTATAAGCACAAACGGGGATTTGACATATGAATATGCAATACGCACCGATGCACCTTCGGCCGGACATTTATATTCAAACATTACAGAATTAAAATCAGTGCTTTATTCTCAGTTTGCAATCTCTAATCCCTGGATGGTAAAGACTGGCTCTGACCAGGGTATGATTCAAGGCTTTACCTATAATAATACAGCGCAAAATACCCATTATGTAATAGAAGCGCAGGTTCTTTTGTCGTCTTTAGGCTTAACCTCGGATACTGCTAAATATGCTCGTTTGCATTGGACAATGGAGTGCGGAAATGATGCCTTGGATTTGCCGCCTGTGCCTGAACCGGGTTCGCTTGCGCTTTTAGGGTTAGGGCTGTTGGGACTAGTTAGATTAAAGAGACGTAAGTAAGGTTTAAGGCGTATTGCGTATAGCGTATTGAGTATTGAGTATAAATAACGCGGTAAACGCGAGAACGCGCTAACGCACAAACCTTTAATTAAAAGGAGGATGGTAAAAAATGAAATGGCGTGTGTTTATTATTTTAATGGTTTTAAGCGTATTCTGCATAATAAACCAAGCCTATGCATTACTTATCTCTAGTTCAGATTTGTGGGATGTTTCAAGAGGAGCAGGCTGGGTTACTGTTACGAGTAATACATCTGTAAGTTACGGCAATATTTACAATATGTTTGGAGGAACATCTTATCCTGTTGAAGGGGACCCTGGAAGGCTAATATTTACTGATAGCGTTCCATCTAATAGCACCTACTTTGTAGAATGGCAAACGAAACAGCCCATAGAACTACAGAGTTTCAATCTTGTAGCAGCGCATGATGCATGGGATGGTACTATTTATCGTAATGCCAAATATCGTGGATTTCAGACTTTCAATCTTTTAATTTGGAATGGTAGCGATTGGTCAAATATTTATACATATAATCCTTCTTTATATTTTGGCGGAGGACCAAATTATCCTTCTTATAATTACTTAGAATTATATGGAATTTTATCCTCACCAAAAATTGGGGATAAATTTAGAGCGGAATTTATTATTTATTCTGACGCAAACCAATGGGCTAAAGGCCCTCGCATAATGGAATTAGATGGTTATGGCAGAGTAATCCCTGAACCGGCAACTTTGTCGCTTTTAGGGTTAGGGCTAGTGGGGCTGGCTGGATTAAAAAGGCGCAAAGTATAGTAGAGCGTATTGAGTAAATAACGCGCTAACGCGCGAAGGCGCAAAACGCGCTAACGCGCTAACGCAAAATAGATGAAAAAGAAAGGAGAAAAATGAAAAATACAGTAAAATTAATAATAGTTTTATTTCTATTATTACTCTTTGTTAAAAATTCTGAGGCAGTTTTAGTTTCAGGCTATACTACGGCGGATAATATATTTTGGGTTTGGGATTACAAAGGAAATGGTGATTGGGGAAGTGGAAAATGGTATCCTGGAAAGGGATGGGATGATTGGAAGACATCACATCTTATTTATGGCGAAGTAACAACTTTGGGTGAAACAATAGATCTTTATTTTGCAGTAAAAAATACTAAAGAAAAAGAAACTAATCGAGCAGGATTTTTAGCAAGTCTAGAAACCTCATCAGGATTTTTCCAAGAAACAGGAACAAATAAATTGCTTACCGATACAACTCACTGGGAAATTGTAGAACACAATCCATGGCATGAGGATCCGGACTTCGACCCCACCGCCTTAACAGGTTGGACTACCCCTGAGTGGTATGCAAAAAATAAGCAGGGCGCTGGTTCTATAAATTTAACTTATCAGTCAGTAGTTGACCCAGATTCAGATAATCAGTCTATATGGTACGAAGAAAATGGTGGCAATATATCCAATATTGATATGGATGCTAGTTGGATTTGGACCGATAAGAACTTTAGCCGTTCAATTGATGATTTTGCAGTTTTACATACACGCTTTACTGTAATTCCAGTAATCCCTGAGCCAACAACTTTATCGCTTTTAGGCTTAGGGCTAGTGGGGCTGGCTGGATTAAAAAGGCGCAAAGTATAGTAGAGCGTATTGAGTATTGAGTAAATAACGCGCTAACGCGCGAAGGCGCAAAACGCGCCAACGCGCTAACGCAAAATAGATGAAAAAGAAAGGAGGTGAAAAAGAGAATGAAGAAAATTTTGTTGGTATTTTTTATTGCTCTCTTGGGCTTATCGTTATCAACAAAAGCGAGTTTTGCTCTTAGCTTAGAACCATATTTTGGTCCAGTTGAAATCAAAATTTCAAACTTGGAAATTGTTAACTATAGCGGAAAACTCGCTGATGGAGTAGAAGATAACTGGGGCATATTTAAAGTCACTAGCATAGAGAGAGGATTTGATACTCTTTGGTACGCCGGAAAAAATGGCGAATATCTAAGCGGTATATTCTACAATTTAGATATTGCTGGTATTACGCCAATCGACACAAATGGTGATACAGTCATTGACTCTACTAGAGTGGATATGGCTAATACAAAGATAACCGGTATGCTTGACCTTTATCTAGACGATTCTGATTTGCCTGGTTTTACTGCTCTTGTTGATGGAGGCCCTTCAGCGCGCACTGGCACAACAACATACCCAACTTTTACGGATTCCAATGTTTATGGTGGTAAAGCATTATCTATTGCTGTTGTTCCTGGGATTCTACCCGGAGTAACAATAAGTAATATTATAGATGGACTTACCATTATTGGAAGCGGCAAAGGCAATGGATATGGAGCTATAGTACCTGGTTCTGGGCCATTAGCTGCAATGTTTGACAACGATGGGTACCTTGGTGGGAATGCTGATTTATATATGTCTTTTAACTACACCTATCCAGCATCTAATGGTTGGACTATAATCAGTCATGACCCAATCAGAACCAGTATTGTTCCTGAACCAACCTCAATGCTTCTATTTGGAATAGGGACGTTTGGATTGGCAGTGTTGCGTAGGAGAAAAGTTGCCTAACTTATATCCAAGGTAGGGATGTAAGTTAGCGCCGCTTTTTAAGAGTTAAGAGCTCTTAATCGAGAAAAGAGGCGCTTGAACTTGTGTTTAAAAAACAGAAGGGAAAGCGCCTTTTTTATTTAGTAAAATAGGGACGAAAATAGGGACGTTTCTATTTTTTCCCCTTTTGGGGATTTTTGGGAAAAAATAGAAACGTCCCTATTTTCGTCCCTATTTTCTTCGTCCCCTTTTTTTAACTCTCAACTCTAACTCAACTATTTTCCCCATTGACAAACAAGGGGTTTGATTATATTCTAATGATGTGTGGAAAATTCTGTTGTTATTATACTTAAGATGGATTAAAGGATTAAATTCACCTAAAGGGATTATCAATTTTTCCCTCAAGCAATACAGAAATAGAACCTTCCTTATCCAGCCTGATAAAAATATAACACTTACCTTTGCTGATTTTAAAAATAAATTGGAAGAGACAATTTTATACTTTCGCAAGATGGGTTTAAACAAAGGGGATGTGCTGGCTTATGCCTCAGTTAATTCTGTGGAATATTTCAAGATAAGGGCTGCCTGTCATATTCTCGGCGTTGTCTTTTTTGGTATGCCTGCGAGTTTATCTGATGAGGATTTAGATTATTTTGTTAAGAAAACAAACCCCAAGGCTCTCTTCAAAGAAAAGGAAAATAGGGACGTTTCTATTTTTTCCCAAAAATCCCCAAAAAGGGAAAAAATAGAAACGTCCCTATTTTCTTTGAATTTAAGTTCAGGGACGACACAGAAGACACCGAAAATAGTTCGGCTAACAAGCCAAAACTGGATAGAGAGTCTATATAACTATGTTCGTAACTCTGAGGAAATAGGCAATAAGCAAAATGTCTTTTTATGCGCTTTGCCGCTGGCAACTGCCGGCTCAACAACTTTTTTGCCTTCAATGCTTGCCGGGGTTACGCAGGTAGTAACTAAAGAAAACCCATCTTGCGAGGTTTTGGCAGACTACATAAAAACATACAAAGTCAATATCCTTTATATAACACCAAGCAGGCTGCTTGAGTTTATAGAGTGGTGTAAACAAAATAAAGAACAACCAGAATCCCTGGAAAAAATTATCACAGGCACAGAGAGGTTTCCTGCACAGAAATTAAAGGATGCGATAGGATTTTTTGGGCCTATAATCTATGTGGGATATGGAATGGTGGAGGCCCTGCCGCCTATAAGTATGCTTACGCCAGGAGATTATCATAAGTTAGACAGCGTTGGAAGGGTTGCCAGGGGTGTAAAGGTAAAGATTTTAGATGACGGAAGGATAGCCATAAAAAGCAAAACAGTAGCCGAAGGGTATCTGGATAATCCGGATGAAAGCGCCTATTGTTTTAAAGATGGGTGGTTTTACACAAGCGATTATGGCTGTCTTGATAAAGATGGGTTTCTTTATATTTTTGGACGCAAGGAAGAGATACTAACTGAAAAACCGCGCCGCATTTTCGCCAGCGAGGTCGAGGATAAACTATACGAGCTTCCCTTTGTTAAAAGATGCGCGGTGATAAAGAAAGGTGCGCAGGTAGGTATCTTTGCTTCCTTAAAACAGGATGCGGATAAAGAGGAGGCAAAAAACAGAATTATTAGGCTTGTTGAAGATAGTTCTCTTGATAGCGAAACTCTGGTAGTGATTAAAGAAGATTTGCCTGTGAATGCCCTGGGAAAGCTAAACAGAAGGGCTTTAAGCGAGGAAATCGGTTAGATGGCAGAAATAATACTCTGGAATTCCATAGCAAAGCGAAGGCGCTCAATCAGCGACACTTTTTACGATAATGGCTTGGGGACTTTAAAGGGTTATTTAGAAGACAAGGGCCATAACGTAGAAGTCATTGACTGGGCAAGGGGAGATTTTTTCCAGTCGCTTTCTCCGCTTGGTTTAGCCAGGGGAATCAGGAATATTTATACGGCGCTTGGGTCCATTAAAAATAAGGCAATTAAAAAATTCCTTGCGTTTGCATATCTTAATATGCAAGAGACGCTTAGCGCAATCCAGCGCAAAAGGCTAAGAAGAAAAATAAAAAAACTCGCCTATGAACTTAAGAAAAAAAAGGCGCATATAGTCGGGATAAAAATCTGGTATGGAGACGCATTTAAAAACGCCAAATATCTTATAAAGGTATTAAAAAAGATTGCCCCTGAAACCTGCCTTATTGCAGGAGGGTATCATTTAACCCTGTATGAAGAAAGGATTTTTGAAAATAGCGAATTTGATTTAGGGGTTGTCTGCGAGGCAGAATACGCATTAGAAAAAATTCTAAACATAGCGGATAACTATGCAGGCGCCTGGGATAAGAATAAATTTCTTAATGATGTAACCATTAGCGCTAAGGAGGGAAAAATAGAAAATCTTATTTATCGTAAAGACAACAGGGTTTATAAAACTCCACGCAGACAGCCATCTGTTCATAGTTCAAAGAGTATCCCTAAATATGTCATAAACGATAATAAGGTAAGCGTACATGTGATGGTTGAGTCTTTGGGATGCGACTGGGGCAAGTGCCATTTTTGCGTGCATTCCCAATTTTATCCGCATTATTCCCTTAGGGACCCTGAAGAAATTACCAGGGAAATAGAAGAGATGCTTAAGATAGGGATTGGGGTTTTCAGGTTTGCCGGCTCAGACACACCTCCATCATTCGGGGCAAGGATAGGGCAAAGAATCAAGGAAAAGAATTTAAGAATTATTTTTGGTATGGGGTCGCGGCCAATAAGGAATGCAAGACAGCAATACGAGCACCTTGTAAACGCCTATACCTGCTTGATAGAAAGCGGCTTAAGGGCTGTTTTTATGGGCGGAGAAAGCGGAAATGACTTTATAAACCAGGAGGTAATGAATAAAGGAGTAACTTTTGAGGATATTGTCTGGACTATAAAGGCTTTTAAAGAGGCGCAGAATAAAACAGGGGAAAAGGCGTTTCTAAGCCTGGCGTTGATTTATCCCGCGCCCCTTTTGGGCAAGGTAACATTAGAAAAGGTCAAAGAGGATAATATGCGTCTTTTAAAAGAGGCCCTGCCTGACAGCGTAATGATTACACCGCCCGGGCCATTTTTACATACCAGGTGGTATGAACAAAGGGAGAAATTCGGTTTTAAAGTTGAGGATGAGATAATCAGACTGGCAATGGAATATGAATACGTGCTTTATAAGCCGCCTAAGTTATGGCCTGAGTTAGGGATATCCTTAGAAGGCAGGCCATTTAAGAAATTGCTTGAGGAATGCAATGAATTCCGAAGGCAGGTAGAAAATGAATTGGACATTCCAACGGATATTTCAGATGAACACTTCCTTATGTTTTACGCTGCAGGGATAAAGGAAAAAGAGGAGATTTTAAAAGTAAAAAAAGAGACAATGCTTGATATAATTTCCTGCGATTATACCTTAACGCGGGAGATTGAGAAGAGGCTGAACTTGTTTAGCAAGAAGATAGCGTATAGCGATTAGCGATTAGCGGTTAGTAAGAAGATTAAGTGATTAGAATATGGGTGAGTTAGGGAAGGGATTTATTAAGTTTATGTTGAGGCATTCGGTATGGGTAATTGTTATTACCCTTCTTATAACGCTGGGCGCTTCCTTATTAATACCGCGCATACATCTTGATAATAGCGTGGATGCATTCTTTGACAAAAAAAGTAAAAGTTATTTAGATTTCCAGTCCTGGAAGGAGCAGTTTGGAAGCGACGAGGTAGTGATTATCGCATTCTCGGATAAAGATATATTTACCTTAGATAATCTGGGTTTGATAGCGCGCTTAACAAGAAGCCTGGAATCCATAAAATACGTACGCAAGGTAACATCCATAACAAATGTAAATGATATAAGCGGCCTTGAGAATGACTTTATTGTTGAGCCTCTCGTGAAAGAGATTCCATCTGACCCTATTGGCTTGGCTGAATTAAAAAGGCGCGCCTTAAATAATCCTTTATATATTAAAAACCTGATTTCTGAAGATGGTGGCACAACAGCAATCTTTGTGGAATTAGAGAATAAAGGCAGTAGTTACAAAAAAGAGACCATTGAATCCATCCAGGGAATTTTAAAAAAGGAATTCCCGCAGGATAAAAAATATTATTTAAGCGGGTTGCCGGCAATAGAGTATTTTTTTACAGCGTTTATGCAACAGGATTTAAGGACATTCCTGCCATTAATTTTTGTCATTATATTGCTTTCGCTTTACATTGCCTTCCGTAACCTTAAAAAACTCATTTCTTCTTTAAGCGTAGTCTTAATAACGCTTGTTTGGACAATGGCATTTTTGTATTTATGCGGTTTTTCAATAAATAATGTTACGACAGTAATTCCTCCAATTATCCTGGCGTATTGCCTCTCAGACAGCATCCATATAATAGTTGAGATTTCAAGGCGCGCATATAAAGGAAAAATAGGTGCAAGAAATGATGAGATAGCAGGCGTCTTTGGGGAATTGCTAAAACCCTGTTTTCTGACAAGCATAACTACTGTGGCGGGATTTTTTTCATTAATCATAAGCAGGGTGCCGGCAGTCAGGGAATTAGGGTTAATTACTGGGGCAGGGGTTTCCTTTGCCTTTATAATTACCTTTACTTTTCTTCCTGCGGCAATAAAAAGTATCCGTTTATCTCCTGAGCAGCCTGGCGCGGCTGAGTCCGTTAGAGGGTTAGAAAAATTCTTAAAAGGCGTTGGGATTTTCATTCAAAAACACAAGGTTTTTATTATTGCGTTGACCACTTTTATAACTATTGTATCTGTATGGGGATTAAGCCGCATAAAAACAGAAACAAGCGTCCTTGAATATTTTAAAAAGGATAGTTCACTTTATCAAGCCACTATATTTATTGAAAGGCATTTAAGTGGGGTGCATTTTTTAAATGTATCCCTGAGGGCAGGTGAAAGGGATTATTTTAAGGACCCTAAGGTTTTAAGAAAAATAGAGGGTTTAGAAGAGTTTCTGAAGACATTTCCTGAGGTTGATAAAACCATTTCAGTTGGAGACTATCTAAAAGAAATTAATAAGTCATTTCATAATGAGGATTCGGCTTATTACGTTATACCGGATTCCAGGAAAACAGTGGAGCAGTTTTTGCTTCTCTACGGCGCCGGGGATTTAAGGGATTTCGTAAATGAGGAATGGGATTGGACAACTTTAAGGATACGGCTGAATGAGCATACTACAAGCGGCCTTAAAAAAGTAATCCATAGGATACAGGTGTATCTTAATGAGAATTTTAAAGACATTAAAGAAAAATCTGTCTTGGGCCAGACAGTCCTTGAGGTAGAGGCTAACGAGGCGGTTACGCGAGGGCAAACGCAGAGTTTAAGCCTTGCCTTTATAGTAATCTTCGGTATAATGTTTATGGTTTTTAGGTCTTTTTCTTTGGGGCTGATATCTATTATTCCAAATCTCCTGCCGCTTTTAATGAATTTCGGGATAATGGGGTTTTCAGGGATACGGCTTAATAGCGCTACCTCTATGATTTCAGCCATAGGGATAGGGATTATTGTGGATAACACCATTCATTTTTTAAATACCTGTCTGGATAAATTCAAAGAGACCCGCGACTACTTTGCGGCAATTAACGACACCCTTGTGATTAAAGGCAGGTCAATGCTCTTTACATCATTTATACTATTTTTTGGATTTGGGGTGGTTAGTTTCTCAAATTTTGTCCCAACAGAATATTTTGGTATCTTAAGCGCCCTGCTTATGGTCAGCGCATTATTGGGAGATATCATTCTGCTTCCAACTTTAATCGCCTTTTTTAAACCTAAGAAAATATGAGAAAAAGGGGACGAAAGCAAAAGGGGACGAAAAAAAAGGGGACGTTTCTATTTTTGAAAAAGGGGACGTTTCTATTTTTTAATACCAACTGTTTTGCTGGAAAAAATAGAAACGTCCCCTTTTTCTCTGTTTTGTTAATAGTATTGGTATTGCTTTATCCTGGCTTAACAGCAGGTAATGATGTATTATCTGGAAAGGAGATTATGGAATCCTCCTTTAACCGCGACGACGGCAGGGATGCCTATTTTAAGATAGAGATGACCCTTGTTGATAAAAGCGGCTCAGAGAGAAAAAGGAGTTTGGAAATTTATACGCGCGATTACGATAATCTTATAAAGACCTTTATTAAATTTACTGCCCCTGCCGATATAGCAGGGACTGCTTTTCTTTCCTGGGAAAACGCGCCAGGAGAAGATACCCAGTATCTTTATCTACCTGCCCTGGGTAGGCCCCGACGCATTGTATCAAGCCAAAAGAATTTAAGTTTTGTGAATACTGACTTTACATACGAGGATATGCAAAGAAGAAACCCTGATAAGGACGAGCATACCTTTATAAGAGAAGATTATTTTGACGCAAGGCCCTGTTATGTCATAGAGAGCAAGCCAAAGGATAATTCCCAGTATTCCAGAAGGGTATCCTGGGTGGATAAAGAAAGCAGGGTTATTATTAGGATAGATTTTTATGATAAGAAAGGGGATATCTTAAAGGTTTTTAAGGTTACTCATTTGGATAAAAGAGATGGAATCTGGACTGCCGTGAGGACAACAATGGAGAATCTCAAAGAAAAACACTTAACCAGAATGAGGGTTGTGGAAGCCAGATATAACCAGGGATTAGCAGATGAGATATTTACATTGCGCAATATGGAAGGGCAATAATTTTTTAGCAGGGCTTGTTGTTATCCTGATTCTTAATGCGGGAATTTTTTTGCCAGGGCTTTACGGCTATACAATAAAAGATAAAGACTTAAACCTTGTCTGGACAAGAAGGGGGTATTTAAAAACAAGGGTTTATCAGGATGCAAAGGATGATACCCCTTTTGAGAAACAAGAAGATATTGATGCGCGTTTCAGGATAGATAACAGGATAGAATTGAAAAATTTGGATGCCTTACTAGAAATTAACCTTGAAGCCAGGGGCGAAGCCCTGATTAATGAAAAAACTAATAAGGATGCGGATTTCTTATTAAAGGAGGCGTATCTGGAAATTAAAAAGCCCGGATATACATTTTCATTTGGCAGGCAGACAATTACCTGGGGCAAATTAGATGATGTGGTAATTTTAGACAGGATTTCTCCCCAGGAATACAACAGGTTTATCCTTTATGATAAGCAGGAAAGAAAGTTGCCTGAATTAATGCTTAAATTTGATTATTTCCTGGACAACTGCCAATTGGAAGGGGTATTTTTGCCTTTGTTTAAGGCATCTAAACTTAAGTTCTTCGGCTCTGACTGGGCTGTATATGACCACCTTATTGAGTCAATTCAATATGGCGATTATTCAGGCCTCGTTAAAAATACTATTGGAAGAATCAAACTAGAAGAGAAGGATAGGCTTAAAGAGAATACTGCAAAAAATGCCCAGTTTGGTTTGAGGTTAAGCGGCAGATTAAAAGATGTTGATTGCGGAATTTATTATATGAATATCTATCAGGATATGCCTACGTTAAGGGAGAAAACACCTGTTGGCAATGCCGTAAAGAGGTTTCTTAATCACCCTACTGATGAAAACCTTGCATCTCTTGTGGGTTTAAATCCAACGGATGAAGACCTTACACTAATAGAAGAGCACCCCCGGGTTCAGGTAATAGGGGTAGATGGGGAGGGGGTATTAGGCAATTTCGGGGCAAGGGGAGAGGCTGGGCTTTTCCTGGGGCAACCATATTTAAGAGGCGATTTTTCGTATGTGCGTAAGAATAGCGTATCTATGGGGTTGGGCATTGACCATACAACGAGCAATAATATTTATTTTAACCTGCAGGTTATCCAAAGTTTTATCTTAAACTATGAGCCGCTATTTCCTGATGAAGAGTATACGCAGCAGATTACCTCAACTTTAACCAAGGATTTCTTAAATGGCAGCCTGATATTTAAACTAAAGGATTCTTATAACCTTTCCTATAACGACTGGATGATTAACCCAAAAATAACTTATAAGTTTAATAACGGACTTGAGGCATCCCTGGCTGGTTTTATATTTGAGGGCGGGATTACTACTTTATTCGGTAGGTACACTAATAAGGATTTGATTTATTTAGAAGTTGAGTATAAATTCTAAGGACAATAGGGACGTTTCTATTTTTTCCTTTGCTATCTATTCAGGGAAAAAATAGAAACGTCCCTATTTTTCGTCCCTATTTTCTATTGGGAAACTTGTTTTATTGCTGCTAAGAGTTCTTCTTCGCTGCAGGTTTTTTGAATGTAAATATTCCCGCGGCTGTCGCGTTGTATGATTGATTCGTCTTCCTCAGAGCCGGTTAAAAAATTAAGGGGCAGGTTAGTTAAAAATATAACTGGTATATGATAGGTATCAGGGTCATTTCTTAACTTAGTTGCCATATCATCCCCTAAAACCTTTGGCATAAGGACATCAAGGATAATCAAATCAGGCCGCTCTTGTTTTGCCTTTTTGAACCCCTCCTCGCCATCATAGGCTGTAATCACATTAAAGCCCTTGGTTTCAAGGGTAAGTTTCATTACCGCAACTATATCCGGCTCGTCATCTACTAATAGAATTTTTGTAACCATTAATAATTAAAGATAAAACTAAAAGATTAGCGCGTTTTTAATCACGGATTAACACGGATTAAAAAAGACACGGATTAAACGGATTAAAAAGCCACACGGATTTACACGGAGTTGCATAAGACAATCCGTGGTAATCCGCTTAAAAATCCGTTAAATCCGTGATTATAATACACAGATACACTAAATAACTCAAAACGCAAAAGGCAAAACGCAAAACTAAAGAATGCTTACAGCGATTACTCATTATTCATTACACATTACGCAATACGCACTACTAATCCTGACAAGCACCTATTTTATATTAAATTATACGACGGATAGCAACTTTTAATATACTCCATCTGGGCAGGGGAGGCATTTTTAAATATGTCAGACTTTTCTATAAAGAAGTATCTTAGGTCTTCTTCGCTTAACTTTATTTTGCAATTATATTTTTCAGGAGGAGTTTTTTTAAGAAAAAACATCCTGTATAAACCTTCTTTTTTCTTTTCCCTGCATTCATTTTCAACAGAATTTAAGTCCAGGTATTTTCCTATTGCAGGAGCGCCGTTGGCATTATTATACCTTTTTAGCCCTCCTAAGTCCTTAAACAAGAGGAAATCATAGGTAAGGGCATGTTTTGGGTTTATGGTGATGCAGATATAGTCCAACTTAAGAACCCTTATGGCGTAATCAAATACAGTTTTAAAAAGATAAAAAATCAGAAACATCTTCTTGGAATTTAACATAAGGGATATGCCGTTAACAAAGAGTTCTGTATCAGAAGCCAGCATAGATATCTCGCAGAGTTTCTTCTTGTTTCTCCTGAAGGTCTCTAACTCGCGATGGTATATCTCATCCATAGGCAGGCCCAAAGGCGAATCAGTAATAAGCGTTGCTGTGGAAATTACTTTATTGTCCACTACTGCCACAAATGTAGTGGTATCTGGCAGGGCATTATATATGGAAAATTTTAATCCTGTGCTTGATTCTTTTACATAGCCCCTTCTTAGGTATTCACGATATACAAGGGAATAGGCGCCTTCTAATTCTTCACGAGAAGAGGCGGCTTTGTATTCTATGAGGTTAAGGAAATTATCTAATACTGATTGGTCAGGCAATATGGTAGTTACCTTGGTTTCATCCATTTGCGTATTAGCGGTTAAACCCCCGCCTCGCTGGGAAGATATTTAAGCATTATTTTATCAGAGATATACTCTACGAAACGCCTGCGGTCAGCGTAGTCCATTTTATGGAACTTTACGCCTATATTATATGTATTCCTTGAGGTCTTAATGCACCATATAACAGATGCCTTTACTATTATTGAGGGGTGCTCTTTTTCAGGGAAGATTATTTTAATATTAATTTCAGAGCCTTCGCCTATTTTCTTTTCACTGTTAAACCTAAGCCCGTTTCCGCCTATATCTTCCACAGAAACAGGGCCTAACCATTTAGCATCAGGGGAAGTGGTATAGAATATTCTTACTGGCAAATTCAAGCGCTCGCTCTTTCTTTTGTCGCTGGAAATCAACTTATTTAATTCCTGAATCTTAGAAACCATATTTATCCTTCTTTTGAGAAGTCCTTTAGATATAACAATCTTACACTTAAATTATGCACTATAATCTGATAAATGTCAATGTCTTTATCCTGGTCTTGCTGGGATTTTTGAGTTAATTCCTCCATTGTCATTTTTTCCCCAAAAATAACTTCTATTTTGCAGGGCTTGGGAAATGTCCTATTAACAGGCCAGGATTCATATGTCCCGCGTATATAAACAGGGACCACGGGCACTGCCAATTCCTTTATCAGAATTCCAGCCCCGCGTTTAAATTCCTGAAGTTCACCATTTACGGAACGCGCCCCTTCAGGAAACATACATAGAATTTTTGAATTTCTTAAAGCAAATGCGCAGAGTTTTAAACTGTCGTCAAATTTTGAGGCAGGGTCAATGGAAATCAGGCGCAGTAGTTTTTTCCCCCAGGCAAGGAGAGGGTGGTTTAAATAGGCGCTATAACCCAAAAAATAAGTGTTTAGAATAGTGGGGATGCTTAAAGAAGCCACAAGCACAGGGGCATCTAAATAACTTGTGTGATTGGGGCAAAAGATAAATGGCCCATTAGATGGGATATTGCCTTTGCCTTTTACCTTAATCAAAAGAAATGAACGCATAATTGATTTTAAAATAATTATTAAGATAAGGTTGGCTATTTTAGCCAGGGGTGATTGCCTTACAGTAATATAGTCTTCTACATCTGACTCTGAAACCCTGTTTAAAATATCCTGCCAACTTGAGGTTTCTTCCGCCAATTGGGACTGGATTTTAGCGGCGTTTAATTTGCTTAAAACATCCCTTACCGTAGATACAGAAAAAAACGGCCTTTCGTCTATATTTGAGCCGATTAATTTTTGAAACTCAAAAAATAAACCAATCCTTTCTAAGGAATCTAACCCTAAATCAAGTTCAAGGTGGTCGTCTAAATTAACCTGCCTTTTTAGCTTTTTAGAGAGATATTCAATTGCCTGCTTGGAGAGGGGGAGGGAAAGGAGCCGCAGGTCTTCTTCGGATAACTTATCCGACTGTGTTGATTTGTTTTCCATAGACAGGGGGGAATGGCCTGAATATATATTTTCCACTTCAAAGCGCTTGATTTTGCCGAGCAATGTCCTGGGCAGTCTTTCATTAGTAATAATGTATTTTGCAATCCTTTGATACGCTGGCAAATCGCGGGATAAATTTTCAATTTCAAACCTAATCCTGTCTTTTATCTGGGATACCCCGCGGCTATTACAATACTCCAAATCCGGCAGAATAACCGCTGTCAATAAATCTCTATCACCTGTGTCTTTTTGCAAAAATATGCATAACTCTTTAATGAATGGACTCTGGTTGTAATAAGCCTCCAGTTCTTCCGGGTTAATTTTCTTGCCAGAACTTAAAACAATAGTTTCATTTTTTCTGCCTGTAATAAAAAGAAAACCGTCATCATCAATATAACCTAAGTCTCGGGTATAAAGCCAGTTGTCTTTAATGGTTTCTTCAGTTAATTTAACGTCTTTATAATATCCTGGTGTTATATTCCTGCCTTTTACCAGAACCTCGCCTATCCCTGACTCATCTGGTTGATTAATCTTTATTGCCACGCCAACTATGGATTTACCAACAGAGCCAAATTTAAAATCATCCGGGAGATTAAAGGTTACAACAGGGGAGGCCTCGGTCAATCCATAGCCCTCAAGAATAGTGAATCCCCATTTATAAAATGCCTGGGCAACTTTAATATTTAACTTTGCCCCGCCGCTAATCATAAAGCGCAGGTTACCGCCGAATTTCTTATGCAAATCGTTCATTATGACCCTGGATAAATTTATCCCAGAGGTTTTTCTTATGGCATTAGCAAACCCCAAAAAAGCGTTTAAGAGAAATTTACCCTTTATATTTTTATTTATTTTTTCATAGAAGAGGTTAAATATGCGCGGGACGCCTATCATAATTGTTACCCCTGTGGATTTTAAACATTCTAATATTTCTTCGGCATTAAGATTATCCGGGAAACTTATGCTCGCCCCCGATAAAATAGGAAGGAGCAGGTTCACCATAAATGGATAACTATGATATAAAGGCAGAAGGCAAATCAGGTTATCTTCAGGCGTGATAAGATTAAGTTGCCTAAGTGACCAGGCGTTTGCTAAAAGATTTTTATGCGATAGGACCACCCCTTTTGCCGATGCTGTAGTCCCTGATGTATAAACTATAGATGCTGTGTGTTCAGGAATGAAACTTTCGCGGGTAGCATCTGCAAGAATACTCTGTTTCTTTTTCAACGTGATTTGTGAATCAATTAAAAAAATCGGAAGGGATAAGTCGCCCAGTGATTCTTTTATTCTGGGTTCTATGTTGCTTGAGGTGATGATAAATCGCGAATCAGCATCTACAATAAACCGTTTTAATTCTGAATGCCCCTGCTCTGGATTTAAGGGAAGCGCCACAGCGCCGATACGCATCAGGCCTAAGAAGGCAACAGGCCAGTAAGGGCTGTTTTCTAATATTATAGCAACCACATCGTCTTTTTGTATTGCATTTGCCTTAAGAAGGTTGGCTAAATTGAGTGAATGATAATACAGGTCGCGATAGGTGAGTGAGGTGTAAGTGGATTTCTCTTTGTAGTAAATTAATTCCTTGTAAGGATATTTTTTATATGTCTCTTCAAATGCCTCAAAAATATTAGAGGGTTCTTTTTCCATATCAATTCATTTTAACATAAAAGAAAAAATAAAACAAGACGAAAATAGGGACGTTTCTATTTTTTCCCTGAATAGAGAGCAAAGGAAAAAATAGAAACGTCCCTATTTTGTTCGTCCCTATTTTCGTCCATATTTTTAAACATATGTTTACAAAATAAGACAATAGTAATGGTTAGAAGAAGTTGCGTTATTTGTTTTTCGTTAAAAAAATAGCGTAATTTTTTAGCAAGTTTGTAACTTATTTAAATAATTGAAGTTTTGTTTCTAATAAAATTTATAATTTAACCCATTGAAATACAGAAAGTTAGCAAATTGGCATAAAAAATGCTACTTAAAAATATGGTTTGCCTTGACAGTATGGCTATAAAATGTTATACTTACCTTTATTGTAGTCATTAAAAAGAAAGCGCTTTCAAATTACATACCATAATAGATATGCCTAACCCTACCAAAACTTCAGCAGGACAAATATATTACCAGACCTATCAAACTATTAAGAAAACCCCTGTTGTATATTTACCATTTTTAATTTTTGCGGTTTTTGAAATAATTGCCGTGGCATTAGTCTATCTATTTCCGCGTATGCCTTTTGTTCTTGTCTGCGGGCCGATAATACGGACATTCTGGGGTGAAAGGTTCCTGCATTATCCTATAAATTTCCTGCTCCTTCCAAAACTGGCTGCGCTTTCCAGGATGTTTCTTTCTGTAATCCTGGGTTCTCTTCTTACAGGAATGGCTGTGGCAATAGTTTACAAGAAGAATTACAAAACTGCCTTTAAAAAATATATCTCACTATTTCTCATTGTCCTTATTATCACGGGTTTATTTTATCTTACTGTAAAAATCATAGGCTTATGCCTTAACAAATATTTTATGGCAGGACATTTAAAACTCCTGTTTTTAGGCCCGCGCATATGGCTTGGGCCTATCTTAACTACTATCAATTTAGTTACAGCCCTTTTAGTCCAATCCATTTTTGTTTACGCCATACCTGAGGTAATATTAAACGAAGAAAACCCCATAAAATGTATTGGGGCATCATTTGTCTTTTTTAAAAAACACACCGTGCTTACGCTTATTCTGGTAGGGCTACCTATGTTGATATATCTACCCGTGGTTGTGTTAAATTACAACACCGCCTTTTTAATTTACAGGATTTTTCCTGAAGTTATTCTTTTTTTAGCCCTATCAGGCGCCATAATAAGTTCTTTAATTATTGACCCTGCGATTACAATTTCCACGGCATTATTGTATTTAAAAAGCAAGGAAAAATGATAAAAAAATCCATTACCTTAATATCCGCCATTGCGATTTTTATGCTAACTGGTTGCGCTGAGGACCAGTATGCAATTGAGAAGAGATACTACCATATACAGAAACAGGCTGAAAAAATATTCAAAAATCCGCATGCCTCTCCGCCAAATGAACTTGAAAATGTAGTTAATATTTTAAACGGATTCTCCAAAAAATACCCAAAAAGCAACCTTGCAGTAAACGCAGATTTTACTATTTCGCGGCTTTATATAGTCAAAGAGGAGTTTGAAAAAGCAAGGGCGCAGTTAGCAAAAATAATAGGCACTTATTCCAAACAACCAGGCATATGCTCAGAGGCAGTCTTTCTTAAAGGTAATTCCTATGAGATGCAGGATAAATGGAGCGATGCCCTGGCTGAGTATAAGAAAATTATGCTTGAATATCCAACGACCTTGAGGGGTATGGATATCCCGATATATATCATCCAGCACTACAAGGTAAAATTCCAGCCAGATAAAATGAATGAGGCGGCGAAAGAGGCAATACAGCATTACAAAAATCTCGCTGAAAAATACCCCGGCTCTGTAGCGGCACTACGCGCTCAAACATTAATAGCCGAATCTTACGCAATACTTAAAGATTGGCAAGGCGTCATTGGAGCCTTAAATACTATAATTGAAAATTACAAAGGCAAGATGGATATGGATGGCGTCTTAATGAACATAGCCATTATATACAACCGCGAACTTAATGACCCTGTCAATGCCAGCCGGATGCTGGAAAGGTTAATCCAGGAGTATCCAAAAAGCAAATTAGTAAACACAGCAAATAGTTTGTTAAAAAAACTTAAGGAGACTAAATAAATATGCGCATTATTGACAACTCCCAGGGCAATAAAGAAACCATAAATATATCCAAGGATTTCCTTGGTTCTGTATTAAAAGAGATGATGTCTGTTCTTCAGGCAGAGTGCGGTTCATTCTTTCTGCTGGATAACCAGAATAAAGAATTAGTGCTTAATTCTTTTTTAAACAGCCAGGATATTAACATTCAAGCAGTAAAAAGAAAGATAGGGGAGGGGGTTGCTGGCAAGGTCTTTGAAATAAGCGCGCCTGTATTGGTTAAGGATATTGATAGAGACCCGCGTTTTAGGCGAAACGGTTTTAACCATTACCATACAAAATCGTTTATCTCCATACCGCTTTCCTGTTCTTCAGGTCCAATTGGCTTAATCAATATCGCTGATAAAGCAACAGGAGAACCGTTTTCCGAAAAAGACCTCCTATTTGCTGTTACATTATGTAAATACGCCTGCGCTGTCCTGGATAATATGCTTAACTCCCTAAGCATAAAAGAAGAAAAGGAAAATTTAAAGAAACAAAAAGACCTGTTGGAGAAATATGCCTCAGTTGGAAAACTCGCCGCGGGTATAGTGCATGAAATAAACAACCCACTTGACGGAATTATAAGATACACCAATATCTCCCTTAACCAGATAGAGCCGCATTCCGTAGTCAAGGAATATCTATTAGAAATTAAAAAGGGATTAGATAGGATATTCGGCATCACCAAGTCATTGCTGGAATTCTCTCACTTAGTTAATTCAACGTCATCTTTAACCAGAAGGTATGTCCCTGTATATGACTTAATTGAAGATTCCCTGGATGTCCTGAAAGGAAGGTTTAACAACCATATACGTCTCGTTAAGAAATATAACAATTGCCTGCCGCGTATCCTTGATATGGGATTATCGCACGTTTTAATAAATATCATTAAAAATGCCCTGGATGCTATGCCGGAGGGCGGAGAATTGGAAATTGAAAGCGGGATAAGGGATTCAATAATGTATATCAGTTTTAAAGACACAGGCATAGGGATGCCTGAGGAAATCCGCAGCCGCATATTTGAACCATTCTTTAGCACCAAGGGTGCAACTGAAAGCGCTGGACTTGGCCTGGCAATATGCAGCGAGGTAATTAATAAATACGAAGGAAAAATAGAAGTGGAAAGTTCATTAGGCGGCGGAAGCACATTCCGCATTTTAATCCCCAAAAAATACCTGGAAAATGAACAATAATCACTCAAATAATAATAGGCATGTAAATATCCTGCTCGTAGATGATGAGCCCCTCGTAAGGCGTTCTTTAAGCGAGTTATTGACATTAGAGGGTTATGTGGTTACTGCAGCCACAAACGGAAGCGAGGCCCTGAATATATTAAGAAATTATCCCGCAGATATTATCATTACAGATATCAAGATGCCTGAAATGGACGGCATAAAACTCTTAAGAAATATAAAAAAGGAGCGCCTGGATATACCTGTTATAATTATTACCGGCTACGGCAGCATTGAAAGCGCTGTGGAGGCGATAAAAGAAGGGGCATACGATTATATTACAAAGCCCATCATTGACAATGAGATAAAACTTGTTATTGAGAGATTAATTAAACAAAGGCAGATTATAGAGGAGAACTTAAAACTAAAGGAGCAACTTTCAGCCTCCTCGCGAGAGAAATTCTTAGGGATTGCCGGCAAATCCCCAAGGATGCAAAAAATTTATTCGTTAATTGAAGCAGTTGCCAATACCCGCGCTACGGTTTTAATATGCGGAGAAAGCGGCACAGGAAAACACCTGATTGCCCATGCCATACACGACTGCGATGCGCAGGAAAGGGGAAAACCCTTTGTGGAAGTTAGTTGCGGGGCTTTGACTGAAACCCTGTTAGAGAGCGAACTTTTCGGACATATCAGAGGGGCGTTCACAGGGGCTATAAAAGATAAGATAGGCCGTTTTGAGTTGGCTGACGGCGGGACAATATTCCTGGATGAGATAGACGCATTTTCTCCCGCATTACAGGTAAAGTTATTAAGGGTGCTTCAGGAAGGCGAATTTGAACGGGTCGGCGATACAAAAACCATCAAGGTGGATGTGCGCATAATAGCGGCAACAAACCAGAATCTGCAGGAACTTATAGCCCAAGGAAAATTCCGCAAGGACCTTTATTATCGCCTCAATATCATCAATATTGAAGTCCCGCCATTAAGAGAGCGCAAATCCGATATCCCGATTCTTGCGAAGGACCTTATAGATAAACATTCCAAACACTTAGGCAAAAAAATACAGGGATTATCAGAAGAGGCTCTACTTAGAATGATGGATTATGACTGGCCTGGCAATGTAAGGGAATTGGAAAACGTTGTGGAAAGGTCAATAATTTTAAGCAAGGGACCCTTAATTACCCCTGAAGATTTGCCTGAGTTTTTAAATAAAGGCGCCTTGGTTTCAGGGGATTGTAAAAATAACCTTATTAATGGCGCCAATGGCAATGGCTGTAAGTTAAAGGATGCCTTAAAAAATCCCGAGCGCGAGATAATCCTCAATGCCTTAAATTCAACAGGGTGGAACCGTAACGCTGCTGCGCAGGCCCTTGGGATAAACAGGACTACTCTTTATAAAAAGATGGTTAAATTCGCATTGCTTAAGAACAATAATGATGAAAAAGAATAAAAGTAATTATCCGCCTGAGAGAAGAATCTCTCTGTCGGAATTGATAGATATTAAAAAATGGCAGAAGATTCAAGATGTTTTTGCCGAGATAACAGGCATAGGATTACGCACCATTGATTTAAAAGGAGCAAATTTAACATCTCCAAGCGGCATACCTAAATTATGTAGTGAAATTTTAAGCAAACCTCACCCAAGACGCAGTATATGCGAGAAATGCCTGCCTACATTTTTAGGGGGCGAGGCTACTGTGGATAGAAACTTAAGTTTTACCTGCCCGCCTGGATTCCGTAATTTCGTAGTCCCGCTAAACCTTGCTGATGGAAAAACATTAGGATACGTTATTTTAGGTCCAGTGATACTGGTGGCTTTAAAACCAAAAGAGCAATATCTTAAAATAGCAGAGGATTTAAATATTGACCCCCAAACATTCTATGACGCTGTATTGGAAGTCAGGGTTTTGTCATTTTATAGACTGCAGACCATTGTGGAGTTAGTTAAAGACGTAGGGGCTTATATCTTAAATCTGGCTTACAATGATATGACTATGAAAGAGGAAATTGAAACTACTTTGTCTTCTAAAGAACAATCCAGGCTACCAGAACTTCTGGATAAGTTCTTAAATGTGGCTATTCAAATAAGCGGTGCTGATATTGGCTCCATAATGATGATGGATACCCAGAGCAATGAATTAACCATACTCGCATCGCGGGGGCTGCCTGAACAGGTAATCAGAAACGCCCGGGTAAGATACGGTGAAGGTATATCAGGGATTGCTGTTAAAGAAAATACGCCTTTTCTTATAGACGAAACTAACGCAGATGAAAGAATAAAAACATATCTTAACAGGCCGCAGATAAAATCCTCTATGGTCCTGCCTATTAAGATTTACGATATGGTTATGGGTGTAATGAACTTAGGCGCCCTTGTCAGTTCTCCTGTAAGGTTTAACCAGGATAATCTTAAGTCAATGAATGACTTAATTAATCTGGCAACCCTTGCCTTACGCACCACTACCAAAAACAATAATTAATAATAAAGTTTTGTTATCTTTCTTTTCTAAAAGAAGAGGAGGGGAGTTTTAATTCTTCGCGGTATTTGGCTACTGTCCTGCGGGCTACTTTAAGGCCTGTTTCTTTAAGAAGGACCCCTGCTATATCCTCATCGCTTAAAGGATGTCTTTTGTCTTCAGCATCAATTAACTCTTTAATCCTGCGCTTTGCGAAATTTGAGGAAATCGCCTGGCCGTCTTCGTTATAGAGATGGCTTGGAAAAAAATCTTTAAGGGCTATAATGCCTTGGGGCGTCTGCACATATTTATTCATAACCACGCGGCATACAGTGGATTCATGCATACCGATTTTAGACGCTATATCCTTAAATGTAAGGGGCTTAAGCCGCGAAAGGTCCTCTGAGACCGCCTCATACTGAACCTCTAATATCGCCTCTACAACCTTTCTTAATGTGCTTTGCCTTTTTGATATTGCCCTTAATAACTCAAGGGCGTTACGTAATTTTGTTTTAAGGTATTCCTTTTCAGATGGATTTAGGTCTGCGTTTTTTAGCATTTCCCTGTAATCCCTGTTAATATTCAGGGCAGGGATATCTTCGTTGTTTATATATACCTGAGGTTCGTCTTCATCTCCAAAATCTATTATAACATCTGGAATAATGTTATGCGCCTCTTCGTATGCGTAGTTTCGTCCGGGCTTTGGGTCAAGACGCAGGATTTTTTTAACGCAGGACTGGATATTCTCCAACGGTTCTTTAAGCCGCCTTGCAATATAACTAAAATTCTTCTTAGCCACGTCATCCAGATGATACTGGATAATTTTTTTGGTTAAGGGGTCATTATCGTTTGCCAATTCAAGTTGAATAAGCAGGCATTCTGCAACAGACCTGGCAGCCACCCCCGGGGGTTCAAATTTCTGGATTATCCGAAGGACATTTTCTACCTTATCAACAGAAACCCCTAAACTATGGCTTATTTCATCAATGCTAATCTTTAAATAGCCGTTGTCATCAATGTTGCCTATAATTTCCTGTCCAATTTTTAACTCTTCATCGGTGTTGGTAAATATACCTAATTGCCTAAGCAATACATCCTGCAGAGACGCCTTTTTAGTAATAAGATTTAAACGAAAATCCAACTCCTGGTCTTTGATTGCCTCTCTTTCTAAGCCTCTGGCAGCAGCAGGGGAGAGGGAGTTAGAAGAAACCTTGGAAGGGGTCATATTAGCCTGAGACTCTTCCAGGAAAGGGTTATCAGTCAATTCTTGCTGAACTAAATCCTTAAGGTCAGGAAGGGGCAGGGCTAAAATTTTAAGGGACTGCCTCAGTTCTGGAAGGAGCAATTTCCTTAACTCAAGGCGCTGCTTCATCTGCATATCTATAATCTCCGTATGCTGTTTATAAGAATATTGATGCCAAAATTCTAAAGGAGCCCTATTACCCTATTATATGTATAATTATACCTAAGATTTACGCCAATTACTATAAAAAATTCATTTTTAGAGAAAGCGTTTTATATAACTGTTAGCCTCGGGTCAATAGTCTATAGTCTATGGTCAAACTCCACCTAAGATAAACCTTGACATAGGATAATTTTGAGTATATACTCATATTAAATATGGCGTTAAAAATAGGTAAAAGTAAGTAAATCTGATTAAGGATGACGACAGTGATTGTATTAATCACGGATTTAACGGATTTTTAAACGGATTACCACGGATACCCTTATTAAACAATCCCTTGCCTTAATTAAACAATGCCTTTATCCGTGTAAATCCGTGTGGCTTTTTAATCCGTTTAATCCGTGTCTTTTAATCCGTGTTAATCCGTGATTAAAACGCGCTAAACGCGCCAACCTCCTTATGGGTAAGCAGGAAGACGCTAAATTTATCGGAGAGATTTTAGTAGAGGCAGGGCTGATTACCGAGTCCGACCTTAAGGCTGCTTTAGAGAAACAACGCCAAAGCGAAAGATTCATCTGTTCTATTTTAGCAGAATCAGGAGCAGCCAAAGAAGAGAATATCCTGGCTTATCTTTCCTCCAAATTAGGTATTCCTTATATAAAAATAAAAGAAAGACAAATCCCCCAATACCTTTTTAATAAGATGCCTATGCGCTTCGCGGTTCATTACAAAACAATTCCATTAGAATTAAAAGGGGATTTATTAACCGTTGCTATGTTTAACCCATTGGATATACATATCCTTGATGACCTGCGTTCCCTTCTTGGATTAGAAGTTAAGGCAGTTTTGGTTTCAGAAAAAGATATAGAAGAGGCAATCAGCAAATATTACGGCCTTGGGGCTGAGACCCTTGATAAGATAGCCCAGCCAGGGCAAAGCCAGGAAGAGCCTGCCCAGGCAAAGGTTGAAGATTTATCCATTGACAACGGCGCCTCAATTATTACATTTGTAAATCAGATTTTATCAGAGGCAATAAAGGAAAAGGCAACAGACATCCATTTTGAGCCTTATGAGGATGGTTTAAATGTGCGCAATAGGATAGACGGTGTTTTATACGATATGAGCGTTCCCGAGGCAATAAATAAGATTTATCCTTTGATAGTCTCCAGGATTAAAATTATGGCGAATCTGGATATCACAGAGCGCAGGCTTCCGCAGGATGGCAGGATAAAAATAAAGTTAGGAAACGATGAACTGGATTTACGCATCTCCATTATGCCGACTATTTTCGGGGAGAGCGTGCATATAAGGATACTGAGCCCTTATTTTTTCCTTGAGTTAGATAACTTAGGCCTTATGCCTGACGACTTGAAGTTAATTGAGGAGATGCTTAAAAAACCACACGGCATAATTTTAGTTACAGGTCCTACCGGCTCAGGGAAATCCACGACCCTTTATGCGTGCCTGTCTAAGATAAATCTCCCGGGCGTTAAAATCATCACAATTGAAGACCCTGTTGAGTATCAACTAAAAGGCATAACGCAACTGCAGGTATCCCCTAAAATCGGATTTACCTTTAGCCAGGGCTTAAGGCATATGTTAAGGCACGACCCTGATGTGATGATGGTAGGAGAAATCAGGGATTATGAAACCGCTGAGATTGCAATAAGGGCTGCTTTGACAGGGCATTTGGTTTTTGCCACGTTGCATACAAATGACGCTGCAGGTGCGGTTACGCGTTTGATGGATATGGGGATTGAACCTTATCTTTTGGCGTCGTCTTTAGAGTGCCTGATTGCGCAGAGGCTTGTGCGACTTATCTGTCCTAATTGCAAGGAAAAATTCATACCCAAGAAAGAGACGCTTGAAGGTTTAAAGGATTTTAAAACCATGGGTTCTGATTTTGAGTTTTACCAGGGAAAGGGTTGCCAGGAGTGCAGGTTTACAGGTTATAAGGATAGGACAGCCATATACGAAATAATCAGGGTTACTGATACACTAAGAGAGATGATTATGAACCGTTCCTCCAGCCAGCAAATAAAACAAAGGGCAATTTTAGAAGGGATGCGCACCTTAGCCCAGGACGGATTCCAGAAGGTTTTAGCGGGAAAGACCACTATTGCTGAGGTGCTAAGGGTTACCCGGGAAGAAGGCATTTAAAAAACGGGGTCGAAAAAATGGGGTCCAAAAATGGGGACGGTTCTATTTATGCCTACCCTTAATCCTAATTCTCTCAAAATTGGTTACGTAATTCTTATTAATACCCGCAAGTTCGCTATTACTAAATTGCAGCATAAAGCCGGCTATGGCGAAAGTTCTAAATGGACCCATGTTGCTGGCAGCCTCGGCGGTTTAACCGCAATAGAGGCGAATATCCCGCGTTCACGGCTTATAAACCTACAAAAGGAATATGTGGATAGAGGTTATGAGATAAAAGTTATGAGACGCAAGAATCAAGAAGCAGGCAAGAGATATAAAGTTGCTCTCTGGTGGGCCACAATGAATAATCTACCTTATGATGTCTTACAATTTTTCTGGTTTCCTTTGTCTATATTCTGCGGTAAAATAGGGATAGTTTTGCATAACTTATTTAGTAGTCATAAAAGATTTTTGTGTTCTGAACTTATCGTAACCGGCTTTTATAAAGAAGGAGATTACTTATTCGGCAAACCAGCCGAGAATGTTCTTCCGGCTGACTTTGATAATTCGGGGTTATTTGAAGAAGTGAAAGATATCTGGATTTTCGCCCGCTAAAAATTTTTGATTTGTTCTTTGGGCAAAAAGGCAAATTCTGCCTGTTGGCTTTAAAGCGCTATACGCGGCAGGCTTTGGCACAGCGCGCACCTTTTAGTTTTTACTTGTTGGACCTTTTAAGGCATACATATGAAAATGAAAAAAAATTCTTTTATCATATTCCACTTTAAAGAAAAGGTCTTTGAGGTTATGAAGTGGAGGGAATACGCAAGGGCAAAAAGGGAAATAGAGATAGACACCTTTCTGCGTAAGGAATATCAGGGTTTAGAGGAAAGGGGTTTTCTGACGGAAAAAATCAAGGAGGTTCTTCAAAGAATAAATTACTCAAAAGAAAAAGTAATTGTGGCTATTTCCCATCAGAAGGTTTCCTCGCGTTATCTAAAACTGCCTTCCCAAAACAAAAAGGAAATTGAAGAAATGATTTATTTACAGGCAGGCAACATACTGCCTTATCCCCCGGATGAGATTGCCTTTGGTTATCAGGTTGTTGATACAGATAAAGAGGGATTTTCTTCTGTGAATGTAGCCCTTACGCATAAAGATACAGTTATCAGGATTTTAAATTTATTTAAAGACGCTGGCATAGAAGTGGAGTCCGTATTTTTAAGCACATATGGTCTTGCCGGTTTTTTTAAGGCCTTGATGCCAGACGAGGTTAGAGAGGTTGTGGTTGTCAACTTAGATTTCCCCGCCATTGAGATGGCGGTTTTAAATAAAGGGAAAATTTATTTGAGCCGTTTTGTTTTTATTGACAGGGATGAGCCTAACTGGCGGGAGAATTTTTTTAAGCAGATTATGGATACACAGAGCCTTTACCTGCGCCAGGGTTCTTTAGGCCCTGTAAAGAAGGTGTTTCTATGCGGTCCTTCCGTGGATGCGTTGGAGTGCCAGAAGTTTTTAGAAGAAAAAATGCTTGTGCCTGTTGAAATTCTTAAATCTCAAGGGGATGATTTATCCATTTCCCAAAAAGCAGGGATAGATGATTTTCCAGGAAACTTAACAGGGTTAATCGGGATTATTTTAAAAAGCCCCCAAGATTCTTTAAATTTGCTTCCAAGGGAGTTTAAGGAAGCCCAGGGCAATATAAAACTAAACAAGCAAAGGCGTAAGTTATCCATTATGGCTATTATTACTTTTGTGGCTATAACCCTTGCCATTTTTAAACATACGGATAATAAAAGGATATACCTAAGCCGTTTAGATAAAGAAGTTTTTAAGTTGCAGGCAGAAACAAAGGAACTTGAAGTTATGTCAGCAAAATTAGAGATGCTTAAGGAAAAAAACAAAGACAGGAATCAGATACTTGATTTTTTCGCTGGGATACACAAGGCAATACCTTTAGGTGTTTTCCTTACCGCTGTAAAATATGACTCTGAGAGGGAGGAGAGATTTTCTTTGCAGGGCTATTCTGCTAATATGGATGCGGTATTTGCATATGCCGCGAATTTAAAGGAACTTAATATCTTTGATGGTCCCCAGATAAAGGTTAAGTACGCCACAAACAAGAAGACCCCTGAGGCAGAAGTTGTGCAATTTGAGATAGTGTGCTTAAGGAAAAAATAAGATGCCATCTTTAATAAAGATATTTGTTAAACAAAGGCTTTGGGTTAAACTTTTATTTTTCCTTTTTATATGCATATCATTTTTTGCATTATTTTTAACTCCATTTTTTCAGAGAAATAACCTATTGAATAATAATATCTTACAGAAAAAGAAGATTTTAATAAGATATAAGCAGTTACTGGATAAAAAAGAAGAAATCAATCAGGCATACTCTCAATTTTTTTCTTCTGAGCCTATGCAGCAAGGCTTAGACCCTCTTATTTCAGCGCTTAAGGAATTAGAGGGGATTGCTAAAAAATCAGGTATAAAGATTATTGACATCAGGCAGCAGGCAACAGAGGCAAAAGGAAAATATCCCCAGGGCCTTATTGAGATAATGTCAGAAGGAAGAAAAGAGGATTATGTAAAATTTATATACGAGTTAGGTGATTCTTGTTTTCTTTTTGGCATAAAGAATTTTAACTTAGAGGCAAAAGAAAATTCACCCCTTTTACAAGGCAGATTCTTAATTTCCTGTATTCTCTAAAGGGACGAAAAAGGGGACGCGAAAAAAAGGGGACGTTTCTATTTTTAAAAGGGGACGTTTCTATTTTTTAAGCAAACCATTTATCTTAAAAAATAGAAACGTCCCCTTTTTCTTTCGTTTTCTTTTTTTCCTTGACAAAAATAGATTTTTTGGTATATACTCTCTACTTAGAGAGCAGGAGGGTTGTTTGATTTCCAACTTATACTTAATCAAGGACTTATCTCGCATAACAGGATATTCTGTACATACCATAAAATACTACTTAAAAATAGGGCTCCTTAGAGAAAAAGGAAGAAGCCCTGAGACTGGTTTCAGGTATTTTGATGACGAAAGCGTAAAGCAACTTGAAAAAATCAGGATGCTTAGAAGACAGGCAAAGTCCATAAGACAGATTAAGGATGAGTTATTATAAACTATTAGGGTTAGAAAAGGAGCCCTTCTCTACCAGCCCTGACCCGCATTTTTTTTATAGTTCGCTCAGTCATCAAACTGTCTTAAAGCGCTTAGAGATAAACATCCGTTTAAGGAGGGGTTTAAATCTAATTTTCGGGGACGTAGGCACTGGAAAGACAACCCTATGCCGCATACTCGCCCAGTCGTTTAAAGACGAAGACAATTTTATCTTCCATATAATATTAGACCCCAGTTTTAACAGCGAATATCAATTCTTATCCCGCCTGATTAAAATCTTCAAAATAGAGCCGGCGTTTAATTCCACCTTAGATTACAAAGAAGCCATAGAGAGATTCTTGTTTAAGGCAGGGGTAGAGGATAATAAGACAGTCGCCCTGATTATTGACGAGGGCCAAAAAATCTCCCTTGAAAACTTAGAACTTTTAAGGACACTGCTTAATTATGAAACCAATGAGTATAAGTTATTGCAACTTGTGGTAATGGCGCAGGTGGAACTAATCCCGCGCTTAAAGAGGGTGCGCAATTTTATTGACCGCGCCTGCCTTAAATACACAATTAACCCCCTGGATGAAAAGGAAACAAGGGAGTTGATTGAATTTAGGTTAAAACAGGCAGGCTACTTAGGCAGGCGCAGTTTGTTTACCGACGGGGCAATAAGGTTGATATATGAATATACCCAGGGTTATCCGCGCAGGATTGCCTTGCTTTGCCACGATGCCTTGGAGTCGGCTGTTATGCAGGATAAGACCCTTATTGATTCCCAGGACATAGAAAAGATTATTTCAAGCGCAAATGTTGCATTATGAAAGACAATACCCTGCCTGAAGAAAAACTTTTAAGTCTGATTAAGAAAAATGACGCCTTTTCTTTTAAAGGTAAAGACATAAAGAAAGGCCCTGTTTTGGGAATCCCTCAAACTTTTTATAAAATCGTAGAGCGCGCAAATCTTAATGTATGGATAAATAAGATAATTATTATTTCCTGCTGCCTGTCTCTGTTTTTTCTTTTCATTACATTCGCCTATAGCCTCTTGCCGTTTAAGGGTATAAGGGTTAGAAATGATAAGGCAAAAGGAGTAAAAATATCCTTAGAGAAGATTCCCGAGGAACCCTTAGAATTTTATCTCAACCAGATAAGTGCAAAAGACATCTTTAACAATTCTGCTATTCAAAAAGATGGAAACGGGGATATCCTGCTTGACGCAATCAGGGAAATTGCCCTTGTGGGAATTATCAGGCAGGACCCTGTCCAGGCAATCATTAAAGACAAAAAATCCGGGGATATTTATTATCTTAAGAAAAATGAAACAATAAGGGAATTTAAAATTTTAGATATATTAGAGGGCAAGATAATTATAGAGTACAGGGGTGAGAGATTTGAGGTCCATCTTTGATAACAGAAAATCCAGGTGGCTTATTACCTTAAAACCTGAAAGAACAAGAATATTCCAGAAGGAGATAAAATGAAAAAATTTATTACCGCTTTTTTAATTTTTTTATTTTTGGCATTGGGGTCTATCTATGCCCAGGATGCAAGCCAGGCACAGCCAGAGACGGGCTTAGAAGGAACTGAACCACTTGTATTTAAACCGCAGTCAAATAAGATATCCCTGGACATTAAAGGTATGGATATAGTGGATGTCTTAAAGATGCTTGCATTAAGGTCAGGGATGAACATCATCGTTGGCAAAAATGTCAGGGGGCAGGTCTCTATGTTTATCAGGGATGTTGATATATGGGACGCATTTGAGATTGTCCTTTTGGCAAATGGCTTGGCATATGATAAAAAAGGGGATATTATCAATGTAATGTCCCAGGAGGATTATCTTAAACTCTACGGTATGCCTTACAAAGACAAAAAAGAAATAGAAATCCTAAGACTTAAATACGCCAAGGCAAAGGAACTGGTAAACGCCCTTGTGCAGATTAAATCAGAGGTTGGCAAGGTGGTTCTGGATGAGGCCTCAAACAGTCTTATACTGATGGACGTCCCTGAGAAAATAGAGCAGATGAAAAAGGTTGTAGAGTCAACTGATTTTTCCTTAGAGACCAAGATTTTTAATTTAAATTACGCCAACCCTGAGAAACTAAGCGATAAACTGAAGACTATGGTTACAAAAGGCATAGGCTCAATTAAGATAGACGACAGGACAGGAAAACTCGCAATTACAGATACCCCGGAGAACCTTGCCGAGATTGAGAAGGTGATTCTGGCTTTTGACGAAAAGCCAAGGCAGGTCCTGATTGATTCCCAGATTATTGAATTAAAACCCTCTGATAAATTAGAGATGGGGATTGACTGGGATTACTGGATTAATAAATATTTCAGGGTTTCAGCGCCTTTTGCCGGGGTAACAGGAACCACAAAATTAAGCATCGGCACAGTTGGCGCTACAGTAGGAGAAAAAGGGCAATATAAGGCAGTATTGGATGCATTAAGGACCTTAGGTGACACCAAGATACTTTCAAGCCCGAGGATTATGGTTGTGGCAGGACAGGAGGCAAAGATACTTGTCGGAAGCAAGGAGGCGTATCTAACTTCCTCTACTACGCAGGTTGGAGATTCTGCCTCTACAACAGAGACAGTGAATTTCGTGGATGTGGGCATAAAATTATTTGTTACCCCTGAAATTAGCCGTGAGGGGTTTATCACTATGAAGATAAGGCCAGAGGTAAGTTCCTCTCAATACGTGGATTTCGGGACTGCAACCTCTCCAAAAAAAATACCCATTGTTACCACTTCAGAGGCGGAAACAACAGTTGTTGTTAATGACGGCACCACCATTATTATAGGCGGTTTAAGAAAGGATGAAAAATCAGAGACAGTTAAAAAAATCCCCATTTTAGGAGACATACCTTTATTGGGAAAATTAGCCCAGAATGTATCAAGGGAGATAAAGACCACGGATTTAGTGATTCTACTTACACCGCATTTGGTTTCAGGGCAAAATTCCCTGACTGATTTTTCAGAGATAAAGCCTAAGGACGGCCTGGAGGTGGAGATGATTAAAGGAGAGATGATAAAGGAAAGGGTAAGGCCTGAGGATTCCAGATTTTAGTCTTGACGAATGTCAATGATATTTTCATTAATAATATATCATTAAAAATTTAAAATTTATAGCCTATGGGAAAAAGGAGGTTGGAGATGAGAAGTTTGATTCTGGTAGTGGGCTTAACAGGTCTTTTATTATTTGGAGTCTTTGAAGCAAAAGCCGCTGACATAGAGGCAAAATTAGATTCTAGTGATGGTAGTAGCGCTTTTAGCGTAAAAGATTCTGGTAATACAGAAGTTGCGCGCATTAATTCTGATGGGCATGTAACTTGCACTACAATAAACGGTTTGACACCTATAGCGCAATCCGTTGGTTTTACCATTGCCGGCGGAACAACGAGCAAAACTTTAACTGTAACCGGAAATGCTACAATCTCCGGGACTCCATTAGTTGACCCAATGACTACAAGGGGAGATATTATTATTCGAGATTCATCAAATACAACTGTAAGATTGGGGGTGGGTGCGGATAATACTGTTTTGAGCAGTGATGGGACAGATGTGAGTTGGCAGGTACCTACGCTAACAAGCTCAAATAGCAAACTTACATCCGATGTTCAAATGCCTACATCTGGCACTTGGTATGATGGACCATCTGTTTCGCTTGGCGCAGGAACATGGCTGGTTATTGGGTATGTGACATTCGCCAGGACCGCAACCACAGCAACAAGTTATCACGCTAGGATTACGGATGGGACTACGCATTATGCTTCAAGCGCGCAATATATGGCTTCAGTTACCAACCATCAATGTAATGTAACGATGGCAACGGTTATCACCTTGGCATCTACTACTACCATAAAAATTCAGGGGACTACTAACGCCGGTAGCACTGCATGTTTAATGAAAGCGGCAATATTGAACTATGGCTCAGGAAATAATGCCACTCAGATAACAGCAATAAGAATTGGGTAATTATAGGCTATTATTTCTTGGATAAGAAGAGATAATAAAATTTCAATATAAGATAAATAAGGAAGGCGCCATTTTTTAAAAAAAAGGAATAAACCTTGTTCAGAAGAAATTTTAAGATAAGTATATTTATACTGATTTTGTTATTGTCTGCTGCTACTGCCTTTGCAGCAGGGATTAATATCCCATCTGGCTCAGCCCTTAATATTAATACAGGGACCTTAAATGTCCCCGGGGATATTAGTTTTTCAGGAACACTTCAGATTTCTACAGGCGCCATTAATTTAAGCGGCAGTTGGTCAAACTCAGGGACGTTTACTGCCGGTAGTGCCACTGTTACCTTTAATGCTACAAGCGGCACTCCTTCCATAACCTCTCCGCCTGCAAATGGGGCATTTTATAATCTCATCTTTAATGACGCAGGGGCAGGTATTACATTTACCTTAAATAGCGCCATTGACATTGACAATAACTTAACCATTACAGGAGGAACATTAGATGCCAACTCCCAGACAATTAATGTAGGCGGGAACTGGGATAACAATGATACCTTTACCGCCAATAATTCAACCGTGATTTTTGACGCATCTACAACAGGAAAAACCATTGAGTCAGGGGGAAGCGCATTTAATAATATAGAATTCAATAATCCTTCAGGCGGCTGGACAATTCAGACAGACAACCTTACCGCTACCGGGGATTTTTCCATAACCAACTGCGCATCTGTCAATGGTTTTATTGTCCAGGCAAACAGGACAATTACTGTAAACGGCACTTTTACCAATGCAGTGGGAGGCAACGCCACTACCTGGAATAGCGGCACAACATTAAATCTGACCAAGACAGGCGGAGGTTCATATACTATAAACACAAAGACAACAGGAGCAGACGATTACATTGCCCTTCAGGTAGGGGCAAACACCCATATAAGGATGTGGAATTCTCAAGCCACAACTTATACTGTGAATGCCACAGGGTCTATTTATTCTATGGACCACGCTGGAATAGACGGAAGCCTCTATATCTGGGGCGATTATTATGTGCCTGCTAATTCCACGGACTATTGGTCTTACGCTACTGATTTTGACGGCGCATCCTTAAGCGGAAGCGAGCGCCAGGCGAATGTGCGTTTGGCTGACCAGGCAAACGTAACCTGTGGTCAAGGGGAAACCTTAGAGATTATTGGGACTAGCAGTTATCCCACCACCATTAACAGGCAGGGGGCATCGGGTTCTTATGGCATAGATATAAATGACGGAAGTTTAAACGCTGACTATTTAACAATAGAATATATAGACGGAACAGGTTTAAATATCTTGGGTTCTAATGTTACAATGCTTAAATTAGACAACGCAAGTTTTGATAATTCTGGCGGGACAGGCAGTTCTGACGCCTTTATTACAGTGGCTGGGGAATCCATAACAAACAACCCCGGGTTTGTCATATCCAATATCAATATTAACAATACCAATACTAATGCCGACTATAACGTTACCGCAACTGGCACGACAACAAGTTTATGGAAATTTACTAATTCTACAGGGACATTTGACGGCGAATCCTATGACAATGACCCGGGAGGAAATCCTGGGTATCTTGTCTGGGATGACAGCGCAGGGACTTCTATAAATATAAGCGGTGTCGCCTATGAGGATGACAATGAGGTAACCACGGTAAATGGCGCCAGGGTAAGTCTGGCAGTAAATGACCAGTATCATTCTTATGTAACCACTGATAGCGGCAATGGAAGTTTTACATTTACAGGGGTCTCAGTATCTCAAGGAGACACCCTAACCTTCTTTTTTGATGGAGAGGGTTTTGTAGGTTCCACAGTCACCATTGCTAACACCACCAATATCACTGATATGCGTATCTATAAAAACCACGTAATAACAAGGACAGAAACAGGCGGTGCATTGAGCATTGCCCAGATGGCAAAATACGACAAAGATTTAGATACTGATATTAATTTTGACGCAGAGGATTTAGCCACTGATACCCTGGTTATTGACGACGGTTCGGAATTATTTATTCCAGCGGGCGAGGAGTTCCAGCCTGCAGGGAATTTAGAATCAGGGACAAATGGTGTATATGATGTAGATATCAGGGGAACCTTTACCTGCTTGGGCAGCGAGGTTATAAGGGTATCTGGTTCCTGGTTAAAGGATGCTGCCGCTACATTTACTGCTGCAAATTCCACTGTTAAGTTTGACGCTACTTCAGGGACTCCGTCAATTAACCCCCAGGGTGCAGATTTTTACAATGTTATCTTTGACGGGACAGTTACATTTTCTTTAGGTAATAACCTTACAGCAAGCAATGATTTTACTTTAAGTAATACAGGGACAGTAAACCTATCCAATTATAACTTGACTGTGGCTGGCACATTGACTTTAAGCGCAGGGACGCTGAATGCCTCTTCAGGAAATATTGACGTTGATGGAGATATTTCTTTAACTTCAGGCACCCTTATTGCCCCTGGACCTGGCAAGAGTTTTACTGTTGGGGGAAACTGGGCTAATACATCAGGGATTTTTACAAGCGGCACAGGAAAGGTTACCTTTAATAAGGCTTCTGGCACGCAGACAATAAATGCAGGCGGAACAGGCAATGACAACAAGGATTTCTACAACTTAGAGAAAACCGGCTCAGGCACGCTACAACTGGTAAGTTCCGGATTAGAAGTGGATGGGACTTTAACAGTTGGGGTTTCTGCTACCTTAGATTTAAATGGCCAGGACCTAAACGTTGGAACCTTGAATAATTCAGGGATTGTGCAGATGTTGGGTTCAGAGTCTTCAGTGGTTATTACCAATATGGATACAGCCAAAGGAAAGGTTGTATATGTTGGAGATGGAGATGCAACACCTGAGATATTCACTATTAAGGACTTTGGCGCAATTGATTACTACGATTTGACAATCAACGATACAAACACCACAAAAGACATCTTCCGCACAGCCGCTGATTTATACGTAAACCATAATTTAGAGGTTTTAAACGGAGAAATTGATATCTCCTTTAATGGAAATACATTAGTTACTACAGGGGCGCTAACTATAAACGGCGGGACATTAACCGCTACAGACGCTAATATTGACGCAAACTCTACTGTAACAGTATCCAGCGGAACGCTAACAGCCCCTACATCAGGAAAATATTTTAGGATTGCGGATACCTTATCTATGGCAGGAGGGAGTTTTAATAATTCCTCAGGGACAGTTACCTTTGACGCCACAGGTGGCAGCCCGACAATAGACTCAGGCGGAAATAGTTTTTACAACATAGAGTTTAATGACGCAGGCAATAATATCACCTTTACCTTAAATAGCGACATTGTAGTCAATGACCTGACTATTACAAGGGGGACATTAAACACAGGCTCAAACCATTCAATAACCGTAGGAGGGAATTGGCTTAACTCTGATAAATTTGTATCCAATAATTCTTTAGTTACCTTTAATAAAGCAAGCGGCACCCAGACAATAGATGCTGGAGGAACAGGCAATGACAACAAGGATTTCTATAACCTAACAAAGACTGGCGCTGGGACATTACAACTTACCAACACAGGCCTGGAAATAGACGGGACATTGACTATTTCCGAGTCAGCAACCCTTGACTTAAATGGCAGGAATTTAAATGCTGTAACCCTGGATAATTCCGGGACAATAAAACTTCAAGGACCTGAGACAGTTTCTATTACTAATATGGATACAGACTCAGGGACTGTAAAATATGTAGGGGATGCAGATACCTTCTCAGAGACCTTTAATATAGCGGGTTTTGGTTCATCCCAATATTATAATTTAAGCATCAACGATACAAACACCACAAAGGATATCTTCCAGACTACCCAGGATTTAAGCGTAAGCGGTGATTTAAACATTGATGGAGGCACATTAACCTCAACTAACTATAATATTGATGTTAATGGCAGTGTTACCTTAACAAGCGGAACCTTTAATGCCCCGGGAATAGGTAAGACCTTGACTGTCGGCGATGATTTTACTATAGCCGGTGAGTTTAATCCTGATTCTGGGACAGTTGTTTTTGACGATAATACTAAGGCATCTACCCTGGATGCGCCTGCCGGGGGTTTAAACTTTTACGATTTTACCTGTAATACCGGCTCAAAAGTCCTTAATTTTACAGCAAATGATACATTTACTGTAACAGGGGCTTTTACCTTAAACGGCAACTCTACAACCACGCGCATTGACTTAAATTCTACAGGTGGAAGCGGAACTACCTGGAATTTGATTCTAAACGGAACTTACTCTGTGCAATACGTGGATGTCCAGGGCTCAAATGCCTCAGGCACAGTGCAATTCCCTATTAATCCTATTGGCTCGCTTAACTCAGGGGATAACACAAATTGGTTTCCTGTATCAGAGGTAAGCGACCCCAATGCCCTACGCTCATCTTTAGACAGGCATACATTTTATGACGGGACTTACTATTGGGCGTTTTATATAGATGATAACTCAGACGTTGTGTATAAAAGGTCTAACGACGGCATAAGTTGGCCGCCTTCTGCTCAAACAGTTTCTGCAGGCGCCTATACCGGTTTAGGCATTTGGGAGGATGGGACGTATGTTTATGCCTGTTATTCTGACGGCGCCAATTCCTATGAAAGAAAAATTACCATTTCCAATGAAGCCCTGGGCACTGAGAGGACCTTAACCAGCGTTGCTGATTATCACTCCCAGGTAATCAAGGATACATCTGGATATCTTTATCGTAAGGCAGAAGGAAGGGGCTCCTGGAAGGTTTATAATTATATGGGAAGTATCGGAACTAACGCCTCCATTAACGTGGATATTACCGCGGTTTCTAATTTAGACCGGGCTTTTATCTTGGCTCCCGCAGGCCATATGACTGTGGGTGTTGGGGCTGGAGGCGCAACGCAAAATGCAAACGGCGTTTTAATCCGGGCTAAATTCAATGGCACAAGCCAGGTAACCCTAACCCGAGGGACAAGCACAGGCGACAGTATGTATTCCTTCTTTGTCATTGAAGATGACTCAGGAAATGAGATTTATACAGTTGGTGGCTCAAGCACATTTAATCCTGCTGATACCTCTTTAACAATTACCCCCACTGATGTCCCAGGGCTTAGCAATATCACGGATACTGCTAAATGCCTTGTGTTTTTAACTGCGTCAAGCGACCAGAATAACAGGACTTATTACAACCAGGCGCATGTGCGGGGTTGGGTTAATTCAAGCAAAAATCTGCAGTTAAGACGCACAGGAGGAAATGCCACTGTTATCGTAGATTGGTTTGTTGTTGAATTTAAAGGAACTGACTGGTCAGTGCAGCAGGGAGATTTTTCCTTAACCACAGGCACGCAGGCAAGCCCTCAAACACAAAGCATAACTTCAGTAAATACAGAAAATACTTTTGTTTTTATGAATTGGGAGGCAAATACTAACGGTCTGGATTATGTTTCAGCCAAAGTAGAACTGTATGATTCCACGACTTTACGTTTTTCGCGGCAGGATGTAACCACAGGGACCTGCACCTTAAGATGGTTTGTGGTTTCCCATCCTAACCTGAAAGTCCAGAGGGGAACAGATTACGCTGCCTCAACTGACACTACTCAAAACCAGCCAATTACTCAAATAGACACCTCGCGCGCCTTTCCAATTACATTTAACGACTGTAACGGCACAGGGACAAATTTTCCTTATCCTTATTGGCGGGCATGGTTTTCTAATTCCACCACATTGAACTGGGAAAGAAGCGTTTCTGGTCAGGACAATAATTTCTTATGGCAGGTTATTGAGTTGCCAGGGGAATTCTACTGTATGCGCTCAACCAATGCCGCAGGAGATGACAGCGCCTGGAATGCAGAAGAGGAGATAGGAGAGGACACAAATGGCTTTGGGCACATATGTATTGTCCCGATTGCCTCAGGGAATGTAATGGCAATCTACAATGACTACAAAGCAGGCACATATAATTTAAGGTATAAAATATATGATAGCGGAACCCAGACCTGGGGCTCTGAGCAGACTGTTGTAACTGACTGTAAGGATAATACTGCATTCTCTAATTGGGATGATACCAATTATTTCTCTGCTGTAAGCGATATTAGCGGTGTTAATTATCTAGTTTATCTTATTTACGTTGATTCTGTCTCAGGCTATATAAAATCCACCACATATAATAGCGGGACTTCTTCGTGGACAAGCCCTGAGACAGTCTCAAATAGCGGGTCTTGCTCTTCGCCTGCATTATTTTATGATGAGACATACGGGACTATCTACGCCTTCTGGATTGACGGCAATTCCATAAAATACAAAAGAAAAGAGGGTCCCCAGTGGCCTACGAATGAGACGACTTTTAAAAGTAATCTTACATCTCCATCTTTCTTAGGCACTGCCTATTCAGATACAGAGAATATAGGGATTATCTGGAGAGAAGGAACAGGTTCTTTTGTTTCATACGGTTCTGTACAGATTACAGCCACTATTGTCAGTTTAGGGGAATTTTATGCCCTGGGTTTAAATAATCAGGTAAAGGTCTTCTGGAAGACCTTATCTGAAATTGACAACGCAGGTTTTAATATTTACCGCAGCCAGAGTTCTGATTCAGGATTTACCAAGATTAACGCAAGTCTAATCCCGGGTCTTGGCACATCTATGACAGGCGGGAATTACAGTTATTTAGATACAGACGTTACAAACGGCTCAACGTATTATTATATCCTTGAGTCTGTGGAGTCAGGCGGAAAAACAAGGAAATTCGGCCCTGTAGTGGCTCATCCTGGGTTAGACTCTGATAGCGATGGTATGACTGATGATTACGAGTATTACTATGGCTTAGACCCCCGGGTTAATGACGCTGGCTTAGACCCTGACCACGATGGCCTTACAAATCTACAGGAATTTGGGAATCTAACAGACCCATTTTCCGCACCTGATGAATTGCTAAAATGGGAGTCTTCCCAGCCTGGCGCCCCGGGGATTACAGTTATATCCAGTTCAGATTCCCAGATTACCTTAGAGTTGGTTACAAATAAGTTTGATGTAGAGGATAAGGTTGTGGGCGCTGACACATATCATACAATAAGTTTTCCTGAATATAGCCACGGTTATAATGAAGACCCTGGAAAACCTATGGTGCCTTTAAAGGGAGCGCTTTTAGGTATGCAAGGCAAAGCCCCTTTGAATTTAGAGGTATTGGAATTTGATAAACAAAATTTAAGCGGTTATAATATTTATCCTGTGCCTCAAAGGGTATTGGTGGTGGAGGGAGGAGTTACTTACTTAAAGACAGAATTCTATAAAGATAATGTTACATATAGTCAGGATATATTATATCCTAATAAGTTAGCCGAGATTGATTACTCAAGTTATCTTCGTAACCAGGAGGTGGCAAAAATAAAATTTTATCCCTTACAGTTTAATCCTGTAACCGGAAATATTGAATTTTATAACCGGCTGCGGGTGCGGCTGACCTGGCAGACTGCAGCCGGACCTTCTGGCTTAAACACAGGTGGAAGTGCTATCCCTGAAGGAACTGCAAATGCCCTTAAAATTTTAGTAAACGAAAATGGTATTTATCACCTGACATATCAGAATTTAATAGACGCAGGGCTTACATTATCCGGGATTAATCCCCAGACATTTAAACTCTATAATAAAGGCGAGGAATTGCCTATTTATGTCTATGGAGAAGGTGACGGGGTTTTTAACGATACGGATTATATAGAATTTTACGGTGAAAAAGAAAATACCAGATACACCTATAACAATGTGTATTGGCTATCCTGGGGCAATGGTATAGGTAAAAGGATGGCTGATAAGACATCCTCTGGCGGCATTACTCCAACTGCATTTTTATACACAAACCATTATGAACGCAATGAGTATTACTGGTCTGAATTTCAAGGCGTGGCTGACCCCTGGTATTTTAATGCGCCTATAAAGGCAGGCGAAAACAGGGAATTTACCTTTAACTTAGATGATGTGGCTAATCCCGCTGATAATGGTGTTTTATCTGTTAATTGCAAGGGCTACAATACCCACAAAAACGCAGACTTAACATACCACATAAAGATTTACCTGAATAATTATCTGGTTAATGACGTAACTTGGCAGGGGGAGCCATCTTATACTGCCTCAATAGATATACCCTCTTATTGGCTTTTAGATGGAACAAATACAGTAAAAATAGAGCACATCCTTTATGACCCGGATTATCCTAATTCCTGGGTCTTTGTGGACTGGATTGATACCTCTTATTGGCGCAAGTTTCAGGCAAAAGGGGATTATCTTCAGGTAAGCGGCGCAGGGGTAGGCGACTATACTTACGTCTTGGGGAATTTCACTCAACCAGATGTCAGGGCATACGATATTACTGACCCAAAGGATGTAAAGCGCATAACCAACGTAAATGTTGAATCCGAAGGCGCTACTTATAAAGCTACATTTAACGACAACTCAACTGCAAACGCTGCTTTGGCAGTTGTTTCTGGGGCAGGGGTAAAGTCTCCATCAGGTATAGCAATAGATGAGGTTTCGCATTTGCGGGATACATCTAACCAGGCGGATTACATCATTATCACCCACGACGATTTTTATAACCAAATTCTACCCTTGGCGCAGCACCGTCAGTCGCAGGGCTTGACAGTAAAGGTAGCGAGGCTTTCTGATGTATATGATGAGTTTAATTACGGAATCCCCTCGCCTTATGCCATAAAATATTTCTTAAGTTATGCCTATGCGAACTGGCAGAAGCCGGCGCCCACTTACGTTTTGCTCGTGGGTGACGCAACATATGATTACCGCGATGATGAAGGCACTGGATTCACAAATTACCTGCCCACATATCTTGTCTATAATGCAGGTTTCGGAGAGACTGCCTCTGACAGTTGGTTTGTTTGTTTTGACTCAGAAGAAGACGTCTATCCTGAGATGCTTATCGGCAGGTTTCCAGCAAAGACAGGCGCTGAGGTAACTAATATGGTGAATAAAACCATAAGTTATGAGGCAATAGATATAGACGAGCCCTGGACAAAGAAGGTTCTTTTTGTTTCAGATAATACCGGGACGTTTGAGGCAATTTCAGATAATCTGGCAAACAGTCTTTCTGCTGCTTATACCCCTGTAAAATTATATTTAAGTTCTTACTCCAATCCTTTAAACTGCAGGCAGGATATAATTATCAAGATAAATCAGGGCGCCTTAATGGTAAATTACACAGGCCACGGCGGGGTGCAAATCTGGGCAGACGAGCAGATTTTTAGAAATGAGGATATATCAAGCCTTACAAACCAGAATAAGTATCCTTTTATTGTAACATTAAACTGCGTAAACGGGTATTTTACAACCCCAAGGTATTTTGAGTGTTTAGCCGAGGAATTAATGCGGCCGGAAAACAAAGGCGCAGTGGCTGTATTTGCCCCTTCCGGGATATCCCTGCCTACTCATCAGGCAATTTTAGCAGAGGGTTTGTACGACTCCCTATTTAAACAGAAGGAGAGGATTTTAGGTTCTGCTATTGCCCGGGCAAAACTTTATTTATTCCAGGAGGCAGGCTCTTTTGTCCCGGATGTCCTGGAGACATTTAATCTTTTTGGAGACCCTGCCTTAGTGCTGCGTAAGGAAGCGGTTTTACCTCCGGAAACAGAATTAACCTCTCCTTCTATTTATAAGCATGCCCCGGGTGCGCCGCTATACGCCTTTAATGTCCCGCAGGATATCAGCCAGGTATATCCTGATATTCTTTTTGAGGGAGAGAAACCAACTGAAGAACCCTTGCCTAAAGAGAAACAAAAGGTTGCCTTGACTTCTCCTGAATCTAAACAAAAACCCGTTATTGAAGAGTTATTGTCAACTCAGAAGAAAATAACTGTTTTAGAAAAGCCAACTTTAGAGTCTAAAGAGGCAATATCTACCCCAGAAAATAAGATAGTCAGGTTAGGGCCTATAAGGAAGAAGGCAGCGCCTTTATTGAAGGAGGAGAGGATTATTCCCAAGGAAAAAGAACTATTAAAAGGGCAAGGCGGTAAAGAGGGGATAAAAGAGGGCCTTGGTTTATGGGAAAAAATTAAACAGTTCTTTAGCAAGGTCTTTGGCTTTTTCTCTGCCAGGAAGGCGACTTATGAAAGATAGCCTAAAAGTGAAAATAGGCAATATAACTATTCTCATAGAGTCAGGGGATAACAGGATTATTAAGGCAGTAACTGATGTGTATATTCCGTTTGAAAGCAGGCAAAGACACGTTTATAGAGTTCGGCTTACAAGGTGTAAAATCAGGTTGAATGAGGGTATGCCTAAGGATATGTTTTTTTCATTCGCAAAAGGTTTTTATAAAATAGATTCATCTGAGTTTCAGGCTGTCTTTGACTTATTTAGGAAAGAAGGCAGCATAAATATATTTATAGAAAAATATAAAGAAGTAGTGGTAAGCGCCTTGGGAAGTCTTTGTATGCTGCTTACCTTAAGGTCCGGCGGCGCTGTATTTCATGCCTCAGGAATAGTAAAATCAGGCAGGGCGTTTGTCTTCTTAGGCCCCTCAGGCGCAGGAAAATCCACTGTGGCAGAGGCCTCTAAAGGCCTTACTGTTTTAAGCGAGGAGTTGATAGGGCTTCATTTAGGCAATGTCCCTAAGGCGTTTGCAATACCTTATTATACAGACAGTAGATTTCCTTTAAGAAGCAAGGGGATGTTTGAAGTGGCAGGGCTTTTTAAATTGGTAAAGGACAGGCGCAATTATTTAAAATCTATCCCAATGCCTTACGCAGTCGCTGATTTTTTTACCTTTGTTTCTTCCTTTAAGGGGTTGATTCCTTTATCCCGATATTTTAACGCCTGCTCTAAACTCATTGAATCAAGCCCTTGCTACGAACTACACTTTCTTCCTGATAACTCCTTCTGGAGGTGTATAGATGAATCTCTTAACTAAGTATCCTTTAAGGTCGCCTGACACAGCATTTAGAATAATTGAAAATGAGGCGGTTGTGGTTTCCTGCACTGAGGGAACTGCCAGGGTATTAAATGAAACAGGGGCAAGGGTCTGGGAACTTTTAGACGGGGTAAGAGGCATAGATGAGATAATTGAGATAATTATTGCCGATTTTAAGGTTTCTAAGGAAGAGGCCCGGGCAGACATTGTTGAATTTCTTAAGGAACTTATTGAGAAAAAAATGGTGGTGATGTTAGATGAGCCGCAGAGTTAGCAGCCCTGATGCCTATGAGGATTTGGTTAAAAAAACCCTCAATAGGCATATCCCTTTTAAGGTTGACTGGGAGATTACATACAGGTGCAATTTAAACTGTATTCACTGTTATCAGACAGGACCGCGTAGTGAACCAGAATTATCCACTAAAGAGATATTTTCTATTCTGAATCAACTTGCTGAATCAGGGTGCCTTTACATAACCTTTACAGGAGGAGAGGCGCTGCTTAGGGATGACTTTTTTGAAATTGCAGGTTATGCAAGGCAAAAGGAATTTGCAATCCGCATCTTTACAAACGGGACATTAATAGATGATGGCGTTGCTGATAGGATAAATGCCCTTAATCCTTTAACAGTTGAGATAAGTCTATACGCCACAGAACCCTGTCTTCATGAACAGATGACCGGGGTATCGGGTTCTTTTAAAAAGACCGTCCAGGCATTTCACCTGCTTAAGGAACGCTCTATAAACACGGTTTTAAAATGCACATTTACACAACACAATATTAAAGAATTTGATAGATTAAAGGAATTTTCCAGGGAAATAGGGTCAGAATTTGTTTTTTCATTCACGGTTATCCCGAAGATAGACGGTTCGCAAGAGGTAACAAGGCTTAGGTTAAAAGAGGCTCAACTTAAGGATTTATTCGCCTCGCATAAAGAGTTGGTCTCAGGCATAGAAGCGGGAGGGGTGAATTCTTATCAACCATTATGCGCCGCAGGATTTAACTCATTATATATCTCTCCTTATGGAGAGGTTTTTCCCTGCGTGGTATTAAGAGAGTGTTGCGGAAACCTTAGGGATACACCTTTAGAGGATATCTGGAATGCGCCATTTTTTAAAAAAATCCGTGAAGTGGAATTTAAAGATTTAAAGAGTTGTTTTGGGTGCGATTTTTCTTATTACTGCGACCGTTGCGCAGGACTGGCATGGCTTGAAGCAAATGATTTATTTGGCCCATCTCCGAATGATTGCCTCCTGGCAAGGGTGCGCAGGGATGCCTTAGAAAGAAAGGATAAGAGTTATGGAAAAGAAAAAGAGGCGGTCTTACAATAAGCCAAAGATTGTCTATGAGAAAAAAATAATTGCCTTAGCAGGCGTATGCAACACCGCCTGGATAGGTGCTGGCGGGACCTGCTGTATGAAAACAAGTTGCATCAAACGCTCCAGTTAAATGTGTTAGAAAAAGACTACGTCAGTATAGCCCGCAACATCTTTCTTAACAAACAATTCTTTGATATCCTTGAGGCTTTTTTAAAATTAGGCATACCTGTTATCCCCCTTAAAGGCATAGCCTTAATTCAGAATGTGTACACAGATATAGCCGAGCGTTACGTAGGGGATATAGATTTATTAGTAAAACCAGGCGATGTCTTTAAGTCAGCGGAAATTTTAAGGGGATTAGGATATAGTAGCGCAAGGCCCTATTTTAATCCCCCTAGACCCTCCAGCATATATCTAAATTCCCAGGTCTTCAATAAACCAACCGAAATTAATTACTTCATACATCTACACTGGCACCTATTAAATACGACACTTCCGCTTTTTATGTACCGCATCAATATGGATGATGTTTTTAATCAGGCGAGGATAGAAAAAATACAGGATGGACGCCGGATATTAATGTTAGAGCCGCATCATCTATTGGTTTATCTTTGCCTGCATGCCTTCTGTCATTCCTTTGATAGGTTGAGTTTATTATGCGATATTAAGAAGGTAATTGAGTTTTACAAAGATGAGTTGAATTGGGATAGGGTTATCCGCTTAGCAGGAAAGTGGAATGCCGGCTTACCCTTATATTTATCCTTATATTTTGTGCGCCATATATTAAATGCCTCTCTGCCAGAAGAGGTATTGTGCGCTTTAAAGCCAAAAAGGTCCTATTGGGCTTTAAAAAGGATAATCCCTTATATTTTAAAAAACAGGCGAGGGGAGTTTTATTTTATCTATATCTTATCTTTAGAAACTGCAGGAGGTTTTTTAGACAAAATAAAATTTATTTTTTTAAGCCTCTTTCCAGCGCCTTCTGTATTCCCGCAGATTTATGCCCCTGGTTTTCACGGCTCTTTCTTAAGGTATTACCTTATGCGCATTAAAAATTTGATAAAAATTGGGATGCGGGAAAGATTGCCTTAAGAAAAATAGAAACGTCCCTATTTTTTAATACTGCGAAAGACTCCCCTGGCGCCTGGCTTTTTTTAGGGCATAGCGAAAAAAGAATAATCCCAGAGGAAGAAGGATGAGCGCAAAAAGAATTAGGCAGCATATCTCTATTTTTAATTCAGAAACAGATGCGCCTTTATATACAGCGAATTGCATTGCCCTTATCCCGTAGGTGATTGGCAGGAATTTCGCCAATACTTGAAGAAAACGCGGCATAACGCTTACAGGAAAGTAAACCCCGCCTAAAAGCCCCTCAAGGGCATTTATCATCCATCCTAAGGGGTTGCCTCTTTTAAATATCATTACAAAACTCGCTGAGATAATACCCAAACCGCTAAATGTGGCTATTGATAACAATAAAATAACAATGGCTGAGATAAAGTTTATGTTTGAGAAATCTATTTTAAACAAAAATATCCCAAGGAGGATGTATATCAGTACGTTTAAGGATGCGAATATCAGGTTCCACATAGCCAGGCTTAAAAGAAAGACAGGGATTTTAACAGGTGCAAGGAGTATGGATTCTAATGTCCCCTGGATTTGTTCCTGTCTGATTTGCGTATGGAAGGATGTCATCCCGGTCCCCAAATAACTGAAAAAAGCCATATTCAAAAGGACGTAGGAGAAGTAATTAACGCGGAATTCTAATAGATGCGCAGATATCCTATTGCCGAATAGTTTATCAATAAAGAAATAAGTCAGGAGGCTTAACATTATCCCGAAGATATTCAGGAAGAATGATAATTTATAACTTGACTCTACGAGAAAATCCTTCTTTATAAATGCCCATATTTTTCTAAGCATCTTGGGTAAGGTTTAGGTAGATTTTGGCAAGGTCTGATTGCCCGTTTTTTGTCTTATTTCTTAAATCTTGGAGGGTTCCATTTGCGCAGGCTGCGCCTTTGTGCAGGATAAGAAAGGTATCGCATAATTCCTGCGCCTCTTTAAGGTCATGGGTAGCGAATATAATTGCCTTGCCGTTTTTCGCCTCGTTTTTTATAAATGCCCTTAATTCGCAGGCGGAGTTGTAATCAAGGCTTTTTGCTGGTTCATCCAAAAGGAGTATGTCAGGATTATTTAGCAAAGCCCGTATAAGGCTGAATTTTCTCTTCATACCCGCTGAATAAGAGTCAAAGCGCCTGTTTTGGTAATCCACCTTAAATAGGGATAAGAGGTAATCAATGCGCGCCTTTGATTGTTTTTTGTCTAAGCCGTAGAGGCTTGCAAAGAATTCTAAATTCTGCCTTCCTGTAAGACGCCAGTAGAATGTCCTTTCTTCCCCGGTCATTAATCCTAACATAGATTTTATCTTTTCATCATCGTATCCCAAGCGCCTGCCGTTTATAGTTAATACCCCTTCGTCGGGAATGATTAATGTTGCAATTATTTTTAGTAGTGTGGATTTTCCAGCGCCGTTTGGGCCAAGGACACCGAGTATCTGGGTTTTTTTAAGGGCAAATGTTATGCCTTTTAAGGCGCAGACAGGCTTTCTATTTTGAAAATCAAACTTAAGCAATCCAGATAAGGTAATTGCCGGCCAGAAATATTTTGTTATCCCTTCTGCCTTAAGAATAGTATCCATTTTTGCTTTAGTTTAACAGAAAATGATTTTCGCGTCAAGAAAAAGGGGACGAAAAAGGGGACGTTTCTATTTTTTTCTGAAGCGTAAAGTTTAAAAAAAATAGAAACGTCCCCTTTTTCCTTTAAAAAAAATAGAAACGTCCCCTTTTTCCCGTCCCCTTTTTCCTTTTTCTCTTTTTTTTCTTGATAACTCCTTGAAATTATGATATGTTAAGAAAAAACAAAGGAGATGGATTTGCCACAATACGAATTAAACCTCAGGGATTACTTAAGGATTTTCCACAAGAGAAGGCCGGTTATTATCTTTACCTTTTTGGCTGTTACTTTAGGCGGGGCGCTTTATATATCTACTCAGCCGGTAATTTATCAGGCAAGCACTACAGTTAAGGTAGAAGAACGAAAAACCATAGCCGGATTGCTTACAGAGTGGATTGCCTATAACCCCGCTGACATAATGGAGTCTCAGACAAAGGTCATAAAGGGTTATCCAATTATGAAAAAAGTAGCCCTGCGTATGGGGTTATTGGAAGAAGGGGCTGCCCTTGAGGTGGCTAATAATGTTGTAAGCAATCTGCAGTCAAGGGTGGAGACAGAGAAGGTAGGGCAAACCAATATGATTCGTATCACTGCAACAAGCGGCAATCCCCGCGAGGCGATGGAGTTAGCCAATAATGTCGCTGAGGTTTATATAGAAGAAAATTTGCTTGAAAAAACAAAGCAGGCCAGGCATGCCAGGCAATTCATAGAAGAACAACTGTCTTCGCTTGAGCATAGGCTCAAGGAGACTGAGGAGAGACTCAGGGAATTTGGGGATGAGGTAAAGAACATAAAATTAGCAGAGCCAATAGAGAAGAAACTTGTGGATTTACAGTTTGAGTTGGCTGAACTACTTCAGAAGTATACTGAGAAACACCCAAAGGTAATTCAGTTAAAGGGTCAGATTAAAGAGATGGAGTCGGAATTAAAGGGTTTCTCAGGGCAGGAACTTGAGTACGCCCGGCTTTTAAGGGAAGTGGATGTTAATAAGAAACTTTACGCAATGCTCAAGGAGAAACTTGAAGAGGCGCGCATTACAGAGGCGCAGAAGATAGGTGATATCTCAGTAATTGACCCTGCAGTTATGCCCCGTTCTCCAATTTCCACAAATAGAATTATGGGTATTATAATTTCTGCGTTAATGGGCATCATTTTAGGGATTGCCTTTGCCTTTATTTTTGAGACCCTGGATACATCTATAGGCACTATTGAGGACGTGGAAAATACATTAAAATTGCCTGTCTTGGGTATGGTTCCGGCAATTGAACAGGAGATGGATACAAAGAAGGGGATAATCTCAACATTAAAGTCTAAGTTTTTCCCTGCCCCAAAGAATGATGCCCAGGAAAGATTTATACACCTTATTAGCCATTATAAACCCAAGTCAATTAGCGCTGAGTCATTTCGCAATATCCGCACTAACCTTAAATTAGATGCCTCTAAAAAAACAATTATTGTAACAAGTTCTAACCCCAAAGAAGGAAAGACAACAGTTGTTACAAACTTAGGTGTGGTGATGGCGCAGATGGGGATGAAGGTATTGCTTGTTTCTGCTGACCTAAGGCGCCCTGCCCTGGCTAAGATTTTTGGGGTTAAGAAAGAACCAGGGTTTAATGAACTTCTTACCGGCGCGGCTAATTTAGATGAGGCATTAAAGAGCATCACAGATATAATGCTTGGCGAGATACAGATAGATGAAATAATCAGCCGTCCTCCGGGATTGGAAAACATATGGCTCCTTCCTTCAGGCCGCATACCTGCTAATCCTGCTGAGATTTTGGAATTAAAAGGCATCCCTGGTTTAATTGAAGAACTTAAGCGCAGGTTTGATATAATAATTTTTGATTCTCCTCCGGTTTTGCCTGTAACAGACGCAAGCCTCTTAGCGCCCCGTATGGATTGCGCCGTGATTGTTTATGAAATCGGCAGGACAAGCCGAGAGGCGCTCCTTCGCACAAAGGTGCAGTTAGAAACAGTAGGGGCTAAGATATCAGGCATAATCTTAAATAATACACGCACCCAGACAGAGACAATCGCAGGCTACCCGTATTATTATAAGTATAAATATAAGTATTACGGCAAGGATGAATTTGATAATGCCCAGCAACAGCAAGAAAAGGAGAGTTAATATAATAGCAGCAACTTGCGCCTTTAAGTTAAAAAAGCAAATGTATTGATATAAGGGGCTAAACGCCCCTTTTAATTTATCCGCTGTATTTAAAATGTTCAATAAAAAAGGACAGATATCTATTGGGATTGCCGCAGGCATTTTTTTTCTTTCCATTTTATTGCTGTTTATTATCCTAAGACTCCCGGTTCAGTTTTACATTATTTTTATTATATCCGCCTTAGTATTTGCCACTGCGTTTGTGAATACAGATTTCGCCTTGGTTATTTTAATTCTTGCAATGCTTTTTTCCCCAGAAATAAAAGTCGGGGGTGTGCCTGGCAGGGCTGTGGTTATACGCGCCGATGATATCTTTTTAATTGTAATTTTTTTCGGCTGGCTTGCTAAGATGGCTATAAATAAGGAATTGGGTTTATTAAGGGCTACACCGTTAAATCAGCCAATTCTCTTCTATATCAACATATCCATAATCTCAACATTTTTAGGGGTTTTATCCCGCCAGGTTAGCCTAAAGACCAGCATATTTTATCTTTTAAAATATTTAGAGTATTATCTTTTGTTTTTTATGGTTAGCAATAACATAAGGAGTTATAAACAGGTGAAGGTCTTTGTCTCTTTAATTATTGTCGTGGCTTTTATCATAAGCGCCTATGCCTGGGTGCAGCACTTTAGCGGGGTAGAGAGGGTAACGGCTCCTTTTGAAGGCGAGGTCGGCGAGGCAAACACCCTTGGCGGATACCTTATTTTAATAATTATGCTCGTATCAGGTTTGTTATTCAATAGTGGTTCAAGGAAATTGCAATTTATTCTTGTTGCTGTTTTAACCCTTGCATTTCCGGCGCTTTTATTTACATTATCCAGGGGTTCCTGGTTTAGTTTTTTGCCTGCGGTCATTATCCTTGCGCTATTTACAGGCAAAGGCAAACCCTTGCTTTTGGCTGGGCTTATGGCAGTTGTTTTGCTATACCATGCAATATTTCCTTCTTATGTCCAGGAGCGCGTAAAATCAACCTTTGCCAGAGAAAGGGAATATAGTTTTTTCGGCAGGAGATTGACCTTTGATGAATCTACTTCAGCGCGCATAGATAGTTTTAAATACGCATATCAAAAATGGATTAAAAAACCCGTATTAGGACATGGGGTAGGCAGTTCTGTCCCCGTGATTGACAATCAATATTCGCGTGTAATTATAGAAGTAGGAACTATAGGCCTGATTGTCTTTCTCTGGATTCTGGGGATGATTTTTAGGGTTGCGGTATTTGTTTTAAGGGAACTTAAAAAAGATACCTTTGCCAGTGGTTTAACCGCAGGTTTTATAGCCGGGTTTGTCGGTCTGATACTACATGCCTTTACAGCAGAAACATTTATTCTGATTAGGATTATGGAGCCATTTTGGTTTTTAACGGCAATAGTTGTAACGTTGCCGCGGGTGGTCAATCCATCTTTCCCTGAAACTGTTATACAGCAGAAGTCAAAGGGCGTTTAACTTGAAGAAATACCTTGGTTTTATTATCCGTTTTTTTTCAGACGCATATTTAGTATCTTTGGCAAAGAATTCCTTCTGGATATTTATCGCGGATATAGGTGGAGCAGGTATCGCCTTTATCCAGGGGATTGTCCTTGCCCGTTTTTTAGGGGTTGAGGGTTATGGATTGCTTGCCTTGATTACTGTTTATGTTTCTGTAGTTAATCAGGTTATAGACTTTCGCATCAGGGAGACAGTAGTCAAATACGTTTCTGAGTTTTGGGTCAAGCAGGATATCCCGAGATTATGGGCGACTATAAAGATATGTTATATTATAGATTTATTTAGCGGCGTTATTGCCTTCCTTGCAGTTTTATTTACAGTTCATTTAGCCACTACCTACATAATACATCAACCAGGCAATGAGGCGTTGATAGCGCTTTATGCTATTACGCTTCTTTTTTCTACAGTGGATGGGACTTCTTCAGGTATTTTGGCTGTTTTTGAGAAGTTTAAATGGTTATCCTTTTATTCCCTGGCAGCAAGCGCCATCAGGTTTTGCCTGGTATTAATTTTTCTTTTCTACGGATATGGTTTAAAAGGTATTCTCTATGGTTATATAGTGGCTTCTTTTTTAAGCAGTTTGATAATATTATATCTGGCTTTTAAAGCGCTAAAAAGAACTGTTTCATTCGCGCAGATAAATTCGGGCATAGGTCTGTTGGTTCAAAGATGGAAGGAATTGGCTAAATTTCTATTCAATACAAATCTTAATGAGTTATTAACACTCTTTACTAAAAATGTAGATATTCTTATCCTTGGTTATTTTTGGAACCCCTTGGCAGTGGGATACTACCGCTTAGCAAAAAACTTTATGGATGCCTTGTCTATGATTAGCAATCCAGTTGCTACTGCGGCATATCCGCTTCTGGCTAAGTTTTATAGTGCAAATAAGATAAACGAATTTAAGTATTTTATCCGCAGAATTAGCGTGGTTATGTTAGGTTTGGTTACGCCTATAGCCCTGGCAATATTTATTGCCGCTCCCTGGGTCGTTAGATATGCCGCTGGAGATAAATTTCTGCCTTCGGTTCTCCTGATTAGAATTATGCTTTCAGGGGTTGTAGTCTCAATAATATTTTTGTGGATAAGGCCAGCATTTTTATCTATGAACAGGCCCGGGATACTCACCCTGACTAATTTATTCTGCGCTGTGACAATGTTTATTCTCTCATTGATAATTGTGCCCCGGATAGGATACTTAGGCAGCGCCCTGGTTTTTGTTTACCCCTATTTAGTCGGGCATATAATCGCCCTTGCCTATTTTTTAAGGATAGTTAAATATGTCAGAGTTTAAAAGATGCGTTATCTGCGGTAGATACAGCCCAAAGATGCTCTATGCGCCTTTAAAAATAGTTAAGTGTCGGGTTTGCGGCCTGATTTACCGCGATGAGGTGGATATAGACAATAATTATTATCGCCAATTAGATAGATACCATCAGTATCTTTTGGATGATGAAAGGTTAGCCGCGCGAAAAAGAGATGCGGTTTTTAGGTTTAATCTCTTAAAAACAATTGTCAGGCCGCAATGTAAGGTTCTGGATATAGGCGCAAATGACGGTTCTTTTATGCTGGAGGCGGAAAAGGCAGGGCTAAAGGCATTTGGATGTGAACCAAATAGATATGCCGCTGAGTATAGCCGTCGGCTCGGGCTTAAGGTAATAGATAAATATTTTGAGGATGCCTTTGCTGAACTTAAAGAAGAGGCGCCATTTCATCTGGTGGCGCTTTTCCATGTCTTAGAGCATCTGCCAGACCCCATTAAGACATTAGGAATGATAAAAGGCATTATCTCTCCTGATGGTTACTTGATTATTGAGGTGCCGGATATTTCTAGTCCTATATCAAGGATTTTTTCCTGGGATGATTTAAGAATCAGCAAGGAGCATCTATTTTATTTTGACCGCCGGACATTAAATGATTTGTTAAAAAAATCCGGCTTTAGCACAGTTTATTGCCATAGAAAAGTCTGGGACGGATTAAACCGTTCTTGGCTGGAGAATATCATAAGATTGCCTGCTATAAGCGAAGCCTATATGCTGTTACGCAGGGTGAAAAATAAAAGCAAAGGTTTTTTTGGGATAAAACCCCCTCCAAGAAAAAACCTGGATGACAATATAGAATTGTGGTGTTCTGGAAAGATGCAAAGAAGGCATTATCCATTTTCTTATGTTTTAGGAAGGATAATTTTTCAACTCAATAGGGGTGATGATTTGTTTGCAATAGCCAGGCATTAAGGGGTTTTAAGGTTAACGGTGTGCGGTGGACTGTAAAAGGTTGAAAGAAGAATTTAAGATAATCACAGGATTCCTGCCATGGTTTTTGTGCGGGATTTTGCTTCTTCCATTTACCTGGTTAAGGAAGATTGGCAGGGATAGAAGAAGAATTTTGTTTTTTACGCAGAATAAGATAGGCGACTTTGTAGCCCAGGTTCCGTTATTCAGGGAAACTAAAAGGTATCACAAAGATTCATTTATTACTGTATTGTTAATTAAGCCTGATTTAGAGGGATTGATTAAATGCGACCAGAATGTAGATGAAATTATTTTATGGGATGCGCCTGCCGGCAAGGCGGGAAAGATACGCCTCATTTTAAAATTGATGAGGAATAATTATGATTGTTTTTTTAATCTTTCTTTTGAGTCTTGGGTGGATTTTATTTCTCTTTTTTCGCTTATCCCGAATAGGATTACCATTGTTAGTCCATCTCTTAGCCATACCCTAAAACTGTATTATAAAATTATAGGAACAAAATTAGTGGTTTATCCTTTAGGGGCCTATTCAACATCTGTTTACCTTAATGCCCTTAATTTTATAGGCGTTTATAGTAGCGATGCAACCCGCCGCATTTATCCCTGTCTTGAGGATAAAGAATTTGCATCTAAATTAATAGAAGAATATCAATTAAGAAACAAAAAGTACCTTATTGCTATCTCTGTTAGTTGTGGCAATAAACTCAAGGAATGGCAATGGGAAAAATTCGCCGCACTTGCCGAGGGGCTCCTGGAGAATTTCCAGGCGAATGTCGTATTTGTAGGTTCAAGGGCTGATAAAGAACTAGTGGCAAAGGTTATCTCGCTGATGAAAAATCCAGCGTTTGACTTCTCCGGGTTTTTTAATCTCGGGCAGTTAGCCGCATTCCTTGAAAAGATAGATTTGTATATCTGTGTAGATAGCGGGCCTTTATATATAGCAAATGCCGTGGGAACGCCTGTGATAGATATAGCCGGCCCTGTGGATACCAGAGAGCAACTTGAGGTTTCAACCAAGGCTAAAGTAGTACAACCTAATTTGCCTTGCGTGCCGTGTTCTTATGTTGCTAAAACAGCCCGGACCTGTCGTTTGGGGGGCAGGGATTGCCTTGAAAAAACTCAAGCAAGGGATGTAATCCTTAAGGCAAGAGAGATATTATTTTAATGTGTTGTAAAGATAAAGAATTAGATGAGTCCAGTAGATAATTTTAGAAAGATTACGGATTATGGTCTGTCTTTTTCAAACCGCTATATGAACTGGAAGCGATTTTACTCTATAAAGGATATCCTGCGCAGAGAATTAAAAAGACGAGATTGTCAAGGAGAGATAAGAATCCTTGATATTGGCTGCTGGGACGGCAGGCTTATTTATCAACTCAAGGAAGAGTTTGGCAGGCAATTTAACATTAAATTATTTGGCGTAGATATATCGGCGCTGGATATTTCTTCTGCACAGAGAAAAAAATTAAATTTGAATATTGATGGGTGTTATTTTTTTATTATGGATGCCTTAAATTTAGGTTTTTTCCCCGGGGGATTTGATATAGTGGTATCTTCTGAATTAATAGAGCATATTGCCGAGCCAGAATTAGTTATCAGGCAGGTTTATCAGGTCTTAAAGCCAGATGGGGTTTTTATTTTAACAACCCCTAATAAGGGCGGAGGCATACTTGCTAAGTTTTTCAGGCGGTTGAGGTTAAAAAAGGATTCTCCTGTTTTTGGAGGCAATGTTAAAACAGAAAACGCAGTTGTCTCTGGCATAGGAAATAGCCATATTTCAGTTAAGACGAGGCGCCAGTGGATTAGTATTTTTAAGGAAGAGGGATTTAAGATAATTTATTCAGGAGGAACAGGCGGGCTTTTATTTGGTTGCCCATATCTGGATTCGCACAGGGTGATTTTTGCGCTCAATGTGCTTTTAGATGTTATTCTGGAGAATCTTGCGTTTAGCCATCTTTGGTCTGAGATACTATTGTTTAAACTTAAAAAAAGGGATGCGTAAGGTAAGTTTTGTCTGTTTTTCAATCAATAACTGGGAAAAGCGAAAGGCAAGAAAGCAGCAATTTATGTTGCATCTTTCTTATAGGGATGATGTTGATAGGGTATTATACATAGAGCCGGCGCTTAATATTTTTAGGCTCCTGTTTTTTCCTGTTTCTGAGTTAAGGGGCAAAGAGAATAGAAAACGTTGGTTCAGGGCGCTTAGCCTAAAGACAAAGCCAATCTCTGATAAATTCATAATCATTACACCTCTATTTTTTATCCCATTTGCATTCAGGGTCCATTTTATTTATAACTTAAATTTGTTTATCATCCTTACCCTGATAAGAAGGAAAATAAAAAAAATAGGTCTTGATGGAATTGTCCTCTGGCTATATCACCCCTTTGATTATCCGCTTCTTAAATGGTTTAAAGAGAAGGTCTTTGCTGTGTTTGACTGGGCAGAGGAGTGGGCTGATTACTTCGTAGAATACAGTTCCGGGAAGAAGGACCGCGTAAGAATTTTTGAAGAAAGAATCGTCAGGGATGCGGATTTGGTGTTTGTGGTTTCCGAAGAACTGTTGAGGTTAGCCCGAGAAAATAACCCCAACTCTTATCAACTTCTTGATGGCACTGATTATGAACTCTTTCAGAGAGAATCAGGATATACGCCTTATGATATAAGGGGTATAAGAAAACCGATATTAGGTTATTTAGGGACAATTAAAGAAAGGACAGACTTAGAACTTGTAAAATTTATAGCTAAAAGTTTGCCGACGGTTTCTCTGGTTTTTATAGGTGATATTCATTATCGGAGCATAGATTTAAATTGCCTTGGAGATTGCGAGAATATATATTTTTTAGGCGGGAAAGACTATGAAGAATTGGGAAACTACGCTAAGTTTTTTGATGTGTGTATATTGCCTTATAAACGGGTTTCTTCGCCGCCCACAAAAATCTTTGATTATTTAGCCACTGGCAAGCCGGTTGTATCAACTGATTTACCAGCAATGGCAAGATACAAAGGGCATATCCTTATAGCAACTAACAAAGAGGAGTTTCTGGAGATGATAAAGATTGCCCTGATGGAAAATAACGCCGCTAACCAGGGATTGCGCAGGGAATTGGCAAAAGAAAATTCCTGGGCAAAGAGGGCGGATGAGATAATGAATTATTTAAAAAAAGGGCTTTCTGATGACTAAAAAGATTCTTGTTATACCTCCTACTCAGGAATCAACTGTAAGAAAGAGATTGCGTGAAATCGCATATCTTATCTCTAATAGATACGAGGTTTATATCTTATACTGGTCTAAGCCAGGAGGAAAAAATATTTTTTACAGGGTTTCTGCTACATTGAGAGATATATTTAGAAGGGGTAAGGTATATAAAAAAAATAATCATTTCTTTGCCCAGTTTCCCTTTTTTCACAGGCCGTTTTTTATGGTCAAACGTTATAACCAACGTTTCTTGGAGGATTTCTTGATTAACCACAAAATAGATGTGGTTATTAACGGTGTTCATTATTTTTTCTTCACCCCAAAAACAGAAAGATATAGATATGCGCATATATTTGACGTAAATGACCTTCCCACAGAAGAGACAAAATCAGCCTTAGGCAGTTTTATCTATGAATTTGCCAAACAAGAGGCGCAAAAGGCGGATGCGGTTGTGGCTTGTTCTAAGGGATTGGTTGATTATGTGCAATCCCAATTTCACCGTCAGGCATATTTTATTCCGAATGGGGCGTATATTAAAGAATTTAGCAATATAGATGCTGTTAAGATACAGGCATTGCGCAGGCAATATGGCCTTTTAGGCAAATTTGTTATTACATACATCGGTCATATCGGGGATTGGATAGATATGGATTTCCTTTTGGCATTTTTTAAGGCAGCCAAAATGCAATATAAGGATTTGGCTTTGATGATTGTTGGTAGTGGTCCAGATATAGCGCATTATAAGCGGGTTGCTCAGGATAGAGATATAATTTTTACAGGTGGAGTCTTGCCAGATAAAATAGCAGAGTTCTTTGTGATTTCAGATTTAGGGGTATTACCAAGCAGGAAAAATCTCTTTCAAGATTTGGCTTTTCACATTAAGTTAGTTGAATATACTGCCAGCCGCAAGATGGTGATTTCTTCTGATTTAGAAGAAGTGCGCAGGTTAGGGTTTCCCAATATTCTTATCTCAGAACTTAATATAAAAAAATGGCTCACTCACCTGCGCTTAGCACGTAGTATGACCTGGGATGCTCATTGGGATAATCTGGCAGATGAATACAGTTGGGAAAAAATCGCCCAGAGATACACTGAGGTAATTGAAATGGTCTCAAAAAGAATATAGGTCAAAAAGAAAATATGTTTAAGAAGAAAATAAAGAATCTAAAGATAAGGCATATAAATATCTTTTTAAGGGTTTTAAGAAAATTAGCGTATTTTATTCTGGATTGTTTTGGATATTTGGTATTCCTGCCTTTTTTGCTTACTTCAAAAAGAAAAAAGTTTTCCAAGGGGGACATTAAAAAAATCCTCATCATCCGCTTAGATAGAATTGGAGACGTGCTTCTTTCTACGCCTGCTATAAGGGCTATCCGTTTTGCGTTTTTAAGATGCCAACTGCATGTTTTGGTAAGCGATTATACAAAGGACCTCTTAATTAATAATCCGCATATCGATAGATTATTAGTCTATAAGAAGGATAAATTAAGCAGGGATTATTCTTTGGCTATTGCCTTGCATCCTGGTTTAAGGCAGAATTATCTTACCTTTATAAGCGGCGCAAGATTTCGCATTGGCTATACAGGTTGGGGCGGAGGATTTTTTTTAACCCATAGACTGAAAGACGACAGGATAAAGAGGATTCGACATGAGGTTGAATCTGCTTTAGAGGCAGTAGGAATGGCAGGAGGGGTTATACAGGATAAACATTTGGATATCTCAGTTACCCAGGAAGGAGAGAGATTTGCGGTTAATTTTTTTAGCGAATACGGATTGCAGGATAAGGATTTGATTGTGGCAATTCATCCGGGGGCGCGACAGGTGTATATCCGTTGGAAAAAAGAGGGCTTTGCGCAGGTTGCCGAGCGCCTGATAAGAGAGGATAACGCAAAGGTAATTTTAATCGGCTCTAAAGAGGAAGAGGCGTTAATTAAAGAAGTGGTTTCTTTAATGAAAGAGAAGCCCATCTTGGCAGTGGGTTTAAAGTTAACAGAAGTGGTATCATTAATCAAAAGATGCAATTTATTTATTGGAAATAGCAGTGGGCCTATGCATATTGCCGCTGCCTTAGGCGTCCCTGTGGTTGCTATCTTTGGCAGTATACATCCCCTTGATAGTTACAAGGAGTGGGGGCCCTGGGGAACGTCTCAGGTGATAGTTTCTAAGGATTTAAACTGCCGCCATTGCCATCCGAGCGATTGTAAGACCTTTGATTGTATGAGACTTATTAGTTCAGAGGATGTATTGGAGGCTGCACAGAAGTTAATTTATGTTAAAAATGGATGAGATCGATTCTAGAGTTTATGATAGTCACATCATCTCGCAAGGTTTGGAGTTTCAGGTAGATAAATATTATGAGCCAAAAGAGAGGCCTATGGCAAGGAGAGTAAGTATAGTTTTACAAGCCATAAATCCTAAGCCGCAAGAGAAGATTTTAGATGTCGGCTGTGGAGTGGGGACATTTGCATTTCACTGCGCTAAATTTAAAGCCCTGGCATTCGGAGTTGACTACTCAAAGGAATCAATAAAGGTAGCCAAGGAGTTAACTAAGAGATACTATGTTGAATCCCACGCCAGATTCTTGGTTAGCGATGCCACCAGATTACCTTTTAAAGACTCCTCTTTTGATAAGATTGTCTCAGCGGATTTTATTGAACATATTAACCTTGAAGATAAAAATAGGCTTATTACTGAGATGCTGAGGGTTCTTAAACCTCAGGGAGGCATTGTGATATTTACCCCTAATCTGATAAGGGAAAAAATAGGAGCGCTATACTGGAGATTTAGGCACTTGTTGTTTAGGGATAAAATACCTAAAACGGATTTACATTTTGGTTTGATAGACAGGCGAGGCTTTGAAAGATTGCTTAAGAAAAACAGATTAACTTTTATTTTTTCTTATCAGGACATAACCCGGCCTTATTTAGCGCACCTACCTTTTTTAAGAAAGTTTTTAAGTCTTAATTTATTATGGGTAATTAAGAGATGAAAATGGATGATATTTTAAAATACGGGATAAAAAAAATACTGGTGGTCAATTTAGGCGGTATAGGGGATTTGCTTTTATCTACGCCTGCATTGCGGGTGCTTAAAGAAAATTATCCTGAAAGCGAAATTTCAATACTTGTTGTGCCGCGCCTATACGAGATTGCCAGAGACCTAAGATATATAGATCAGGTCTTTATATTTTATAAAGAAGGATATTATTCTTTGCCCAGATTTTTAAAGAATCTACTATGTCTTTTTAGGCTAAGGAGGATGGGCTTTGATATCTGTCTTAATATGCGCACTCTGGTTTCAAAAAAAAGTGCCAAAAAAATAAAATTTATCTTTTATATTATCCATCCTCGCATAAAAGCAGGCAGAGACACAGATGGTAGGGGTTGGTTTTTTGATATAAAGATTCCCGAATCTCTTAAAGATAACAAATGGGAAGCGGAATACGACATCAAGATGATGGAGGCATTAGGTATTAAGGTTTCTGACAGGGGGTTTGACTTTCCTTTGGATAGCGATTCAATAGACAACCTGAGGCGTATCTTGTTAAGAAATGGGGTTTCAGAGAAAGAGACGCTAGTAGGAATTCATCCAGGAGGCAAACCTTCCCACAGGTGGCAGGTTCAAAACTTTATTAAAGTTATAGATGAAATTTCTAAGGTTAGGAATTGCAGGTTTATCATTACAGGAGATAATCAGGATTTAGACCTAACAAAATGGTTTAGGAGAGTTGATACAGTAAATCTTATAGGAAAATTAAGTCTTAAAGAATTAGGGGCTTTAATAAAAAGATGCGACCTTTTTATTTCAAATGACACAGGCCCTATGCACATCGCGGCGATTTTAAAGACACCATTGATAGCCATATTTGGGCCTGGATACCTGAGCCGTTATGACCCAAGGCATATATCTAATAAGGCAGTGGTGTTCTATAAAAATACTATTTGTAGCCCTTGCGATAAACTAATATGTAAAACAATGCATTGCCTTAGGGATATTTATCCGGAAGGGGTTATCGCTAAGGCCCTGGATTTTTTATAATAGGGGTGTTTTTAAGATTATTAAGGCAGGAGAGTTTTTTAACAAGGCGCGGTTAAATGCTTAAGGGGATTTATTATTGGTTGCTTAAAAACACAGGGCAGCGGGATGAGAGGGGTGGGCCTTCTTGTGGTTATTTGCAGGCGCAGGTGCGTAAATGCGCCTTAAGACATTTAACGGCTGTTTACGGATATACCTTAGAGGTAGGTTGCGGAGAGGGGTTATTCCTTAACAATTTAATCCAAAAGAATCCTGGGGTCAAGGTTTGCGGGATAGACTTATCCTTTAGTCAACTTGTTTCTGCTATGCATAGATTGGATAATGGAAATAACAAGGTAGGTTTATTTCAGGCAGACGCTGTTTGCCTGCCATTTAAAGAGAATTCCTTTAAACAGATAGTGTGCATTAATGTCTTTATGAATATCCCTGATGAGGCAGTAGTGGATAGGATTTTAGAAGAGATATCCCGCGTCGTAGATAAAGACGGTAGGGTTATTATAGAGATTAGAAATAAAGATAATCCTTTAATACGAATAAAATATAAACTTGCAAGATATTATGACGGCACAATAGGCCCAGGCATGCTTAAGGCGTATAGTTTAAGAGAGATGAGAGAAAAAATTCTGTCAAAAGGATTGCGGGTCAATAAGATTTTAACAGTGGGTTTTCCAAAAATGAAATCTGCCCCTGCAATAGTCATTGAGGCAATAAAAAAATAGTATTCAACATTGCCGCTATTTATGATAAGAAAGATACCTGTAGTAGCCACGCCCATATACTTAAAAGATTTATTTTATTATAGACATTTGTTTAAAAAAGGGCTTGACCCAAAAGAGCAATTCATTAACTCCTTTGGCAATTATATTGGCGCAAAATATACATTTCTTTTTAACAGCGCCACCAGCAGTTTTTATATTATCCTGACCTCATTAAAAAGAATTTCAGAAAAGAGGGAGGTTGTTCTGCCGGCTTACACGGCCTCATCATTGGTTTTGGCTGTTAGGAAGGCAGGGCTAATACCTGTTTTTTGCGATATTTCTTTGGATGATTTTAATATGGATTTAAAGGCATTACCAGGATTGGTAAATAAGGATACATTATGTATAGTGGGTGTGCATATGTTTGGTATCCCGATGGAAGGCCTGGAAGAAATAAAGGCAGAGTTCCCCGGTGTTTTTCTTGTTGAAGATTGCGCCCAATCCTTAGGCAGCAGATTAAAAGGCAGATTAGTCGGAAACACAGGAGATATAAGTTTATTTAGTTTTAACCGAGGCAAAAATCTCCCAACTTATGGCGGAGGGTGTATTGCGACTAATTCAGTGGAAGTGGCAGAGGAAATCAAAAAGGCATCCGCATTGTTCGTAGAGAAAAATAATTTATTTTTAGAATGGTTAGGCATTTTAAAAATCATTGCTCTTTATGTGGCAGTAAAACCGCATCTATATGGGGCGTTGCATTTTCTTATCTCTCCCTTTAAAGAACAATCTGGGGTTTGTGATTTTTCAGTCAGGGGGTATACTGATTTTAATGCCTCGGTTGCCTTATCCATTCTTAAAGGCATAGACAAAATGAGTAAGGCGCGTTATGAAAACGGGATGAAAATTATTAAGGCATTAAAGTTAGAGAAAGATATTATTACGCCGCGTATATCAGAAGATACCCAACCAGCCTTTAACCGCTTACCCATTGTATTTAAAGATTTGCACAAAAGGAGGCGCATAAAGAATGAATTGCGCCATTTAGGCATTGAAAGTTCATATATGTATACTGCGCCTTTAGCGACACTTACTAACTCAGTTTATTTATCTGGTCATTTACTGACAATACCAGTGCATCCATTGGTTGGCAATAAAGAAATAGACAGGATTATAAAAACTATCAGAAATACATAATGACATATTTATCTATTTAACCGTACACCGTTAACCGTACACCGTACCCCGTACCCCATCTCAATGTTACCATTGCGCAATTTAGGAAGATTTTGTTATAAAGCCATTAAGCAGCCAGGGTATGCCTTGCGTGTATTCTTAAGGCGTAGTCAGGCATATATATACTACTTGCTCGGTAGTGGCAAAAGCAGCCCCCCTGAATCCATAACCCTGTTTTTAACCCATAGGTGTAATCTGCGTTGCAGGATGTGCGGGCAATGGGGGGATAGAGGCGTTACCAGAAAAATGGCGAAGGATGAGTTGATAGAGGAATTAAGTTATGCCGAGATTAAGGATTTCCTTGATGGGGTTGCCAGTTTTCACCCTAACATCACCATCTTTGGAGGAGAGCCGCTTTTACATCCTGATTGCCTTAAGGTCATCAGTTATATCAAGAAAAATAATATGCATTGCCTGATGATTACCAATGGTTCTTTGATAAAGGAATTTGCTGCTTCTATTGTGGACACAGGACTGGATGAACTTAATGTTTCTTTGGATGGAAAGGAAAAACTGCATGATGAGATAAGGGGGATGCCGGGTTTGTTTGATAAGATTTATCAGGGGCTTAAAGAGATAAGCCAGATTAAAAAAGGCCGTAACCTTAAAAAACCCCTGGTAAATCTACAATGCACAATCAACCAATATAATTACCGAAACTTAACAGACTTAATTGAAGTAGCCAGGGACATTAAAGCAGATTCCTTAACCTATCACAATCTTATTTTTTTAGAGCAAGGCCTTTTAAATGAACAAAAGCCATATGATGAAAGATTTTGTCTTTCTTCTAAAGAGTGGTCAGGGTTTGTTTTTAAGCCAGAACTTGACCCGGATGAAATTTATTTACAGATTAAAAAGATTTTAAGCGCCAAATATGATTTTTCTTTAGATTTTTATCCAAATTTTAGCCACAAGGAATTAAGGCAGTATTATAGTAGTGATTATAATCCTAAGCATACGCGCTGCTTAAGCCCCTGGATAGTGGCTTACATATTTCCTGATGGCAATGTAAGGCCTTGTTTAAATTTTAGTTATACCTATGGGAATATCAAAAAGGATAGATTTAGTCTTATATGGAATAGCCCAAATGCAGTCCAGTATCGGAGTTGGCTTAAAGAGATAAAGAGTTTTCCGGTATGCTTACGCTGCACAGAACTTTACAGGTATTAGTTTATGAAATTTTAGCCAGATATGAAAAAAATCAAGGTTGCTGAGGTAATCACACGGCTTGATTGGGGCGGTTCGCCTGATATAGTCCGCATAATCTTACAAGGATTAAATCCTGATATCTACGAGTCTAAACTGATTTTTGGATTGACTAAGAACCCAAGCAAAAAGACCTCTGATTTTTTAAGGGATTTTAAGAAGAATGTTGTAGTTATACCTGAATTAAAAAGGGAGGTCAGCCCGTTTACGGATTTAATGGCGCTAATAAAGTTATATTTTTTGTTTAGAAGAGAAAGATTTGATATTGTGCATACCCATACGGCTAAGGCAGGGGTCTTAGGAAGATTAGCAGCGTATTTAGCCAGGGTCCCTGCGATAATCCATACTCCACACGGACATAACTTTTACGGTTATTTCCCACAAGTAATGAGTAAAGTAATAATCCTTATAGAAAGATTTATTGGTTGTTTTACTGATAAGATTATTGCCCTGACTGAATTGGAAAGAAAGGACCTTTTAAGATTTAAGGTTGTTGGGCAAGAAAGGATAATACTAATCCCCCAGGGTATAGACTTAAAACTAAATGGGGATATGGCTAAAAAAAGGGATGAGATTAGGAAGGAATTTAACATTAAACCCGAAGACCTCTTGGTTGGTATGGTTGGAAGGCTTGAGCCTGTTAAAGGACCAGGGTATTTTGTTGAGGCAGCCAAAGATGTGGCAAGGGATTTTAGCAATGTTAGGTTCCTGCTGGCTGGAGAGGGCAGCCTTCATAAAAAGTTAATCAGGCAGACGCAGCGCCTCGGTTTGACAGAAAAATTTATTTTTACTGGCTGGCGCCAGGATGCCCTGGATATAATTAGGGCTTTAGATATACTGGTTTTACCTTCTTTGAATGAGGCGGTGGGGATTGTTTTAATAGAGGCAGGCGTCTTTAGTGTCCCTGTTGTAGCCACGAGGGTTGGCGGGATACCAGAGATTGTCCAGGATAACCAGACAGGCATTTTAGTTAACCCGAAAGATGCCCGGGGATTATCCGCGGCAATAAAACTTCTTTTAAAGGATGAGACTAAGAGAAGGCAGATGGGTTTGGCAGCGCAAGCCTGGATAAAAGGAAGATTCTCAGCCGAAGAGATGATAAAGAATATACAGGGTTTATATACAGATGTTTCAAAGGGTCTATAGTCGATGGTCGATAGTCGATAGTAAAGGGGGGGTCTTTTACCATTGACCATAGACTATAGACCATAGACCAGAAGTTAACAGTTATGAAAAAATTTATACTCATTTTACTAACTTATCTTTGCCTTTGTAATTTTGCCTTGGCAGAAGAACTTATGCAGGTCCCTTTAGTTATGCACATAGCCTCATCAGCCAGCGACGGCAGATATAGCGTGGCAGATATTGTAAGGATTGCCAGAGAAAATAATATAAGAGTTGTAATAATTAATGAGAGGGATTTAATGAGGTGGGAATACGGTATCTGGCCATTGCGAAATATCATTAAAAAAACAGTTGAATACCCGTCTTTGTTTCAATACGGACTTAAGCGCTATTTAAAAGAGTTTGAGGATATTCAGAGAAAAAATCCTGATATGGTATTAATCCCTGGCTTAGAATCAGCGCCGTATTATTACTGGCAGGGGAGTATTTTTAAAAATAATCTATCCTTACGCAACTGGCATAAGCATATTCTTGTTATCGGGTTAGAGAATGCAGGGGCAATTAGAAATATGCCTGTTATAGGAAACCCCCAGGGCCTGATTATGCCCTGGACTTTTAAGGGCGTATTTTTTTATTTATTTTTTCCAGTGGCGCTCATTGTTTTAGGGGCATTTTGTCTATACAAAAAAAATTGCCCTTATCCTGATAGGCAAAGACAGCATTTGGTTTTATTTTCCTGTAAGATAAGAACCTGCGGGATTTTTTTTATCGCAATAGGTATTCTGTTTTTGGCTAATAATTACCCATTCCGAGATTATAAATTTGACCAGTATCAAGGGGATTTGGGCATATTGCCTTATCAGAACCTGATTGATTATGTTAATAGAAATCACGGCCTGACGTTTTGGGCTCATCCTGACATAGATAATTTTCAAAGGACATCAAGGGTTATGATAGAAACCCCTGAGCATTCTAACGACCTTCTTTTGTCTCGGGGCTACACAGGATTTTTAGTTTTTTACGAAGGGTATAAAAGGGTTGGCATACCTGGTGGGATATGGGATGAAGTCCTGGGAGAATATTGTAAAGGTAAAAGAAAGACCCCTGCCTGGGCAATTGCTGGATTGAGTTTTGATAACCGTGGAAAATTAGGAGAGTATATTGCAGATTGCCGAACAATGCTTTTATTGCCAGGATTTAATAAAAGCGAGGTCTTAAACGCATTAAGGCAGGGCAGGATGTATGCGCTTCGCGGAAAGGACTCCTCGCAATTCATCCTGGACAAATTTATAGTAAGGGCAATCAATACAAATTCTATAGAAACAATTGGCGGTGAATTAAAGTTAAAAGTGCCTCCACAGATAGAAATAAGCGGACGTTTTTTAAATGGACAAACCCGTTACCTTACTGTAAAATTAATTAAAAATGGCTTTGTGATTAAGACTTATGATGTGGTTACGCCTTTTGATATATTTTATTTAGATGATAATCCCCATAAAGAGAAAAAGAGTTACTATCGGCTTGATATCCAGGGGGATGGGCTTATGTTGGTTTCAAATCCTATATTTGTTGACCGGGAATAATAAGCATACAATATGATTGTAGCCGCGCATCAGCCGCAATACATACCCTGGTTGGGGTATTTTGATAAGATAGCCAGATGCGACTGCTTTGTGTTTTTAGACTGCGTGCAATACAAGCCGCGGGAATTCCAGAACCGCAATAAAATCCGCACAAAGGCAGGCCCTATCTGGCTAAGCGTGCCTGTCGTATGCAAAGGCAGGGGAAGGCAGGGCATTAGCGACGTTATTATAGATAACAATTTTCCCTGGAGGAGGCGGCACTTAAACGCCTTAAAAACCGCTTATGGCAGGGCTGATTACTTTGATAATTATATTAATTTCTTTAATGAAGTTTATACAAAAGACTGGGTTAAACTCATAGACTTAAATGTAGAGATAATCAATTATATCCTGATGTGCCTTGGGATATCTAAACCAATATATTTTGAGTCTATCCTAAAAACAAAAAGTCAGCATACAGACAGGATTATAGAGATTTGTGAGAAATTAAAAGCAGATACGTATCTATCAGGTATGGGTGGTAAGGATTATTTGGAAGAAGATAAATTTTCTAAGAGAGGGATAAAACTCATCTATCAGGAATTCAAGCACCCAACATATAAACAGCAGTTTATGTCTGATGAAAATGATTTTATCCCATTTATGTCAATACTTGATTTATTATTCAACGAAGGCCCTAACTCTAAGCAAATATTAAAGTTACATAATATTCAATCTCCCAACTCCCAACTCCAAACTCCAAACTAACAAGGAGGTTTTTATGAACATCCTATCCATCGGCGCCCATCCAGACGATATTGAATTCGGCTGTGGCGGGACATTGATTAAATACGCTAAAAATAAAAACGGTGTTTATATGTTTGTTGCTACAGAAGGAGGTTTTGGAGGGGATGCTAAGATTAGAAAAATGGAGCAGATGGAGGCTGCTAAGTTTATAGGAGTAAAAGAAGTGTTCTGGGCAGGGCTAAAGGATACTGAGGTTGAGGATAACAGGCAACTTATACTTAAAATAGAAGAGATAATCAATAAGATTAATCCTGAGATAGTTTTTTTAAATTACCCTGATGATGTGCATCAGGACCACAGGGCATTGGCACAGGCAGGGATTTCAGCATCAAGATACGTTAAGGAGGTCCTTTTCTATGAAGTTCCCACTACACAGAGGTTTGAACCGGATATCTTTGTGGATATACAGGATGTTATGGATGATAAACTTAAATTGTTGCAACTTCATACTTCGCAAGTAGATAAAACCCGGGTTAAAAACTTAACAATATTAGAAAGCGCTCAATCCTGCGCTAATTTCAGGGGTTTTCAAGGAAGGGTAAAATACGCAGAGGGTTTTAAAGCCCTGAGGGTCTTAAGGGAGATAAAATAATATGCTCACCCTTACTACATTTATTGTTTCATTTCTGGTCGTATTTTTATCAATGCCTTTGTTCAGGGGATTAGCGGTTAAATTAGATATACTTGATTTACCTGGCAGGAGAAAGATTCATAAAGAGGCAGTCCCCCTTTTAGGGGGAGTGGCAATTTATGCGGGGTTTATTTTAAGCCTTTTGCTTAACCTTAAGTCTATACACTTATTTTTTCCTATCCTTGCCGGGGCAACTGTAATTCTAATCGTTGGCCTTCTTGACGACATCATTAAATTAAGCGCCTTGTTTCGTCTGGGTTGTCAGTTTCTGGCATCCCTGTTTATTCTTGCATCAGGCAACCGCATTAGTTTTTTGCCGCGCAGTTTCTTAGGCGACACAGTAGAGATAATAATAACATTAGTCTGGATTATAGGCTTAACCAATGCCTATAATTATTTAGACGGTATGGACGGCTTGGCAAGCGGTTCAGCAGTAATAAACCTGTTTTGTTTTGCAGTCATACTTTATAAAAATGGGCAATTGCCTCTCGGTGTTTTAGCCGTGGGCCTGATGGGCGCCTGCTTAGGTTTTCTGCCTTATAATTTTAAGAAAGAAAAAATGTTTTTGGGGGATGCTGGAAGCACATTTCTTGGATTTATTCTGGCGGGTATTGCCTTAGCAGGCTCCTGGGCGTCTGATAATATGGTTAAAATATTTATACCTGTTTTGATTTTAGGGGTTCCTATTTTTGATATGGTATTTACAACAATAATGCGTATTAAAGAAGGCAAGATTAAAACATTGCTTGAGTGGCTGCAATACGGCGGCAAGGACCACTTTCATCATTACTTAGTGGATATAGGACTAAAGCCTCACGGCGCTGTAATCTTTATTTATTTTGTTACAACTTCATTGGGCATAAGCGCCTTTATGGTAAGCAATGACACGGCAATAGAGGGCTTTTTTTCGCTTTTCCAGGCAGGCATAATCTTTGGAATTATTGCTACTCTGATTGTAGTTGGAAAACGTCGTCGTAGCGGCTGGTGAAAAATAAAAAAATAGAAACGTCCCTATTTTTTGGCTTGACTTTTGGGATATAAACGTTGTAAAATATCTGTCAGGAACCAACAGGGGTAGCAAGTTTTTTTAAAAAAAGGAGGTTTTTATACTCCACAATGGGTTTCTTGACAATATAGAAAATAAGTGCTATACTTTTAATAGACAATTTAATGTAAGGGATACGAAAGGGCAAACCTCCGCCACAATAAGTGGTGGGCTCGCCAAGCAGTTTGGCGGGCAGGGCAACCTAGGGACCCCGCCAAAAAGAATGGCGGGCTCGCCAAGTATTTTGGCGAGGCAAAGTCGTGCATCCGCTAAGCATTATTGCGGAACGGCAGACTGCCGAAGTTCCTAAGGTAGAATCTCAGGTAAAGTGTTTGCCTGAGATTTTTTTATTAATTTTAAAAAGTGCCAGGCACAAATAAGAAAAAATATAAAAGTGCCAGGCACAAGGAGAAAAAGATGCCCAGGTTGCCCAGGATATACATAGAAGGCGCGGTTTATTTTATTACCTGCCGCGGAGAAAATGAGCAAAATATATTTAATGATGAAAAGGACTACCTTATGTTTTTAGAATTGCTAAAGAAATATAAAGACCAATACGACATTAAAATCTTCGGTTTTGTCCTGATGCCGAATCACCTGCATTTATTAATAGAGATGAAGGCTAACCTTCCTGATGGAAGCGCAATAAAAAAGTCCCAGGAGATTTCAGAGTTTATGCATAGTTTAAACAACGCATATACAAAATATTTTAACAGCAGGTATGAAAGAAAAGGCCATTTGTTCCGCGAGAGATTTAAGGCAGCGCTTGTGGAAAAGGAAAATTACCTTTTGAAGATGACTGTCTATATGCATTTAAATCCTGAAAAATTAAATTTAATACCTGACAGCCGCAATTATCCTTACAGCAGTTACCCCTCTTATTTAAACCAGGAAATTCCAGGGCCTACAGGCATTAACCTGAAAGAGGAGATTAGCGAGGTCTTTAAACTTTTAGGTGGAAAATGCTATGAGGAGTTTGTCAAGGAGATGACTCAGGAAGAAACTGAGTTTTTACACAGGAAATTGCAGCGCGGCGGGATTGTTGGGTCAGATGAATTTGAAAGGCGTGTGCGTTCAGAAATCCAGGCATATCAATCCCAGCCACAAGGGCAAGGCCAAGGGGTCTCAGGCGCCAGGTATAAACTTTTTGTTGTAAGCGGCAGTTTATTGCTGGTTTTTGCTTTTAGTATGATAGGCGCGTATTTTTATTTTACAAATAAGTCTTTAAAGTTAAAGTCGGTTAAGATGGAGTTTCAGGGCATTACAAAGCCCGAGGAATTAGACAATACGCAGTGGCAGGTAAGGCTGATTCCAGCAGGAGGCGGTGAAGAAATCATAGACACATTAAGTTTCTTGGGAGGCAAATTCATTTCAGCCAAACTTAGTTCCTCTGGCTTTAGCCATTCCAATTGCTCCATAACACAGGAGTCTGACGGAAGGATTGTCTGGGAGACAATGCAGAGCGTAGGGACAGGCACTGCAAGTTGGCATGGAGAAATAGAGCAGGGCAATATGAAAGGAATACTCAGCCTGCGCGAGGAAGGTAAGCCTGCGCAGGATTTTTCATTTGTAAGCATCCAATATAAAAGAAAGGGGAGATAATGAGAACTGAGAATAAAAATCAGATTTTAAACATAGCAATAATAATTGGATTAATAATGTTATTATCAGCGCCGTTGTTAGCGCAGGAAGCGCAGGAAAATAAGAAAAAAAATATAGAAGTGACAATGAAAGAGGCTACAGGCGTAATAAGCGCTCTAAGCGCAAACTTTATCGCTGTTGAAACAGGCATAGACCCTTCTACCGGAATACCCAGGGAAGAGGCTTTTAACTTAGATAAGAACGTCAGGGTTTTGCATAAAAATAGTTTAAAGGAAATTAAGGTTGGAGATACAGTAACTGTTGGTTACGAAGAAACAATAGAGACAACTGATACTGGACGCAGGATAAGAAGCACATCTGTAAAGACCATAACATTTTTAAAATCACCTCCTAAAGAAATTACTGGTTTAGAAGAAACCACCTCTAAAGAGGCAGAACCCCAGGTTGGTTCCCTGCCTCTTAAGGGCTTAAAAGAGAGGTAAAAATGAACGCAAAAATCAGAAAGAGAAACGTTAGATTAGGATTTCTATTTTTAGCATTTGCTTTTTTAGCAGGCATATTCTTCTCGCCTCCACCAATAGAGGCAGTGCAGATAAAGAGGGTGCAGGCAGGAGATGTTTATTTTGATTCGGATGATATGACAACAAGCGTGCCTATAAAGCAGGTTAATCAGAGCAAAAGTTTAATATTGGTTTATCCTAATGTGGACGCAAACACAAATAACGTTATATATAACTCCCTTTTTACAGGGCAGTTTGAATCTGACACAAGTTTGATTATCTCCAGAGATTATGGAAAGGCCTCGGCAAACGTAAGGTATTATATTGTGGAGTTTGAGGATGGGGTATTTGTGCAAAGAGGAACGAGTTCCCTGGTATACGGGCCTACATCCAACCCTTCCTGTATCATAAAGGATGTTACATTGCCAACATCAGTAGATTCCACAAAGTCATTCGCCCTTGTAAACACGCGGTGGTATTATAATAGTAGCGATGCAGATGAGTCTACATTGGTTACAGGGACATTAACCAGCGATAATGTCTTAAGATTGCAGAGGGATTCAAGTTATGATTATAACAGAATTTTAAATATTGCCTGGCAGGTTGTGGAATTTCAGACTGATGTTGAGGTAAAGACAAATACAGTGGAACTTAGCGAAACCTCACTTTCAGTAAATGACGACTCTTCAGGAATCCCCTGGTCAGAAGCGGATAAATGCCTTCTTTTCTTTACTACAAGGGCTGAAGCGAATGTCAATGGCGTTGAGGGTAGATACGCCATAAGGGGCGCCCTGGTTAATAATAACAACAATATCAGGTTGACTTTTACCCGTGGATATTCAGAATCTGCGGCTTCACTTCTTAAAAATAGAATCAAGTGGTATTTGATACATTTCCTTGACCCAAGCACAAAGGTTTTTAGAAATAGCGAATCTATGACTGCAAGCGACGATGATAAGATATCTACATTTACCTCAGGCGCAGCAGACAGTTCAAGGGCATTTCCAGTTGTGAGTATCTCAGGGCCAAATAGCACTACTGCTACCTATGAAGATGAAATAAAAGTTGCAGTGGACTTAAATATGATTAAAGGCATCTGCTATGCCCCAACTGCAACCCCTGCAATATGGGTAACAAAGGAGTTTGGCAATAAGGTTTATAAATATAACGCTAATGACGGCACATTGATAGGTTCTTATGACGTTGGCACAAGGCCTGTATCTGTATGTTATGACTCTCAGAATACTGCTATATGGGTTGCTAATTATGGCTCTGATAATGTTACTGAATTAAACGCAAATACGGGCGCATTTATAAGGACAGTTGCCTTGCCTAGTGGCGCAAAGCCAATGGATATTGCCTTTGATTCCTTTACTAATTCCATCTGGACTGCAAACTATGGAAGTGTTAATGTTACAAAAATTACAGCAGCAACAGGCGCTGTTGTTGGTAGTTATGGCACAGTTTCATCAAGTGCGCGGCCGTCAACCATCTGTTTTAACCCTACTGCTAATACAATGTGGATTGCCTATTGGAATGGGACTTCTAGTGATAGGATTAGTGTTTATGATTGCACTACAGCCACCCGCTCAGATACTGACATAGGCAGTACAAATAGAAACTATTCCCGCATGCGTTGGTTTAATACAAGTTCAACAGTTGGTGGGCCAAGCATTTGGCTTTGTAATTTAAGGGATAATAGCGTTATCCGTATTATGGCATCAGCCATTGGCACTAGGGCTACCTATTATCCTGACCTACAACCGCAGGCAGTTGCCTATGACGGGACAAATATCTGGACCGTGCACTATGGTAACAATACCCTGTGTAAGATTAACCCTTCAGATGGAAGTGTAAGCGGAAGATACACCACTGACGCAAATCCATACGACATTGTCTGGGGAAACAATCTATTATGGGTTTCTAATGCAAAAGACCTTACATTACAGCGGTTTAATAATAGCGGTGTCTTGCAAGGGACATCTAATATCCCTTCTAGTGTAGATAGAATAGCATTTAGCCGCAGGAACTTAATAGACATAAACCTTGAGTGGTTTGTTGCAGAACTCGGTCCTGTTACAGTCAAGACCCCTAATGGAGGCGAGGTATGGCGCATAGGGGGTAAGCCGGCAATTACCTGGAAACACGCCAAGTGCTTAGAGGGAAAAACTGTTGACATTAAGTTATCTTATGATGGAGGGACGTCATATCCTTTGACAATTATAACAGGCGTTGATGCAACATTAGATACCTATACCTGGGATGATTCTGGTAACGGTATTCCTGCTACGCTTGGCGGAGTAAACCTTTTACAGAATGACCTTAAGATTATGATTAAGGTATCAGGCACCCAGACATTGTTAGATGGCGGCACCCAGGATGACAGGCAATACGATGTTTCAAACAATAACTTTGAAATCAAGGGCCAGGTAACTGTGAGTTCTCCTAATGGCTCAGAGACCTGGTTTGTAGGGGATACAAACAGGGATATTGTCTGGACTAAGAAAGGAAATTTTGACGATGCCTCTACACCTAAGTTTATTTTTAATATTAAGTTGTCTGAAGACGGAGGTTCTTCTTATAGCACTGTAATAGCAACTGGCTTAAAGCAATCAGACTTCTGTAGCGGTGATACCTGCACCTGGAGATGGCCTACTACAAGTGGAAAGAAAAATATAACTGCCTTTTCAGATGCAGGTGGAGGAAAGGTTACAGTTACCTCAGCAGGCCATGGGTGTTCTAATGGGAATTTAGTAACTATCAGGAATACTGTGAATTATAACGGGGATTACATTATTTCCAATGTAACAACAGATACCTTTGATATTACCAAGGCATTTGTTGCTACAGAGACAGGGACTTTTTCACTTACTGACTCAAATGGGGTGCCTGATAAAATCGGCTCAGACAGAAGGATTAAGGTTTATGTTGAAAGGACATCAAGTATAAGCGCCTTTGCTGATGGTGGAGGCGGGAATATAACTGCATTTTCTGATGCAGGAGGAGGAAAGGTTACAGTTACCTCAGCAGGCCATGGATGCTCTAATGGAGAAGTTGTAACCATAAGCGGAACAACAAATTATAATGGCGTTTATACAATATCAGGGGTAACCACTAACACATTTAATATTACCCATGAATTCGTGGCTACAGAAACAGGGACATTTAAAAGAGGGACTATTGTTACATCAGCAAACCATGGATGTAAGGATGGGGAGTCAATAGTCATTAGCGGCACAACCAATTATAACGGCACTTATACGATTTTTAGCGTTACGACAAACACATTCAGGATTACCAAGGATTTTGTATCAACAGAAACAGGGACTTATACAACTTATGATTATGATGTGTATGATGAGTCAGATAATAATTTTTACATAAAGGGAGTCCTTACTATTACAGCGCCAAATGGAAGCGAACAATGGCTGGCATTGACTGACAACAATATTACCTGGAATAAGAAAGGGACTTTTTCAACTGTAACTTTAAAGTATTCAAAGAATAGCGGCGCTGATTATTTTTATACAATTGCAACTGCACAGCCAGCAGGGACAACAACTGGCTCATATACCTGGACAGTCCCTGTTGATGCAATAGGTAGTGCCATCAGGGTCAAGGTTATTAGCGACCAGTCTGCCGAATTACAGGTTGAAGATGCCTCTGACGCTGATTTCTCAATTGTCCCTTCTTTGGCTGTAACATCGCCGAATACAGGGTCTGAGATTTGGTATGTTAGTGGAAATGGGACAATTACCTGGGACCTTTACGGCAGTATGTCAAAGGTGCATATATGGTATTCCAAGGATGGCGGGGCCTGGACACGCATTACCCCTACAGGAGGGACTGCTGCTGATAACTTAGGAGGAGGCCATGGTTCTTACGAATGGAATAATATACCTGATATTATAAGCAACAATGTCCGCATCAGGGTTTCAAAATTGATTGTGGATAATGACTTAACCCCTGGCAGCCCTTATGATGATTGCGATAATCCATTTAAGGTAAAAGGCAAACTCTCCATTATTTATCCTAATGGAGGAGAGGTCTTTACTGTCGGGACTTCGCAAACGATACAATGGGATGCAATTGGTTCTGCCTTAGGAAATGTAGCCATAAAATTTGCCCGTAACGGCGTTGATTTTACAACTGTGCTTACACCTGAGCCGGATGGGGTGCCTGCGTCTAATGAATCATTTGGCTGGGACCCAATTCCTGATTTAACTACCTCAACAGGCAAAATCCGAATTGAACTTATTTCTGACCCTACTGCAGTTAACACACAGAGCGCAAACGCATTTGCAATTAAAGGGGCGTTAACCCTGTTAGCCCCTAATGGCGGAGGTGGGCAATATTTCAATGTAGGCGACCACACCAATATAAGTTGGAGCCGCACAGGGACAGTAGGAAATGTGGAATTAAGGTATTCTACTGATGGCGGAAGCACATTCCCGGATGGAAATATTATTGTTACAGGCAGGGACCAGGATGCCACTCCTTATGACTGGACAGTCCCTGATGCCGTAAGTAGTACTGTCAGGGTGCGCGTTGCTAAGGTAGGAGACCTTTATGTTTCAGATTATTCTGACCAGAATTTCTCCATTAAGGGGTCCCTTACCCTTACCAGGCCGAATGGCGGAGAGACCTTTTACGTGCAGACATCAGAACCCATTACCTGGACGAGGTCAAGTTCAAGTATGGGTGATATACGGCTTGATTACTCAATTAATAATGGCGCTGATGGTTACCCTTATTCAATTGTTGCAAGTTATCCTTCAAGTTCAGGGTCTTATTCCTGGACAGTTGCGGATGCAATTGGGAGCCAGTTAAAGGTAAAGATTGCGCTTTTAAGCGACCCTGACACAAATGACGTATCTAACGGCGTATTTACAATTAAAGGCAGGTTATCCTTGCTTGCGCCCACAGGAGGCGAGACCTGGTACGTTGGCACCGAGGAGGATGTCCGTTGGAATACCTATGGAACAATAAATAAGGTTAACCTTTATTATTCTACGGACGGCGGCTTGACATATCCTTCAAGCATTGCAACTGGCTTATCAAATATTAATATTTACACCTGGACTATCCCTAATGCCATTGATAATGATATAAGGGTTAAGGTGGAGAATTTTTATGATACTTCTGTATATACAGAATCTCCTGCGGATTTCACAATTAAAGGCAGGATTGTTCTTACTGCTCCTAATGGAGGAGAAATCTGGAAGGTAGGGGAGACCAAAAATGTTACCTGGACTCCTTATGGCACTATCGGAAACATTGAGATAAAATATTCCACCAATGGCGGCAGTTCCTATGATGGAACAATTAGCGCAAGTACCCCTGCCACTAACGGAAGTTTCCCCTGGGAGATTCCGGATGTTATTGGAAACAGCCTTAAGGTTAAGGTAACAAGCCTTTCAGATCCTTCTGTAAGTGATGAATCAGAAGGTGTTTTTAGCATAGTAGGCACCCTTACCCTTACATCTCCTTTAGGAGGTGGAGGCCAGACCTTCTACGTAGGAGACCATACCAATATCACCTGGACCAAGACAGGCACATTAGGCAATGTGGAGTTAAGGTATTCCACAGATGGCGGCTCAACTTATCCTGATGGCCAGATTATAGTCACAGGCATTGCCGCAACCGCCACGCCTTATGACTGGACTATCCCTGATGCAATAGGCAGCCAACTTAAGGTTAAAATCCTTCTTTTAAGCGACCCGAATAATGTATTTAGCGCTTCCCCAAACACATTTACCATCAAAGGCAAACTCACACTTAATGCCCCTAATGGTGGAGAGACCTGGGAGGTAGGGACTTCCCACAGCATTACCTGGACAAGGACTGGTTCTATAGAAAACGTGGAATTAAGGTATTCCACTGATGGCGGCTCAACATACGCCAATGTAATTATAGCATCCACCCCTGCTGTAACTGGAAGTTACCCCTGGTCCATACCAAATGATATCTCAAATAGCGTAAAGGTGCGCGTTGCAGATGCCTCAGATACCTTAGTCAATGACGAATCAAACGCCAACTTTAGCATTAAAGGAAAATTAGTGCTCCTGCATCCTAATGGTGGAGAGACCCTTCAGGTTGGCTCTAATTACACAATTGACTGGACTACTGCTGGCACAATCACAAAGGTAAACCTTTTATATTCCACTGATGGAGGCACAAATTACAGTAGCACAATCGTTACTGCCTATGATAATAGCGGCAGTTATTCCTGGACAGTCCCTGACGCAATTGGCAGCCAGGTAAGGGTTAAGGTTGAAAATAACGCTGATACATCTGTCTTTGATACATCTGACGCCAATTTCACAATAAAGGGCTCTATAGATTTAACATCGCCTAATGGCGGCGAGACCTGGATTGTTGATGACCTGCATAATATTACCTGGACTAAGCAGGGTTCAATTGGCTTGTTAGATATCAAATATTCCACAAACGCAGGCTCAAGTTATGACTACACAATTGCCACAAATGTTAACTCCAATGACTTAACATACCCCTGGACAGTTGCTGATGCAATAGGAACAAACCTTAAGGTTAAGGTCATAAGTAAGTCAGATTCATCTGTGAGCGATGAATCAGCGAATGTCTTTACAATCAAAGGTTCAATCAGATTAACCAGCCCTAATGGAGGAGAGTCGGTTTATATTGGCGGTAATTATGATATAACCTGGGTTAAACACGGCTCCATAGGAAATATAAAGATTGAATATTCAACAGACAGCGGCTCAACTTATCCTTATACGATTACTACTTCCACCAGTTCTGGCCCTGGCACTTACAATTGGACACCCATACCTGATACCCCTTCTACGCAATGTAAGATTAAACTTACCTGTCTTGCTGATGAGACTGTGCAGGATGAGTCTGATACTAACTTCAGGATTAAGGCAGTCCTTACCTTAACAGCGCCTAATGGCGGCGAGACCTGGATTGTAGGAAATACCGAAGGTATTACCTGGACTAAGAGCGGGACTGTGCCTCAGGTTGTCCTGGAATATTCCACCAATGGCGGGATAGTATACCCTTATTCCATTGTTACCACATCAGGAGACGCATTAAGTTATCCCTGGCAGATTCCTGATGCCATTGGCAATAACCTGAAGGTAAGAATAAGAAATATAGATGACTCTACTGTGTTTGACGTCTCAGACAATGTCTTTAGCATCAAAGGGTCGCTAACCTTAACCTATCCGAATGGTGGAGAGGTTTTTGCAGTGGACTCAGGTTATACAATCACCTGGACAAAGGTAGGTTCTATAGCAAACGTAAAATTAACATATTCCACAAATGGAGGCTCAACTTACCCTTATACTATTATTGAATCTACGCCTGCGGCTGACTTAAGTTATTACTGGACTGTCCCTGACACCCTTTCTAATACCTGCAAGGTTATGGTTTCTGATGCCTCAGATGCTACTGTTAAGGATGAATCCAACGGGACATTTAAGATTCGCGGCACGCTTATTGTTACTTCTCCTAATGGAACAGAGGCATGGTCAATTAACACCAGCCATGATGTCACCTGGACAAGGATAGGTAGCATTGCCAATGTAAAATTAGAATATTCCACAAATGGTTTTTCAGATGAGACACAAACTTATTTGATTATTGCCTCAACTCCAGGCGGCCAGGCGTATCCCTGGACTATCCCTGATACACCAAGTTCAACTGTTAAAGTCAGGGCAAGCGACGCATCTGATTCTACTGTATATGACCTTTCAAACGCTACATTTAGAATTATTGGAAGTTTAACTTTAACCAGCCCTAATGGAGGAGAGGAGTGGGTTGTTGGAAACGCCAATAACATTACCTGGACAAAATTCGGAAATATCTTGACTGTTAAATTAGTCTATTCCACTGACGGAGGCTCTACATATCCTGATGGAAATACCATTGTTGCCTCTACTCCAGCGGGTGATTTAAGTTACGCCTGGACTATACCTGACGCAATTACCAATCAAGCCAGAGTTAAAATTATTGATAATGGAGACCCAACTGTAAACGACACATCAAATGCCAATTTTATCATCAAGGGGTCTGTAACTGTGGTTTCTCCCAACGGCGGAGAGAACTGGATTGTAGGAGAAAACAAGAATATCACCTGGAGCCGCACAGGTTCATTCGCAAATGTAAAGATAGAATATTCTAAAAATGGCTTTGCCGATGAAAACGAGACTGTTGTTATTACTTCTTCAACCCCGGCGGGAGATTTGAGTTTCCCCTGGACAGTTGCTGATGCAATAGGAACAAACCTTAAGGTAAGGATTACTGATACCGCTAATTCAACAGTTAGCGATGTTTCTAATGGCCCATTTAATATCAAGGGCTCCCTAACATTAAATATTCCTAATGGCGGTGAGACCTGGGTTGTTGGAGAAACAAGGGCGATTACCTGGTCGCGCACAGGTAGCATTGCCAATGTGAAGTTAGAATATTCAACAGACGGCGGCTCAACTTACCCAAATACTATCATTGCATCTACCCCTGCCTCAGCAGGAAGTTATGACTGGCAAGTTGCCGATGCCATCGGAACAGAGTTAAGGGTCAGGGTATCTGATGTCTCTGATGCCACTGTCTTTGACACATCAAATGCAAACTTTACTATTAAGGGGTCATTAACCTTAACTGCGCCTAACGGAGGCGAAGAGTGGGTTGTGGCTACGTCTCATGATATTACCTGGACTAAGACCGGAAGCATATCCACTGTAAAATTAGAATATTCCACTAATGGTTTTTCAGATGAAAATCAGACTTATCAAATCGTCGCTTCTACTGACGCAACTGGAACGCCACCTGGCAGTTACAAATATCCCTGGACTATCCCTGACGCTATTTCAGCCACTGTAAAGGTAAGAATCACCAATAATTCCGATGAAACAGTAAAGGATGTCTCAAACAACAACTTTAAGATTAAAGGCGCCTTTACATTAACCACGCCCAATGGTTCAGAAAAATGGACTGTAGGCACGCAGAATAGCATTGTCTGGAGTATGACTGGGACAATACAGAACGCAAAACTTGAACTTTCTACCAATGGCGGGTCATCCTATACATATATGATTGTGGGTTCTACCCCTGCAGGCGGATTAAGTTACTTATGGACTATACCAGACCAGATTTCTCAAACTGCCAAGGTGAAGATTTCAGATGTTTCGGATGCCTCTGTTTATGACGAGTCAAATGCCAATTTCAGTATATTAGGCGGCTTTACAATTTCGTCTCCTAATGGAGGCGAGGTATGGAGAGTAAGCGACGTCCATGATATTACCTGGACAACTACAGGGACGGTTAACTATGTTACTTTAACTTATTCTACGGATAGCGGAGAGACTTATCCTTATAGCATCATAACAAATACCCCAAATAATAACTCCTATAGTTGGACAATCCCTGACAGCATTTCAAACAGCGTAAGGGTAAAAGTTTCTGATGCTGGAAATCAAGACGCATTTGACACATCAAACGCTAATTTTAAAATCAGGGGCGCCTTACAGGTCACAAGCCCTAATAACGGCACTGAATCCTGGAGCGCTGGAAGCACATATCCTATTACCTGGACACGCACAGGCTCAATAGCCACAATTAACATTTATTACTCTTATGATAATGGTTCAAACTGGGTAAAGATTAACACAAATGAAGTGGATGCCTCTTTAGGGACCTGGAACTGGTCTATACCAGCAGATGTTATTCTTTCAACACAGGCATTGATTAAGATTGTTAATACATCTGACTCCATGGTTTTTGACCAGAGCGACAATGTATTTCAGATAAAAGGAGGCTTAACACTTAATACACCGTCTCTATCAGGTATATCTATGGAGGTAGGAAACAGTTATAATATCACCTGGACTAAGTTTGGCGCTATTGGCAATATGCAGATACACTATTCCACTAACGGCGGAATTGCAGGAGGTGGAACCTATCCTGACCCTGACAACCTGATTGCTGTTGTGCCTGCTTCAGATTTAAGTTATATGTGGGCAGTGCCTGATAAAATCGGGACTAATCTAAGGATTCGGATACGCGATGTCAATAACTTTACTGTCTGGGATGAATCAGACAATCCCTTTACCATTAAAGGAAAGGTTACAGTAGATGTGCCTAATGGCGGTGAGACCTGGTATGTGGGAGACACTAACCAGATTAAATGGACGCCATTTGGGACCTATGCCCAGGTAAAATTGGAATACTCTACAAATGCATTTATAGATGAACAGCAGGTATTTTCTATCGCAACCCTGCCTGCTGGTTCAAGCGGAGTGCAGCAGTCCTATAACTGGACTGTCCCTGATAAAATCGGTGTTAACCTTAAGGTAAGGGCATCTGATAATAATAACCCTGATGTCAAAGATATCTCAGACGCTACTTTTATAATTAAAGGCAAGTTAAGTTTAACCTCCCCCAATGGAGGCGAGACGTGGGTAGTTGGCTCCAACCATAATATTACCTGGACAAGGACTGGTTCTATAGCCAATGTAAAATTGGAGTATTCAACTGACGGCGGGACAACCTATCCAAACACAATTGTGGAATCTACAGACGCCTCTTTAGGTAGTTATTCCTGGACTATCCCTGATGCAATTGGCAATGGTTTAAGGGTAAGGGTCTCAGATGTTACTGACGCATCTGTTTTAGACACCTCAGATGCCAACTTTACAATAAAGGGCTCGCTTACCTTAACCTCGCCCAATGGAGGGGAGGTCTGGACAGTTAATTCTTCGCATAACATCACCTGGACCAAGACTGGAACCATAGCCAATGTGGAACTGCGTTATTCCAAAGACGGCGGTTCAACTTATCCTTATGTAATTATAGCATCTACTCCTGGAGGCGACTTGAGTTATAACTGGAGCATCCCTGATGAAATCTCCTCTACCTTAAAGGTCAAGATAACCAATATCGCAGACGATACAGTCTTTGACGTATCTGATTCTAATTTTAAGATTGTAGGCGCAGTAGGTTTAGTCAATCCTAATGGAGGACAGCAACTGACAGTCGGAACTCAATATAATATAACCTGGACATTGACAGGGACTATTGCCAATGTTAGATTGGAATATTCCACTGATTCCGGGAGTTCCTATCCAAATATGATTGTTGGTTCTACGCCTGCTGGAGGATTAAGTTATACCTGGACTATACCCAATGCCGTATCAAAAAATGTCAGGGTTAAGGTCTCAGATGCCTCTGACTTAAGCGTTTATGATACATCAGACGCCAACCTTACAATAATGCCTGGCTTTAGCATAACCTCTCCCAATGGAGGCGAGACCTGGGTGGTTGCTTCCTCCCAGGACATTACCTGGACAACCACAGGGACTTGTAGCAATGTCAAATTAGAATACTCAATAAACGGCGGGATAGATTATACAACCATTATCGCATCTACGCCTAATACAGAACTTTATGCCTGGACTGTCCCGGATGCCATATCTACTAACTGTAAGGTCAGGATATCAGATGTTGATAACCCGACTGCCTTAGATATTACTGACGGCGTATTTAAGATTAAAGGGGCATTGCAACTTAGTTCTCCTAATGGCACAGAGTCCTGGGATGTGAACTCTAAGCACAACATAACCTGGACAAGGACAGGAAGTATCCCTTCTGTAAAGTTAGAGTATTCCACCAATGGCGGGACAACTTATCCTAATTTAATCATTGCCTCAGTGGATGCCTCCTTAGGTACCTATGAATGGACTATCCCTGATGCCTTATCAACTCAGGTCAGGGTTAAGGTTACTGATACCTCTGATTCCACTGTGTTTGATACCTCAGATGCCAACTTTACAATCAAGGGCGCCCTTACCTTAAATTCCCCTAATGGAGGAGAGGACTTGGTGGTTGGCAATTCCACAAATATTACCTGGACGCGCTTTGGTTCAATCCAGAATGTAAAATTAGAGTATTCAACCAACTCTGGACAGACTTATCCTAATCTTATCATTGCCGCTACTGACGCATCAACAGGTTCGTATAACTGGGCTATACCTGATGCCATTGGAACCCAATTAAGGGTAAAGGTAAGTGATGCTGATAATTCATTAGTTTATGATACCTCAGATGCCAACTTCTCCATTAAAGGCGCTATTACTGTAAATACCCCTAATGGAGGAGAGACCTGGTATGTAGGTGAATCAAGGAATATCACCTGGACGCGCGTTGGTTCATTCCCTACAATAAAAATTGAATATTCAACCAATGGCGGCTCAACATATCCAAATGTGATTGTCCCTTCTTATGACGCATCCTTAGGCACTTATCCCTGGACAGTGCCAGATGCAATAGGAGACCAGTTAAGGGTTAAGATTACTGATATTGCCAATTCCACAGTAACAGATACATCAAACGGGAATTTTACCGTAAAGGGTGTCTTACAATTAACCTCCCCAAATGGAGGTGAGACCTGGGTGGTAAATACCCTGCAGAATATTACCTGGACCAGGACAGGCAGCATCCCGACAGTAAAATTAGAATATTCCAAAGACGCTGGCTCAACATATCCTTATACTATTGTTGCTTCTACGGATGCCTCTACAGGCAGTTATGCCTGGACAGTTGCAGATGCAATAGGAACTCAGAACAGGGTGCGTATTACTGATACCTCTGACTCAAGTGTTTTTGATACCTCAAACGCTAATTTTACAATTAAAGGCGCATTGCTTTTAACCAGCCCTAATGGCGCAGAGGCATGGGGCGTGGCTACGGTGCAGAATATCACCTGGGTAAGGACAGGTTCTATTGCAAATGTAAAATTAAATTATTCCTTAGACGGAGGCCTCACATATCCTGGGGTCATTACTAATTCTACTGATGCCTCAACAGGCACTTACCCCTGGACAATTCCTGATAACCCAAGCACCACAGTCAAGGTGCGGGTAATGGATGTTTTGGATGAGTCAGTATTTGATATATCAGACGCAAACTTTAAGATTGTGGGCTTCTTGACCTTAACATCTCCCAACAACGGAACAGAGAGATGGGGTGTTGGTTTATCAAAAAAGATTACCTGGAGTATGATTGGTTCAATCGCCAATGTAAAGTTGGAATATTCCACAAACGGAGGCTCAAGTTATGATTATCTGATTGTAGCCTCTACGCCAGGTGGAGGTCTGGAATACTACTGGACTATCCCGGATACACCTTCTACGCAGGCAAGGGTTAAGATTTCAGATGCCTCTGATATTTCTGTTTTTGATACCTCAGACAACAATTTTAAAATCCAGGCGAGGTTTACCTTAGGCGCGCCTAATGGTGGAGAGGTCTGGGTTGTCGGAGATACCCAGAATATAACCTGGAGTAACATTGGGACAGCCCCATATGTAAAATTAGAATACTCTACAGACGGCGGGGCAAACTACAATAATACCATTGTTGATTCTGTATCCAATACAGGCAGTTATTCCTGGAATATCCCGGATGCAATTTCTGCGGCCTTAAGGGTAAAGGTAAGCGACGTAAATGACAGCGAGGCATATGATACATCAGACGCAAATTTTAAAATCAGAGGCTCTTTAAATATTACTGCGCCTAATGGCGGAGAGGTCTGGATAGTAAACTCCCATCATAATATTACCTGGACTAAGAATGGCAGCATTCCTTTAGTGAAATTAGAGTATTCTACAAATGGCGGTTCAAGTTATCCAAACACTATTGTTGGTTCTATTGACGCGGCATTGGGGACCTATGACTGGACTATACCAGATGCTATAAGTAATCAAGTAAAGGTAAAGGTTACAGATACCTCTGATTCAACTGTTTATGACTCATCTGATAATAATTTCTTTATAAAAGGCGCCCTTGTCCTAACAAGCCCTAATGGCGGGGAACAATGGACAGTAGGCACAGGGCAGAATATTACCTGGTCAAGAACTGGTTCAATTGCAAATGTGAAATTAGAGTATTCAAAGAACTCAGGCGGGACATTCCCGTTTGAAATTACTGCCTCTACTGATGCCTCAACAGGTTCATATTCCTGGGCTATACCTGATGATATCTCCACAACTTTAAGGGTAAGGGTTACAGATACAAGCGATTCTAATGTCAGCGATATATCTGATGCTGACTTTGCAATCCGCGGTTCTCTTACTTTAAATACCCCTAATGGCGGAGAAATATGGTATGTAGGAGAATCAAGGAACATTACCTGGACGCGCGTAGGGAGTATCCCTGCGGTTAAGTTAGAATACTCAACTAATGGAGGGGCAAGTTATGACTATGTGATTATTCCATCTACTGATGCCTCTACAGGAACTTATGCCTGGACTGTGCCTGATGCGATTGGTTCTAATTTAAGGGTAAAAATTACAGATACAGGCAACCCTGTGGTTACAGATACTTCCAATTCAAATTTCACGGTCAAGGGTTACCTGACTTTAACTGCCCCTAATGGCGGTGAGACGTGGATAGTTGGCTCTAAACAGAATATTACCTGGACCCCAACAGGGACAATACCCAATGTGAAATTGGAGTATTCAACGGATGGCGGGAATACTTATCCTTATACAATCACGCCTTCTACAAATGGCCCCTTAGGTAGTTATTCCTGGACTATCCCTGATGCAATTGGCACAAACTTAAAGGTTAGGGTTTCAGATGCCGCTGACCCAAGTGTCAATGATGCCTCAAATAACACCTTCTCAATTAAGGGTTCTATAACAGTAACCGCTCCTAATGGAGGAGAGGCATGGGGCGTTGGGACAGACCAGAATATCACCTGGACCAAGACAGGCACTATTGCTACTGTAAAAATAGAATATTCTACTGACGGTGGTTCAACTTATCCAAATACTATTGTCGCTTCTACAGACGCTGCTACAGGGGTTTATGTCTGGAATATACCGGATGCAATATCAAGCCAGTTAAAGGTAAGGATTACAAATAATGCAGATACAAGCGTAAGTGACGCATCTGACACTAACTTTAAGATTGTTGGTATCCTTGTTTTGACATCTCCTAACGGTGGAGAATCCTGGGAGGTAAATACCAACCATAATATTACCTGGACAAAGACAGGTTCAATTGCCAATGTAAGATTGGATTACTCAACCAATGGCGGAGTCACTTATCCAAATACCATTGTGGCTTCTACGCCTGCAGGCGCATTAAGTTTTACCTGGACTGTCCCTGATGCTGTATCCAAGACAGTAAGGGTAAAGGTTTCAGACGCATCTGATATCTCTGTATATGATACATCTGACGCTAACTTTACAGTTAAGGCGCAGTTTGATGTAACCTCTCCTGATGGCGGCGAGGTATGGGTTGTAGGCTCATCCCATGATATTACCTGGAATACAATTGGCTCAGTTACTACTGTGCGCATTGATTACTCTACAGACGGCGGCGCCACATACCCGAATGAAATTACAGCCTCAACTGCAAATACAGGGTCATTCCCCTGGACTATACCTGATGCCATATCAAGCCAGGTCAGGGTAAAGGTAAGCGATTATAACAATAACGATGCATTTGGCACATCCGGTGCTAATTTTAAAATTCGCGGGAATATCACTGTAACCTCTCCGAATGGAGGAGAGGCATGGATTGTCAATAGCCAGCACCCTGTTACCTGGTCTATCGTAGGTTCAATTGCAAATGTGAAGTTAGAATATTCTACTGACGGTGGCTCAACATATCCTTATACAATCATTTCATCTACCCCTGCTGGTCCAGGGACATATAACTGGACTATACCTGATACCCTATCTCAAATGGCGCGGGTAAAAATTACAGATGCATCAGACTCATCTGTATATGATACATCAGATAATAATTTTAAGATTCGCGGTGATTTGACGCTTACTTCTCCTAATGGTTCTGAGGAATGGGAGGTTGGTAGCGCCCATAATGTTACCTGGACTCGGCTTGGTTCTATAGCAAATGTGCAATTAAAATATTCTATTGACGGAGGCTCATCATATCCATACACAATTGTCGCTTCTACTGATGCTGCAGCAGGCTCTTATCCTTGGGTTATTCCTGATGCAATTACAACCCAGGCAAGGGTCAGGGTTTATGATGCCTCAGATGCCACTGTATATGACAGTTCTGACGCGAACTTTAAAATTAAAGGCGTAATATTGCTTACTGCTCCAAACGGCTCAGAGACCTGGCAGGTAGCCACAAACCACAATATTACCTGGTCCATTACAGGGACAATTGCAAATATAAAATTGGAGTATTCCATAGATTCAGGAGTTACTTATCCAAATCTTATTGTCGCCTCTGTTAACGCAAGCCTTGGAAGTTATACCTGGACAATACCTGACAGTATTTCAAGCCAGGTCAGGGTAAAAGCCACCAATCTATCTGATTTAAATGTTTATGATACATCTGATGAAAATTTCAATATTGTTGGTCAGCTTATTTTGGCTGTTCCTAACGGCGGAGAGGTCTGGCCAGTTGGCTCTTCCCAGGCAGTAATCTGGTCAAGGGTAGGTTCAATCGCAAATGTAAAATTAGAATACTCCACCAATGGCGGGGTAAGTTATCCCTATTTAATTGTGTCTTCTACTCCAGCAGCATCAGGTTCGTATAACTGGGTTATACCTGATAATATTTCCCAGACCTGCAAGGTGAAGGTTTCAGATGTTTCTAACGCTAATGTATATGATGTCTCAGATGGTAATTTTAAGATTAGAGGAGATTTAGTATTAACAGCGCCTAATGGCTCAGAGGTTTGGCTGATTAACTCAAGCCATGACATTACCTGGACCCGTTTTGGTTCTATTGCCAACGCAAAATTAGAATATTCAAAAGACGGCGGGGTTACATATCCTTACACAATTATTGGCTCAATTGACGCTTCTTTACAGAGATACAATTGGACTATCCCTGATAATCCAAGCACCCTTGTTAGAGTAAAGATAAGCGATGCTGCTGATTCTACAGTTTATGATACATCAAACGGCAACTTCATCATCCGTGGTGGTTTTGTATTGAGCGCGCCTAATGGAGGAGAGCGCTGGCCAGTTGGTTCAAGCCAGAATATTACCTGGAGCACATTTGGTTCCATACCCAATGTAAAATTAGAATACTCCAAAAATGCTGGGTCTAACTGGAATATTATTGTGGGCTCTACCCCGAATATTGAAGTTTATGCCTGGACTATTCCTGATGCCATATCAAACCAGTGTATTGTAAGGGTAACAGATACAAATGACCCTGATGCCAATGATGTCTCTGACGCAGTGTTTAAGATTCACGGAGTCCTTACCTTAACTACTCCTAATGGCGGAGAGGAATGGCCTGTTGGTTCAGCCCGCACTATTACCTGGACAAAGGTAGGTTCTATAGCAAATGTACGCTTAGAGTATTCTACTAATGGTGGAGCCACTTATCCTTACCTTATAGCAGACCCTGTGACTGCAAGCAATTTAAGTTATAACTGGACTATCCCGGATGCTATTTCAACAAATGTAAAGGTAAAAATCAGCGATTCAAGCGATTTAACTGTTTATGATACTTCAGACGGGGCATTCAAGATTAAAGCCAGTTTTTCAGTTACCTCTCCTAATGGAGGCGAGGCATGGATTGTTGGGACAAACTACAATATTACCTGGAATACCTTAGGCACTGTAAGCAATGTAAAACTTGATTATTCTGTAAATGGAGGCACTGATTGGACAGTCATAACTAATTCTGTAACTAACAGCGGAACATATCCCTGGCAGATACCTGATAATATATCTACTACTTGCAGGGTAAAGGTAAGCGACGCACTTGATTCCAGCGCCTATGATATCTCTGACAATAACTTTAAGATTCGCGGAGACCTGATTATTACATCCCCTAATGGAGGAGAGAAATGGAGCGTTGGGTCAAGCCAGGTTATTTCCTGGAACAGGATTGGTTCTATAGCCAATGTTAAATTAGAATATTCTGATAATAACGGCATAACTTATGTTATTATCACAAACTCTACGCCAAACACAGGTTCTTATGGTTGGCAGGTGCCTAATGCAATTACTACCCAGGCATTAGTCAAGATTACCAATGTGGATGACTCAACAGTTACAGATGTTTCAAACGCAGTGTTTAAGATTCAGGCAAGTTTTACCATTACATCACCCAATGGAGGAGAGGCCTGGTTAGTTGGCAGCAGCCACGATATTACCTGGGCCTGGAATGGGACAGTTCCTTTTGTTAAACTGCGTTATACTGCTAATGGAGGCTCAACCTGGAATGATATTGTTACATCAACCAGCAATAACGGGACATATCCCTGGACAGTGCCGGATAGCGTATCCGGGGCAGTAAGGGTGAGGGTTTCTGATGCTTCTGATGATGAGGCTTATGATGACTCCAATGCTGATTTTAGAATCCGTTGTATATTTACGCTCACCAGCCCCAATGGAGCAGAGCAACTGCGCGTTGGAAGGCCGCACAATATTACCTGGAGCAGTTTAGGCACTATCCCTAATGTGAAACTCGTATATTCAAGGGATAATTTCCTGACAGATAATCAGGTTATTTCCTCAAGCGCCCCTAATACAGGGCTTTTTGTCTGGACAGTTCCTGATGCCATATCTAATACTGTAAGAATAAGAATATCTGACCCCAATGATACAGGCGCCTATGATGATTCAAATGCTGATTTTAGAATCACAGGTTATTTTGAGGTTCTGTCTCCTAATGGAGGAGAGAAATGGGGTGTAAATACCACGCAGAACATAACCTGGACATATAACGGGACAGTCCCTGAAGTTAAAATTGAATATTCAGTTGACGGAGGCGCAACATTTAATTTAATTACAGCCACACAAAACACAGGCTCCTATGCCTGGTATATCCCTGACAATATCTCAGCCCAGATGAAGGTGCGAGTAAGTGATTTGGCTGATTCTACTGCTTATGACGTTTCTGATGGGAATGCCAAAATCTTAGCAAGGTTTACCTTAAATACGCCTAATGGCGGTGAGGAATTGACTGTAGGAGAAGAGTATAATGTTACCTGGGATTGTATCGGCACAGTAGCAAATGTTAAATTAGACTATTCATTAGATAACTTTGCTAATTCCATTTTGATTGTAAGTTCCACGCCCAATGACGGAAGTTATACCTGGAAGGTGCCGAATAATCCTTCTACTACGGTAAAGTTAAGGGTGATGAGCGCTACTGACTCAGATGCCTATGATATATCCAACAATAACTTTACTATCGTTGTAGGGGTGTTACATTTAACCCAGCCAAATGGCTCAGAGAGGTGGGTAACAAGAGAAACCAGGGCGATAATATGGGATAATGTTTCAGGTAATATCCCGAAAGTTAATATTGAATATTCCAAGGATAATTTTGTATCAGATACGCATATTATTGTAGCAAATCTGGATAACCCCGCGGCGCCAAGTTCCAATTCCTATAACTGGTCTATCCCTGATGACAGGTCCACTACAGTTAAGGTAAGGGTTTCTGATACAAGGGATGTAACTGTAAATGATATCTCTGACAATAACTTTACAATTGATTATTACAGCGTTACCTGGCAGGTGCGTGACTTATTAACCAACGCCAATCTTAGCCAATTATCTGTAAATGCAACATCAGACAAGGGGGATGAATGGAAGACATCCTCTATGCCTGATAATCCAAACGCTCCTTTAGGCTCACCTGTAACAGTGAAATTACCTTATGGTTTCTGGAGCGCTACCTGGTCAAAGAGCGGTTATAGCGATATGGGATATAGTTTTATGTTAGACAGCGATAAGAACTTAGACCCATTGTTTATGGAAACCTCAGCAATACATATCTGGAGGGCTTATTCTGATTTTGCATACAATCCCACCACAGATACCCTTACTGTAAGTTCCTGGTTGGAAAGAGATGGTTACGTGGTTTCAGGCGGTGTCAGGGCTGGCGTGTATATATACGACGGAGGCGCTATTATTGATACAAACCCATCTACACCACCTTGCGGACAGGATGACTTAGATAATATCACAGGCCTGCCAAGGGAAAATGGGGTTAATGACGGCAATGACCCTGTGGCAGATGGAGACGGTATAGATGATTGTATTGACCCGCTATTAGATACAAGCCCTGATAGCGCGGGATTCTTTAATTCTGTGTGGTCTCCTACGAATCTTGCCCCGGGCAAGGTTTATACAACCATAACAGACATCATAAATGCCTCCGGCGCTCATTTTAAGACCCCATCTTCGTTCTCAATTACCGCTGAACAGAAATTGCAAGAGATGCAGGATACTGTAAATAGCGTCCTTGATAAGCCTATATCCGAGGTTAATACAGAGTTACAAGAGACATTAGCCGGACAGACAGTGATTATACAGCAGAAATTAGACGACCAGAAGACTATGATTGAAACAAAGATGGATGAGCAAAAGACCATTATTGAGCAGAAGACCGACGAGATGATAACCGCTGTCAATACAACACTGACGAGTTTTGAAACCAGAACCAACGACGCCATCACAAAATTACAGGCAGGCGCTGAGACAGCAGTGGCAGCAGGCGAGGAATTGGAGGCAACTGCCAAGAAATTCTCCTGGAAGGCTGTTGCCGCGCCTGACCCTGCGTTAACCAATGATACTATTACTATCAGTTGTCAGGGCCAACCCAACTTGGCGCCGATGTTAAATATATATAGTTGGGATAATAAGACTATTATTTCAAACGCAGTAATGACCCAGACCACACCAGGACTTTATGTGTATAATTTTACTGCTGATGAAAGATTTACACCTGGCAAGGCATATACGTTTATTGTAACAGAGTTTACAACAGGCGGTTTGGTTGCTGGTTCAGGTATGGTTGAAAGTATGGGTATTACAACAGTTGCTGGTTTAGCCAGCGCAGCGCCTGAGGCGGAGCGCGCAGCCAAAAAGGCACTGGATGCAATTAAGGCAGTTGAGGCGGTTTTAACCTCAGGGGACAATATAAATATAGCCCTTACATTAAAGAACCTTAAGGAATCCGTAGATAATCTACCTGAGGTTTTGTCCAAGGAAGGACCTTCAGCAAAATTAACCAAGACCGTTAATGACTTACAAGATTGGCTTAAGACATTGGTTGGGAATGAAGGCCTTGATATCGGCGCCTTAATGGAGGAGGCATTGAGTTCATCTCCTACAATAAAAGATATGCGCACAAAGACGGATGAGATAAATCAGGTAATAGATATATTGATGCAGTTATTTGAGGCAAAGTTCGGTGGTATGGATACGCCTATAATTTCCACTTCACTGCAGCCTGGAAGTGTGCGTTTTAGAATTGTGGCTGTTAACCCATCCAAGGTAAGAACCCAAAAGGTCCAGGTTAAGAATTATCTGCCTCAGGAGGTTACCCCTAAAGACGTGATGGACTTAGGCGGGTTAGAGATGGAATATGACTCAGCCAAATCCATCTATTATGTATATAAGGATAATGTTGAACTTGCGCCTTCAGAGGTCCGCATATTTGAAGTGGAGGTTGAGGATATCTGGTTTGTGCCGCAGGAGAAGTTAAGCGAGTTAAAGAGCCGCACAGATTCAATTATGGAGCGTTTGGAAAAAACAGAGTATTACGAAAAAGCCAAGGAGATAGCGGATACTATTTATCCGCGCATAGAGGAGATAGTAACAAGCCAGTCTGATGATACAGTCAGCCGAGAGCAGCACATAGGTATTTATCGCCAGAACATCCTGGTTGTAGAGCAGATTAAGGAGGCAATAGCAAAATTAGAGAAAATCTTAGCAACTGCAGGAGGTCCGCTTGCACCAGAGATGCTTGCCAAGACAAAGATTAAGGCAGAATCTCCAACAAAATATATTACCTGGGTAGTGATATTTATTATTATTATATTTATCGGCCTTTTAGCCGGGGTGCTTTTCTTCACCTGGCATCGCCAGACGCGCCTTACGCGCGAGGAACTCCTGGCAGCCAAGAAAGCCGCCTTTGGCAGCGGTCCTGGACCTGAGGAGGAAAAAGACTACAAAAATCAGCAATAAAGTGGTAGAATAATAATATGCAACTAGAGGTTTGTGTATTAACTCCCAAAGAAGTTATCTTTGAGGGAAATGCAAAGTCCGTAATTGTCCCTGGAGAACAAGGCGTGTTTGAGATAACACCTTTTCATAAGCGCATTTTAAGCCGTCTGGTTTCAGGGATAATTTTTATAGACCAGAAAAACTTTTCTATACTAAGGGGTATTGTTAAGGTAAATCAAAACAAGGTAACTATAATTGTAGAGGAAAGATAATAAAAAACATTTACTAAAGTTAAAATAGCATACTGTATTAACAGGATAGAAAATAATTTAAAGTGAGCCGTAATTTAGCGTTAATACTTATCTTTGGCCTTTGCATCTTAGGCCCTTGCGCTGTATTTGCTGTAGGCAGTTTTGCCAGCATTACTGCTTTAGGACGCAACCCTTCAAGCGCGCCTAAAATTTTTACAGCGATGATTATCACATTAGTCTTTGCCGAGGCATTGGCTTTAATTGCAATATTAGTAGTGTTTCAGTTATTCACCCAGTCTTAATTATATGCTAAATCCAGAATCCCAAAAATCTCCCAATATTTCTTGTTCTTTATCTTTTTTGCTACCCGTCTGTTTGGTATTTATTGGTATTTATTTTTTTGATACCCGTCTGTTTGGTATTTATTGGTATTATTGGTAATATTTGTATTTATTTTTTGATATCCGTCTGTTTGGTATTTATTGGTATTATTGGTAATATTTGTCTTTATTTTTTGATATCCGTCTGTTTGGTATTTATTGGTATTTATTTTTTTGATACTCGTCTGTTTGGTATTTATTGGTAATATTGGTATTTATTGGGATTTATCTTCTTGCTACCCGTCTGTTCAATTAGGAGGTGCTTATGCTTATTGCCTCATTAATAATATTACAGGTTTTAATATTTGCAGGTTTGATTTTTATGCTGCGTAAGATTATGACGCAGAACGTGGTTTCAGCCACACGCCATATTGAAGAGTTAAATCAGGATTACCTAAAAAAAGAAGAGGAGGTAACCCGCAGGCTAAGCGAGGTCCAACTGCAGGCAGAGGAGATGCTAAACAAAGCCCGCAAGGAGGCTGATGATTATAAGGCAGAGATTACAAGGCAGACTGAGGCGCAAAGGCAAGAGATTATTAAACAAGCGCGGCAGCAAGGAGATGAGATAATACAGCAGGCGGAGAAATCGCGGCAGGCTCTATTATCGGAATTAGACGAGAGGATTTCAAAGGAGGCCATAAATAAGGCGTGCGAGTTGATTCAGTATGCCATTCCAGATAAGTTTAAACTTGATGTGCACACGCATTGGGTAGAAGAGTTAATTGAAAATGACTTTGGCAGATTCCAGAACCTGCGCCTTCCTGAGGATATACAGGAGGTAAAGATTATCACTGCGTTTTCCCTTAGTGAGCAGCAGCGCAAGGCCTTATCCAGAAAAATAAAAGAGGTTTTTAACCGGGATATCAGTCTTAAGGAAGAGATTGACCCAAAGGTCTGCGCCGGGCTTATTATTACAATGGGAAGCCTGGTGTTAGACGGAAGTTTAAGGAATAAAGTCCAGGAGAAGGCAAAGATTGTCCAATCCACAATTAAAGAATAACCAGACAGAGACCGCATTTAGCGTAAGAGAGGTAGGCTTAGTCCAGTCAGTGCGCAAATTCATCATTATTGCAAAAGGACTGCCTTCCTGTATGAACGGCCAGATTGTAGAGTTTGCAAGCGGGACCTTAGGACTTGTTATGGGTTTTACAGAAGATAAGGTCCAGATTCTTGTTTTAGGTGATGCCAGTTCTATACGCGCAGGGGATGAAATTTATAATAAGGGGCAGTCTTTGAATCTGCCTGTTTCAGACGCCTTTATTGGCCGCATCATTAACAGCCTCTGCCAGCCGCAGGACGGATTAGGACCTATAGAGGCAAAGGAATATTACCCTGTGTTTAAGGTTGCGCCGGGTGTTATGGAGCGCGTGCCTGTTAAAGAGACCCTTGAGACAGGGACATTAATATTAGACGCAATTATCCCGATTGCCAAGGGCCAGCGCCAGTTGCTTATAGGTGATAGGCTTACAGGTAAAACCACAGTTGCTGTTGACGCCATATTAAATCAAAAAGGCAAGGATGTAATCTGCATTTACTGCTGCATAGGCAAACCATATTCAAGCCTCCTTAAGGTCCTTGATATTTTAAAGGAGCATGACGCCTTTGAATACACAATAGTTGTTTCAGGCATAGCAAGCGTATCTACTGGAGAGCAATACTTAGCCCCTTACACCGCCTGCACCTTGGGAGAGTATTTTATGCATAAAGGCAAGGATGTCTTTGTCGTCTTTGACGACCTTACAAAACACGCCTGGATATACAGGCAGATTTCTCTTTTGCTTGAGCGCGCCCCTGGCAGGGAGGCATATCCAGGGGATATTTTTTATATCCATTCCCAACTGGTTGAACGCGCAGGATACTTAAAGCCGGAATTAGGCGGAGGCTCAATGACATTCTTTCCAATTGTAGAGATATTACAGGGGGATGTGACTGGTTATATCTCAACAAACATTATATCTATGACAGACGGACAACTTTATTTTTCCACACCACTTTTTAATAAAGGGTTTAAACCCGCTATTGATTTCGGGCTATCTGTTTCGCGTATCGGAAATAAGGCGCAGTGGCCTGCTATGAAGCAGTTAAGCAAATCCTTAAGGCTTGATTATCTTCAGTATAAGGAATTGCTGCAGATGACGCAACTACGCACCACAGGGCTTTCTAAAGAAGCAGAGGCAAGGCTTAGAAGAGGCGAGGCAATAAATCAGTTGATTATACAGGATAAAAACAAACCTGTTTCTTTGGAAGAGCAGATAATTTATTTATATGCGTTGATTAAAGGACTTCTGGACAATCTGGCTGCCAGCCAGATAAGACAATTCCGTCAGGAAATCCTTGAGTTTATCAAGAAGCGCTACCCTGCATTCTGCGCAAAGGTACGCTCCACTATGGACTTAGATGATGAACTAAAGTCTGTTTTGGATAGTTGTTTAAAAGATTACTTTAGTGAGGCGATAAAATAGAAGAGGTAATCGGTAATCGGTAAATGGTAATCGGTAATCGGTAAATGGTAAAATTAAATAAAACTGAGGACGACTCAATACTAAAAGTTAGTGCGTTTTTAATCACGGATTAACACGGATGAAAAGACCACGGATTAAACGGATTAAAAAAGACACACGGATTAAACGGATTTAGATAAGACAATCCGTGGTAATCCGTTTAAAATCCGTTAAATCCGTGATTATAATACACAGGTACCTTAGATAACGTAAAACGCAAAAGGCAAAACGCAAAACTAAAGAATGATTACTGTGATTTAATCACGGATTAACACGGATTAAAAAGACACGGATTAAACGGATTAAAAAAGACACACGGATTAAACGGATTAAAAAAGACACACGGATTAAACGGATTAAAAAAGACACACGGATTAAACGGATTAAAAAAGACACACGGATTAAACGGATTCACATAAGACAATCCGTGGTAATCCGTTTAAAATCCGTTCAATCCGTGATTATAATCCACAGGTCCCTTAGATAACGCAAAACGTAAAACTAAGGAATGCTTACAGTGATTACTGCGTTTATAAAGAGTTTTTTGTAATCACAATATTTTTATGAAAACGATAGCGGCTTTAAAAAAAGACCTTGAATTTAATAAGGGCCTTGCTTCTTTGATTGAGGTATTAAAGACCATTGCTGTTTCCCAATACCGCATCTTAGAGCAGCGCCTTAAGACTTACGAAAAGTTTATGTCCCACATAGAGGGTTTCTTTGAATTTGTAGATACAACAAGGATTAACCACCCATTTTTAAAACCCAAGGATAAACCCCAGGCAGTAGTGGCTATTACTTCTGACAGCGGTCTCTTAGGCGGGTTAAATATGCAGGTGATAAATTATGCCTTAGGGGAACTTTCAAAGATACCCGGTAAACTCATAGTGATTGGAGAACGAGGCAAGATGTATGTGCGCGATTCAAAAATACCCTTTGTCGCCTTTAGCGGTATAAGGGATGAAGAGAGATATTCCCAGGCCCTGCAGTTAAGGGACTATCTGGTTAGCAAGGTCCTTGAAGGGTCTTTTGGTTATCTTAAAGTGGTTTATCCAAGGCCAATCTCATTTACTGTCCAGCGCGTAGAAGTGGTTTCATTTTTGCCATTTGAACCGGCTGTTAAACCAACTGCCCACAACGAATTTATCCCTGAGGTTATCTTGGAATCAAGCCTTGAGGATATACTTGAGTATCTTGTGTATTTATGGATGGCACAGAAGTTATACGAGATTTTCGGATTGAGCCGTTTGGCTGAATTTGCGGCGCGCTTTGTTCACCTTGAGGAGAGCCTGCAGAAGTTAAAAGAGGTGGACAATAAAACGCGGCTGGAATATTTCCGGGTAAGACATGAGTTGGTTGACAGGAATATGCGCGAGTTGTTTGCCGCAAGACTGCTTTATGCCAGTTAGTTTATAATATGCAAAATACGAAGGTTGCAGGAAGAATCATTGCTGTTCAAGGTCCTGTGGTGGATATAAAATTCCCAACCGCTGGAGATGTCCCTAATATTTTTAGCGTAATAAACTCTAAGACAGTAGATGGGCAGAATGTTGTGATGGAGGTTGCAGAACACCTGCCTGGCAACATAGCCAGGTGTATCGCAATCAACTCTACCATCAATCTGCAGCGCAACCAGCCTGCTGAGGTTACAGGGAGTTCAATCTGTATCCCGTCCGGAGATGCCCTTTACGGACGCATAATAAATATCTTAGGTGAACCCATTGACCAGAAAGAAATACCCAAGACCCAGGAGAGCCTGCCTATACGCAAGCCTGAGATGGGCTCTAATGTAAGGATAAAAAAGAGCGAACACAAAAGTTTTGAGGTTATGGAAACAGGGATTAAAATTATTGACCTTTTGTTTCCCTTGGTAAAGGGAAGTAAAAATGGTATCTTAGGTGGTGCGGCATTGGGCAAAAGCATTTTGACCCTTGAAATCATACAGCATATTGTTAAGAAATATCAGGGTAGTTGCGTTTTTGTTGGTGTTGGCGAGCGCATCCGTGAAGGAAACGAACTTTATTACGAACTAATCAAACACGATGTTTTATCCAAGACGATGATGGTCTTTGGCCAGATGAATGAGCCTCCAGGCGCCCGTTTCGGGGTGGCAATGACGGGGATTACTATGGCTGAATCCATACAACGCAAGAATCAGGATGTCCTGCTTTTTGTGGACAATATCTTCAGGTTTGTTCAGGCAGGAGCGGAAATCTCAACGCTTTTAGGCAGGGTCCCTTCAGAGACAGGTTATCAGCCAACATTAATTTCAGAGGCAAGCGAATTCCATGAGAGGATTCGGACATCTCAGGGTATGGGGGGCTCTATTACTAGTGTTGAGGCGGTGTATGTCCCTGCGGATGATTTAACAGACCCTGCAGTAGTTGCAATTTTTAGTTTTTTAGATTCTATCCTGGTTCTTTCCCGCGAGAGGATACAGTTAGGCCTTTATCCAGCAATTGACCCGTTATTGTCTTCCTGCGCAAATTTGGATATTGACATTGTTGGCAAAGACCATTTTGAAATTGCCCAGGAGGCAATACACATCTTTCAGAGATACGAGGAATTAAGGCGCATTGTGCTTGTCGTCGGGATTGACGAATTATCTTCAAGCGACCGCATCCTTTATGAGCGCGCAAGGAAATTGCAGAACTTTCTTACACAGCCATTTTTTGTTGCCGAGGCATATACCGGGAAAAAAGGGGAATACGTCAGTTTAGATGCGACCCTTGAAGGTTGTCGTAAGATTATCTCAGGCAAGGTTGACCATAAACCAGAAGAGGAATTTTATCTTATAGGAGCGCTTTAGATAAAAGGCAGTCTGCGTCTTTTAAAACTTCCCTAAAAATTAATGGATAATAAAATACTCAGGAAACAAAAACTTTTAGGCCAGATTTTGATAGAGAAAAAATTGATAACTACCCAGCAACTTAGCGACGCCTTAAAAGAACAAGGGCATTCAAATGAATTTTTAGGGCAAATATTGAAAAAAAGGGGTATAATTAAAGAGGATGATTTGCTAACTGTATTGGCTGAGCAGTTTAATATTCCTTATATAAAACTAAAAGACAGGTATATTGATTGGGATTTAATAAGACAGTTTAGCCCTTCTTTGATTATAGACTATAAATACATCCCGCTGGCAAGGGATGATTGGGCAATAACATTTGCTACTACTAACCCTATGGATATAAATGCCTTAAAAAAGGCGGAAGATGAGGCAGGGGTATTAAAGGCAAAACTGGTCTTAATAAATAATGCTGATATGGAAGACATTATTCATAGATACAGACAATATTTAAGGGGCAATATATCGAAGATTATTTAATAACTATGTTACAACGTAAAACGCAAAACGTAAAAGGCAAAACGCAAAACTAAAAACTAAAAAATGATTACAGTGATTTAATCACGGATTAACACGGATTAAAAGACACGGATTAAACGGATTAAAAAGCCACACGGATTTACACGGATTTAGATAAGACAATCTGTGGTAATCCGCTTAAAAATCCGTTAAATCCGTGATTAACTCTTTGTAATTTAAGTTAGTAGCATTATAAATATTATGCCTAAAAAAATAGACACACTTCTTGCCAACGGCCTTGTAGAAAAAGGGCTGATTGCCTCAAAGGATATTGAGCAGATGCTTTTAGAGGCAGATGCCTCAGGAGAGTCACTCCAGGAGATTCTGCTTAAGCGCCGCCTTTTCCCAGAGAAGGACATCTTAAAAATCCTTGCAGAAAAAACAGGCATAATTTATCTGGATTTAAAAGGGATATCTATAGAAAAGGCGGTTCTGGATAAGGTTCCTGTAAAGATAGCCTCATATTACAAGTTTTTGCCCATTGAAATTAAAGGCAGGGTCTTAACTATTGCCGTGTCGCAGCCTTTGGACATAAAAATCCAGGATGAAATAAGGACGCAGTTAGGTCTGGATATTGAAGTTGTCCTTTCATCCAGCGAAGATATAAGAGAGTCATTTAAGAAACATTATGGTTTTGCAGCGGACACATTAGAAAGGATTATTGCGCAGGCCCAGCCTTTAGCAAGGCAGCCCTTGCCTGAAAAGGTAGAGGATATTGAGAAATTAGCAGGGGACGCCTCTATTATAAAATTAGTAAACCAGATAATTCTGGATGCATTTCGCAAGCGCGCTACTGATATACACATTGAGCCGTATAGGCAGGGCATATCATTTCGTTATCGCATTGACGGGATACTCTACGACGCAAATGTCCCTCAGGAGGCAAGGAATTTCTTAAACGCAATAATAAGCAGGATTAAAATTATGTCAAACTTAAACATCGTGGAGCGGCGTCTTCCTCAGGATGGAAGGGCTATAGTCAGGGTCCAGGAGCAGGTTTTAGACCTGCGCATATCCACAATACCTACCCCTTACGGAGAAAGCGTGGTGATTAGAATCCTTCCTACGCAGATGCTTTTTAGTTTGGAGAAACTCGGGCTTTCAAAAAGGGATTTGCAGATTTTTGAGGGGCTTATCCTTAAACCCCACGGCATAATTTTTGTAACAGGGCCTACAGGAAGCGGAAAGACCACAACTCTGTATGCATGTTTAAGCAGGATTAATACCAAGGAGCGCAAGATTATAACCATTGAAGACCCTATTGAATACGAAATGGAAGGTATAACGCAGATACAGGTTATGCCTGAGATTGGCCTTGATTTTGCCAGGGGCTTACGCAGCATATTAAGGCATGACCCAAACGTAATTATGGTAGGCGAAGTAAGGGACTTAGAAACCGCTGAAATCGCAATCCGCGTAGCGCTTACAGGACATCTGGTGTTTTCAACCCTTCATACAAATGATGCAGCAAGTGGCATAACCAGATTGATAGATATAGGCCTTGAGCCGTACCTGGTTGCCTCCAGTGTAGAGGCGTTTATAGCGCAGCGCCTAATAAGACTCATCTGCCCTGATTGTAAAAGCGAAGATAATAAGGCGCCTGTAGAGTTAAAAGAGATGATTGCCGCTGATTTAGGGCTTAAGTCCAAAGAAGAGGTTAAAATATTTAGAGGAAAGGGTTGTAATAGTTGTAATTTTACAGGTTTTTTTGGCAGGACTGCGATATACGAAATCTTAACTGTAAACGACGAGATTAAGGATTTAATTCTTAAGAAGTCACCCGCAAACCAGATTAAAAGATTAGCATTATCAAAGGGGATGCGCACATTAAGGCAGGATGGCTGGTCTAAAGTAATATCAGGCCTTACTACGCCTGAGGAGGTAATGAAGGTAACCTCTGCTGAAGAAGAACTGGATACGGTAAGCCGCAGGCAACAGGCGCAGATTTTTTCAACTATGGAATTTCCTTCTCCTTCAGCGGAATTAGAGCGCAGGGTTTATCAGCGCTTGGCGAATAAAATAAATATCCGCTATCGCCTTATTAAGCCTAATGCGGATTCAACCCAGAAGACATTCTCCCCTGAACAACTAAGCGTTACCCAGGACATTTCAGCAGGTGGTCTTTTATTCGGCGCAGATGAGCCTTTAACCGTCGGCTCAATTCTGGAATTAAAAATAGAATTGCCTGACGGCGAAAAAGCCGTGGAATGTTTATCACGGGTAGTGAGGGTAGAGGAAGCGCCACAGGCGCCTAACTATTACATCGCAGTTTGCTTTTTAGATATTACCGGTGCTGACAGGACGAGACTAAACAAATTCATAGAGGCAGAACTCAAAAGATAAATAAATATTTACCACAATGATAAATCTAAAATCTATCCCGGTACTTGTTTGGTATTTATTGGTAATATTGGGATTTTAATAAAATAACAGAGGTAATAATTATGCCTACATACAAATATCGCGCAAAAAAAGGGCCTGAAGAAATAATCTCAGGCAATATGGATGCCAAGTCAGAGGCAGAGGTTGTGGAAAGATTAAGCCAGATGGGCTATTTTCCTGTGGGAATAGAGTTAGAAACTGCCGCATCTGGTGCCCAGTCTGCATCTATAGAAGAGAAGTCTTCTGGCAGGATTAAATCCAGCGAGATTACGATTATGAGCCGGCAGTTGGCAAGCCTATTAAAGAGCGGCGTGCCTATTTTAGCGAGTTTAAATATCATTAAGGAGCAGACTGTTAACCCGCATTTAAAATATATCTTAAACGATATCCACGATACAGTAAAAGACGGCGCAACATTTTCTTATGCCTTATCAAGATATCCCCGCGTGTTTCCAACCCTTTATGTCTCATTGATTCGCGCCGGGGAAGACAGCGGTTCCCTGCCGCAGGCCCTTATAAGGATTGCAGAATACAGGTCAAGGCATGAAGAGATGCTCTCCCGTTTTCGTATGGCTATGGCTTATCCTGTGCTTATGGCGTTGGTAGGCATAGGCACGATAATCTTTATGCTGACTTTTGTTATGCCGCGGCTTATGGGCATATTTGATAGTATGGGGCAGGGTTTGCCTCTTCCAACAAAGATTTTAATTTCCTTAAGTAATGCCTTACGGCAATATGGATTTTGGATAGTTGTGGTTTTATTTGTTTTTATACTGCTGATTAAAAGGGAGTTGCGCACAAGGCAAGGAAAGTTGTTTTTTAGCATCTTAAAATTGCGTATCCCTGTTTTAGGGAATCTTACCCTAAAGTCTGAGTTGGCTCGTTTTAGTCGCACATTAGAGTTATTAATAAAAAGCGGAATCCCTATATTAAAGGCAATAGATATTTCCATACCTGTTTTGGAAAACGAGGTTTTGAAGAATCACTTCAGGCAGAGTTATAAAGAATTAGAGCAGGGCGGTTCTTTTGGCAGGAGCCTTAAAAACTCCAGGGTTTTTCCATCTTTTATGAGCAATCTGCTTATTGTCGGAGAGGAATCAGGAAAACTTGACGAAAGTCTTTCTGAACTGGCTACATCATATGAGCGCGATACCGAAGAGGCAATGCGTATTTTTGCAAGTTTGCTTGAGCCAATGATGATTCTTATTATGGGCTTAGCAGTTGGCTTTATTGTTGTGGCTATGCTATTACCTATATTTGAGATTAATGTAATGGTGCGTTGATGATAAGGCGTATTTTATGGGTCTTGGTTTTTATTTTTAGTTTTTTAACTTTAATTTTTGCCGAGGAGTGGAAGGCCTTAAATGGAGAGCACTTTATTCTTTACTATACCCAGGATGAAATCTCATCAAAAGAGATATTGGATAAAGCCGAGATTTATTACCAGCGTATTGCCAGCGACTTAGGGTATCCCAGGTATTCTGAGTTTTGGACGTGGGATAAAAGGGTAAAGATTTATATCTACCCTGACCGCGAATCATTTTTAAAGGCAACGGGCCAGCCTGAATGGTCTATAGGTATGGCGGATTATTCCCGTAAACATATAGTTAGTTACGCAGGCAGTCAGGGATTTCTTGATTCTGTCCTTCCGCATGAAATGGCGCATCTTATCTTCAGGGATTTTGTGGGATTTAAGGGCGAAGTCCCTTTATGGCTTGATGAGGGGGTGGCGCAGTGGAATGAGGAGGCAAAGAGAAAAGAGATGAGGTCAAAGATTAAAGAGTGCCTTTCTAAGAATATGCTTCTTTCCTTAGAGGATATGATGCGGCTTAATATTAGAAACATAAAGGATAAAGACGCAGTTTATGTCCGTTCAACCAAAATGGATGATGGCAGTTACGGGATTTTGTTTCTAAGCGGAGAAAACTTGGTTAATACTTACTATCTTCAGTCTGTATCCCTTGTAGATTTTTTGATTACAAGGTTTGGGTCTGATAATTTTACCCATTTCTGCCGTCAGTTGCGAGACGGCAAGTCCCTTGATGAGGCGCTAAGATTTACATACCCGACTTATATGCAAAGTCTGGAGCAACTTGAAAAGGAGTGGAGGGCTTATATCGCATACAGCCAGAATTAAAGGAGGCAATATGAAAAATAGAATCTTTGCGGGGTTTACCTTAATTGAACTTATGCTTGTTGTTATCATTATCGGCGCCTTGGTAGCGATGGTTATGCCAAGATTTACCGGCAGGGGTGAACAGGCGCGGCGCGCCGCTGCAGAAGCGGATGTGCGCGCAAATATCCCCACTGCCTTAAAACTTTATGAATTGGACAATGGCAGTTTTCCAAGCACAGAAGAAGGCCTTAATGCCTTGCTTGTAAAACCTTCTTCAGCGCCTAACTGGAGCGGGCCATACTTAGAGAAAAAACCCTTAGACCCCTGGGGCAGGGAGTATAAATATAAATCCCCTGGAGACCATAATGCCGATTATGATTTATGGTCATCTGGCAAGGACGGGGTGGAAAGCGCGGATGACGTAAAAAATTGGGAATAGATAAGCAATACAGAAAAATAGAAACGTCCCTAATTATGTTTAAGGCGGGATTTACCTTAATAGAAGTAATGGCTACCACAGCAGTATTATCCTTAGGGATAGTTGCTGTTTATGAAGCGTTTTTTATCGCAGCGGATTCATATAACTATTGCGCAAATTACTTAGATATCTCTACCTGGATGGAAGAAAAACTCTGGCAGGTAAGCCATAGTTTAAGCGATTCCGGAGGGTTGGCTGGAATTGCCACGGAGGGTGTTTTAAAAAACAGGGGCAAGGATTTTCACTGGGAGGTTTCCCAGGAGATGATTTATCAGCCCCCGGATTTATACCATATAAGTTTAAAGGTTGATTGGCAGGAAGGAAAAAGAAAGGTGAATTTAAGAAGGGATGCCTATGCGCTTCATTATAAGGAAGAATAGTTTTGTTGCCTCACCAGCGGCAAAAACAATAAAAAGGAATAAGTCATTTTTAACCGGTTTTACTTTAGTTGAAATGCTTATAGTTACTATTATGCTCTCTTTAATTTCATTAAGTCTCTATGCCGCCTTTAACAATGGAATGAAGATATGGCAGAGGCTCAATCAACGTTACGGCATAGAGGATTTGTATATTTTTTTAGATAGATTCACGGTGGATATACAAAACGCCTGCAGGCTTCAGGGATGGAGATTCCAGGGCAAGGAGGATGGATTTGAATTGCCTACGCTTATTGATAGTCCGCGATTAGGCAGGGTAACAGTAGGTAAGGCCACTTATTCCTATAATCAGCAGGCGCGGACACTTAGCCGCAGCCAGGCTGATTTTTCGCAGTTATACGAGTCTAAAAGAGATAACGCAAGGTTAATCGGGAATATCCAGTCTTTATTTTTTGAGTATTATTTTTTTGATAAACAGAAAAAGGAATATTTTTGGCTAAGGGAATATCTTGGAGATAATCTGCCTTTGGCTATAAGGGTTGAGTTGGTTTATGATGATGGCAAAGGAAAGAGAGAGTTTTCTAAAATTGTGGATATCCCGGTTGGCGGATAATAAAAGGGCGAGCATTTTAATCATAGCCCTATGGAGCCTTTTTTTATTGTCATTCTTTGCAGTGGTTTTAAATTATGGGGCGCGGCAGAAGATTATCTTGATTCAGCGCCTTAATGAAAGGGCGCAACTTCGTTTGATTGCCGCAGCAGGCATACAAAGAGGCATAGCAGAACTCACAGGGGCGCAGCCAAAAGGATTTGACTCCTTAAAGGATTCCTGGAGCAATAATGCCTCTGGTTTTAAAGATATAGCCGTAGGCATAGGCAGGTATAGCCTGTGCTATAATTATATAAACAGAAAGACAGGGGCATTAGATATTCGCTACGGAATCACTGATGAGGAAAGCAAGATAAATATAAATTCAGCAGGGCAGGATGTATTGGGGCGCCTTTTTCAGGTTGTTTTAGGCCTTGACGAGACGCAGGCGCAGGAGTTCGCCGCGTGCATTGTGGATTGGAGGGATAGCGATATCCAGGTCTCCATTCCATCTGGGAGCGCAGAGGACCCTTATTATCAGTCTTTAGGGTTTCCTTACGATTGTAAAGATGCGCCCTTTGAGGTTCTGGATGAACTACTTCTGGTAAAGGGATTTGACAAAGATATTTTTGAGAAAATCAAGGGTTATATTACTATATACGGAGATGGCAGGGTTAATATTAATACCGCTACAGCGCCTGTGCTTTTAGCCCTTGGTTTAAACAACGAGATAGTTGATAAAATTTTATTATTCCGTTGCGGCAAAGATGGCATAGAGGCAACTGAAGACGACAATGTCTTTATGAAACCTATGGACATAGTCCCTGTGTTAAATAGCGCCTATGGCCTTAGCGATTCAGAGATATCCCTGCTTAACGATATAGTAGGAAAATATATTACCACAGTATCCAACAATTTTATGATAAGAAGCCTGGCTAGATTAGCCAGGGGAAGGAATACAAAAGAGGCATTATGCGTATTAAATCGCGGCTCAAAGAAAATATTATATTGGCGCCAATTTTAAAATTAAGATTAAACAGAATTTAAATGTTTAAAATAAATATTAAAAATCTGAATCCTTTGTCAGGTATGCATAGCGAGGAACTTATTGGCTTAGACTTAAGCGGCTCAAGCCTTAAGATTGCGCGCGGCAGATTAACCTCAGGGAGATTAGAGATAATTGAATTGCTTAGCCGCAATATCAGCGGGGTAAATGAAGAAGAGGTTTCCAAAATTATCAGGGATTACCTTGGCGGAGTGAAAGCGAAGAAACTCAAGGTTATCAATGTTGTTCCATCATCGCTTATAATCACAAAAAACATAGAGATACCTTCTATAAACTCACAGGAAATAAGAGAGATTATTAACCTGCAGGCAGGCAGGCACACCCCATTTTCGCGCGAGGAAATAATCGTTGATTATATTGAGATAGGCACATATAAACGTAGTTACACAAAGATACTCCTTGTGATTGTGGCGCGAAGCGCCATAAAGAAACAGCACCTGATATTGGAAAAGGCAGGGTTTCGCCCTGAGAAGACCCTGCTTGGTTCAGAGGGCATTGCCTGGGCATCCCCTAAGATTTTAAAAATAGATTCTGCGATTTTTCCGGTTAATATTATACAGTTAGACGAAGACTCAACTGACTTTACGGTTGTGCTTAAAAATAAATCTATATTTATAAGGAGCATCCCTATAGGGGCGGTAAATCTGGTTTCTGAAAAAGAAAGGTATCAGGAGAGATTTATAGAGGAGATACGCAAGTCCCTTGAGGCGTATCAGAACGAGGATATTGAAAGGCCGCCACAGGCAGTCATCCTTACAGGCGCTGTAAGCGACTTAAATTATCTTGGGGAGGTATTAGGCGAAAGTCTACACTTGCCCGTAAGGATAGTCTCTTATCTTGGAAATCTGACTATTTCTGATAAGGCGTTAAATGCAGCCAAGGGTTTAAGGAATACATCGTTTCTAAGCATTATATCAGGGATGTCTGCCTGGAGGGAAATCAAGGTTGACCTTATCCCCGAAGAGATTAGGCTAAAAAAGGCAATTGAAAGACGCGGAAGGGATTTAATTAAAACAGGTATTTTTATCCTGATAATTTTTGTTCTTATATTTTTCATACTCCTGAGCAAGATTTACTTTAAGAATATTTATCTGTCAGGCTTAAACTCCCGATATAAGTCCCTGCTCCCTGAGGCGCAAAAGATAGAAGGGGATTTTAACAAGGTCAATCTTATAAAGGAATATCTGTCTAAACGCGGATACTCCATAGAGATATTAACCGAGATTTACGATATGATTCCCCTGGAGATAGAATTAAGCGATATCAGATTTGACAGCGACGGAAAGTTTTCTATAAGGGGGACAGCCGATTCTATGTCAGTTGTTTACTCCTTTATAGATACTATGGGAAAGTCAAAATATTTTAAGGATGCAAAGGCAAAATACACGACAAAGAGGAAAGAGGGGATGAAGGACGTTGCTGACTTTGAAATAACAGCGACATTAAAAAAGGAACCCAGACGATGAAATTCCCTAAGATACAGACAATATATGGTTTTCTATCCCGCTTATCTAAAAGGGAGAAGGCTATTTTTTATATTGCAGCTATTTTTGTGCTTGTAACAGCATTAGACCGCCTTATTATATATCCGATTTATTCCCATATGAAATCCCTGGATAAGGATATAGAGGAAAAGGAAAGGGCATTAAAGAACTATATGAAGATTATATCCCAGAAGGACAGGTTGAAGTCCGAACTGGCTAAATACGCCACTTTTTTAAACACATCCAAGAGCGAGGTCCAGGATATAAACGCCCTCTTAAAAGAATTGGAGGGTTTGACATCTAAGAGTTCCGTTTATCTTATTGATATGAAGCCTGCGGGGACAAAGGAGTCGGGGCAGAATAAAAAGTATCTTGTTACTTTAAGTTTAGAAGGCAATATGGAACAGATAGCGGATTTTATGTATAATATTGAAAACTCAAGCAAACTGCTTCAGGTGGAGAGATTCCAGATTAGCCCTAAATCCAAAGGGTCAAACGTTGCACAGTGCAGTATGACGGTTTCGCAGGTTGTCATACAGTAAAAGTGGGATTATAACTTTAACGAATTTTAACCAGGAGGGGCAATGAAAATAAATAGGATAGGTCTTATCGCTTTTATTCTGATTATTCTTTTTAGTTTAAACGCCTATGCCTTGGATACTACGCTTCTGGATATGCGCAATAAAATATTTAAGGAGTCAAAAGAAATCAAGGCGCTTTTAACTAGGTCTAAGGATGTATTTTTGATAAACAGTATGTGGGATTCCTGTGTTTTGACTATGGCGCAACTGGACGCTTACTTTTCAATGCTCGGTATTTTTAATACCATAAGGAATGATTGCCTTAGTCCGACAGCAGTGGATTACCTCTCGGATTGGTTAAAGGAAATCAAGCAATCAAATGATTTGAATGTAAAAAGCCTTAATTCTTTTATGATGACCATTGAGCCTGAGACAAAGGGGTATGTGGATGCCTTAAAGGATTATTACAATGACTTAAATGCCAGAATAGATAAGGAGTTAAATAAACTCACATTGTATAAAAAAACATTTAGAAGATAATGTATCTTATGGTTAAGGTTTGGAAGAATTTTTAAATGTATAGGGGGCTTAAGAAAACTTAATGAAAATGGACTTTTATAAAAAAGTAGAAGAGATTGTCGCAAAAGACAGGCGTTATAAACCTGACGCCTACGAGTTTGTTATGCAGGCGCTATGGTTTACCCAGAAAAAACTTAAAAAGACAGGCCATGTAAGCGGCAGGGAACTTTTGGAGGGGATTAGGGATTTTGGGCTTCAACTCTATGGCCCATTGGCAAAGACAGTATTTAAACACTGGGGTATAAAGACAACGGAGGATTTCGGCGCGGTTGTTTTTAATATGGTTTCTTGCGGTCTCTTGGGTAAGACAGAAGAGGACTCCTTAGATGATTTTAAGAATGTCTATGATTTTGATATAGCCCTGGATGCATCTAATGCGTTTAAACAGGGGTTTTCTGGCGATTTATAACAGAAAATTTTTATCAATATCACGAAAATACTCATAAAATCATATTATTAGGAAAGCGGAATTTGCTAAAGGTTAAAATATATTATCATCATACTGATTGTGGCGGCGTTGTGTATTACGCGAATTATTTAAAATTCCTTGAAGAGGCGCGCACCGAATTTCTCTTAGAAAAAGGCGTTTCAATTAAAGACCTGTCTAAGAGTGGCGTATTATTTGCTGTAATTAGACAGGAGATAGACTACAAGTCGCCTGCGTTTTATGCAGATACCTTAAATATAGACACCCGCATTTCCAACACAAGCAAGGTGAAGATTGAATTTGAACATCAAATAAAAAACCAGCAGGATAAGATTATCTGTCAGGCAAGGACATTGCTTGCCTGCGTGGACGCCAACTTTAAACCCCTGCCAATCCCGGAAGAAATCCGCAATAAAATAGTTTCTGGTTAAGAAAAAAATGGGGAAACTCCACCATAAAATTCATTGACTAAGGCGGAAGTTTGTGATATTTTAAAGCCTAATTTAAAAAAGGTTAACTATAAATAAATAGGGGGAGGGAGTATAAATGGCTGGATTTGACATTTTGTTGTTGGCGCCTGTGGGTTCTATATTAGCGCTTTCATTTGCAGCATACTTAGCGGTTTCCATTTTAAAGAAAGACGAAGGTAATGAAAGGATGCGCGAGATTGCTGAGGCTGTCAGGATTGGCGCAAGGGCGTATCTAAAAAGGCAATACGCAGGGGTTTCCATATTTTTTATAGTTGTATTCATTATTCTTTTAGCCCTGGCGCAAAAAAACTATCTGGTGATTTTTGTCCCATTTGCTTTTTTAACAGGAGGTTTCTTCTCAGGTTTATCAGGTTTTCTCGGGATGTCCATAGCCACGCAGTCATCCAGTCGCACTGCGCAGGCTGCAACAAAAAGCCTGAATTCGGGTTTACGCATTGCATTTTCAAGCGGTGCTGTGATGGGATTGATAGTTGTGGGTTTAGGACTTTTGGATTTAAGCATATGGTATTATTTTCTTAACTGGTTTTATTCCAGTCATCCAACCCCGCAAGGAATAGATAAGATTGCTGCTATCACATCTACTATGCTTTGCTTTGGCATGGGTGCAAGTTCCCAGGCCCTATTTGCCCGCGTAGGAGGCGGCATATTTACCAAGGCAGCAGATGTTGGGGCAGATTTAGTTGGCAAGGTAGAAGCCGGAATACCTGAAGATGACCCGAGGAATCCGGCTGTGATTGCAGATAATGTAGGTGATAATGTAGGAGATGTGGCGGGTATGGGCGCTGACCTTTACGAGTCTTACGTTGGTTCAATTGTTGCTACTTCAGCCTTGGGAGTGGCGGCAGGGCTTGGAATAGCAGGGGTAACAATCCCTATGGTGATGGCTGCTGTAGGTGTTTTGGCTTCAATTATAGGCACATTCTTTGTAAGAAGCGGTGAGGAGGCAAGCCAGAAGGTTTTATTGGCGGCATTAAGGAAAGGGGTTTTTGCAAGTTCTTTGATTGTGGCTGTAGTTTCCTATTTTCTGGTAAGGGCTACCCTTGGGCTTGAACACATAGGTGTATACTGGTCTGTTATTTCAGGTCTGGTCGCAGGTGTACTCATAGGGCTTAGCACAGAATTTTATACCTCAAGCAATTTTAAGCCAACCCGGGCCATTTCAGACGCATCTTTAACAGGCCCAGCCACAGTGATTATAGCAGGGATGAGTTCAGGTATGATGTCTACTGCAGTGCCGGTTATTATAGTTGGCGTAGCGATATTGCTCAGTTTCTTTTTATCAGGGGGCGCGACTAATTTTAATAGTGGTATTTACGGTGTAGGCATTTCAGCAGTTGGGATGCTTTCTACCTTAGGCATTACCTTAGCCACTGATGCCTATGGACCTGTGGCGGATAATGCCGGCGGCAATGCTGAGATGGCGCATTTACCGTCTGAAGTAAGAAAAAGGACAGATGCCCTGGATGCCCTTGGCAATACCACTGCAGCAACAGGCAAGGGGTTTGCTATTGGTTCAGCCGCCTTGACTGCATTGGCCCTTATTGCCGCCTATAGGGACCAAGTAGTGGATATACACCACCAGGATTTAAATCTCAGTCTTATGAACCCCAAGGTGATGGTAGGTTTATTGTTTGGCAGTATGCTTCCTTTTCTATTCTGTTCTATGACTATGCGCGCTGTTGGCAGGGCTGCAGGCAAGATAGTGCTTGAGGTGCGCAGGCAGTTTAAGGAGATTGTGGGTCTTATGGAAGGTAGGGCAAAACCTGATTATGCGAGGTGTGTAAGTATTGCAACTAAAGCAGCGCAAAAAGAAATGGTTTTACCTGCACTTATGGCAATAACAGCCCCTATCATAGTTGGCCTGTTGGTTGGGACAGAGGCAGTGGCTGCGCTTCTTACTGCTAGTATGGCAAGCGGTTTTGTTCTGGCTATAATGATGGCTAATTCAGGAGGCGCCTGGGATAATGCAAAGAAATACATTGAAGAAGGCAATTATGGCGGCAAAGGCTCTGCGGCGCATAAGGCAAGTATAGTAGGAGATACTGTTGGCGACCCATTTAAGGACACATCCGGTCCGAGTTTGAATATTTTAATTAAACTTATGTCTATGGTTTCTATTGTATTTGCTTCTTTTATTATCTCGCATACCATATTTAAATAATCAGCGGTGTCTAGATAACTCAATACTCAATACTAATAAGGTTGGCGCGTTTTTAATCACGGATTAACACGGATTAAAAGACACGGATTAAACGGATTAAAAGACACGGATTAACACGGATTTAAAAGACACACGGATTAAACGGATTTACATAAGACAATCCGTGGTAATCCGTTTAAAAATCCGTTAAATCCGTGATTATAATCCACAGGTACCTTAGATAACGTAAAACGCAGAACTAAAGAATGATTACAGTGATTTAATCACGGATTAACACGGATGAAAAGATACACGGATTAAACGGATTAAAAAGCCACACGGATTTACACGGATAAAGGCATTGCTTATTAAGGCAAGGGATTGTTTAATAAGGGTATCCGTGGCAATCCGTTTAAAAATCCGTTAAATCCGTGATTATAATCCACAGACACCTTAGATAACGTAAAACGCAAAACTAAGGAATGATTACAGTGATTTAATCACGGATTAACACGGATTAAAAAAGACACGGATTAAACGGATTAAAAAGCCACACGGATTTACACGGATTCACAATACTCAATACTAATAATCAAAGGTAACTAAGACAATCCGTGGTAATCCGTTTAAAATCCGTTAAATCCGTGATTATAATCCAGAAGTACCATAGATAACGCAAAACGCAAAACTGAAAAAGGAGCAAGTTAAGATGGATTATTTGTTTACAGAAGAACAAAAGATGATTAAGGAATTGGCGCATAAGATTGCCGAGGAAAAAATACGTCCGGTTGCCGCAAAATATGACCAGAGCGAGGAATATCCCTGGGAGATAATTAAGGTTCTTGCAGATTCTGACCTATTCGCCATATTTATACCAGAAGAATATGGAGGAATGGGGGTGGGTGTATTGAACCTATGCATTGCCACTGAGGAGTTATCCAGGGCATGCGGAGGCATTGCTGTTTGCTATGCTGCCAGTGCCTTAGGGACATTCCCCATAGTTTTATTTGGTAATGATGCGCAGAAAAAGAAATACCTGCCTGATTTGGCTAAAGGCAAAAATGTGGCGGCATTCGCCATTACAGAACCAGAGGCAGGCTCAGATGCCTCTGCAATAAAAACTACGGCTAAAAAAGAAGGTAATTATTATGTCTTAAATGGACTAAAACACTTTATTACTAATGGCGGTGATGCCCAGACCTATGTGGTTATTGCTATGACTGATAAGACTAAAGGCGCAAGGGGCGCATCTGCCTTTATAGTTGAAAAAGGAACCCCAGGATTTACCTTTGGGAAAAAAGAGGATAAGTTTGGCATTCGCGCATCTTCTACGAGGGAACTTATTTTTACGGATTGCAAAATCCCCCAGGAAAATCTTTTAGCCAAGGAGGGTATGGGTTTTATTGTGACTATGCGCACATTTGATATGTCCCGTCCAGGCGTGGCAGCGCAGGCACTTGGCATAGCGCAGGGCGCTTTTGAGTTAGCAGTGAAATATGCCAAACAGAGACAGCAATTCGGCAAATCTATTTCAAGTTTTCAGGGTATTCAATGGATGCTGGCTGATATGGCTACAGAGATAGAAGCAGCCAGGGCATTGGTTTATTCCGTAGCCAGGATGGTTGACGCAGGAATTAAAGACCTATCAAAAGAGTCGGCAATGGCTAAGATGTTTGCCTCAGATGTGGCAATGAAGGTTGCTATTGATGCACTGCAAATTTTTGGCGGCTACGGATATATGAGGGATTATCCTATTGAAAAATATGTTCGGGATGCCAAGATTACCCAGATATATGAGGGGACTAACCAGATCCAGCGTAATATAATTGCGCTACAACTGATAAAGGAGATGGCTAAGTAAGATATAAATCTTCTATACAAAAGCATATTTTAGTATCGACTATCGACCATCGACTATAGACCCAGACATATAAAGTATATATTAATATGAATATTATAGTCTGCATCAAACAAGTGCCTGAGACAACAGAGGTCAAGATTAACCCTGAAACAAACACATTGATTCGTGAAGGGGTTAAGTCTATTATCAATCCCTTTGATATGTATGCGATAGAGGAGGCGGTGCGCCTTAAGGAGAAATTTTCCGGTAAGACAACTGTTATTACTATGGGTCCTCCCCAGGCAGAATCTGCGCTAAGAGAGGCAATATCTATGGGGATAGACGAGGCCATATTGATTTGCGACCGCGCCTTTGCCGGAAGCGATACCTGGGCTACGAGTTATACCTTAGCCGCTGCCATTAAAAAAATCGCAACATACGATTTAATACTCTGCGGTAAGCAGGCCTCTGATGGAGATACAGCGCAGGTAGGGCCTGGCATCTCTGCTCATCTGGATATCCCCCAGGTTACTTATGTGAAAAAAATTGAAGAAGTTAAGGATAATTCTATGCGTGTTGAGAGGTTGATGGAGGAGGGGTATGAGGTTATTGAAACGCCATTGCCGGCTCTATTGACTGTAGTCAAAGAGATAAATGAGCCAAGGCTTCCTTCATTAAAAGGTATGTTGCGGGCAAAACAGGCAAAGATTACAGTCTGGACCCATAAAGACCTTAACCTTCAGCCACAGGATGTTGGGCTCTGCGGTTCGCCAACTCAAGTAGTAAAAATTTTTACTCCACAGCCAAGGATAGGCGGTCAGATACTTACCGGAGAAATAGAGGAAGTTGTTGGTAAATTAGTAGAATTACTCAAGGATGAAATACATTAGTTTCTCGTAAACGCGCAAACTCGCAAACTCGCTAACTCGTTAACCTTCTTAGTATTGTGTAATGTGTATTGCGTAATGTGTAATGAATAATGAGTGATTATCTGTGGATTATAATCACGGATTTAACGGATTTTTAAACGGATTACCACGGATACCGTTATTAAACAATACCTCGTCTTACTTAATTAAGCAATACCTTTATCCGTGTAAATCCGTGCGTCTTTTAATCCGTGTTAATCCGTGTCTTTTAAATCCGTGTCAATCCGTGATTAAAAACGCACTAACCTTATACCTATGCCAATTCAAATCATAATTGAAAAATGTACAGGCTGTTCCTTATGTATTAAGGCCTGTCCTTTTGGCGCTATAAGGATAATGGATAAAAAGGCAGTGGTTGATTTTAATAAATGCAACCTCTGCGGCGCCTGTGTGCCTGTTTGTAAATTTAAGGCAATTCTATTAGAAAAACCAACTGCCAGGCCTATATTGCAGAATATCCAGGATTACAAAGACGTCTGGGTATTTATTGAGCAGAAAAATGGCAAAATCCAATCAGTCTCATACGAACTTTTAGGCAAGGCGCAGGAATTGGCAAAAGACCTTAATTGTCAAGTAAGCGGCGTTTTAATATGTGGCAAAATAGAAGATAATCTGGATGAATTAATCTGGCGGGGGGCGGATAATATATATTTAGTCCAGGCCCCGGAATTGGCAAATTTTCAGGATGAGCCTTATACCAAGATACTGGTTAAACTCATACAGAGATATAAGCCTGAGATTTTGTTATGTGGGGCAACTGCAATTGGCAGGTCTTTGATTGCGCGCGTGGCAATTAATGTAAAGGCGGGTTTGACTGCTGATTGCACAGGGCTTGGCATTGACCCTGTTAGAAAGATATTACTTCAGACGCGTCCTGCATTCGGCGGAAATATTATGGCTACTATTATTTCTCCTGACTATAGGCCTCAGATGGCTACTGTGCGGCATAAGGTTATGCAGCCTATCCCTCCTGATAAACGCCGCAAAGGAAAGATTATTAAAGAAAGTTTCGATGGTTCTATATACGCCTCAAGGACAAAAATCCTGGATATAGTTAGAGAGTTGGATACACTGATAAACTTATCCGAGGCAGATATAATTGTTTCAGGAGGCCGCGGTATGCAGTCTGCTGAGAATTTTAAAATTTTAGAAGAACTCGCTTGCGTTTTAGGGGCTGCTGTGGGTGCATCGCGCGCAGCAGTGGATGCCGGATGGATGCCTTATTCCCATCAGGTTGGCCAAACAGGCAGGACTGTTGCTGCAAAGATATATATTGCCTGCGGCATATCAGGGCAGATTCAGCATTTAGTAGGTATGCAATCATCAAAGATTATTGTAGCAATAAATAAAGACCCTGATGCGCCTATATTTAAAGTCGCTACCTACGGTATCGTAGGAGATTTATTTCAGATTGTTCCCGCCTTAACCAAAGAATTCAAAAAAGTCCTGCAAAAATAAATCATTTTTCCCACGTTTATTTTTTCTTAAAAAGCAAAATACCTTCCTTATTGAATATTTGATTATAACCCAGCAAGATATCTTTTTTATGCTCAGGAAGTGCTGTTTCTTTGTCAATTAGAAGGTAGTCTGCGTATATTTCATCTTCTATTAAGGAGTACCTCGGCCTTAAAGATACCTGGATAGCCATTTTTTGAGGCACTGTTATAGATGCCTCTTTTGGAACTATAGATATGGCCTCCTTTACAGTTTTAGCGTATATATAGTCTTTTTTATATTTTAATAACCACAACCAGGAATAAGAATGCATCAGCACAGAGAAAAATATAAATACAGATACTAATAATGTAAATGTATCAGTTTCTATTTTTAATTTTTTAACCCAACGGCAATCTGATATTTTTTTTATACCTTCGCTTGCAGCGATTAAAAGGAAACAGGATACAACTATATTATAATGCCAGGGCGGGGCAAATACCACTGGCCTGTCAGATAAGAGGTTTATAAGAAACTCTGGCAGGCCAAACAGGCAGGAGTTGCTTAAAAAAGGCAGGATTACCCCGACTGGCGTAAATAGCAGTAGGGCAAATTTTAATTTATACCATCTTGCCATATTTGAAGAGGCGATGAAAGAGGTTATTTTATCAAAAATCCTGCCATTTTGGCGCAAGAGCCGCGCCTTAAAATTTACCAAAAGCCAGGCAGCATCTGGATGGGAATGGTATATCTTTTGGAAATACGAAATTATCCCTATTGAGAAAACTGCCCAAACAATCCCCAATGCAACAGGCCAAATAATCCACTTTGGATTTTTTTTATGCGCCAGCGCAATAAATCCAAACATTATTGCTACAAGCGCAAGGTGCTCTTTTATTGAAACCAACACCAAGAGAAAAAACATAAAGGGAAAGAATTTACCAACCTTAAAAAAATAGTAGGTAAACAGTATGAAGAAAGGTGCATAGGTAATTTCGTGAGGAGGGGTGAAGTTTTGAGATATTAAGAATGGGTAAGCCATAAACGCCAGGGTAAGAGGTATCGCGGATGCCTCATTTAATATACGCCTTGCTATTAAGTAGAAAGGGATACTGGAAAAAGCAAGTAATAATATTTTTAATATCAGCAGGGTTAAGGGGTTAGGCAGTATGTAATAGAAGGGAATCAGGATTATAAAAAACCAGGAATTATGACAGGCAAAATTTGAGCCATATGTTGAATTCTCAAAGAACCTGCCCCTTATTGTATTCCAGAAACTCTGATTATAAATGGCAAAATCCCTGGAGTAAAAAAAGGAGAGGTTGTTGACCTTTTGGATTCCTATATAGGCAAAAAAAACAAAATAAAAGATTATAAATACTAGAAGCAGTGTTTTATATTTTATGCGGAAAATTCTGTTAAGATAATCCCTTTTGGAAAGGATAAAGAAAAAAGATACCTGGCTGCATAAAACTATTATAATTGGTATATAAAAGAGACTGTCGTCTCCTGTCTGATTCCAGAAAGGTAGCAGTATTATGCAGGATAAGACAATCCCTGAATAGAAAAGCGCAGTAGATGGTTCTTTTTTAAAACATAGGGAGAGAAATATTAATATAAATAAAAGCAGGATGTCTACAAGGAATACAAAAAAGGCGGCTTTTGGGTAGGTATCCAAGAAGATATTATCTATTTGTCCTGGAAAAATAAAAATGATGGAGTATATAATTATTAAACCTAAGAAAAAGATATGTGCAATATGCTTTAGAGAGACCAGGCGTATAATATCAGCCACCTTGTTTTCCATAATAAATTAAATGATATATGATTTATGTACTTATTGCAACAATAATTAAATGACGAGATTTTTGGTTAATCACGGATTTAACGGATTTTTAAACATATTACCACGGATTGTCTTATCTAAATCCGTTTAATCCGTGTGGCTTTTTAATCCGTGCTAATCCGTGATTAAAACTCGCTAACTCGCTAATCTTTTTAGTATTGAGTATTGCGAATCCATAATTATACTTTACCAAAAATGCCCTTTAAATTATAATAATTTTTATGAGTTTAACAGGAAAAGAAATAGAGATAAAAAACCATTTCAACAGGATAGCCGAACAGTACGATTACTGGAAAAAAAAGAATAGTTATTACTATTCATTGCTCAAGGATTTTTATAAAAAGAATATCCCTGTTGGCTCGGCAGTGGTTGAATTTGGCTGCGCTACTGCAGATATACTATCTGCCTGCAGGCCTTCTAAGGGATTGGGAATAGATATTTCCGAGAAACTAATAACACTTGCTAAGCATAAACACCCAGAATATGAATTTAAGATAGCAGACGCCCAGAATTTTTCTTGCCCTGAAAAATTTGACTATTGTATTATGAGCGACTTAATAGACCATCTCTGGAATATCCCGCAGGCTATAGAAAGCTCAAGGGATGTTTTAAATAATGAAGGCAGGCTCATAATTACATCCATAAATCCCCTTTGGAATCCTGTTTTAGGGCTGGCTGAAAGATTAAAACTAAAGATGCCTGAGGGGCCACATTGTTTCCTGCCAAATAGTTTTATAGAATTCTTCTGTCAAGCAAAGGGGTTTAGGATTATTTCAAAAGGCGCATTGATATTTATTCCAATAAAGATACCTTTTCTTTCTTTTCTACTTAATTCCTTAATTCCATCTGTGCCAATACTAAACAGGTTTTGTCTTGTTCAGACCTTAATAGCAGAAAAGATTGAGCCTCCAAGGAAGGATTTTAGTTATTCAATTCTTATTCCGGCATACAATGAAGAAGAGAATATAGAAGAGTGCGTAAGGAGAATCCCTAAATTAAGCCGTGATTACGAAATATTGGTTATAGACGATGGTTCAATAGACTCCACCCCAAGAATACTTGAAAGATTAAAGGGGGAGATTAAAAACCTAAGGACTGTAAGGCTTGCTAAAAACTCTGGAAAGGCGCGGGCTATTGAGGAGGGCATTAAAAACTCCCTGAAGGATGTTATAATTATCCTGGATGCTGATATGTCTGTTGCCCCAGAAGATATCAATTTGTTTATTGAACCCATCGAATTGGGCTTAGCCGAGTTTATTAATGGAACAAGGTTAATTTATAATATGGAAAAGGATGCTATGGAACAAATCAAAAGAATTGCGAATTTTCTGCTTGCTGCCCTTTTATCCCTGGTTCTTAAATCACGCATCACGGATACCCTTTGCGGGACAAAGGCATTTTTTAAAAGAGATTTTGAGGGTATAAGAATTTCCGGTGAGAGATGGGGAGATTTGGTTCTTCTGGCTAATGCTAAAATAAAAAAATTGAGGATTGCTGAGGTCCCTGTAAGATACTATGCAAGAAGGGCAGGGCATTCTAAGATGCGTTTTTTATCTGACGGACTAAAGTTTGTATTTTATACATTAATTACTGCCTTTAAGCCTCCTGCCAGTAAATAATTTTTGCCTATATTTTCACTATTTATCATCAAAATAATATTTTATACATATATATGTTAAAAAATGTAAAGATTTTCCTTGACAAAATCCATTTTTTATTTATGATTAATATTAATGGACAAAAGGGTTAATACTATAAATAATACATTAATGACCATTGAGGACTTATCTGCATATTTAAAGGTGACGCGGCGCACTATTTATGACTGGCTTAAACATGATAAGATTCCCGCGTTAAAACTTGTGGGGCAGTGGCGTTTTAAGAAGGAAAAAATAGATGCCTGGCTTGAAAATCAGTCTCACTAATAAAAATACAGACAAAACCATAAAAACCAAAAGGGTAATAACAAGTATCAGAAAAGGAGACCCATATGTATTTTAAAAAATTGGAGTTATGCGGCTTTAAATCATTCTACCATAAAACTACATTGCATTTTGAACCAGGACTTACTGCGATTGTTGGACCTAATGGCTGCGGTAAATCCAATATATTTGACGGGATACGTTGGGTCTTAGGCGAGCAGTCTGTAAAGGAATTGCGCGGCTCTCAAATGCAGGATGTCATTTTTAACGGCACAGATTCTAAAGAGCCATTGAGTATGGCTGAGGTAACATTGACCTTTGACAATAGTCAGAAATTCTTTCCTATAGACCAGGATGAGGTTGCTATTACCCGACGGCTCTTTAGGTCAGGCGAGAGCGAATACCTCTTAAATAAATCCCAGGTGCGGTTAAAGGATATCCTTGATTTACTTGCAGGCACAGGCATAGGCGCGGAAAGTTATTCTTTGATACAGCAGGGCAAGATAGATTTGATTTTAAGTTCAAAGCCTGAAGATAGAAGGCTTGTATTTGACGAGGCAGCAGGTATTACCAAATATAAAACGCAGAAAAAAGAGGCGATAAGAAAATTAGAGGAAACCCAGCAGAATCTCCTCAGGGTCAACGACATTATTAATGAAGTGAAACGTCAGATAAGTTCTTTAGAGCGCCAGGCAAATAAAGCACGTCGTTATAAAGAGGTGTTTGAAGAGTTAAAGGCAAAAGAGATAAATCTTGCGATTTTACAGAAAAATAGTTTAGAGAAACAAAAAGGCGATACAATGGAGGAAATCCGTCGTTTAGAAGAGGAAGAGTCCCAGGTTATTAAAGCAATCCAGGAGCAGGAGTCAAAAATAAACGGCCGTCAACAGGAATTAAAGAAGATTGAAGAAGGGATTATGGAAATCAAGGACAGGATATTGCACCTTGATAATCTTATCTTAAGAAATACGGAGCGTATAAGTTTTGATAAGGAAAAAATAGGGGAACTTGAATCTGCGAAGGGTTACGACTTAAAACAGATTGAGCAGATAAAGGCAAGATTATCCCTGGATGAAGATAAGTTAAATAATTTTAAAGCAGAATATGACGGGATAAGAAAAAATATATCAGAGAAATCAGAGTTGCTAAAGACAAAAGAAAATGAACTTGCTAATATCTTGGCATCTATTAAATTTTCACTGGACAACATTGCTGTATCTAAAAAGAATATTTTTGACTTAGCCGCTAAGATTGTGTCAGCAAAGAACGAGATTTCAGATTTAAGCGCCCAGCAGCAGATTTATGAGGCGCGCAGGAAGAGGCTTGAAATAGAGAAGGCAAAAGTCGCTGAGGAAAAAAGCCAGATAGAAGGAGAATTAGAGAATATCCTGCGTGAGGTTAAGACCCTTGAGGCGGATTTCAATGAACTTGGCCTTGGAATATCCAGGATGCAAAATGAAGTTGATGAACAGACTTTATCTTTAAACAAATCTCTTTCTGAGATTGAGGGCTTGGAACGCGAGAAAATAAGTCTGCAATCTCAAAAGGCGTTTTTGGATGAGTTAAAGACCAAATACGAAGATATAAATGAATCTATGGAGGCAGTTATTTATCTTGATAAGCAGCCACAGGAAAAGGCAAGCGGGTTGGTAATCAGGATAAGGGATTTCTTGAATTTGGATAATAGCGATAGGCAACTAAATCAATTTGCTAATTTCAAGTTAAAAGGCGAGGCAAAGCCTATAGATTTAGATACCCGCAATATCAGCGAAAAGATTGAACAGATTGAACTTAAGATAGAATCTTTACAGAAGGATAGGGTTTTGAAGGAAGAGCGCCTAACAGCGCTTAAACAAAGCATTCTTAAGGCACAGGAAAGCCTGCGCAGTCAAGAGATGCTCCTTGTGAATAAAAAGGCCCAGCAGCAGACTATCTCCGAACAATTTAACAAAATCAAGGAAGAGGAAGAGATAGTGTCTTTGGAATTATCCGACCTAAATAGCCAGATCTCTGTTTTACAGGAGAAATACGCCAGTATAAATATCTGCCTTTGTGATTTGGAGGGGGAACAAAAAAAGGCGGAAGAGGCAATCCGTGTTAATCAGGATAATATTAATTCCCAGAATACCCTTAAAGAAGGGGTAGTGGTTGCCATTGCCCAGATAAAGACTGAATTGGAGTCTTTAAATAAACGGATTGCCAGCGATGAGTCCACATTGAAGATATTAGAGGATAGTTATAATCAAGATAAAACTGTCCTTTTGAATTTAGAGCGTCAGGTTTTAGAATCAGAAGCAAGGATAGGGTCACTGAATGCTGAAATTAAAGATTTGGAAAATAAGATTAACGAAGCAAGGAAAGATATAGAAAATCAGAATATTCTCCTGCATAAAGAAGAGGCAAGGTATTTGGATGCATCAAACGAATCTGTTGATGTAATCAAAAAAATTGAATCAGATAGAAGGGAACTTGACAATATAAAAAACAGATTGCACAATATGCAGATGTTAATTAAGGATATGGATTTTAAATACCAGTCTATGAGAGAGAGGGTCTTACAGGCTTATAAGATAGAACTGGATAGTTTTAAGGTGCAGGTTGAGGCTTCTGTAGATACAACGACGGCGGTTACTGATACCGCTATACAACCCCAGGGGGTTGATGAAAATACCCTGATTGCGGAAATTGAAGCATTAAAAGACAAACTGGATTCCTATGGCAATGTAAATTTAGTGGCTATTGAGGAGTATGACGAATTAAAGAAGAGGTATGATTTCTTGACACAACAACAATCTGATTTAACGACTGCCAAGGATTCTCTGCACGATGCTATATTAAAGATTAACCGCACTACAAAGAAGATGTTTCTTGAGACATTTGAACAGGTAGGTCAGGAATTCCGTAATTACTTTAGGCTTTTATTTAATGGCGGAGATGCCCAGTTGTTTTTGGTGGATGAACAGGAGCCCCTTGATTCCGGTATTGAGATTATCTGCCGGCCGCCTGGAAAGAAACTGCAAAATGTGCTTTTGCTTTCAGGGGGAGAGAAGTCGCTTGCTGCAATTGCCCTTATATTCGCTATATTCAAAGTAAAACCCTCGCCTTTTTGCGTCCTTGATGAGATAGACGCCGCGCTTGATGAGGCAAATGTGGATAGATACTCCAGGATACTGCAGGATTTCCTTAAGACATCGCAGTTTATTGTAATTACCCACAATAAAAAAACAATTGCTAATGCAGATGTTATGTATGGGATTACTATGGAGGAATCAGGGGTATCTAAGATTGTTTCTGTTAAGTTTGCCAATAATAAAGATAAGGGGTTAAAAACTCAGCCCCAGACGCAACCTCAACAACAGACACAGGCCCAGGTAGTTTAACAACCCTTTTTGTGGGAATTCCTTTAAGACAGACTTTTTAAGGATTTTCTTTAAATAAGAATAACGGAGTTTTTTCCTTTGCTTTTTGCCTGATAAAGCGCCTTGTCTGAAGAGGCTACAATATCTGAAGGAAGGTTGCCATTTTCAGGGAAGGATGCCACGCCGACGCTTACTGTTAATTTTTTATCAGGCAGGATTTCTTCGTGGATAAAAGGATGTTTTTCAATATCCTGCCTAAGCCGTTCGGCAATCAGAAATGCCTCGTTTCTTTCTGTTTCAGGAAGGATGATTGCAAATTCCTCTCCTCCATAACGGCAGACAAAATCCATTTTTCTGGAATGATTCTTAAGAATCAAAGCAAGTTCTTTTAATATATTATCTCCAGCCTGATGGCCAAGGGTATCGTTATAAACCTTGAAATAATCAATATCTAACATAATCAGACTTAAGGGTTTTTTGGTTGCTTTGGCTTTTTCTATTTCCTCCTGAAGCAGGTAATAAAAGTATCCGTGGTTCCATAACCCGGTTAATGGGTCTGTATGTGACATAAGAACTGTCTTCTCATATAACTGGGAATTTTCTATTGCCAGGCCCGCCTGGTTTGCCAGCATAATCAGCATACGTATATCGTCTTTTGTAATGGGCTTTTTAGTGATGAAATTATCAGCCAGGATTATACCGTTTACCCTGTCTTTTGCCTTAAGGGGAACAACCACCAATTCCTCGCTTTTTAGAAGTTGCACTATTTGGTCATCGCGGTAATTAGTGATTGTTTCTTTAGTTAGATGCAGGGGCATACCATCTAATACGCTAAGAGCCAGTAACCCTCCATTTTTTTCTCCCAAAGGTATTTTTAGGCTTTTTACCTGTTGATTGAATCTTCTTTCAGGGGCATCCCGCAAGAATTTATAGGCGCTTATTAAGTCATCCAGGTCCATCTTTTCCTGTTCAATTTGTTTCCAGATGCTATTTGCTTCATCCACGCTTTCAGGGCCAATAGCCATCTTGCCTTCAATTATACCCGCTTTTTCATTAACCAGAAAGAGTAGGGCGCGGTTAAAGCCCAAACCTGTATGCGCCGTAACCCCTGTTAGGATTATATATAAAACCTCATCAAGTTTTAAGGTGGTGCGCATTGCATTTGAGATTTCATATAGAATAGCGAGTTCCGACCTTGCGCGTTCAAGTTCATTTTTCATTTTGATGATTAAGTCTTCCATAATATGATAAATTTAACATATTTTAGCCCTGGCGTCAAGTTTAATAGGGGCGCAGTAGATAACGCAAAACGCAAAAGGCAAAACTCAAAACTTAAAGAAAGTTCGCGAGTTCGCGAGTTCGCGAGTTTAATCACGGATTAACACGGATTAAAAAGACACACGGATTAAACGGATTAAAAAGCCACACGGATTTACACGGATAAAGGCATTGTTTATTAAGGCAAGGGGTTGTTTAATAATAGTATTATCCGTGGCAATCCGTTTAAAAATCCGTTAAATCCGTGATTATAATCCACAGATAATTACTCATTATACATTACACAATACACATTATACAATACTCTTCTTGTAAAATCATCATTGATTATAGTCCGTTAAATGATATAATTATTAATATATTTTTATAACTAAAAGGAGGGTGTAATTGGCAAGGTTATTGATTGTTGACGATGAAGAAGACGTCAGGGAGTTTGCGGCTAATTTTTTTAGAAAACGCAAGATTGAAGTTATTACTGCCTCTGGCGGCGAAGAGGCATTGGATATTCTGGACAAACAAAGGATGGATTTGATATTGCTGGATATTATGATGAAGGGCATAGATGGAATAGAGACCCTTCAACGCATCAGGCAGAAGGATAAGGATGTCAAGGTAATTATGGTAACAGGAAAGAAACCTGAGGAAAACGACTCATATCAAGTATGTAATCAGTTAGGCGTTACAGGTTATATCCATAAACCTTTAGAGTTGGATGAATTGGAGAGGATTGTCCTAAAAGAGATAAGGTAACAAAAATTTTTTAATAAGATAGATATGGTTATTAATTATAAAAAAGAACTTGAGTCTGCTGCCAAGGGTATGATTCTTGTGCATGAGCCAAACGTCTTAATCAGATTGATAGTGCGCATCATTGTGCAGAAGGTTAAGGTAAGCCATGCAGGGATATTGTTACACGATAAAAACAGGGATACTTATATATTGAATGTTTCTCGCGGGCCATCCGGAATTAAAATACCTGCGGGTTTTGCCCGTATGGATAGGGATAACCCTTTAATTAAATTTTTCCTTGAGCACAAATATAAAGAGTTTTTTAAAGACGGGGCTATTATTCATAGAGGATTAGAGAGGGCGGCAAAAAAGAAAAATATTAAGTCCAGTTTTAAGAGGCAATTAAAGCAGATTTTGTATCAAATGGATATGTTTCATATAGATGCCTGTATACCAAGTTATTTCAGGGATGACCTATTAGGCATACTTTTATTAGGTAGAAAAAATAATGGCAGGGAATTTAGCCAGGAGGAATTAGATTTTTTTGTCGCCTTAGCCTCTGATGTGGCGATGGCGATGCGAAATGCTCAACTATTTCAGGATTTAGAACTTGCCCTGGATAAGATGCGCCAACTTTTTGTGCATACAACAGTAGCGCTGGCTGCTGCTATAGAAGCCAAGGACCGTTATACCCATGGGCATACTGAGCGCGTGACGAATTTAAGTCTTGCCATAGCAAATAAACTTAGTCAAAAAACACCAGGAAAATTTGATAAAAAATTTTTTGACGATATTCATGTGGCAAGCCTGCTCCACGATATCGGAAAGATTGGGGTTCCTGAGCATATATTAAATAAACAGGGCCCTTTAACAGACGAGGAGATGGGATGCATACACAGGCACCCTATGGTTGGGGTAAATATCCTGCAGCCAATCAAGGAACTAGAGGATTGTATATTGGGCATTAAATATCATCACGAAAGATACGATGGTTCAGGTTATCCAGAGGGATTGCGGGGAGAGCAGATTCCTTTGATTGCATCAATTATTGCTGTAGCAGATGCCTTTGACGCAATGACCACGGACAGGCCTTATCATCCGAGTGTAACCAAGGATGAGGCAGTAGAGGAGATTATGCGTTTAAGCGGAAGGCAGTTTCATCCGGAAGTTGTCAATGCCTTTGTAGAACTTTATCAGGAGGGCAGGATTTAATATAGATGTCGGCCAAGCGAATTGTCTTAATGTACATATCCGAAGTCTCTGGCCATCATAGCGCCACACTGGCAGTTGAGAAGGCAATAAGAATCATAAACCCTACAGCAGAGATCCTCAACATCAATGCCTTTAATTACACAAATCCTGTTTCCGAGAAGATAGTCAATCGTATCTATATGGGGATGATTAAAACTACCCCGGGCGTCTGGGATTATCTTTATGATAATCCTAAGATAGCCAGGAAAATAGAGAAGATAAAAAATAGCATCAATAAATTCAACTCCCCAAAGTTAAAGAGACTCTTTGATAGGTTTAAACCTGATGTCGTCGCCTGCACGCAGGCATTTCCGTGCGGTATGGTGGCTTACTACAAAAAAAATTTTAATTCAGACCTGCCACTGGTTGCAATCCTTACTGATTACGCCCCGCATTCTTATTGGATTTACGATAAAATTGACTACTATATTACCCCTTCAGAGGAGGTAAAGGCGCGTCTGGTAAAAAAAGGCGTTAAACCAGAAAATATAAAAACCCTGGGTATTCCTTTTGACCCTGAATTTAATGATAATATTTCTAAGACAGAGGTGATGAAGAGATTAGGGTTATCTTTAAATATGCCTACTATATTGATAATGGGCGGAGGCCAGGGGTTAGGCCCTATAAAAACTATTGTAGCAAGCCTTGAGAAGACAAAAATGGAATTACAGGAAATAATTGTAACCGGGACAAATAAAAGACTTTACCGTTCCATTAAAAGGAAGGTTAAGAAATATAAAAAAAGGGTCTTCGTTTTTGGCTATGCCAGAAATATAAACGAGTTGATGGATATATCAGACATTATTATTACAAAACCAGGAGGAATAACCACTGCCGAGGCATTAGCAAAAAAACTACCTATGATTATTGTTAACCCGATACCAGGCCAGGAGGCAAGCAATGCCGCCTATCTTACCGAGCAAGGCGCGGCTATAAAAGTGGATGACCCAAAAAATATAAATCTTGTAGTTGAAGATCTATTCTCCAATCCAGATAAATTAGATAATATGCGCAAGTCATCTGTTGGCATAAGCAAACCAAATGCCAGTCTTGATATAGCAAGGCTGCTATTGGATTTGTGTTAAAAGCGCAATGATTAATTATTTTTTATACAGGTTTGGCCAATTTCTTGCCTTACGAATTCCTTTAAGATTCAGTTATACCCTCGCCTTGATTGTTTCAGATATACGTTATATATTCGCCCGCAAGGATAGAGCAGAGGTTAAAAAAAATCTAAGGGCAATATTTCCAGAAAAGTCTGACCGTCAGATACGGGTTATCCGCAAGCAGATGTTTCGTAATTTTGCAAAATACCTTGTGGATTTCTTCCGCTTTCCCATACTGGATGCAGAGTATATAAGAAAAAACATAACTATAAAAAATATAAGGTATTTTGATGAGGCCCTTTCTAAGGGCAAAGGCGCTGTTGTGCTTACAGCGCATTTAGGTAATTGGGAATTAGGGGGAGCCGTTATCGCCCTTTCCGGCTATCCATTTTGGGTGGTTGCCCTGCCGCATAAATATAAAAAGGTGAATGATTTTTTTAATGCGCAGAGGGAAAGCAAGGGTTTAAAGGTTATTCCATTGGGCAGGGCAGTCAGACAGTGTTTAAGCGTCCTTGCAAATAATGGAATAGTGGGTCTGGTTGGGGATAGGGATTTTAACGAGCGGGGGGCTGTGGTAGATTTTTTCGGCAAGCCCACTTATCTTCCAATAGGGCCAGCAGCATTTTGCCTAAAGACAGGCGCAAACATTATCCCGGGATTTATGTTGCGCAATCCAGATGACACATTTACTATGATTATAGAAAGGCCTATTGAATTTACGCCAAGCGGAGATAGGAATAAGGACCTGGCTGAATTAATAGGTCGCTATAAGGTTATTATAGAAGATTATATCAGAAGATATCCGGAGCAGTGGTATATGTTCAGGAGATTTTGGATAGAATGAAGACCTGCGTTATTATACCGGCATTTAATGAAGTTGAAGCGATTGCAGATATAGTAAAGAAAATCCGGCAGTTAAACATTGACGTTTTAGTAATAGATGACGGTTCTTGTGATAATACCTTCCGTATCGCAAAAGAAAGTGGTGCGATAGTTTTAAGAAATGAAACTAATCAGGGAAAAGGCGCCTCTTTAATCAAGGGATTTAATTATGCCCTGCGTAATAATTATGATGCAGTGGTTACGATGGATGGCGACGGACAGCATCTGCCTGATGACCTGCATTTATTTATACAACAGGCAATGATTTCACAGAGTGATGTCTTTATAGGCAACCGTATGCAAATGGCAGGTAATATGCCATGGATTAGGTTTTGCACAAATAAGATTATGTCCTGGTTGATATCTTTGTTAATAAAACAAAAGATACCTGATACCCAGTGCGGTTTTAGACTCATTAAAAAGAATGTTTTAAAAAAGATAAAACTTAATACCTCTAAATTTGAATTGGAGTCAGAATTTATTATTAAGTCAGCGCGTTCTGGATTTAAAATTGATTCAGTTCCTATTAAAACAGTGTATAAGGGCCAGAAGAGTTCCATCAATCCTTTTATTGACACCATTAGATTCTTCCGTTTTCTTTTTAACCAGATATGGATTACGAAACATTAAGGAAGAAAATGGTCAAGGAGCAACTTATAGCGCGTGGTATAAAAGACCAGAGGGTGCTGGATGCATTTTATAAAGTACAGCGGCACAGGTTTATACCTGAGGATTCAAGAAGCAATGCCTATGCGGATTTCCCTGTGCCAATAGGGAAAGGACAGACAATTTCCCAGCCATATATAGTGGCATTAATGACGGAATGCTTAAATATAACAAAAAAAGATAAGGTCCTTGAAATAGGGACAGGTTCGGGTTATCAGGCTGCGATACTGGCTGAATTATGTTTCGAGGTCTATACCATAGAAAGAATAGAATCTCTCGCCAGAAGTGCTGAAGGGGTTCTGTCTGAGTTAGGATACAAGAATATAAAGGTAATTGTTGGAGACGGAACCTTAGGGTATCCCGAAGAAGCCCCTTATGATAAAATCATCGTGACTGCAGCCAGCCCGGATGTGCCCTTACCTCTCATTGAACAACTATCTGATTCAGGCAGACTCATTCTGCCATTGGGAGAAAGTTTTTCTCAGGTTCTTACTGTCTTTGAGAAAAAGGGCTCTAATGTAGAGCGTTTTGATGTATGCGGATGCGTTTTTGTCCCGTTAATAGGAAAATATGGCTGGCAACAATAAACTAAGGCGGTGAAAATTGATACAGGTATATACGGGTAATGGAAAAGGAAAAACCACTGCTGGTATGGGTTTGGCTCTGCGCGCTGCAGGCGCAGGGCTTAAGGTATTTATCTGCCAGTTTGCCAAGCCAGGGGATTCCAGTGAACTAAATCTGCTTAAGAAAATTAAGAATATAAAAGTTGAGTGTTTTGGGAGCAAGGGTTTTATCACGCGGTCCCCATGTTCAGAAGATATTCATCTTGCGAAAAAGGGGCTTTCTAAAATATATAAAATCATACAGGAAAAATCATACGATGTCTTGATATTGGATGAGATTAACGTAGCGTTGGATATAGGTCTACTTGAGTTAAAAGAGGTAATCCATATGATTAAAAATACCCCTCCTGAAATAGAGTTGATTCTTACAGGCCGCAATGCCCCTAAACAGATACTCAAGATAGCCGATCTGGTAAGCGAGATAAAAGATAGGAAGCATTATTATAAAAAGGGGGTAAAGGCAAGGCGCGGCATTGAGTTTTAAAAAGAGACCTCTAAAAAAGTATTTGACAAATTAGTTTAAAATTGCTAAAGTAAATTAAACAATTTGATAATATAGGTTAAGGGAAACTCGTTAGATGCGAGTGCGGTCCCGCCGCTGTAAGGGTGAACGAACTCTGCAGAAGTCACTGTCTAAATAAACCTTTAGATGGGAAGACGCAGTTAGTAGGTTGATACCCAAGCCAGAAGACCTGCCTATATAAGGAATGCCTCGCGGATAGGGTGAAGTAATATCAGGGTGCAACCCTTGACAGAAAAATTGTGTCAAGGGTTTTTGTTTTTTGTGGAGTTTCCCTGTTTAAATATGAAGAAAATAATTTTAACTTCAATACTCCTTACCTATATATATACATTTGCTGAGTCTAAGCCTTTGCCAAGATACATCTCCCTTGCGCCTTCTACAACAGAAATACTTTTTGCCCTGGGGCTTGATAACGAGATTGTCGGTGTAAGTTATTATTGCAATTATCCGCCACAGGTTAAGAATAAAGAAAAAGTCGGTGATTTTAGCCACCCTAACATAGAGAAGATTCTCTCCCTAAAGCCGGATTATATCTTCTGCACAGGTTTAGAGCAGGCGCAAGTGGTCTGGGAATTAAAACAAATGAATCTAAATGTCTATGTCGCAGACCCTATGAATATTGATGAGTTATTTAATACGATTAGCGATATAGGCAGGATTACAAATAAGACAATAGAAGCGGAACAGTTGATTCAGAAAATGAAGGAGGAGATAGGGGCAATAACTCTAAGGACAAACCTTATACCCCAGGATGAAAGGGTTAAGGTCTTTGTTGAGATTTGGCATGAACCACTTACGACAGCTGGGAAGGGCTCATTTATTGATGAACTCATAGTTTTGGCAGGCGGCATAAATATAGCCCATGACATCCCTCGGCCTTATAGCAATTTTAGTTCAGAAAAGGTTGTTAGTTTAAACCCGGGTTGTATCATACTTGCATATATGGATAGAGATGCGCCTTTAAATCTTGTGTCTGGCAGATTAGGCTGGGATAGGATTGATGCTGTAAAAAACAAACGGGTCTTTAATGACATTGACCCTGATATTTTACTTCGTCCTGGACCGAGGATAACAAGGGGCTTAAAAGAACTCTATCAGAGGTTGTATCCTTAAAAGATATGAATACGCATTTAAAAACAAGGAACTTGGCTTTGTGGTTTTTGTTTTTTATAGCAATTATTCTAAGTTTGATAAATGGGGCTGTAAAAATTCCCCTCGCTAATCTATTGCTTAAAGATAATCTTATTATAGTTAATATGCGGATGTTAAGGATTTTGACTGCAATTCTGGCTGGAAGCGGCCTGGCTGTTTCAGGAATTGCCTTGCAGGCAATCCTAAGAAACCCACTTGCCGAGCCGTATTTGCTTGGGACATCCAGCGGCGCAGGCCTGGCAGCAGTCATAGCAGTAATTATAGGAATATCCAGAATGTATGTGCCTCTGGCAGCATTTTTAGGCGCAGTGATTAGCATTATCCTGGTATATAATATTGCCCGAGAAGGAAACAGAATTCCAGATAAATCCTTGTTATTGGCAGGGGTAATTGTTTCTATTGCCTTATCAGCGGTTATTGTTTTTTTGGTTTCTATATTTGGCAACAAGGCGATGCATGAAGTTATGTGGTGGTTATGGGGGAGTCTTGAGGTTTATAACTGGCGCATTCTATTTTTGGCTTGTATGCCGGTTATACTCGGAATAACCATAATTTATATATTTGCCCAGGATTTAAACGCAATTATTATGGGAGAGGAAGAGGCATTGCATTTAGGGATAGATACGCAGGTTGTAAAGAAGATTTTAATTCTTATTACTGCCTTGATTACAGCAAGTTTGATTTCAATCTGCGGTATAATCGGCTTTGTTGGTTTGATTGTGCCTCATATTATGCGTATGGTTGTCGGCTCTAATCACCGCATACTCATTCCATATACCTGCCTGGCAGGGTCTGTGTTTATGGTAGTCTGCGATGTTATCTCGCGCACTCTATTTGCCCCTTTTGAGATTCCAATAGGCGTAATCACTGCCATAATAGGAACCCCTGTATTTATAATTTTATTAAAACGAAAAAAGAGGTTCTAGTGTCTATTTTGTTGGAAATAAGGCATGCAAGTGCCGGCTATTATAAGGAAGATGTGGTTAAGGATATTTCTCTTAAGGTCAACCAGCGAGACCTGCTTGGGATTATCGGGCCAAATGGTTCTGGTAAGACCACGCTGCTTCGTATGGCAACGCGGGTGATTTATCCTAGGCAGGGGGAGGTTTATTTTATGGGAGAAGATATTGCACATATGGGTTTAAAGGAGTTATCCAGGCGTATTGCCTTTGTGTCCCAGGATGTATCTACGGATTTTTCTTTTACTGTTATGGAAGTTGTTTTAATGGGCAGGATTCCGCATCTTAGAAGGCTTGAGTTTGAGACCAGAAAGGACTTTGAGGTTGCTAAAAAGGCTCTTTCGGAGACAGGCAGTTTATCTTTAAAAGATAAAAGGATTGATGAGTTAAGCGCTGGGGAACGGCAGAGGGTAATTATCAGCCGGGCATTGGCGCAGGAGCCAATACTTTTGTTTCTGGATGAGCCAACAGCCCATTTAGATATAGGTCATCAGGTACAAATAATGGATTTGTTAAGCAGGCTTAACCGTAATGCCGGGCTTACCATTGTTATGGTTATGCATGATTTAAACTTAGCCAGCACTTATTGCAATCGCATTGTCCTTCTTGACAGAGGCAGGGTCTTTAAAGAAGGTTCGCCAGATGAGGTGTTGACTTATCAGAATATTGAGGCGGTATATCAGACCATTGTCTTGGTGCATAAAAACCCCGTAACAGGCAAACCAAATGTGATTTTGGTTCCTAAAGGAAGATAATGTCTGTTAAGATTGTATTTATAAGGCATTGTATGACTGATTGGAATAAACAGAGGCGCTACTTAGGTTGTAAAGATATTAATTTAAATCGCCTGGGAGAAATTCAGGCATTAAGATTGCGCAGGAGATTAAAACACTTTATGTTTGATAGGATATATTCCAGCGACAGAAAACGCTGTCTTCAGACAGCCAGGATAATTTTTGATGGGGCGAAGGTAATTAAGACAAAGGATTTAAGGGAGATAAATTTTGGGGCAATAGAAGGCTTAAGACACCCTGAGATTATAAAAAGGTATGGCGCAATTTATAAGAATTGGCTGATTAATCCTTTTAAAAATCATATCCCAGGGGTAGAGACCCTGCCTGCTTTTAGAAAAAGGGTACGCCTCTTCCTTAGAAAAATAGTCAGTATTAACCAGGATAAGACTGTGGCAATTGTCTGCCATGCCGGGACTATTGGTGTATTTATTAGCGGGTTGCTAAGAGATAATGATTTTTGGCGTTGTGTGCCTTCCCCTGGCAGTATAACTATAGTGGAATATGATAAAGGTAAATACAAAATAAAACTTTTTGCAGATGCAAGACATTTAAAATAAATAATACAATGGGCAAAATAATTTTAATTTTAGGAGGGGCAAGAAGCGGCAAAAGTATGTATGCCTTAAGGCTTGCCAAAAAGTATAAAAAAGTAGGTTTTATTGCCACCTGTCAGGCCCTTGATAAGGAAATGCGAGAGCGCATCTTAAAACATCAAAAAACAAGGCCTAAAAACTTTAAGACATTTGAAGAATTTAAAGACCCCCTTTCTTTGTTAAACAGGATAAAAAAGGATTTTGATTGTATTATCATAGACTGCCTTACGCTTTTAGTCTCAAATCTTATTTTAGACGGATATAAAGAAAACGAGGTTTTAAAAAATATCTCTAATTTATTAGGTGCCCTCAAGAAAGCAAGCGCTGAGTCAATTATTGTATCCAATGAAACCGGCTTAGGGATTGTGCCTGCGCATAAATTAGGCAGGGATTTCAGGGATATAATAGGCAGAGTAAACCAGTTAGTGGCTAAAGATGCGGATGAGGTATTTTTTATAGTCGCAGGTTTAGCAATGACAATAAAGAAGTGATTAACCATTTATTATAAGGAGTTGGATGTGGATTATATAAAGAAGGTATGCGATGATATTTCTGGACTTAATAGCGTTATTATGAAAAAGACGCAGGCAAGATTAGATAATTTAACAAAGCCCCGGGGAAGTTTAGGCAGGCTTGAGGACCTGGCTAAACAAATCTGCGGTATTACAGGAAAAGAAAGTCCTATTTTAAGAAATAAGGTAATTTTTACCCTTATAGGGGACCACGGTGTTACGAATGAAGGTGTAAGCGCTTATCCAAAAGAGGTTACAGCCCAGATGGTTTATAATTTTTTATCAGGCGGGGCAGGGATAAATGTGCTGGCAAGGCATATCGGCGCCAGGGTTGTGGTTGTGGATATGGCAGTAGCAGTTGACCTTAAGGCGGATAAAAGGTTAGTGGTAAAAAAAATAAATTATGGGACAAAAAATATGGCTGAAGGTCCTGCTATGAGCAGGCAGGAGGCAATAAAGTCTATTCGCGCAGGTATGGAGATATTTGCTGATGAATTTAGCCGTGGGATTGATATTATTGGAACAGGGGAGATGGGTATTGGCAACACCACTGCCTCAAGCGCAATAACAGCCTCCTTGACTAAAATGCCTGTTGAGGCAGTAACAGGCAGAGGCACTGGATTAAGTGATGAAGGGCTTAAACATAAGATTAGCATTATTAAAAAATCAATTCTTATAAATAAACCTGACCCTTATGACCCGATAGATGTTTTGTCTAAGGTAGGCGGATTTGAAATAGGTGGTCTGACAGGGATAATTCTATCTGCCGCTTCTAAAAAAATACCAATAGTTATTGATGGTTTTATTTCCGGCGCGGCTGCCTTGCTTGCCTTTCATATAAAGCCCGCGGTTAAAAACTATTTGATTGCAGGACATAATTCAAAAGAACCTGGCCATAAGGTTATTTTAAGGCACATTGGTCTTAAGCCCCTTCTGGATTTGGGACTAAGACTTGGAGAAGGTACAGGCGCAGCATTAGGCATTTTCTTGGCTGAAGCAGCAGTAAGGATTCTTACAGAGATGTCAACTTTTGATAGTGCAAATGTTTCTAAAGAGGTGAAATAATGTATAGTTTATTCTTGGCAATTCAGTTTTTGACAATTTTAAACCTTAGGATAAAAGAGGCAGAACCTTTAAAGATGGCGCGCTCTATGGTCTATTTTCCTGTTGTTGGTTTGCTTATTGGATTATTTCTCTGCGGGATAAACGCCGGTTTAAGTATTTTTAATTTTTCTCCTATTGCGACAAACACAATTTTACTAATTGCCTTAATAATTATTACAGGCGGGATGCATCTTGACGGGCTTTCAGATGCTATAGACGCCTTATTTAGCGGAAAAACCAAAGAAGAGATGCTCGAGATTATGCGCGATCCAAGGGTAGGTGTAATGGGCGTTTTAAGCCTCATAGTTATTATACTCTTAAAAATAGGCCTGCTTTCTTCATTAAACCCTGCATTAAAGACAACTGCCTTGCTTTTGATGTGTACATTAAGTAGATGGTCTGCAGTGCTTGAGATATTTTTATTTCCTTATGCAAGAAAAGAAGGAAAGGCAAGAATTTTTATACAAGGGATAACCCCTGAGATATTTATCCTTTCTACGGGTATTGTTGTAGTCTTGGCTTTTATGATTTGGCAACTAAAGGGATTGCTGCTTGTTGTAACCATTGCCACAGCAACAGCCTTCTTTGGTAAATTCATATGCGATAGAATAGGCGGAATAACAGGGGATACCTTAGGCGCAACCATTGAAATTACAGAAGCCATTATATTATTCGGCGTATCCATATCCTGAAGGCGTGTATATGAATAATATACCTGTTATATCATCCTTTAGCGGCGGAAAGGACAGTTGCCTGGCTTTTTATAAGGCAATGCAGCAGGGGTATAAAATAAATTATCTTTTGAATTTTATCTCAAGGGAATTTAAACGTTGCTGTTTCCATGGCGTCCAGGCAGAACTTATAAAACTCCAGGCGGATTTAATAGGCATCCCATTAATTCAGAAAGAGGTAAGCCTAGATATGCAGGGGTATGAAAAGGAGTTTAAATCTGCAGTTTCCGGGATAAAAGGCATACACGGTATGGTGTTTGGAGATATTTATCTGAATGAACATAAGGAATGGGTGGAGCGGGTCTGCGCTGAAATAGGCATCAGGGCAATTGAACCTCTATGGAATAATAATCCTGAAGATGTCTTAGAGGAGTTTATCGATTTGGGATTTAAGGCAGTTGTTGTGAGTTGCCAGGCGGATAAATTTAGCCAAGATTTTGTTGGAAGGGAGGTGAATAAAGGGTTATTAAATGAACTTAAAATTAAGGGCATCTGTCCTTGCGGTGAAAACGGCGAATTCCATTCGCTGGTAGTGGACGGGCCTATATTTAAGAGGGGTATAAAGATTTTGGAGTGTAGGCCTGTATTAAAAGAAGGTTTTTGGAAATACTGGTTTCTGGATATTAAAAGTTATGTATAACATTAACCATATAGGCAGAGGAAATCCCCGTGCGATTCGGGGTATCCCGGAGATGGTTGGTCAAGCAACGCTTATTCGGGATCCCGAGGTAATAGCGTCTATGTATTTACAACATTCGGGACTGCCTCGCAACGGTAATAACCCAGATAAATAACATGTAAAACACCTGTGTTAGTCTGGGGTTTGAGTCCGGACGATTGCCTATTTTGGTAAGTACTCTCGAAGGAGAAGAAGATGAAAGGGGATAAAAATTTGATATTTGTAATTTTGGCAGTCGTAATACAGTTGGTTTTAATCAGGGCAGAAGGTATCGCTGGAGAAGTAGAGTTAGAAAAGATTGTTGTGACCCCTTCAAGGATAGAAGAAAGTTCTGGTGAGATTTCACGAAAAGTAGATGTAATTACATCAAAGGACATAGAGAACTCTTCAGGGAAGTGTTTGGCAGAAGTTTTAACTGAGTTGACTTCTGTTAATATCAGTGATTATGGTGGATTGGGCGCTACGAAAAATATCAGGATGCGAGGTTCAAGCTCATCCGGGGTTCTTGTGATGATTGACTCCAGGCCCATCAATAGCCCGCGTTCTGGCGAGGCAGAATTGGCAACCATCCCATTAGAAAATATTGAAAGGATTGAGGTAGTTCATGGCCCAGCCTCAAGTCTTTATGGTTCAAGCGCTATGGGTGGTGTTGTAAATATTATTACTAAAAACCCTCCTGAAGAAAGGCAGGTTACAGAGTTTACCACAAGTTTTGGGACATATCGGACTTACTTAGAGGAATTAGTGCACGGAGCCAGATTAGATAAGATTGGGTATCTAGTAACTTCAAGTTATCAAAGTTCGCAAGGCAACAGGGACCATAGCGAATATATTGCCAAGAATGTCTCTACAAAATTAGAATATGAGTTAAATGCGTATAATAAATTTGTTTTAAATTCTGGTTATCACAGAAGCGACCTAGAAACACCTGGCTCGCTTTCTTATTTTGATTACGATGATTATCAAAAAACATTTAAAGACTTTTTTGACCTAAGTTGGAATTCCAGGCTATTTGAAGATACCAACGCTAATATAAGGGTCTATCAGAATTATGAACGTCTGGAGTTTATAGAAGGTCCTTACAATGCCTGGGGGGATGAAGGGAAAAGCACCCATTCTACTAAGGGGCGTGGTTTAGATATCCAATTTAATCATGACATATCTAATTTCTACCAATTAATCTGGGGATTTAACGGGATTACAAACATAAATGATAGCAATAAAACAGGCAAACATAAATATATTGTGCGCGCAGGGTATATGCAGAATAATCTTAATTTATGGGATAAACTAAAGTTCACCCTGGGAGGGCGTTTAGATGATTATTCTAATTTTGGCACAGAGTTTTGCCCGAGTTTTAGTTTTTTATATAACTTAAATAAAGATACTAAATTACATGGTTTAATTGCCCGTTCATTTCGCGCCCCAACATTTAACGATTTATACTGGCCGTCTATAAGCTATGGACCGGGCTGGGGAGGAGAAGAAGGGAACCCTGATTTAAAACCAGAGAGAGGAATTACAGGAGAAGTGGGTGTCTTAACTAAATTTTTTAAATTCCTGCAGACAGACCTCACCTATTTTAGAAGTAAATATGACGACCTTATAAACTGGGTAGAAGATGCTGATTTATGGTGGCGGCCAAAAAATATTGACTCTGCGGTAATAGATGGCATAGAATCTGAGAATAAGGTTTATCTGGGTAATAACTTAGAGTTAAATTTAGGCTACACCTTTCTTAGGGCAAAAAATGATAAGACCCATAACTATCTCGTCTATCAACCAAAACATAAATTTGATTGCTCCCTGAGATATACTGGCTTAAACGGGTTTAATATTGAATTTAGGAGTCAATTTACAGATACAAGATTTCATAACGCCGCTAATACGGTTAAAGTAAAAAGATTTTTTATTTTAGGCATTGATATATCCAAAAAATTTGGAAATAATCTTACCTGTTTTGCTTCAATAGATAATCTTTTGAATAAAGAATATCAGGTTATCCGCGATTATCCAATGCCTGGTTTTTCTTTAACCGCAGGCGCGAAGTTGGAGTTTTAGGGGGTTTTCTTTAATTTCATCTTGCAGTCTGAGGTTATTTGTGATAATTTATAACTATAATCACGGATTTAACGGATTTTTAATCGGATTACCACGGATTGCCTTATCTAAATCCGTTTAATCCGTGTGTCTTTTAATCCGTGTTAATCCGTGATTAAATCACAGTAATCATTCTTTAGTTTTGCCTTTTACGTTATTAATGGCTTAGCATACAATGTTTAATGATAAGATATTCAGAATTACATTTTTGATTTCCCTTATTGCACACGGTGTAATGTTTTTGCAGAATCCCCATATGCTATTATTTAAACAGGATACCCGTGCAAAGAATATAGAGGTTAATTATATTAATAGTCTAAGGGAGTTAAAGGAACGCCGGCTTGATAACATAATAAAAAGGGAGTCTTTAGCCAAGACATCTTCTAAGATAACAGCAGAAAAAAGAACCCCGCCCCCATTTGTTGACAAAGAAGATATGTTCCGCAAAAACCAGACAATCTATCCGAGGGAGCGCATTTTTACAAAGCCAACCTTAATTCGCCCTGATATAATAGCAGTAAAAAAAATCATAAACCTGCCTCCTGTTGATTTAGATAAAATCAACAATCCTTCTTATATAAGTTATTATCAGATTGTCCGCGAGAAGATTAAACGCTGCGCCTATCAGAATTACACCAGGACAGATGTAGGGGAGGTTTATCTTTCTTTTATTATAGCAGATAACGGGGTGTTGAAAGGGGTCAGACTGGCAGAGGAAAGGTCCTCGCAGAATCCATACTTAAAAGAGATTGCTTTAAAGAGTATAAATGATGCTGCTCCTTTTCCACAATTTCCAAAGGACCTTGATTATCCCCAACTTACTTTTAATGTTGTCATTTCTTTTGAAATAGAATAAAATAGGGATAGATAACGTAGAATTAAAGAAGATTAGCGAGTTTAATCACGGATTAACACGGATTAAAAAAGAACACGGATTAAACGGATTAAAAAGCCACACGGATTTATACGGATAAAGGCATTGTTTAATTAAGGCAAGGGATTGTTTAATAAGGGTATCCGTGGTAATCCGTTTAAAATCCGTTAAATCCGTGATTATAATCCAGGGGTACACTAAATAACGCAATACTCAATACTAAAGTGGAAATTCCTCTCAACAAAAATAAGAATTGACAGAACTCTAATATTATAGTAAAATTTTCCCACATTTTTATTAATTCCAAGATAAAATAGTGAAAATTCTAACCCATTGATAAACAAGAAGATATAAGATAATTATTTCAATTAAGGGGGTCTTGTTATGGCTGATTGGATAGGGATTAACAGGCGCGCACGCAGGTGTTATGGTTTTGATGAGGTGGCATTGGTTCCAGGAGATAAAACCGTAAATCCACAGGAAGTAGATACTACCTTTGAGATAGACGGCCGAAAATTTCAGGTTCCTATTCTTGCTGCGGCAATGGATGGCGTTGTTAATGTCCCATTCGCTATTGAGATGTCTCGTTTAGGCGGCATAGCAGTCTTAAACTTAGATGGGGTGCAAACACGCTATGAAGACCCTGATGAGGTCTTAGAGGAGATTGCCAAGGCTTCTGCCCAGAAAGCCACTGAATTAATTCAGACCATATATACAGTTCCGATTAAAGAAAAACTTATTGCTAAAAGAATTCAGCAAATAAAAAATAAAAAGGCGACTGCTGTTGTAAGTTGTATTCCGGGGCACGCTGAAAAATTTGCTAAAATTGCTGTTGGGGCAGGCGCTGATATTTTTGTGGTTCAATCCACAGTTACCACTGTCAAGCATATCTCTAAGGAATATAAAGGCCTGGATTTATATAAATTCTGTAAAACCACAAAAATCCCTGTAATTGTAGGCAATTGCGTTACATATGAAACCACCCTTGATTTATTATCTACCGGGGTAAAGGGGTTATTGATAGGGGTTGGACCTGGCGCTGCCTGCACAACACGCGGAGTTTTAGGGATAGGCGTTCCCCAGGTGACTGCCACCATTGATTCTGCGGCTGCAAGGGATTTCTACTACAAAAGGACAGGTAAATACATACCTATAATTACAGATGGCGGGATGAGCCGGGGAGGAGATATCTGTAAGGCATTTGCCTCTGGGGCTGATGCTGTAATGATTGGTTCAAGTTTTGCCAGGGCAAAAGAGGCGCCTGGCAAAGGTTATCACTGGGGTATGGCTACTTCGCATATTAATCTGCCGCGCGGCACGCGTATCTATGTCGGCACCACAGGGACATTAAAAGAAATTCTCTTTGGCCCTGCTAAAGTAGATGACGGCTCTCAAAATCTTATGGGCGCTTTAAAGACATCAATGGGTTCATTGGGCGTAACAAACCTTAGGCAGATGCATGATGTGGAAATCATTATAGCACCTTCTATACAAACGGAAGGTAAGATATTTCAGGTTGACCAAAGGGTAGGGATGGGAAAATGAACAGGCATACCATACTTATTTTGGATTTTGGTTCTCAATATACACAGTTGATTGCCAGAAGGGTGAGGGAAAATAAGGTATTCTCGCGTATTGTGCCTTACAATATGTCAGCGAAGGAGATAGCCGGTTTTAACCCTAAGGGTTTAATTCTCTCAGGCGGACCTGCTTCAGTAAAATTAAAAAAGAGCCCTGTCCCTGATAAAAATATCTTTAAGTTAGGCATTCCTATTTTAGGTATATGTTATGGTATGCAGGTTATTGCAGAAATGCTAGGGGGTAAGGTAAAACATACAAAAGACAGAGAATATGGAAAGTCAGAGTTGTTTATAGATGACAACAGGAATTTGTTCAGCCATATACCAGGTAATCTTACCTGCTGGATGAGCCACGGGGATTTAGTCATAAAACCGCCTGCCGGATTTAAGGTTATTGCCCATACCTTAAACACCCCTATTGCCGCTATTGCCCATCCGCAGAAAAAGATATACGGAATACAGTTTCATCCTGAGGTAACCCATACTGAAAGAGGCAATCAGATGCTGGCAAACTTTTTATTCAGGGTTTGCGGGTGTTTTGCCAGATGGACAATGCAGTCATTCATCAAGGATACAGTTGAAAATATTAAAAAGACTGTGCGTAAGGATAGGGTAGTCCTTGGGTTAAGCGGAGGGGTGGATTCCGCTGTTACTGCCTTGTTAATACATAAGGCAATTGGCAGAAATTTAAGATGCATATTTATTAACAACGGTTTATTAAGAAAGGATGAGCCACAACAGGTAAAGAGGGTATTCCGGGATACGTTTCACTTGAACTTAGATTATGTAGATAGAACAAAACAATTCTTAACCGCATTAAAAGGAGTTACTGACCCGGAAGCAAAAAGAAAAATAATTGGCGAAGAATTTATTAGGGTTTTTGAAGAAGAGGCGGCAAAGTTTAAAGGCGCAAAATACCTTGCCCAGGGCACATTGTATCCAGATGTTATTGAGTCAATATCTCCATCTGGCGCTCCGAGTGCGCGCATAAAGAGTCATCATAACGTTGGAGGGTTGCCCGCGCATATGAAATTGAAACTTATTGAACCATTAAAGGAACTTTTTAAAGACGAGGTGCGCCTGATTGCAAAGGAATTAGGGCTACCTAATTCAATAGTCTACCGCCAGCCTTTTCCAGGGCCTGGGCTTGCTATAAGAATCATCGGCGAAGTTACAAGCCAACGCCTTGATATACTGCGGGAGGTTGACCGTCGGGTAATAGAGGAAATCATCAATGCCAATCTATACGAACAAATCTGGCAGTCCTTTGCTATACTCCTGCCGATAAAAAGCGTTGGGGTAATGGGGGATGAGCGCACTTATGAAAATGTTGTGGCTTTGCGTTGCGTTAGCAGCACAGATGGTATGACCGCAGACTGGGTAAGGCTTCCTTACGATATTTTAGAAAAGATAGCCAATCGCATTATCAACGAAGTTAAAGGCGTAAACCGCGTAGTTTATGATATAAGTTCAAAACCTCCAGCCACCATAGAGTGGGAATAGTTAAAAATATATTTTTTAGTATCTCATATGCCTCGCTCTGAATTCATTCATCTGCATCTGCATACCCAATATAGCCTTTTAGATGGCGCCTGTCGCATACCAGAATTACTGACCCTGGCAAAGGAATATAAAATGGATTCATTAGCCATTACTGACCATGGCAGTATGTTCGGGGCAGTGGAGTTTTATCTGGAGGCGCAGAAGGCAGGCATAAAACCCATTATTGGCTGCGAGGTTTATATAGCGCCTACCAGCCGTCTGGATAAGACCCCTGGGAACATAGAAGAGACATCCTACCACTTTATACTTTTGGCAAAAGACGAAACAGGGTATCTAAATTTAATGCAATTGGTATCAGCAGGATACCTTGAAGGTTTTTATTACAGGCCACGCATTGACAAGGAATTGCTTTTGCAGCATCAAAAGGGCCTTATTGGCTTAACCGCCTGCCTGAGGGGCGAGGTACCTGTTTTATTAAAACAGAGGCGGTTTAATGATGCCCTTAAAGCCGCTGATGAATATTTAAATATCTTAGGCAGGGATAATCTATACCTGGAACTTCAGGAAAATCTTATCCCTGAGCAAAAAATAGTCAATGAGGGGTTAATCAAAATCTCTAAAGAATTAAATCTTCCCCTTGTTGCCACGAATGATGTGCATTATCTAAGTCAAGACCATGCCTCAGCGCATGATGCCCTCCTTTGCATCCAGACCCAGACCACATTAAGCGACCCTAATCGTATGCGGCTTCAGAGCAATGAGTTTTATTTCAAATCTCCGCAGGAAATGAAAAAACTTTTTAAAGATATCCCTGAGGCAATCAATAATTCTTTGGAGATAGCAGGGCGCTGCAACCTGGAATTGGACTTTTCCCAAATTCACCTTCCTAAATACGAACCTCCCCAAGGCAAAACAAAAGAGGATTTCTTAAGGGAACTTTGCGAAAAGGGCTTGAAGGAGCGTTTTGGAGAGCAGGCAAATAATTCTATAAATGAAAGGTTAGAGCATGAATTAAAGATTATTAAAAGCAAAGGATTTACTAGTTATTTTTTAATTGTCTGGGATTTTGTGCGCTATGCCAAGGAAAACGGCATACCAGTAGGCCCTGGCAGGGGAAGCGCAGCAGGTAGCCTGGTAAGTTATTTATTGGGCATAACAGATATTAATCCTCTGAAATACGGGTTATTATTTGAAAGATTTTTAAATCCAGACAGGGTTGGGCTGCCAGATATTGATATAGACTTTTGTTATGAAAGAAGACCTGAAGTTATAAATTATGTGACCCAGAAATATGGCCAGGAGAATGTTGCCCAGATTATTACATTCGGGACTATGCAGGCACGTGCTGTTGTTAGAGATGTGGGCAGGGTAATGGGAATGCCTTATGCTGATGTTGACCGGATTGCCAAGATGATACCTCCTGACCCAAATATAACTTTAAGGGATGCCCTTGAAAGCGAACCAGAATTAAATAATCTCTATAAAAACGACCCCCAGATAAAACAACTGATTGATACAGCCCTTACCTTAGAGGGGCTTAATCGTCATGCCTCTATTCACGCAGCAGGTGTTGTTATAAGCGATAAACCCCTTATTAATTATATGCCCTTGTTTAAGACACAAGACAACCAGGTTACAACTGGTTATAGTATGTCTGTTCTTGAAAAAATAGGTCTTTTAAAAGTTGATTTTCTTGGTCTAAGAACCCTCACTGTTATTGACCAGGCGCTTAAAATAATAGAGAAAACACAGGGGAAAACCATTGATATAAACAATATACCCCTTGATGACCCGCCAACTTATAAACTGTTAAGTTCAGCCAATACAATTGGGGTGTTTCAGGTGGAAAGTAGCGGTATGCGCGACCTCCTTAAGAAACTCCAGCCTGATAAGTTTGAGGATTTGATTGCTCTTCTGGCTTTATACCGTCCTGGTCCTATTGGTTCAGGGATGCTTGACGATTTTATACAGCGCAGGCATAACCGCGTCCCGATTAAATACGACCATATTAAACTTGAGCCTATCCTTAAGGAAACCTACGGGATTATGGTTTATCAGGAGCAGATTATGCAGATTGCCTCAAGCCTTGCAGGATTTAGTCTCACACAGGCGGATTTATTGCGCAGGGCAATGAGTAAAAAAATACCCGAGGTTATGGAGCAACAGAGGAGCAACTTTGTTAATGGTTGTTTAAAGAATAATATTAGCGAAGGTATAGCCAATAAGATATTTGACCTGATTGAATATTTCTCTGGTTATGGCTTCAATAAATCCCATAGCGCTGCTTATGCGATTATTTCTTATCGCACGGCGTATTTAAAAGCCAACTATCCTGTTGAGTTTATGACAGCGCTTTTGACTTCAGAGCGGGATAATACTGACAAAATTGTGGAATATGTTACCGAATCAAATCGTATGGGCATTACGGTCCTGCCTCCAGATATAAATGAAAGCGATATGTTGTTTAAGGTGGTTGATAAAAAGACCATCCGATTCGGTTTATTAGCTATAAAAAATATAGGCGCTGCAGCTGTTGAGTCCATAATTACTGCTAGGCGCGATAAGTCATTTAAGAGTTTAGAAGATTTATGCAGCCGCATTGATTTAAGGGTAGTAAATAGGAAGGTCTTAGAGAGCCTGATTAAATGCGGGGCGTTTGACTGTTTTGGTTTAGCAAGGGCCCAGATGTTTGCCGGGTTGGACAGGATTTTGGAATCTGCTTCACGAAAGCAGAGAGAGCGCAATAAAGGACAGTTATCATTTTTTGACCAGGGCTTAAATGGCAATGGTTTTAAGGATACTATGGATAGCATTCCGCAGGTAAAGGAATGGCCTGAGCCGCAGGTGTTGGCCTTTGAAAAAGAGATGCTTGGTTTTTATGTTAGTGGCCATCCCCTCGCCAGGTATGCCGCGCAGCTTAAGAGGTTTGCCTCTACATCTATCGCTGAGTTATCCCAGCATTCGGATGGAGAGGAGATAAAAATTGTAGGCTTGATTGCCAAGGTAAAACATACGCTTACGCGTGCAAAGCAGGAAAAAATGGCAATACTAAAAATAGAAGATTTAGATGGGGCGGTGGAGGTCCTGGTTTTTCCTGCCACCTATAACAAGGTTGCCTCATATATAGTGCCTGCTACCGTAGTTCTGATAAAGGGCAGGCTTAACTTAAGAGAAGAGACCCCAAAGATTATTGCCAATGATTTGATACCTATTGATGAAATATACAGGTTAATTACAGGTATGAATATAAATCTCTCCGGGATACGCGAGAATCTATTTGAAAGCCTTAAAGCGCTTCTGGCTTCTTCTCCAGGGAAAATCCCAATATACCTATATTTAAATACCCCTGCCAAATCCAAGGTCCAGGTATTAGTCGGCGAAAACCTTTATGTGCAACCTACAGAGCAATTGATTCGCGATATAGAGAATCTCTTAGGAGAAGAACGGCTTTCTTTGATGTTATAGGTAGATAGTTAGATTTTGCTTGACATCATAACTTTTTGCTGGTATTATAGTTACAATTATATAGATGCAGCAATAAGCTAATTTAGCGTATTATCCGCAGGAGGGTAAGATGACCAAAAAAGATATCATACTAAAAGTCTCAGATGAGACAGAGTTAAAGCAGATAGATGTTAAAAAAGTAGTACAGAAAACATTTGATTTTATTATTGAGGCGCTGGTGAGAGGAGAAAAGATTGAGTTGCGCAACTTCGGCGTTTTTAAGATTAAGCATCGGAAAAGCCGCACAGGCAGAAATCCTCGAACCGGTCAAGTCGTTCCTGTCCCGCCTAGAAAAGTAGTTGTCTTTAAGCCAGGCCTGGAGATGAAGAATAAGATAAAGTAATACCCTCTCCTTTTGGAAAAAATAAAATGTTTAGAAGAGTTCCGGGCACAAAAGATATCCTGTCCGGGGAAACTGATTATTGGCAAAAAATAGAAGAGACCAGCCGCAATATTTTTTCTCTTTATAACTATAAAGAGATACGCACCCCATTGATTGAGGATGCAACCCTTTTTAACCGCTCTTTAGGGGAATTCTCAGAGGTTATCCAGAAGCAGATGTTTTTAATCCATCATGGTCATGATGTGTATGCCCTGCGGCCTGAAGGGACTGCCTCAATAGCGCGCGCCTACATAGAGAATAACCTGGATAAAAAAGAGGGGTTCTTAAAACTTTACTATATAGGACCTATGTTTCGCTTGGAGCGTCCGCAAAAAGGACGGCTGCGGCAATTCCATCACATTGGTTGCGAGGCAATTGGTTCTGCTGGGCCTGATATAGATATTGAGGTCATCTCTCTGGCATCTGCGATGCTTCAGGCATACCAGGTCTATGGTTATAAGATTAAAATCAATAGTTTAGGTTGCGCAAAGGATAAAATAGAGTTAGCCGCAATCTTAAAGAGGCGCCTTTCCGGAAAGACGAATAACCTCTGCGATGAATGCAGAAAGAGATTTGAAAATAACATCTTGCGTATTCTGGATTGCAAAAATGAATCTTGCCGCACACTAGTAAATGCATTACATATAGGCGATAGCCATCTATGCAATGACTGCAAGTTGCATTTTAATGCCGTAAAAAATGGCTTGGATATATTAGGGATTAATTACGAGGTTGTTGGGCATCTTGTAAGGGGGCTTGATTATTACACCCGGACTGTGTTTGAGATAAGCCATAATGACTTAGGCAGTCAGGATGCCTTGTGCGCCGGGGGTAGATATGACAAACTTGTAAGCGAATTAGGCGGGCCGGATGTAGGGGCTATAGGATTTGCTTTTGGAGTAGAAAGGTTATTATTGGTTGCAAACATACAGGTGCCAAAAGATACAGAAAAAAAATTAACTTATGTTATAACATTGGGCGAAGAGGCAAGGCCCTACGGCTTAAAATTGCTAAAGGAATTGCGCAAGACAGGAATACCAGCAGACACAGATTACGAAGGCAGGTCTCTTAAAGGGGCTATGCGTGTGGCAGGAGACCTAAAGGCGCGTTATGTTGTAATTATAGGTGAAAATGAACTGAAGAAGAAAACAGTAATGCTTAAGGATATGGTAAGCGGTAAGCAAAACGAGGTTAGTGAAGAGAAAGTGGTTGGGGAGTTAGCGAGTTTATTGCGTTAGGACGTTTAATCACGGATTACACGGATTAAAAAAGACACGGATTAAACGGATTAAAAAGCCACACGGATTTACACGGATAAAGGCATTGTTTAATTAAGGCAAGGGATTGTTTAATAAGGGTATCCGTGGTAA
>Ga0078972_1000383_pt1 | contig 182612 bp, 185 predicted proteins | sample YelNatPaOPGAMG01_FD_67568 | JGI IMG/M metagenome (GOLD analysis project Ga0078972, IMG submission 67568) | Hot spring thermophilic microbial communities from Obsidian Pool, Yellowstone National Park, USA - OP-RAMG-01 (SPADES assembly) (version 2) | ecosystem: Environmental > Aquatic > Thermal... | reverse complement strand
ATTCTTCTGAACCGAAGGAAGACCGACATGAACATAATCGTGGGCCTATGCGTCGGCCATGACATGTTGTTCACGGAGCACTCGGACGCGCCGGTCACCACGCTCGTCGTGAAGGACAGAGTGCTCTCCCACAACCCCGTGGGCGCTCTGTACAGCTCGTACTATCTGGAGACGAAGTTCGGACTGGTCGATGAGCGGTGAAGGACATGCGTGGAGGCAGAGCCACGACAGCACTTGAGCAGAGTCCATCGTCGAAGACGACGAAGGAAGACGCCGTTGAGCTGGCGAGACGCAACATCGAGGAGGGAGAACGCTGGCACAAGAAGATCAACGTGAGGGAGATCGTGTTCGGGTTCAACGACGGCTCGATTTCCACGCTGGCACTCCTCTCAGGCGTGACCGGGGGCGCGCTCACGCACGGCCAGGCCATAGTCGCAGGCGTCTCCGGAGTCGTTGCAGGCGCGATATCCATGGGGATAGGAGCGTACATCTCCTCCAAGTCAGAGATAGAGCATCACATGAGCGAGATCGAGCGCGAGAGGAGGGAGATCGAGGAGATACCGGAGGTCGAGAGAGAGGAGATCCTCCAGATCTACCGCAGGAAGGCTCCTTTCACAGAGGACGAGCTAGCCATGATCGTCGGCCGGATAACCAGCGACAAGAGAGTCTGGCTCGACGCGATGATGAAGGAGGAGCTGGGGTTGTTCGAGGAACGATTCGAGAAGCCGAGCAAGCTTGCGATGGTCATGTTCGCAGCCTTTCTCGCCGGAGGACTGATGCCCGTGGTCCCGTTCCTCGTCGTGAATGCGCCTCTCACGGCCCTGATGGTCGCTTCCGGCGCAACGTTCCTGTCCCTGTTCGCGATAGGTGTCTGGAAGACCACTTTCACTCACAAGAGCTGGGTGAAGTCAGGCACTGAGATTGTGCTGATTGGCTTCCTTGCCACAGTGATACCCTATCTGATAGGTGACTTCCTGCTGCCGAAGCTACTGGCCGCAATCACATAGGGAACTCGCACCCCCTCGCAGGAAGAGAGGGCTTACATGTTCGCCGAGAGCCGCTTTATGGCGGATGCGAATCTGCTACCAGAGGTGACCTGTGCCGGACTCGTCACGAATCAAGCTCGCCATCGCGTACGATTCTGAGGCGGCCGGGGGCTTCGAGTCCGGATGGGGGTTCTCCGTCCTGATCTCGAAGGACGGTGCGAACGTGCTGTTCGACTGTGGCTGGGACGGCCACATGCTGCGCAGAAACCTGGGCCGGATAGGATACACCCTGTCAAGCGTGGGCACTGTCATCCTCTCCCACTCTCATTGGGACCACATGGGTGGCCTCTCAGAGGTGCTCCAGGATGCGGGGCTGAGAGAGCGGCTCGAGGTCGTCCTCCACGACGGTTTCTCACAAAGGTTGAGGAGCGAGATAGGTCGGGTTCAAAGCCTTCGCCGAAAGCGTAAACCCCCGTAATTTCCCCCTCAGGGAGCTGATAGCGCAGGAAAAGCTCCCGGCGGAAAAGGAGGAGTTCCCGCCCTTCCACAAAATGGGGCCAGAAGGTGCTGGGAAGATTGGGCTCAAGCGTAGTCTTGCGGAGTAACTCCCCCGGGAAGAGAAAATCCGAAGGGCGATGGTATCCGGGGTTTCCTCTGCTATAACCGCCACCGAGGTGTTGGTGAGAAAAGCCCCGAAAATTTTCGCTAAGTGGGGTTTGAACCTCCCCAAAAGGGTGGCGTTCCCCTCGTAATCCACCACGAAAACCGCAAAGGGTGTTTTTTCTCCGGGAGCGCTCTCTTCGGCGATGGCAAGGAGCATTTTCTCCCCCAAGCGATCGAAAAGGAAAAGCGGTGATTTCGCAGCTTCCTGGGCTGCAATCCCCAGTGAGGCGAGGGGAATTTTCCAGAGGGTCTGCGCTTCGGTATCGAGGAACTCAAGGAAACCCCCGGCATCCCTTTCTTCCCAGTGTAAAACGGGAAGGGGGGCATCGGGATAGGCGTACTGCGGAAAAGTCCCCTGCCCAGGGCGGTAGAAGGTGTAAGAACCCCGATCGAGGGAAGGGCAGGGAGAAACTTCTCTATCTTGCGCTGAAAACGCAACGTAGCCGGCGAAGTTGTTCCCCTTATCCCTAGTAGGTAGAAAAATGCGGTTTCCAACTGCGAAAACCGGATGCGGTGCGGCTTGAGCTTCCTGCGCCAAAAGGCACTCTCCGGTTTCAGGGTCGAAGACCTTGACGATCCCCCGGTCTTCGGTAACCAGAAACCCCCCTTCGGTGATAAGAACCAGTTTTCCAGGGAAAGAAAGCTCCCTACCGCTTTGCGGTGCGAGCGCGAACACCTGAGGGGTGCTACCGAGGTAGAAGAAAACGTATCCCTTTCGCACCGCATGCACCACACATTTCTCGGGGTACTCCTTTTCAAAGAGCACCCTCCCATTCTCAAGATCCACGGCTACAAGCACCCGTTCGCGCACCGAAAAGGCGAGGAGCTTCTCATCCCGGAAAGGACCACTTGTGGGGTAGAGGGAAGCTCCCCCAGAGAGCGGTTCCCACCGGTAAAGGGTTTCAAAAGGTAGAGAAGAAGCTTCTTCGGCGCCAGAGGCAAGGGAAGGGAGAAAAAGCCAGAAAAGTACCAGAAATATTTGCAGGAACACCCTGAGCCAGGAACCCCAAAGAAACCGAAAGGAAAAAGAGATGATCTCCCCCTCCTTCGAACGTGTTGCCACCATTGTACCACCAGGGTTCTGGAAACGGAAGGAGATGGACGACGAACATGGTATAATGGTCTGGGGCAAGGAGGGGAGAGCATGGAAAAGACCTGGCAGGTCGTCCTCTTGCTGTCTTCCGTCATCCTGGTGACTCTGGCTTTGTTGGGAGCTCATGCCCAGGAAAGCGACTGCTCAAGACCCAGGGTATCGGTGAGCGGGACGGTTGTGGACGAGGCAGATTTTTGGGAGTACCTGAAGGGACGATATCCCCACCGGTCCTGGGAGTCCCTCTGGCAGGAAATACGTGCAACAGTCCTGGAGGAGCTTCGAGAGAATTCCCCACAGATTGACTTTGTGGAAGATGGCAGCGGTTGCGACTACAGCTTTTCCTACACCCTGGGTCTTATTGCCGCAGGGAAGGATGTCGAAGTTGCCGGTGTCCTTGAGGGGGAGTACACCGCTGTCTTCATGAGCTCAAAGCTTGTGCAGAACAATGCGTGCGGGTTTCCTGGAAGTGTCCTTGGGGTTTCTGTTGTGCGGGATGACCCTGACGTCTTTCGCACCGTCGAGCGGAATATCGACCGGTACGGTTCTCTGGAGACCTGCATTCTGGAGTACGAAAGAACCCACCGGGCCCCCACGGGGACCGGTAATGGAGTTTGCCCTGGAGAAGCCCTACGTTTCCCCAAAACTCAATGAACGAGAGATGGATATCCGCGTTCGGGTAAAGAACTGTCAGGGCGTTCCGGTCTTTGACTGGTACCATGGCCAGGTGGTGATTTTCCCCAGAAGAACGGAGCGAGGAGAACTGCGCCCCACGAAGGGTTTCCCGCAGGATTTTGTGGTCACCGAAAACCTTGTGCTCTTGGAGATTACGGGTGAAGAAGGTGGGTCGGTCACCTATACTCTGAGAGAAGGATTAGAACCCGGGTTTGACCTCTTTCAGGCAAAAACCTGCGGCATCGACGTGGTCCAAACTGTGGAGGAGCGAACTTCAGTTGCCCTGGTGGAGGAGCCGGCATGCTGGCGGGGAATGGTGGATATCACCGTGGACCGGTCCTTTAGGGAAACGAAAAAGAGTGATCCTGCAGAATGCGGAAGGGATGAATCGGAGCTCATCGTCGAACTCCACGCCCACATCTGGGGTGAGCTTCTTCTGCGGCCAGGTCAACCCGCGACAATCCTCTCCCAAGATTTCTCGGGGACGTACGAGATGACTATCAGGACTTTCCGCGAGAGCTGTGTGACCACCTGCCGGAGGAAAGGAGTGAGAGGCGAGGTCCCGGTGAGGCCGGGGAGCTGGGAGTCTTCGGAAACCAGGGTGCGTGGAACCTTGAGCGACAGAGATTTTCGGGTTTCTGCCAGTGTGGTGGTGGACAGAAAAACCGGGCAGTATCGCTTTTTGTGGGTTCGGAGGCCTTGTCTGGAGAGGTTTTTCGGAGGTCCTGAGTCGATACCACGACGTTTGCACCGGGGGACCCGGGAAACCAGTACCGCTTCTTTGGAGACAGAGCTTGAACGCTTCGAGATGTCAAGCAGCGAAATCCAGGGGGTCACCCCAAATCTCAAAGTGGTGAAGGGTGAAAAGGTGGTGGAGCAGCCTTTCCACACGGGGACAGCGAAGTACACTTGGGATTTCCAGCGTATTCCCTGTGGGGAGTAGCATTGCTTCATCCTGGGCTGTGTCGCATTGTCAAGGCTTTCACGTGAAACCCTCTCGTTTTTCTTGACAGGAAAAAAGGGATGGCATATACTACTCTCAACGACAACGTTGTCAAGGAGGGGGCTGTCTGAGGAAGGACAATTCCTCGCGAAGGACTCCCACCATACGGGACGTTGCCCAGGCTGCCGGTGTTTCCCTCAAGACGGTTTCCCGTGTTATCAACGGTGACAAAGGCGTGAGTGCGGGAACTCGAAAGCGGGTGTTGGCCGCCATTGAGGCCCTGGGGTATCGTCCCAATGTCCTGGCCCGGAGCCTTCGGGGCAGGAAGACCTATACCATTGGGGTTATCATCACCGACATCACCAACGGTTTCTTCAGCACCATTGTTCGGGGCATCGAGGATGAAGCCTTTGCCCGAAACTACAGTGTCCTTGTCGCGAACTCCGATGAGCTCCTGGAGAAGGAGAAACTCTACGTCCGCATTTTCGTGGAGAAACAGGTTGACGGCCTCATCATCGTTCCTGCCACCGGATCCCAGGAGTACCTCAGGGACCTGGCTTCCCACATCCCCCTGGTGTTCGTCGACCGTCCTCCCCGGGATTTCAGCGGTCCTGTAGTTCAGGTGGAGAATAGAGAAGGAGCCTACCGGCTGACACGCCATCTCCTTGAGCATGGCTTTGAACGACTGGCCTTCCTGGCCTCGGATCTCAGGTTGCCTACGGTGCAGGAGCGTTTCGCAGGGTTCCGGAAGGCCATGGATGAGGCAGGGATCGTGCTCCACCCCGAGATGGTGAAGGATGGGGCAAAGACCATCCACGAGGCGTACAGGAAGACCCATGAGCTTTTCGTTCTCCCCCTCCGGCCTCAGGCGATTTTTGCCGCGAACAATCTCGTGGTCCAGGGGGTCCTGAAGGCGATTCGCGAGAGAAACCTCAGGATTCCCCAGGATGTTGCCGTGGTTGGTTTTGACGATTTTGAGATGGCCGACCTTGTTCAGCCTCGCCTCACCGTTGTGGCGCAACCGGCGTATGCCCTGGGGAAGGAAGCAGCGGTTCTCCTCTTCTCCCGGATGACGTGTCCCTCCCTTGCGGGAGAGACCGTGGTGCTCCCCGTAGAGATTGTTCTGCGGGGATCCTGCGGGTGTGAAGATGCTCCTCAGGAGAAAATGTTTTTGGAGGGGGTGAGAAACGGTACATAAGGAAGTGGTGTTCTGGGAGACTTCTTGAGGCACAGTCACTCTGAAGGGAGGTATTTCCTGTGCGGAAGATTCTGGTTGCGCTGGTTCTTGTCACTCTCGTCGTGGGGATCCTGGTAGGTGGTGTGTTTGCCGAGGGGAAGAAGCCGAAAATTGCCTGGTGTCCCGCTATCAGTGACCCCTTCTACTACATGATTGGTAAAGGCATTGCGGACAAGTGCAAGGAGCTCGGACTTGAGCTCTTCGTGGCCGAGTACCCGAAGGCCTGGGGCCCTGAGGTCCAGGTGCCGATTCTTGAGGCTGTGGCTGCACGGGGCGACATTGACGTCATCATCACCGGGCCTACCTCAAAGGATGCCCTCATTGCTCCGCTGAAACGCATCCACGACATGGGCATTGAAATCATCACCGTGGATACCTACATTGGTGACGGCGATTACTCAAAACCGAGCGAGTACTCCTTCCCTCTCACCTTCATCGGCACCGACAACTTTCAGGGTGGGGTCGAGATTGCCCATCGCCTTGCCGAGATGATTGGGAAGAAGGGGAAGGTTTTCGTCGAAACCACGAACCCCGACGTCTCAAGTGTTGTCGAGCGGGTTGAGGGATTCAAGAAGGGGATGTCGGAGTACCCGGATATCGAAATCGTCGGCGTGGAGTACTGCCTTGACATTCAGGAAAAGGCGCAGCAACAGGTTGCCGCAGCCCTTGCTGCCCATCCGGATATTGTGGGCATTTTCGGTACCAACCTCTACAGCGCACAGGGTGCATATCAGGCGGTGGTGAACGCAGGGCTTGCCGGAGTGGTGAAGATTGCCTCCTGGGATGCTACGGAGGACCTCATCAAGGCCCTGAGGGAAGGGAAGGTCGACCTTGTCCTTGCCCAGAAACCCTATGAAATCGGAACACTGGCCGTTGAGGCGGCATATCAGTACTTTGTCGAAGGGAAAGAAATCCCCAAGCGGATGGTTCCTGGGTTCTTCTTCTTCACCCGGGACAACGTGGACGATCCGGAAGCCCAGCAGTACATCTACCGGGCAGACTGAGGAAAGGGGGCTTTATGCCCCCTTTCCCCGATCCGGAGGATGACGGGCGTAATGTCTCGCACACAGCTTGTCGCAAGGATTGGTCGGAACTGGGTGGTCCTTTTCCTCTTCCTCCTCTGTGTGATTTTCAGCTTCACCGGACGAGGCTTTCTCTCGCTGAAGACCCTGAACAACATCCTTCTAACCTCTTCTCCAGCACTGCTTCTTGCCGCCGGGGAGACCTTCGTCATCATCACGGGAGGTATTGACCTCTCCGTGGGGTTTGTCCGGGGGCTTATTTCGGTAATTTCGGCCATTGTCATTCGGGACCTCTATGCCCTGGGGTATGCACCGTATTTTGCCATTTTCTGCGGCATCGTTGTGGGAGTACTCCTGGGGCTCTTGCCAGGTCTTGTGAACGGAATACTGGTAGCCAGGTTTCGGGTTCCTCCCTTTATTGCCACCCTGGGAATGTACGGCATTGCCAACGGCCTTGCGCTGCGGTATTCAAAGGGATTCCCCATCACCTTTCTCCCTGACGAGGTGGGAGAGGTTGGCAACGGCTTTTTCTTCTATCTCCTTCCTGGCCGTCTCTTTACGGTATTCGAGAAGCCTCTGGGTCTTACCGAAGCCGAGGCACGAAACCTCGTGGGTATTGTCCCCTACGCCACGGTCATTGCCTTTGCGCTCCTTTTCGTCTTTGGGTTCGTGCTCTCGAAGACCCAGTTTGGGCAGCACATCTACGCCATCGGGGGGAACATTGACGCTGCCCGGAGAGCTGGAATCCCTGTGGAGAAGCACCTCATCCGGGTGTACGTCATCTCGTCGCTTTTTGCTGCTTTTTCTGGTGTTCTTTCCACGCTCATTTTTTCCATCGGGACCCACACACAGTTTGCCGCAAGCCTTGAGCTTTTCGCCATCGCTGCCGTGGTGATCGGTGGAGCGAGCCTCATGGGTGGCAAGGGGAGTATTCTCGGAACAGCTCTGGGAGTTTTTGTGCTCAGCGTGCTTGAAGTGGGGTTTCTGATGAGCGGCATCCTTCCCTTTTACCGGTATATCGCCGTGGGGACAATTCTGGTTTTTGCTGTGGTCATCGATCAGCTGTTCCCGGAAATTGTCTATGATTGAGGGGAAGCCATGGAACGTGTTATGGTAGGGCAGAAAGAGTGGTTGTATCGCCTTGGCAGAGCCTGGGTGGCCTTTTTTCTCCTCAGTGAAATCGTGGTGTTCAGTATCATTGGTACCGGGTTTTTCAGTGCCAGGAACTTCCAGAACATCCTGGTTGCGGCAACAACCATTCTTCTTCTTGCTGCCGGGGAGACCTTCGTCATCATCACGGGAGGCATCGACCTCTCCGTAGGGTTTGTCATGGGTCTGGCCTGTGTGGTCAGTGCCAAAATCATGGTCATGCTTCAGGCAGCTTCAGTCCCTCAAGGCCTGGCAATTCTCCTCGGATGCGCTGGTGCCCTGCTCTTTGGGCTCTTGCCGGGTCTTGTCAACGGTGCCCTGGTAGCGAAACTTCGGGTTCCTCCTTTCATCGCCACCTTTGGCATGTACGGCGTTGCCTATGGTCTCTCCGAGATTCTCTGCAATAACGTCCCGATTTCCGGGCTTCCACCCCTTGTGGGCTTCATTGGAAACGGGTACCTCCTCTACTACCTTCCGGGAAAGGCGCTGACCTTCTTTGGTCCGCCTCAGGGAATTGGTCGAGCTGACATTCGGGCCATGATCCTCCTCTTCCCCAACGTGTTCGTTTTTTCCATTATCGCTGTGGCCATTTTCGGCTTTGTTCTTGCCAGAACCCAGTTTGGGCAGCACATCTACGCCATCGGGGGGAACATTGACGCTGCCCGGAGAGCTGGAATCCCTGTGGAGAAGCACCTCATCCGGGTGTATATGATTTCCTCGTTCTTTGCCGCAATGGGTGGAGTGATGTACACCCTTCGGTTTGTGACCGGACGGGCTGATGCCGGGGCGGCACGAATGCTCGACTCAGTCGTGGCTGTGGTCATCGGTGGGGCGAGCCTCTATGGGGGGACGGGGAGTATGGTGGGGTCCATCATCGGGACTTTGATTATCGCCATGCTGGAAACCGGTATGGTCAATCTGGGTCTTCCCACATACAACAAGTACGTCTATGTGGGAATCATTTTGGTGCTTGCGGTGCTCATTGACCAGTTCTTCCCGGAGTTCGTGAGAAAAGGGGAGTAGAGGTATGGAAGGAGAGCGGAGACCACTCCTTGAGGTGCGGAACATCGTCAAGCGTTTCGGCGGCCTTGTGGCGGTCAACCGGGTCAGCATGGAGGTATACCCCGGAGAGGTGGTGGGGCTTCTGGGGGACAACGGTGCGGGAAAGTCAACCCTTATCAAGGTCATTTCCGGGGTGTACCGTCCGGATGAGGGGCAAATTTTCTTTGAGGGGAGAGAGGTTCGTATCACCAGTCCCATGGATGCGATTCGCCTGGGGATTGAGACCATTTACCAGGACCTGGCGCTTGCAGAAAACCTCAACGTGTACTCGAATATCTTTCTGGGTCGTGAGAGACTCAAAAAGCTCTTCAACCTCATCCCGGTTCTCGATCATGAGTACATGATGCAGGAATCGAAGAAGGTCCTCGACCGCCTGGGGATAGAAATCCCCTCGCTGCGGAACAAAATTAAGACCCTTTCTGGTGGGCAGCGCCAGTCGGTGGCGATTTCCCGTTCCATCTACTGGAACGCCAAACTCCTCATCATGGATGAGCCGACTGCGGCTCTGGGAGTCACGGAGCAGCGGAAGGTCCTGAATCTCGTGAAGACCCTGAGTGCCCAGGGTGTCGCCATCATCATTATCAGCCATCAGCTCTACGATGTTTTCCAGGTTGCGCACCGTCTTGTGGTGCTCCGGCGAGGGGAAAAGGTTGGCGAGCGCCTCACCCACGAGACGAATCCTGATGAAATCGTCAGCCTCATGGTGGGGGCAGAGCTTGTGGAAGGAGGCCGAAGAGGCTGAAAAAGGGCGGTAGCTACCGCCCTTTTTCGTCACTCTTTCTCAAACTGGTCCTTGCTTGCTCCACACACCGGGCACACCCAGTCGGGTGGCAGGGCCTCAAAGGGTGTCCCCGGTTCAATCCCCGCGTCCGGGTCCCCCTTGGCCGGGTCGTACACGTATCCACAGATGCGGCAAATGTAGCGGTCCATCGTTCTCCCCCCTTTACGGGTTTTTCTTTCCTAACCAGGGAAACGCACCGAAATTCCTCTTCACCCGAAAACCGTATCAAGGCCCATCATGACGACAAAGCCCACAAGGAGGGCATACGTGGCGTAGCGGGCCGAAGGACCGTGATGGGTCTCGGGGATGATTTCATCGCCGATCACAAAGAGCATCGCCCCTGCGGCGAGGGCAAGGCCAAAGGGTAGGAAGGCGTACATCATCGAAATGAGGCCCACACCCAGTATCCCTCCCAGAGGCTCCACGAGTCCGGTGAGAAGGGCATAGAGGAAGGACTTTTCTCGGCTGTATCCTGCACCAAGGAGGGACACCGCCACCGCAAGGCCCTCGGGGATGTTCTGGAGCCCGATGGCCATGGCCACCGTGATGCCGTCGGCGATGTTTTTACTCCCGAAGCTCACCCCTACAGCGAGGCCCTCAGGGAAGTTGTGCAGCGTGATGGCAAGAACAAAAAGCCAGATTTTCCGAAGTTTCGATGCCGGGCCCTCCTTTCCCTTTTCGAAGTGTTCGTGGGGGACAATGCGGTCAAGAAGGTCTAAAAGTGCAGCTCCGGCAAGCACCCCTGCAACGGTCACCCACGTCCCACCCTGCTCGATGGCAGGAACAAGGAGACTGAAGGCGGTGGCGGCAAGCATGACCCCCGCGGCAAAGCCGAGGAGTTCATCCTTCAGGCGGTGGGAGAGGGCATGGAGCGAAGAGAAGAAGACGGGTATGGCGCCAAGCGCCGTCGCAAAACCTGTCAGAGTACTCGCTACGATTCCCCAGAGGAGGTGGTTCATGGCCCAATTTTGCCAGAGAAATTCGAGGATGGCAAGGACTCAGCGGGCCAGGGTTCGGAAAAAGGCGATGCTTCCGGCGCCTAAAGCCCCGTAATAGGTGAGGAGACGCCAGAAGAACACAAGAAGGCTCGCCTTCCCACCTTCAAGGAAAGGCTTAAAGAGTGAGGCAAAGGAGAGCTCGGCCACGCCGCTTGCTCCGGGGACCGGGGTGAAACGAAGGGCGAAGAAGAGGGGGACCTGGAGGTGAATGGTTGAGAACCAGGAGAGGCGGGTTTCGGAAAGGGCGAGAAGGATGAAATAGGTCGTGCCGAAGAGGCAGAGGAAGTGCAGGCAGTACATAGAGATGTTCCACCCAAGGTAGTGGGGGTTACGGAGGAAAATGAGGAGTTTCTCCCGGAGGTCGAAGAGGAAGTTGCCGACGAAGGCGGGGATTTCCTGCCCGGTGGGGGCAAGGCGAGGAAAACGAGAGGCCAGAAAGGTACCAACTTTGCCAGAGAGCGCCACAAGAGGCGCGGGGAACTTGAGGAAAGCTGCCAGAACGCCGATGAGGACAGCGTACAGCCCGAGGAGGTACGAGGTGACCTGGAAAATCCGGGAGGGAATGGGCTCTTTCTGGAGGAAAGAGAAAAGAAGGAAGAGAACCACAAGGCTCAGCGAGTACAGCGCTCCTCCCACGAGAGTCAGCGAGGTTGCCTCCCCAAGGGAAAGCCCGGATTTTGTGAGGACATAGATTTCAGCGACATTCCCCCCTGTATTGGCAGGGGTGATACCGCTTAGGAAGTACCCGGAGAGAACCACAGTGAGGCTATCCCGGAAGCGGATGCGCTTTTTCCAGATACGGGCCGACACCATGACCCGCAAAGCGTCGCAGGACCATCCGAGGATAAGAAGGAGTGCGCCCAGAAGGAGGTACTGGGGAGCAGGAACAGCGAAGACCACCCGTCCTTCCCGACGGAAGAGGGAAAGCACAATGAGCACCAGGGCCCCAGCACTCCCACCCACTCCCACGAGGAACTGCCTGAGAATCTTTCGGGGATTGAGGGCGTGTTCGATTCCGCGCACAACCCCATTATGACAGAAGTCTTGAGGTTCGGCAAGGCTCAGGGAGCTTTTACCCTGAGGAGTCCTGTTTTGTAGGCAAAAAGCAAGCTCAAAAGGCAGGCAATGGTGCTTTCGGCTCCCCGGTTCTCGTTGAGTCCGGAGGGCGTGAGCCCGTCAGCGCAGGAACCCGTCGCTTCGTCGTAGAGGCTCACGCGGTGGACGTTTCTTCCGAGAAACCATTCTAACGACAACAGAGCCCGTCTTCGATTCCTCTCCCGGTCATAGAATTTCGAGGCCCTGAGGGAGGTAACGAGCATCCAGAAGGCTTCGATGGGCTGCTGGTCGAAAAGTGCCCGTCTCCCTCCCTTCCGGTACCACCCTCTGTTCCCGATGGGGACGAACATGCCGTCCACAAAAACCTGAGAAGAAAGGAATTCAAAGCTTTCTCTGGCTGCCTTGAGAAACCTCTGGTCTTCGGTGAGTTCATAGGCGGTGAAAAGGGCCAGAGGGAGCAGGGCATTGCCCCAGGTGAGGGCTTCATCGAACCACCTCCACAGGGGCTCGGAATGCTCCCTGTAGCGTCTGAGGACCTTTTCCCCAAAAATCGAGGCGCATTCGGTGATGGAGAGTTCCACCCCTGGGATTGCCCCTTCCGGAGCAAGTTCACGCAGACCCTCCAGGAGAAAACCCATCGGGCGAGGATGGTGCAGGGAGAAGAGGTGAGGGGTAAGTCTCTCAAGCATTCTCCGGGCAGGCTCTCTGAGTTCCCGGGGAAAGCAACGGGAAGCAGACAGAGCTGAAAGCGCCCAGAAGGCCCTTCCCTGGCAGTCCTCGGAACCCACCTCATCGAGGGGTTTGCAGTCGATGGCAAAGAGATTGTGGAAGAGCCCATCGGGTCTTTGGGCCCACTGGAGGAAGGACAGGTACCTTCTTGCAAGTTGCAGTACCCAGGGGTTGCCGAAGAGCTCAAAGTGACGAATGGTCACAAGGAGGGCTCGAGCCACGTCATCTGTGGTGTACCCGTGGCGGAGGTCGGGAACACTGAAAACGGCGTGCTGGTAGATGCCAAAGTGGTCAGTGAGCGCCGCGAGGTAGTCAAGGCGAAGAGCGAGGGTCTTTTTCCGTGTCCTCAGGGAGAGCATGGTCCTTCACTCCTTCGAGAACGCGGTACGGGCATGGCAGAGAATACGTTCGAAGAGTTTCGCGTATTCTTGACCCACACGGTCCCAGGAGTAAGCTATCCCAGTGTTTTTCGCCCGGGCTTCAATGACGTGCATTCTCTCGGGATGTTCGAGGAGTTCCAGAAGTGCTTCTTGGATGGCTGTGGCATTCCGGAAGGGAACAAGGATACCTGTGCCGTTTTGGAGTGCTTCCCGGGCGGAGAGGTAGGGTGTGGAGATGACGATTTTTCCAAAGCGGAGGGCATAGGTGAGGGTCCCGCTTGTGACCTGCTCGGGATTGAGGTAGGGTGTGAGGTAAATGTCTGTTGCGGCAAGGTACTGGACGAGTTCTTCCTGAGAGAGGTAACGGTTCACGAAGTGCACGTGGTCTTCAAGACCGAGTCTGCGAACTTTCTCTTCAAGAAAGACCCGGTAGGATTCTCCCCGTTTTTCTCGCTCTTTGGGATGGGTTTCTCCGAGGATGAGGTAAAGGACGTTGGGGAAACGGCGAACGACACCGGACAGGGCCTCAATAGCGTATTCGATGCCCTTCCCCGGACTGAGGAGGCCAAAGGTGGAGAGAACAGTTCTCCCCGAAAGCCCAAGGAGACTCTTTGCCCTGTCTTTGTCTTCGGGGACGTGATGAGGTGCTCCGTGGGGGATGTAGGAAATTTTGTGCGGTGGGAGACCGTATACCCGTTCAAGGATGGGGATGGCCAGACGGTTCATACAAACGAAGGCTTCGACGTAGCAGGACATTTCCCTGATAATGGCAAGTTTCCCAGGGTCCGGGTGCGAGAGGACAGTGTGGAGGGTCACGACAGAGTGCTTTTTCAGATGCTTCAGAAAGGTGAGCACGAACTCTCCGTTTTCTCCACCGAAGATACCGAATTCGTGCTGGATGCTCACCACATCGGCAACGTTGCTGGCTATCTTTGCCGCCTTGATGTAGTCGAGTTCATGGTCTCTCCGCACCACAAAGAGCACCTCAGGAGGTCGCGTTGAAGTCTTTTCCCCTCCCTGTTCAATGGCGATGACTGCGGGCTGTGTGAGATTCCAGGAAGCAGCGGCAGAAGCAAGGTCCTGGGTGAAGGTGGCCAGGCCGCATTCTGTTGGGGGATATGTTGAAAAATACAGGACCCTCTGATTGCAAGGGGTGGACATTGTTCTCACCTCCCGTGAGTTTTCAGAGTCTGCCGTACTCGTCCTCGTAGCGGACGATATCCTCTTCGTCGAAGAAACCGAAGGAAATTTCGAGGATTCTCGCCGGAGCGCGGTGCGCCTGGAGGCGATGTTTTGTCCCTCGAGGGATAAAAAGCGTTGCAAGGTCTCCGAGCCGGTGTTTCCTCCCCTCGATCTCTGCCGTGACCTCTCCGGAGAGCACAACCCACAGCTCGTCGCGATGGCAGTGGGATTGCAGACTCAGGGAAGTTCCAGGTTTCACCTCGAGGATCTTCACTGTGGTGGGCTCGTTGAGAGTGTACCGGATGAAACGTCCCCACGGTTTCTGGACTTCCTCAATGCATGGTTCTCTCGTGTGCCGGCCGGTGTAACGGGAATGGTTTTGGACGGTCAGGTTTTGCATGGGAACCACCTCCGCACAAGGGTTTGACGTTGCAAGCATTTTCTATTATAGTCAAAATATCAGGTTATGTCAAATGAGAGATAATCTTGCCCCGTGACCTTCCTTCGATCCTGCAGTTTCGAGGGAGGAGACGTGGTGTCCTCCATCAGGCGATTGACAGCGCCCGGAAAGTGCGGTACTTTTAAGGGCAAAATGTGGGAAACGAGGGGACAGGGAATGGATGGGAGTTTCTATATCACGACGCCAATCTACTACGTGAACGATGTTCCCCATATTGGGCACGCCTACACCACCTGCGCTGCCGACGTTCTGGCCCGTTTCCACCGCATGAGAGGGGAACGGGTGCTCTTCTCCACGGGAACCGATGAGCACGGGCAGAAAATCGCCAGGGCCGCTCAGGATGCTGGTCTTACTCCCCAGGAGCTTGTGGACCGGGTGGTCCTCCGTTTCCAGGACCTCTGGAAACGGATGCACATCTCCTATGATGTGTTCATCAGGACGACTGATCCCGAACACGAGAGAACTGTTCAGTCGTTCTTTCTCCTCCTCAAGGAGAAGGGGTACATCTACAAGGGTGAATACGAGGGATGGTACTGCGTGCCCTGTGAGACCTTCTGGACAGAGGCACAGCTTGAGGGGCGCCTGGTGTGTCCTGATTGCGGCAGGCCCCTTGAGCGTCTGCGGGAAGAGAGCTACTTTTTCGCCCTCTCGAAATTTACCGAGCCTCTCCTGAGGTACCTTGACGAGCATCCCGATTTCGTGATGCCGGAGAGCCGCTTCAACGAAATCTACAGTTTCGTGAAGGGGGGCCTCAAAGACCAGAGCATTTCCCGTCTGGGGGTCCGGTGGGGAATTCCCGTTCCCGGAGACCCGAATCACACCATCTACGTCTGGTTCGATGCACTCATCAACTACCTCACGGTGGTGGGGTTTGGGAGGGATAGAGAACTCTTTGAGACCTTCTGGCCTTCGGCCCACCACCTTGTGGGGAAAGACATCCTCCGGTTCCATGCTGTCCTCTGGCCCAGCATGCTCCTTGCGGCGGGACTTCCTCTCCCCCGGCGGGTCTTCGCCCATGGCTGGTGGACGGTAGAAGGAGAGAAGATGTCCAAGTCCAAGGGCAACGTGGTGGACCCCCTTGAGGTCATTGCTCGATTTGGTGTAGATCGCTTCCGGTACTTCCTCATGCGGGAGGTGAGCTTTGGGCTGGATGGGGATTTTTCGGAACGGGCGTTTGTGGAGCGGAGCAATGCCGATCTTTCGGATAACTTCGGGAACCTCATCCACCGGACGCTGAACATGGTCTGGAAGTACCGGAATGGCCGGGTGGCGAAACCTTCCCGGTATGAGGACCGGGAGTGGGAAGAGCTCCTTAAGGAGGTTCGAGAACGGTTCTTCACCTTTATGGACCGTTTCGCCTTTTCCCAGGCCCTCGGAGAGGTCTGGCGTCTTGTGCACTTCGGCAACCGTTACCTCGACCAGAAGGCCCCCTGGCGGATGGCGCAGGATCCAATTCTTGGGGAGGAACTCGATCGGGTACTATATAGGCTTCTTGATTGTGGGAGGATGCTTGGAGTGTTCTTGTTCCCCTTCATGCCGGAGACCTCAACGAGGCTTTTGCAGTACCTGGGAGTGGAGGAAATCCTGAAGGACCACAATCCCCTGGCGCTGTGCGACTGGGGAAAGGGTCCATTGGTGTTCTCTGTAGCGCAGCCTGAACCCCTGTTTCCTCGCCTGCAGGGATGAGAGGAGGTTGAACGGAATGCAATCTCAGGAAATCCACCTTGAAGATTTTCAAAAAGTCGACCTTCGGGTTGGGGAAGTGGTGAGCGCCGAGCGGGTAGAGGGAACCCGGGCCCTTATGGTGCTCCGGGTGAACCTGGGGGCAGAGGAGCGGACCCTGGTTGCCGGACTGGCCCCGTACTATTCGGTGGAGGAAATGGTGGGGAAGAAGGTTGTGGTGGTCACCAACCTTGAACCCGCGGTCATCCGGGGGATTAAATCCCAGGGAATGCTCCTTGCTGCCGATGACGGGCAGGGGAAGGTGAGTCTCGTCACCGTTGATCGGGACATCGCTCCGGGAAGCAGGGTGCGATGACCTCCTGGGTCGATATTCATGCCCACCTCGACGACGAAGCCTTCCGGGAGGATCTCCCCGAGGTACTATCCCGTGCCCGGAAGGTGGGGGTGGTGCACATTGTCACCGCCGGGACTTCTCTTGAGTCTTCGAAAAAGGTTGTGGAGCTCGTCCGACTCTATCCCGGGGTTTACGGGTGTGTGGGGGTACACCCTCAAGAGGTAAAGGGAGAGGTCGACCTTTCGCCACTTGAGCGCCTTCTCAGAGAGGAAAGAATCCTTGCGGTGGGGGAGGTTGGCCTCGATTACTTCTGGGACACAACTTACAAAAAAGAGCAGAAAGTCGTTTTTGCTGCTCAGGTTGAACTCGCCGAACGGTATGGCCTTCCCCTTGTGGTGCACTCCCGGAATGCAGAGGAGGACGTCTTCCGGATTCTCGCAGAAAAAGCCAGAAACGTCCCTGTAGTGTGGCACTGCTTTTCGGGGGATTCGGAACTCCTCAGGCGTGTCCTTTCCCGGGGATGGTACGTATCTTTTGGCGGTGTGGTGACCTATCCGAAGGCGTTTCGTCTCCGGGAGGTGGCACGGACGGTTCCCCCCGAGCGTCTTTTCCTCGAGACCGATGCGCCCTATCTTGCGCCTCAGCCAAAGCGGGGTGCGAGAAACGAGCCGGCATTCCTCATTGAGACGGCAGACTTTTTCGCCGCTCTTTTGGGGAAGAGCCCCGAGGACCTGAAGACACGTCTCTGGGCAAACTTCCTACAGGTTTTCCTCAAGAATTCCCATCCGTAACCCCCTCTTTTTGGCATATTTCTTTATCACCTCCCTTGCGGGAGGTGATAAGGTGATCCGAGGAATCTACACTGCCCTTTCGGGGCTCAATCTCCACGAAATCAAGCAGACTATCCTCGCCAACAACATTGCCAATATCGACACTCCGGGCTTTAAAAAGGACGTCTTCTCCATCGAGGGAGGAGAGGTGGCGGAACTTTTCCGCTTTGTCTTGGGAGAACATCCCGCCTTTGTGGGGGAGCTTCCCCTTGCCGTGCAGCCCCGGGTGGACTTCACCACTGATTTTTCCCAGGGCAGGCTGGAGATGACGGGGAATCCTCTGGATCTCGCCATTGAGGGTGAGGGATTTTTCGTGGTGATGACCGGGGAAGGCGAAGCATACACCCGGGCCGGGAATTTCCTGCGGAGTGCCGATGGGAGACTGGTGACTCCAGGGGGGTATCCCGTCCAGGGAGAGGGGGGTGACCTCGTACTTCCTCCGCAAGGAGAAGTGGTGGTGGATGAAGAGGGCAATATCCGGGTGGGGGAGGAGGTGGTGGGGAAACTCCGGATTGTGCGATTTGCAAGCCCTGACCTTCTGGAGAAACGGGGCGAGAACCTCTTCCGGGCGCCGGAAGGGGTGGTGCCCGAGGCAGCTCAACAGTACACCATCCGGCAGGGGTTTTTGGAGCGGTCCAATGTGGAGATTGTGGAGGCCATGGTGCGGATGATTGAAGCCCTCAGAGAGTACGAGCTCACCCAGCGGGCCGTGGTGGCTCAGGATGAGACGCTGGGGAAAGCGGTGAATGACATCCCTCGTCTGGGATAGGAGGAGGAGAGCGGTGATTCGAGCGCTATGGACGGCGGCCACGGGGATGCAGGCCAAGCAACTCGACCTTGACGTGATTGCCAACAACCTCGCTAACGTCAATACCACGGGGTTCAAGAAAAGCCGGGTGGACTTCCAGGACCTCATGTACCAGGTTATCCGCTTCAAGGGAACTCCCACCTCTCCCGAGACCCAGGTTCCCTCAGGGATTGAGGTAGGTCTTGGAGTGCGACCGGCGGCCATTCAGAAGATTTTCTCCCAGGGTGATATCTACGAGACGGGGAATCCGCTGGATCTTGTGATTGAGGGGGATGGGTTTTTCCAAGTCCTTCTTCCTGACGGAACGGTGGCCTACACGAGAGACGGGTCTTTCAAGCTCGACGCTCAGGGAAGGATGGTCACAAGCGACGGATTCCCTCTTGAGCCTCCCATCACCATTCCTCAGGAAGCCGAGTCCATCACCATTGCTCAGGACGGGACGGTCACGGTGAAGATGCCCGGGGAGACGGAACCTCAGGAAGTCGGAGTGATTGAGCTGGTCCGTTTCGTGAACCCCGCAGGACTTCTGAGTATTGGAAGGAACCTCTACGTGGCTACAGCAGCTTCCGGTGACCCTCAAGTGGGGACCCCGGGGCTTGGGGGTTTCGGGACGCTGGCTCAAGGGTTTCTCGAGACCTCCAATGTCCAGATTGTGGAGGAAATGGTCCGGATGATTTCTGCCCAGAGAGCTTACGAAATTAACGCCAAAGCGGTCACCACCGCTGATGAGATGATGAGCATCACCAACAATATGAAGAGGTGAGGCCGTTTGCGGCGATGGGCAGGGGCCTTTGCGCTTTTGAGTCTTCTGAGCGCGGTATCTTCAGCCTTTGCGCTTACCCTTGAGGTGCGCCTCAGGGAGGAGGTCGTGGTCTTTCAAGAGACCCTCACGCTTGGGGATGTCGCCGAGGTCTTGTATCCTGATCCCCAGTGGGAGAGGGCTCTGCGGAGCCTGAGCCTTGGGGCTTTGCCCCCTCAGGGAGAGCGGGTGATTTCGCCCCAGGAAATCTACGCCCGGGTGGTAGGGCAGAGGGTTCCGGGTCTTGACTACATCTACTTCTCCGGGGCCAGCGTCTCTCGGGTGCGGCGAGGAGGAGTGCCGGTGGCCCGGGAAACTCTGGAGGAAGAGATCCACAGGGCTTTGAAAGAGCGTTTCCCCGAGGCTGAGCGGATTGAGGTGACCCTCCTTGAGGAGCCTAGGATAGTCCTCCCCACCCCGGGGTTTGCGGTGGTGCTCCCAAAGACCCTGAAACCCTGGGGAGTGCAAGGGGCAGATATTGTTGCAAGCGATGGAACGCGGAAAACAACGGTGCGGTTTGCTCTTTCTGTCTACCGCCCTGTGGTTCGGGCCAGGAAAGACCTAACTGTTCACGAGACCATCGACCCGGAGGACGTCGCCGTGAGTGTCGAGCCGGTGTCTTTTGAGACCGAAAAGGCCTGTACCGCCCTTGAGGAGGTTTTGGGGAAACCGGTGCGGAAAACTCTCAGAGCCGGGGATCCTGTTGTACCCACTGCTTTGGGGAAGGACGTCCTTATTAAGCGAGGGGATCTCGTGACGATGGTGGCAGAATACGGGAGCATTGTGGTGACGACCACGGGGAAGGCCCGGGGGGAAGGGACCTTAGGGGATCGCATTGTCGTTGAGAATACCTCCTCCCGAAAGAGGGTGGAAGGCGTCATTGTTGATGAACGGACTGTGCGGGTGGTGGTCCAGTGAGGTGGCTTTTCGGTTGCCTTGTCGGTCTTTCCCTTCTTTTTGGGGGCGTGGCCTTCGGGGAGTCCCTCTGGCGGGATGATGGGTGGTTCTCGGAGCCTTACGTGGCAGAACGGGCCAGAAACGTCGGAGATGTGGTCACGGTGATTCTTGAAGAACAGACCAGGGGAACGGCCACAGCCTCATCCCAGGGGAGTAACGAAACACAGGTTGGGCTTCAAGCAGGCCAGGGAGTCTTTGACTTCCTCCCGCCGGCGCAGCTCAACCACCAGAGTTCTCAAACGGGGAAACGTTCGTACAGCCGGGGCGTTACCTTAAGCGGTGTCATCGCCTGCCGGGTTGTGGAGGTTCTTGAGAATGGGCACCTTCGCATTGCGGGCAAAAAGGAAATTTTCCTCAATAAAGAGCGGGAAACCCTGAGTATTGAGGGAACCATCGACCCCCGCCTGCTCTCGCCGCAGAACACTATTTCTTCCACTCAGGTGATGGACGTGGTGATTCGTCTTGAAGGGACGCTCAAGCCCAAAAAACAGAGTGGCCTTTTGGGGATGCTCCAGGGGCTTTTTGGCTCCATTCTTGATGTGCTCTTTTAGAGGGGAGAAGATGAGGTGGCTTCTTAGAGTTCTCATCAGCGTCTTCTGTGCTCTTCTCTTAGCGTTGCCCCTCTGGGCAGAGGTGGTACGGATTAAGGATATCACCGACATCGAGGGCGTGCGGGGGAATCAACTCGTGGGGTACGGGCTGGTTGTGGGGCTCTCGGGCACCGGAGACAGCCAGAACACCCTCTTCACCAACCAGGCCCTGGCGAACGTCCTGGCGAAGTTCGGTATCCCTGTGGACTCGCAGCTTGTGCGTTCCCGGAACGTCGCTTCGGTTCTTGTGACCGCAGAGCTCCCTCCCTTTGTCCGGAATGGGGAACGCATCGACTGTATCGTTTCTTCTTTGGGGGACGCTAAAAGCCTCCAGGGAGGGATGTTGCTCCTCACCCCGCTCAAAGGAGTGGATGGAAAAGTGTACGCGGTGGCTCAGGGGCCGGTTTCCATCGGAGGGTTCAACGTTGGCGGAGGAGGGGGGAACCAGGTGCAGAGGAATCACCCCACGGTGGGCCGGATTCCCGGTGGGGCCATTGTGGAACGAACGGTGGAAACGAATTTCTTCGACGCCGCTCGGGGAACCCTCACGTTCCTTCTCCGAAACCCCGATTTCGTCACTGCCTCCCGCATCGCTCAGGCCATCAATGTGGAGCTTGGAGGCGATGCAGCCCGGGTCCTGGATGCAAATCGGGTAGAGGTGCGCATCCCCGAGCACTACCGGGACCGGGTGTCCCAGCTTGTGGCGCTTTTGGGGGAAATTCCGGTGACTCCTGACGCGCCAGCCCGGGTGGTGGTGAACGAGCGCACCGGGACCATCGTCATTGGAGGGAACGTGAGAATTCTCCCCGTGGCTTTAGCCCATGGGAACCTTACTGTGACCATCAAGACCCAGTACGAGGTGTCCCAGCCCCCACCGTTCTCGCCGGGGGAAACCGTGGTGGTGCCGGAAACGCAGGTCCAGGTGGAAGAGCAGGAGGCCCGTCTTTTCCGGGTGGAGTCAGGCAACACCATTGATGACCTCGTGCGGGTGCTCAACGCTTTGGGGGTGAGTCCAAGGGATCTCATCGCCATTCTCCAGGCCCTGAAAGAGGCAGGGGCGCTGCAGGGGGAACTCGTGATTCAGTGAGGGATGGCGTATGCGCGTTGAGGGGAAGTGCTCAGGACATTTGACAGGAGAGGAAAAATCGTTGAAAATGATGCAAAAGGCCTGCAGTGATTTCGAGGCCTTTTTCCTGGGGTTTGTGTTCAAGCGGGCGTTTGTGCCGGTGTTCTCTTCCTCGCTTTCAAGTCGGGAGGAGCTGTGGTTTCGGGAACTCTGGGTCGAGGAGGTGGCCAGAAGAGCGAGCGCCCAGGGAGGGATGGGCCTGGGGAAGTTCCTTTTTGAGCGTCTCGTGAAAGAAGGGAAGTTCCATGACCTTGGCAAAGTGTAAGCGGTGTGGGGCGATTTTCCAGAAGGTCATCGAGCGGAACCTCTGTCCTGCGTGTCTGGCCAAAGAAGAAGAGGAGTTCCAGAAGGTAAAGGAGTTCTTTCGCCGGCATCCCAAGGCGCGCCTTGAGGAGGTCAGTGAGGCCACTGGTGTGGAGAAGAAGGTGATTCTGGAGTTCGTGAAGGAGGGACGGCTGCAGATTGCGTCTGAGGCGCAGCCTGTCCTTGAACTTTTCTGCGAGCGGTGTGGTAGGCCGATTCTTGCAGGACGTCTCTGTGAGGAGTGTCGCCAGAAAGTCGCCCAACTCATCCAGAGCGGTGAGAAGAAAAAACCCTCAGGGCCTGATTTCTACTTTAAAGATGCGCTGAAGAAAAGGAAGGAACAGGGCTAAAGAAAACTCAAAAGGCGTCGATATATAAGGGCAGAAGGGGAAGAAAAGAGGGGATGGAGCGTGAAGATTTCTGGAAATCAGGTGGAAAGCCTTCTCCAGGTGTACGTCGAGAGAGCCAGAGGACAGAAGCGAGGAGAGGCGCTCCGGGTATCTCCTCAGGGCGATTCCCTCGCCCTCTCCCTTGAGGCCCAGAGGATGAACGCCCTGAAGGAACGCCTGCGGGAGATCCCCCCCGTCCGACAGGAGCTCGTGGCGGCCTTCCGGGAACGCCTTGAGAAAGGTCGGTACCACCCAGGTGGTGTGGAGATTGCCCGGAAGATGCTCTACCGCGAAGCGGTGGATTTCATCGTGAGCGAGGGCGAGCGTGTTGACCACTCGGCGTGAGTACTTCCTGCATCTTCTTGAAGGGTTTAAGAGAGAACTTGTGCTTCAGGAGAGGCTTCTTGAGATTGCCCGGAAGAAGCAAGAGATCCTTCTCAAAAACGACATTGAGGCTCTTGTGCCCCTCCTTGAGGAAGAGGGGGAACTGGTTTTCCAGACCTGCGCGGTGGAAAGGCGACTGGGCAAAATCTGGGAGGAAATGAAGCGGCAGTTTTTCCCAAAAGAGCAGGAGATGAGCCTCTCAAGGGTTTTCGAGCTTGCCGATGCGGATCTCCAGGGAGAATTCCTCCTCCTTCGGGAGGAGCTCTCCCGGGTGGTTCGGGAACTCCAGGAGCTCAACCGGCAGAATACCCTGCTCATCGAGGACGTTCTGAACTACATTGACGTGGTGTTCTCTCTGCTCCTCCGGGAGGTGGAGCGGCAGGAACAGAAGAACAGCCCCTGTTATGGACCTCCGCGGGGTGAGAGGTCCAGGGGTGGCGTTCGCGGCATCCTCATTGACGGCGTTGTGTAGGGGGGAAGGGTATGCGCACCATCTTCCTTGGGCTGGAAATTGCCCGAAAAGCACTGCAGGCACACCAGGCGGCGATGAACGTTACAAGCCACAATATCGCCAACGCCAATACCCCAGGATATACCCGTCAGGTTCCCCACCTTTCGCAGGAGACTGTTCCTTTGAGCGGCCTTTTCGTTCCGCCCCACCTCAAAAACGTAGGTCTTGGAACCGACGTGGACGAAATCCGGAGGATGCGGGACAAATTCCTGGACTTGCAAATTCGCCAGGAATCCCGTACCGGGGCATACTGGAACACGATAGACAAGGGGCTGGAGCAGGTTGAGGTGGTTTTCGGGGAACCGGGTGAGAGTGGTCTTTCCCAGATTTTTGACCGCTTCTGGAACACCTGGCAGGAGTTGGCGAAGTCCCCCGAATCCCAGGCTTCCCGGGTTCTTGTGGTCGAGACCGGGAATCTCCTTGCCCAGGCACTGAGCCACACCTACACGCAGCTTGAGACCCAGAGGAGCGAACTCAACGAAGAAGTGGCCATAAAAGTCCAGGAGGTGAACGACTTCATCCAGCAGATTTACGACCTCAACCAGCAGATTGTCCGGGTGGCTCCGGCAGGGGGCAACATCAACGATTACAAAGACCAGCTTGATGTTCTCGTTGAGAACCTCTCGAAAGTCCTCAGTGTTCAGGTTCAGGAGAACCAGAACGGTACCTACACCATTGCGCTCCAGGGGAGGATTCTCGCCAACGACCGGGAACGGAGTTTCCTCAGTCTCTCCTTGAACGCCTCGGGGATGTACGAGGTCTTTTTGGAGAACGGCCCTCAAGTGGACTTTACGTACCAGAACGGAGAGCTTAAGGCGATTCTCGACCTTCGGGATGTTATTGTTCCGAAGTACCAGGAAGCCCTGGATACCCTGGCCATGGGTCTCCGGGATGCGGTGAACACGGTACACCGGATGGGCTTTACCCTTGAGGAACCACCTCAAAGAGGTGGGGACTTCTTCATCGGAGACGGGGCGAAAGACCTTGCGGTGACCCCGGAGATTCTTGAAAACCCGGCGAAGATTGCAGCCTCCTTGAGTGGTGCTCCGGGAGACGGGGGAAACGCCCTGGCCATTGCCCAGCTAAGGGGTAGGCCTGTGGTCGGCGGGTCCACCCCGGATGATTTCTACCGGGGGATTGTTTCCCGTCTGGGAGTGGAACGGGGCGAAGCCCAGCGCATCGCCAAGAATCAGGAGCTTCTTGTGCAGCAGCTTGAGAACCGCCGGGAGTCGATTTCGGGAGTGTCTCTTGATGAAGAGATGACCAACCTCATCCGGTACCAGTACGCGTACCAGGCAGCGTCCCTTCTTGTGCGCACCATCGATGAGATGCTCGACACCTTAGTGAACAGGGTCAAGTAGAGGTGAGAGGATGCGGGTTACCCACCGGATGATCACCGACCAGGTCATGACGAATCTGTACAATATTACGGAGAGGCTCCTCCGGGTTCAGGATATGTTCTCTTCAGGCAAAACCCTCCGCCGTCCCTCGGATGACCCGGTGAAGCTCAACCACGTGCTCCTTTTGCGCACGTCCATCCGGAAGCTCGAGCAGTACACCACAAACGTTGAGGACGGGTTGAGCTGGCTCAACCTCACCGACACAAGTCTCAACCAGGCCACCAGCGTCCTCCAAAAGGTACGGACGCTTGCCGTTCAGGGGGCGAACGGAACGCTCACCCCTGAAGACCGCGCCATGATCGCCACCGAGGTGGAGAAATACCTTGAGGAGCTCGTGGGAATCGGCAATACCGCCTATGCTGGCAGGTACGTATTTTCCGGAACTGAAACCCTCACCACACCCTTTGCTCTTGCCGGTGGCCGCCTTACGTATCGGGGGAACGGGGCATCCATCCAGAGGGAAATCAGCGAGGGAGTGGTGGTGGCGATCGGGATACCCGGGGATGGCCTCTTCTTCCGGGGATTCGAGGTTCAGAGTAACGAAAGTATAACGCTGACAGCGGGAGAACGCTTTGCCATAAATGGTGTGGAAATCGAAATCGATGGCACCATGACGACCCTTGAGGACCTTGTTCGCCGCATCAATGAGGATTTAGCCCTCAAAGAAGAGGTGTACGCCTTTACCGACGGCAAGCGACTTTTCCTGCGTTCCCGGACCGAAGACCCTCTGACCCTTGAGGACCGTTTGGGGACACCTTTAGAAGACTGGGGACTCCTTGATCCTGCGAACTCCCGGGAAGCCTCGGGGATTCTCAAAGTGGTTCGGGACCTTGCAGAGCATCTTCGGGAGAACCGGGTAGATCTCATTTCCGGGGAGGACCTGGAAAAACTGGACCAGGTTCTGGATCTCCTCTTGAAGGTTCGGGCGGAAGTCGGCGCCCGCACGCTCCGCCTGGAGAACGCCCTGAGTCGTTTTGAGGATTTCACCACGAATTTCAAGAAGCTCCTTTCCCTTGATGAGGACATTGACGTTGCCGAGGTTGTGGTGCAGCTTCAGGAGCATCAGAATGTGTACCAGATGGCCCTGGCAGCTGCAGCGAGACTCCTGCAACCGACGCTCCTTGACTTTTTGCGGTGAGGGAAGCGCCTTGAGGGTAACCACGAGGTATTTCGGTGATATCGAGGTTGAGGAGAGCAAAGTCCTCCTTTTCCCCTGGGGTATTCCAGGGTTTGAGCACCTCCACCGTTTTCTCCTCCTTGAAGACCGGGGGTTTTTCTGGCTCCAGAGCGTGGACGACCCGGACATTGTCTTTGCCGTGTGTGACCCCTTTGTGTGTTTCCCAGGGTACGAAGTGGAGATTCCTTCCTCCGAGTGCGAGGTCCTGGGCATCACAAAGAGTGACGAGGTCATCGTTCTCGCCATCATGAGTGTCCGTTCTCCTCAGGAAATAGGTGTTAACCTTTTGGCCCCACTTGTGATAAACTGTACTCTGAAGATGGGGAAGCAAATCGTCCTTGAGGATGAACGGTACACCCTGTATCACCCCCTCGTCCTCAAGGGGCAGGGAGCGGAAGTCGATGCTGGTCATCACCCGGAGGGTCAATGAGAGCATCCGCATCGGCGATACCATTGAGGTCAGGGTAGTCGCCATTGAACGGGGAAAGGTTCGTCTGGGGGTCCTTGCCCCAAAGGACGTCCCCATCTACCGGGAGGAACTCTATCGGTCTCTCGTGCAGGAGAACCGGGATGCCCTCTTTGCCTCTGAAGAGATGGTGCACACCCTTAAAGAGATTTTCCTCCCCCAGAACGCCCCACGAACCTGAAGGAGGCCACTTTCATGCGCATTCAGAGAGTTCTCGGGCTTTTTGTCGCGCTTTTTGTGGTGGTGTGTGTTCTTCCTCAAGCTGGGGCTCAGGAAGCGCCGGGTTTTCGTCTTCCCGGTCTTGACGGGAAGGAGTACGCCCTTGCTGACTTTCGGGGTCAGCCGGTCGTTCTGTCTTTTTTCACCACCTGGTGCCCATACTGTGAGAGGGAATTGCCGCTTCTTGACAAGCTCTACCGCGAGTACCGGGAGAAGGCGTCTCTGCTTGTTCTTGGCATTGACTTGCAGGAGCCAAAGGAGAAAGTCAGACGTTTCGTGGAAGGATTGGGCCTTTCCTTTCCCGTCCTTCTTGATGAGCGGGGGGAAACCGCCTTTTCATACCGGATTTTTGGGTTTCCCACGCTCGTTTTCATCGATCCCCAGGGGAAAATTGCCGATATGATTCTTGGGGGAAGCGATGAAGCCACCATCCGGAGGAAGCTCGATCGCATCCTGTGGTTTCGGGGTCTTCTACTTCCTGAGGTCCGGAATCTCCTCGAGGTCCTTGAAGGGGTGGTGCTTCTGGATCTCCGGGAGCGTGGCACGAACCCCTTTCCCGAGAAGCCAGGCCTCCGCTATGAGACCGTAACAGGAGAGGATGACCTCTCCCACCTTGACCCCCAGGGCGTTTACGTTATTCTTGCAGCAACCAGCGCCGAAGGAAAAGCCTTTGCTGCCTCCCTGGCGGCCAGAGGTTTCCGGCACGTGTACTACCTCCTGGTCGATGGTGCCGAAGGGTGACTCCGGAGGGGTGCTGCTCTTTCTGGGTTCTCTTGCCCTTTTGGGGTTGCTTGTTGGGTACTTTTTCGTCATCCCCCACCCCGTGGCTCTTCAGGAACCCCCCGCAGAGAAAGAGCGGACGACAATCCTCCTTGAGGAGGCCGAGGTGACGAGGATCGGAACAAGGGGCAAAGAGTGGACCCTCAGGGCCCCGCACATTGAGAAGCAGGGCGACACGGTGGTGCTGTCTTCTATTGCCGGAACGCTCTTTAGCGAAGGCATGCCGCTTTATGAAGTGCGGGCCCTGAGGGGGTGCGTTCTCCTTGGAACACAAAGCGTGTTCCTCGAGGGTGTGGAGCTTCGTCACGTGACAACCGGGGAGCAATTTCTCGGGCGAGAGCTCCGCTGGCAGGGGGAACAGAAGGCATTCACGGTGGAAGGAGTACGCTTTATCGGTCAGGGAGCGAGGGCGGAGTGCGACGAGCTGGTTTATAATGTAGCGGAAAAGAAGGCATACCTCCGGGGGAATGTTGTGGTGCGGCTGGAGATGGGAAAACCATGAGACGACAGCTTCTGACTTTCGGGTGTGTCATCCTGGTCGTGTTCGTACTGGTTTGGGGGCTTTGGGCAGAGGAGGAAAACGTGCTCCTTGTGCGGACTCAGGAGGCAGAATACGACGAGAAAACAGGGAAGATTGTGGCCCATAAGGCCACCCTGAGCTGGAAGAACCTCGAGATTTTCTGCCCCACCCTTGAGGTGGACATCAAAGCCCAGGAGGTCCGCTCAAGCGGCGATATCACCGCCCGCCTTGACGGTCTTGCGGTTCATGTTAGCTCTCTCTCCTATTCCCGGAAGGCCAATACCCTCCATGTCCTGGACCTTTCGGGGACCGGGAAGGACATGAGCTTTAGAGCCCAGGAAGGGCTTTTCGATTTCTCTCAGGGTGTGGCGGCGTTCACGGGGAATCCTGCTCTCACCTTCCGGGGTTTCCAGGTGGTCTTTTCCCGGGCAGAGTACCGTTTTGCCGAGAAAACCTGGCGGGGGCAGGACGCGGTGGTTCGGCGGGAGGGATGGCAGGGGACTGCGAAGCAGGCGCGGTACACCGAGGGGACCAGTTTCCTGGTCCTTGAAGGAGGAGCGGAGCTTGAGCGGGAGGGCAACCGCCTTCGGGGGGAACGCATCATGGTCAACCTCGATACACTTCAGGTGAGGGTGGAAGGCAACGTGGAAATTCTCCTTATCCCTCCCGGGGAAGGGACGCAATGAGACGAGACTGGAGCGTTCTCTCCGGTCGGCGCCTGACAAAGGAATATGGCAGGAAGCGGGTGGTGAACGAGGTCGACGTTACGGTCCGTCGAGGAGAAATCGTGGGACTCCTCGGTCCTAATGGCGCGGGGAAAACCACCACCTTCTACATGCTCGTCGGCCTTGTTCGGCCTACAGGGGGGCAGGTGTTCCTTGATGACCTTGAGCTCAACCACTTCCCCATGTACCTCCGGTCCCGTATGGGTATTGGGTACCTCCCCCAGGAGCCCTCGGTCTTTCGCCGGCTCACGGTTCAGGAAAACCTCGACCTTGTCCTGGAAATGCAGGGGCTTTCCCGGAAAGAGGTGGTGCGGCGGAGGAACGAGCTCCTTGAGGAGTTCGGTATTGCTCATCTTGCAAGATCCGTGGCCAACCTCCTCTCAGGTGGTGAGCGGAGGCGTCTGGAGATTGCCAGGGCTCTGGCCACTTCCCCTTCCTTCATCCTCCTTGACGAGCCCTTCACAGGCATTGACCCCATAGCCGTGGAGGATATCCAGAACATCGTGCGGGGACTGGCCAGAAGAGGTATTGGTGTCCTCATCACCGACCATGCCGTTCGGGAAACGCTGGCCATAACCGATCGGGCCTACATTATCTTTGAAGGGAAGATCCTGGTTTCAGGAACGCCGAAGGAAATCATCGAATCGGAACTGAGCCGCCGGTACTACCTTGGGGAGCGGTTCAACCTCTGAACATGCAGGTGCTTGACCGGTATGTACTCAGGCAAGTCAGCGGATCGTTTCTCTTTGGGGTTCTCCTCTTTGTGGCCATTCTGAGTGCAGGAGACCTCCTCTTTCGCCTGGCCCGGATGTGGCTTCGAGAAGGTCTTTCGGGGGAGAAGGTTGTGGCCATTTTCTTCCTGAGCCTTCCTCAGCTTCTCGTCTACGTCCTCCCCATGGCACTGCTTTTGGGGGTGCTTCTTGTCACCGGAAGGATGGCTGCAGACAGTGAAATCATCGCCCTTCGGTCCTGCGGAGTGAGCCTTGTCCGGTTCTTCGCTCCCTTTTTCCTCTTCGCCCTGTGGGTGTGTGTGGGGACCATTCTTCTTCAGGAAGTTGCGCTCCCCTTTTCGGCACTGAAACTGAAGGAAATCTGGTCTGAGGGGGGGATTTCCTGGCCGGTGGAGGAACGGACGTTTTTCCGGGACGTCAGTGAGGAAGGAGTGGAGCGCATTTTCTACGTCCGGGAGATAGACTCCCGTCATGAAATCCTCAGGGGGGTCGTGGTCCAGGAATACCAGGAAGAGAAGCTCCGGCGTATCATCAACGCGGCCCGGGCCCGGGTGGCTGATGGTCAGTGGGTCTTTGAAGACGGGGTATACTACGAGGTGAACGACCGCGGTGAGGTCGAGCGGGTCGTTCGTTTCGCTCAGGAAAGGGCGAAGACACAGGAAACCATTCCAGGCATCCTCAAAACGAGGAAAAGCCCCCAGGAGATGAGCTTTGCAGAACTCCGGGCCTACATCGCCCGGGAAAGGGCCCGTGGTCAGGCCACGGAACGCCTTGAGGTCCTCCTCTGGCACAAAACCGCTATTCCCTTTGCGGCGCTGGTCTTCGCCCTCCTTGGTGTGGCCCTTGGGATTACTTCGCCCCGTTCGGGGAAAGCCCTGGGGATTGGGTTGAGCATCCTCATCGTTTTCGGGTACTACGTCCTCTTCTCCATTATGAGCACCCTTGCCGAAGGAGGGGTGCTCCCTCCCTTCCTTGGCACGTGGATACCGAACATCCTCGGAAGCCTCGGAGGAGGGATGCTCCTCTTAAGGCAGGATTCCGCACAGTGAGGTGGCACAATGGGCACAGGGAGTTTTCTGCTCGTTCTGGTTCTTCTCCTTCTAAGCGGTGTCATTGCCTACGTGGGGGATTTCCTTGGCCGTCGTATCGGCAAAAGGAAACTCTCGGTTCTTACCCTCCGCCCCCGTTATACAGCAATTCTTGTGAGCATCCTCACGGGGATTCTCATCTCTGCGGTGACGCTCACCATCCTGAGTCTGGCCTCAAAAGACGTGCGTACGGCGCTTTTCGGTATGGAGGAACTGAAAGCACAGCTTGAGTCGCTGAATCGGAAAGTTCTGGAACGGAATGTCCAGCTTGAGCACATGCAGAAGACTGTCAAGATGTACGAGGAACAGGTCACGGCGCTCTCGGAAAAAGAGAAAGAGCTTTCGATTTCCAAAGCCAGTCTCGAAGAACAGGTGAAGTCACTTTCCCAGAATGTTGCTGAACTTGAGAAGCAGCGAAAGGCCCTCCAGGACGAAATCCAGTCCCTGCAGATGGAGCTTACCCGTCTTCGGGCCAATCTCCTGGCGGTGCGACAAGGAGAGATCGTCTTCCGGGATGAGGAGGAAATCCTGCGTGTAGTGGCCCAGCCGGGAATGACTCAAGAAGAGGCGGAGAACTTCCTCCTTACCCTTATTCAGCGGGCAACGGTTGTTGCCCAGGCGCGGGGGGCGGGGCAGGACCAGGAAGGGAGAGGGGTGGTGTTCGTCCAGGAAATGAACTTCCGGGAGGCGGTGCAGAGGCTTTCCGGAGCGACAAAGGAGCACGTGGTGCGTCTTGTGGCTGCCCTCAACACCCTCCGGGGAGAGCCGGTCGTCGCCCGCTTTGTGCTTGATGAGAACCGGAAAATCTTCGCCCAAGGCGAAGTACTCCTGAGGAGGAAACTGACGCTCAAGCAGGGGAAGACCAGTCCTGACCTGGTGCTTGCGGAAATGCTCCGGGACCTCAATGTCCTGGGGGTGGAGAAGGGGGTTCTCCCCCAGGAGGGGAAGGTCGGGGTGATTTCGGCGGTGAACCTGAGTGAGATACGCCAGGAGCTCGAGAAGCGGGAAGGAACGGTAGTCCTTGAGGCAGTGGCCGAAGGGGATATCTTCGTGGCTGGCCCCATGAGGGTTTTCCTGAGGCTAAAAGAGGAGATTCCAGAGGGGAAGACTTCCCAAAGCAATGAGCGTCGTTGCGCAGATGATGCTTGAGGAGAGTTCAGTGTCGAGTTCATACACCGAGGCAAAGACATAGGAACTCACCAGAGTCGGTGTGGCCGACTGGAGCACGAGGACTTTCGCATAGAGTGGGGAAAGAGGGAAAAGCTTCACAAGTCCCAGCGCCATAAGGGGAAGGACGAGGAGCTTGAGGAGGGCTGAGACGCCAAGAAGTGGTGCGTCTTTGGAGAGGCTCGCAGGAGAGAGAGAAAGGCCGATGGCCACCATGGTGAGGGGAACGGTGACATCAGCCAGGCGGTTGATGACACCAAGGAGAAAGGGTGGCAGGGGAAGACCGTTGAGGAGGAGCGCCAGGAGGAAAGCGTTGAAGGGAGGGAGCTTCAGGAATTCCGCAACGTTTTTCCCCGAGAACCTTCCCGTTTTCCCGAAAACGCAAAACGTTACCCCCAGGGTGTAGACTGAGAGGAAATTCCCGAGCTGGTCGTAGAAAATGGCTGCCGGTAACCCCTCTTCCCCAAGGAGGGCAAGGATGAAGGGGTATCCTAAGAATGCGGTATTCCCGAAAGCTGCGCCCATGGCAAAGCTCACTGCTCGTTTGGGGGGAAGGCGGAAACCCTTTGACCCTATGAGGAAAGCAAGGAGGAAGAGGGCGCTGATAGCCGTGTAGGCCAGAGGTGGGATGCTCCACAACCTTCGGTCCAGGGTAGCCCCCTGGAGGGAGCGGAAAACAAGACACGGGAAGGTCACGTAGAGGACGAAGCGATTGAGTAAAGGAGCGGTTTCTTTCGGGAAAACCCGGAGAATCCGCAGGAAAAACCCAAGACCGATGAGGGCGAACATCAAGCCGAGGACCTGACTCATCGTGCTCTACCTTGTGGCTACAGGATTCTGGAGGATGCCGATACCCTCAACCTCCACTTCCACAACGTCTCCGGGGGCAAGCGGTCCAACGCCCTTTGGGGTTCCCGTGGCGATGACGTCTCCGGGAAGAAGGGTCATGATTTCCGAGATGAACACGATGAGTTCCTCCACAGGGAAAAGGAGCATCCGGGTGTTGCCCTCCTGCTTCAGGGTACCGTTCACAAAACACCGTACCGTGCAGTTTCCCGGGTCAAGCTCATCTTCAATCCAGGGACCAAGGGGGGCGAAGGTGTCAAAAGACTTTGAGCGGGTCCACTGCACGTCTTTGGTCTGGAGGTCCCGGGCTGTGACGTCGTTGAAGCAGGTGTAGCCGAGGATGTAATCCCGGACCTCGCTTTTTTTCAGGCGGAAGGCCCGTCGTTTCATCACCACTGCAAGTTCTGCCTCATAGTCCACCCGGCTGGAGCAGGGAGGAAGGAGAATTGGTTCTTGCGGCCCGATGACCGCCGTTTGAGGCTTCAAAAAGAGGATGGGGTTTTCGGGAACACTCTGGCCAAGCTCGGCAATGTGGTCCTTGTAGTTGAGGCCCACGGCCACGATTTTGCTCGGCCGCACGGGAGGGAGAATCCGGAGGTCCTTGAGGAAGAAGCGTGCCCCCCGTCCCGTTTCTTTTCCGAAGGGAGAGGCGATTTCCTCGACCACGTCCCCTTCAAGGAGCCTTCCCCAGGAGGGGGTATGTCGCTCAGGATGCAGAAAACGAAGGATTTTCACGGTTCATCCGCTCCTTCAGGTAAAGCTGTTCCTTGAAACGCGCAAGGAAAGGAATCTTCACGGTACAGAGTTTCCGCAAAAACTGCACGACCTGTGGCAGGGCATGCCATCCCCGGTACACCTCAAGGTACGCCGAGATGAGCAGTCGCCGGAGCTCCCCAGGCTTTAAGGTATCGAGCCTCACCACAGGATGGGCACCGTCAAAGAGCGACCAGCTGAAGTGGAGGATGCGGTTTTCCCTCTGGAGCTCCTCAAAAAGCGCCGTTCCCGGGAAGGGGGTGAGAAGGGAGAATTGCACAATGTCCGGGCGAATTTTCCGGGCGAACGCTATGGTCTTCCTGACAGTTGCCTTCGTTTCCCGGAGGCTTCCGAGGATGAACGACCCCCAGCTTTTCACTCCGTACCTGCGGAGGATTTCCAGGGCTTTCCTGGCCACTTCCTGGGTGAGCTGCTTCCCGTAGTCTTCGAGGATGGCCCGCTCGGCGCTCTCAAGGCCAAGGTACACCATGCGGAGTCCAGCTTTCGCCATCTTTCTCACCAGGGACTCATGGCGGACGATGGTGTCCGCCCGGGAAAAGCACCACCACCGGAGTTTCAGACGTCGGCGCTCGATCTCTTCGCAGAGGCGCTCCACCCGTTCAGGCTGCAGGGTGAAGTTGTCGTCCACAAAAGCCACGGCCCGGAACCCCCAGTCGAAGTAGAGGATTTCAAGCTCCCGGAGGATGTTCTCTGGAGAGCGGGCCCGCCATTTCCTCCCCGAGAAATGGGAAGAGGCACAGAACTTACAGGCAAAGGGACATCCACGACTCGTCAGGACATTCACCAGGGGTTCTCCTTCAAGCTGGGTCATCCAGTACTTGGAGAGTTGCAAAAGGTCCCGGGCCGGAAAGGGCAAAGCATCGAGGTCCTGGGGTGGCAAAGAAGTGGGTGTGCGGAAGATTTTTCCCTCCCGCAGAAAGGAGATTCCTGGGACGTTCTCTGGGGGAATTTCCCGTTCTATGGCTTCAAGGAGCTTTGCGAAGATTTCCTCTCCCTCTCCCCGCACGACGTAGTCCACCACGCCACTTCTTAAGGCCTCCTCGTCCCTGAAGGTGACGTGGTACCCACCCATGACCACCACCCGACCTTCCTCTTTGGCTTTCCGGGCTATCCGGAGGGCTTCGGGAAAGGTGCTCGTGGTCGCCGTGATGCCCACAAGGTCGCACCGTTTGAGTTCTTCTTCAAAGCGCTTTGTGTCTTCAACCTGGAGGTCCACAATGGCGACCTCGTGGTGGGTGCGGCATGACGCCGCAAGGTACGCCAGACCAAGGGGTGGGAGTTTCAGGCCGATAAGGTCGTAGATGCCTGGAGATGGGGGCTGGACGAGAAGCACCCTCATCCTCTTTTCAGCTCCTCCATCTTCTCGATAATAGCCTCGCCCACTTCAAAGGTTTTCGCCGCTTCCGGGTCGTTGGGGTCGGGCTTCAGGTCGTAGGTCACCTTTTTCCCTTCCCGGATGACGGCGGCTACAGCACGCTCAAGGAGATCCGCCCGCTCCTTTTCCCCAAGGTGGCGGAGCATCATGACCCCTGAGAGGATGGTGGCAATAGGATTCACCTTGTGGAGCCCTTTGTACTTCGGTGCGCTCCCGTGGGTTGGTTCAAAAACCGCATAGTAGTCACCGATATTCCCTCCGGGGGCCACTCCCAGTCCTCCGACGAGTCCGGCGGCAAGGTCAGAGATGATGTCTCCGTAGAGGTTCGGGAGCACAAGGACATCGTAGAGTTCGGGTTTTTGGACAAGCTGCATGCACATGTTGTCAACGATACGGTCTTCGAATTCGATATCGGGGTAGTTTCTGGCCACTTCCCGGGCGACTTCGAGGAAAAGCCCGTCGGAGTACTTCATGATGTTGGCCTTGTGGACTGCGGTGACCTTTCGCCGTCCATGCTTTCGGGCGTACTCGAAGGCGAATCGCACGATGCGCTCGGTGCCGAAAACCGAAATGGGTTTCACGCTGATGCCAGAATCCGGGCGGATTTTCCCCTTTCCCAGGCGCTCCACGGTGGCGATGAACTCCAGGGTCTCGGGTTTGCCCCGCTCGAACTCAATCCCGGCGTAGAGGTCCTCGGTGTTCTCCCGGATGACCACAAGGTCGATGTTCTCATAACGGGAGCGGACACCCGGGTAGGTCTTACAGGGCCGGACGCAGGCGTAAAGGTCGAGCTCTTTTCGAAGCGCAACGTTCACACTCCGGAACCCTGTCCCCACAGGTGTGGTGATGGGACCTTTCAGGGCGACACCGTTTCGCCTTATGGACTCAAGGACCTGTGGCGGGAGGGGGGTACCGTACTTTTCGATGACCTCCGCTCCAGCTTCCTGGACGTCCCACGCAATGGGTACCCCGGTGGCTTCGATGACCCTTTTTGCAACCTCGATGATTTCCGGTCCGGTTCCGTCCCCCGGTATCAGCGTCACCCGGTACATGGTGCAACCTCCTTTTTCTCCTTTGTAAGGGAATGTTAGCGAACTGCGGTGCGCTTTGCAAGTTCAGGAAAGCAGGACCTGTATTAGCTCTATCCGGGTGGTTTTAACCCCTGGACTTTTTCAGGATTTGTTGCGATCTTGGTTGGTCGTTCAACCTGTTCCTGCGCACCTTGCAATCCATCATTCGTTCCGTTCAAATACCTCATACGTCCATTGTCTGAGCTTCATCGCTCTCCATGAATCTGTGCTTTCTGACCCTGCTAAGGTTTTGAGGGATAGTTGAGACATACGTTAACCTTGTTTATACTTATGGTTAACTTAAGAACCCTTTTCCGGGGGGAAACTCGTGGTATTTCCTGTTATCCAGCAGGCGCTGGAAATCGTTCTTTCCGGTGGCAGTATTGGTCGGGAGGAAGCCCTTGAGCTGTGTAACCTGCCACAAGAGGCCATGCTGGACCTGCTTGTAGCGGCCCACCGGATACGCCTGGCCTATAAGGGAACCGCTGTTGAGCTCTGCTCAATTGTCAATGCCAAGTCTGGGCGTTGCACAGAAAATTGCGCCTTCTGTGCTCAATCCGCCCACCACCACACGGCAGTGGACGTCTACCCTCTTCTTCCTGCTGAAGAACTGATAAGGCGCGCCCGCAGTGCCGCAGTTAGTGGAGTCCACCGCTTCGGGATCGTCACTAGCGGCACCAGAATAAGCCTTCTAGAAGAGTGGCGGGAAATCCTTCGGGCAGTTGAGGTTATCGCTACGGAAGGAAAAATCTGGCCTGACGCTTCCCTTGGCTTCCTCACGTCAGAACAGGCCAGAGAGTTACAAGAAGCCGGGCTTTGTATGTACCATCACAACTTGGAAACAGCGCCGAGTTTCTTTCGCCAAATCTGTACCACCCACGACATTGCCGAGGACATAGCTACTGTTGAGGTAGCTAAGGAAGCAGGGTTGAAGGTGTGTTGTGGAGGTATCCTGGGCATGGGGGAAACCCCGGCCCAAAGGGTGGAACTGGCCTTGCTCCTTCGTGAGCTGGATGTTGATTCTGTTCCCCTGAACTTTCTCAACCCCATTCCAGGTACCCCTCTGGAGCATCGACCCCTTATGGAACCCTGGGAAGCCCTAAAGAGCGTGGCGATCTTTCGTTTTATCCTTCCCGACAAGAACATCAGGCTCTGTGGCGGTAAAGAAAAAACCCTGCGACAACTCCTGCCCCTGGGCCTTCTGGCGGGTGCCGACTCCCTCATGACTGGCAACTACCTCACCACCCAAGGTCGAGAATCCTCCTTGGATTTGGAAATGATCAGAGACCTTGGCCTCGTCATAGCCCCGGCTTAGGAAAGTCGTTGACCGCGTATCTTTAGGCTGGAGATAGTACCAAGGATCACGTGGATATTTCATCTTTCGGTTCCCCATCGTTCCATGAGCTGACTCTGGGTCTAAAGTTCGACGGATGCTTGGTCAGACATTACTCCCTAAAGACTCCAGGGACAGAAGCTTCCTCCTCTCACTCTTGAGGATTAGGGGTTCCCTCTTCCTTCAAGTACCTCAACGAAAGCCTCAAGACGTGTGCGGAGTTGCTCTGGGGCGCTGTGTCGCCGGTCGAGGTGGTCGCCGTCAAGAAAGAGCACCGGGTACCCTGCTTCAAGGAGTTTTTCCCGAAGAAGCATGACCATTCCCTGACTCTGGCGACACCCCCACTGGGTGAACTGGATAACGCCCTCCGCGTCGTACCTTTTCAGCGCCTCGAGAATTCCCGGTATGCGCCCCTGGGAGGTGGCCAGGGTTTCGCTGGCCCAGAGAATCTTCCGCGCCAGGGACTTCAGGGGTGAAGCGACGGAGAGCTCCTCGGGGAAGGGTGTCGTGAACTCCTCGTACACCACTCCAAGGCCAAGCTTTTCAAGGAGGGTCGGGAGCTCATCCGAGTAGAAGGGTTTGAGGTGGAGCCAGATGAGGCGATGTGGCAGGGTTTTCGAGGGTTTTGAGAGTTCTTCCTTCAGGCGCTCGGCAAAGCGGAGTGATGTCTCCTCACCCAGGAATTCGTAGTAGTACGGGAGGTAATCGAGGTTTTTGGTTGGGGGAAGGAGCATCCGGTCTTTCTGCTGGCGCAGTGCCTCGACTTCAAGGAGAATCTCCCGGGTTCTATTAGAGAGAAAGAAAGGTTTGTCCCACGCAAAACGGACGTGCCATTCCCTTTCCAGACGCTTGGCGATGTTGGTGAGCTGTTCGGCAACATACCTTTCCGCGTCCTGGGTCCACCGCTTCGGGACATCAACGAGGAAGAGGGGGACGTTCCAGATTTCCCGGAGGACCTCAAAGAACCCCACCGTCCCGTGGCAGATGCTCGAAGTGGCAAAGAGGAAATCCGGTCGGGGAAAGAACCGGAGCAGGCTCATGCCGATACCTCCCCGGTGGTAGCTACAGAGGTCCTGGGAGAACCAGGCCTTCTCGGCTGCAGCAAGAGGAAGCTGGACAAAACGCAGGGCGGCAACGAGTCCAGTGGCGATTTCAGGGTAAAAGGGGATGAGGTGGGCGGCGTGGAGGAATTCCGAAGGGAAGAAGAGGCTGGCCCAGGCGATTTTCCCTCGCCTTCCGTAAAGGTTGCGGATGGTGTGGATAGTCACCTGGTAGGAGAATTGCGGAAGCGTTGGGTCAGGGTGTTTCTGGCGAAGCCACCACTCATACGGTCCAAGGAGCCGGAAAAGCGTTCTTCGCTCAAAAAGGAAGCGGAGAATCCGAAGAAGCACTGGGGAAATTTCATCCATGGAGAATCATCTCCCGGAAGGCATCAAGTCGCGTTTCCCATTGAGGAAAAGATGGAGTGGTATCGTGTTCAAGACAGAGCACGGGGAGACTGAGGCTTCGTCCAAGAAGCCCAATTTCGTAGAGCTGAAAGTCACAGAACTTGGAAAAAACTATCACCACTCCGCGAAGGCCAAGAGCGCCACAGAGCCTTTTGAGTGCCGTTCTCCGTGCAGGACCAGAAAGTCGCGGGCAGGGAAGGCGGCGGAGGATAAAGCGCGCCAAGTCCTCAAGGGGAGATGCGGTAAGGAGCAGGGGTTCTTCGCCGAGAAGAAGCCGATTTTCGGGGAGATCCGGGAAAACCAGAAACCCTTTCTCCTCAAGAAGGGGCAGGAGGACATGGGCAAAATGCGAGCCCGAGAGTAAGAGAGGAATGCGGTCTGATGCTCTCCGGCGCTCTTCCCATTCTCTCAAGAACGCTTCCTGCTGCCTGAGCGTTCCCCCGAGAGCCTGCTTCAGGGATGCGGTGAATTCCAGAAAGGAGCGGCCACTTTGCGCCAGGAGTTTCCGGGCGAGCTCGTTCAAGTTTTCGGTCAGCCACCTCAAGGCGATTTCTCCGGTCAGGGCGGGGACGTCAAAAGAGAAAACCGGAACGGAAAGGGCCCTGAGGATTTCGTAGGTTCTCCGGGAGGCGTCGCATGCGAGGGGGACAACAAATCCTGAGAACTCCCTGTGGTTCAGGGCCCAGCTTATGAAGGTCTTACAGAGCGCACAGAAGGGAACAGGAAGAGAGGAGAACTGGGGGTTCGAAAAGTCTGGTTTGAAGCACACGGCCTTGAAACCACAGGCTTCAAGGAGCTCCTGAGGAACATAGCGGCAGAAATACCCCAGAGTACGCATTTCAGAAGACGAACACCCAGAGCATTGCCCAGAGTATGAGGCCTGCGAGGACGAAGGGGAACACCACAAGGAGCGCCCAGCCAAGGAGGAATACGCCGAGGAGGAAGGCAAAGAGAAACACCAGACTTCCCAGGAAAAAGGGAAGGAAGAAGGGAAGGGCGTGGAAGAAGATGGCAAAGAACGCCACAAGGAACACTAAGGCAGCGAGCGACCACAGGATGCGGATCAGGGTTTTTCACCTCTTTTAGTGAGGTCTTTCAGAAATCGTTCCAGGTTCCGTGAGGCAAAGTCGGGAGGCAAAAACTGGGAAAGAATGGTTGCTGCCTTAACCTTTCGCCCCCAGAACTTCTCGTTGAGCTCTGTGTTTTCGGCGAGTTTTGTTCCCTCAAGGGTAACCCCAAGGAATACCCCCCGGGAAAGGGCGTAAGCATAGCAGGGTGAGGAGAGCTCAGAGTCCAGGGCGACGGAAATCCCCCGTCCTGCTGGTCCCAGGGTGACGGAGAGGTTCCCTCCAAGGATTGCGTACCCCCGGGCTAAAGTCTCTAAGGCTGCCCGCCGCATGATGAAGAGGATGATATCCTGGGACTGGATACCCACCTGGACCCCGAGGTTTACCCCCTGAAGGGTGTAGAACGCTGGTCCAAAGAAGGTTTTTCGATCCTCACCTCGTGCGAAGACCACCCCTTCACCCCGAGCGATGCCCACAAAGAACCCGACTCGTTTCACCCCAGGGAAAATCGCAATGCTCTGGGCGTTCTCGAAAAGGGGCAGGAGAATCCGGCGATCAAGAGAACGGGAAAGCTCGTAGAGAACTTCAATAGAGCGGTTGATGAGGTCTTCTCCGGGAGAGAGGGCAAGAGCCTGGGAGGCACAGAGAAAACACAAAGCTCCAAAAAGTGCGAAGAGCTTCATACCTCGTACTCCTTCTCCGAAGCAGCCTGGGCGAGAAGGTACTTCATCACCTTTCCAGTGACCGTCTGGGGGAGTCCGGGAACGATTTCCACAAGACGTGGCACCTTGTGAGGGGGGAGGTGTTTCCGGCAGAAATCCACAATTTCCCGGGGTCTGAGGGAGACCCCTTCCTGGGGTACGATGTAAGCTTTCACCATCTCTCCCCGGAGCTCCCTTTTGACGCCCACCACCGCGGCCTGTGCCACTCCGGGGAAGCCAAGGAGAACCTCCTCGACCTCCTGAGGGTACACGTTGAAGCCGGAGACGATGATGACTTCCTTTTTCCGCCCCTCGATGTAGAGGATTCCCCGCTCATCCATTCTCCCCAGGTCCCCCGTTGAGAACCATCCCTCCCGAAAGGCCCGGGCGTTCTCTTCGGGGTTGGCGAAGTACCCGGGAGAAACGGGGTCTCCGGCAAGAAGGATTTCTCCAACCTCGTTCGTGCCCAGGTCTTCTCCTGCGTCGTTGACGATTCGCAGGCGTATGGCGCCGATAACCGGTCCTGCGGAACCGGGGACACGCACCTCAGGGGAGGGATTCACGGCTACCACCGGAGAGGCTTCGGTAATGCCATATCCTTCAATGATGCGCAGCCCGAAAGCATTCTCAAAGGCTTCCCGCACTCTTGAGGGCAGCGCGTCGCCCCCGCAGATGAGCAGCCGCAGGGGGTAAAGGTCGAAAGGGGTCTTTCTCCAAGCGCCGGTGAGAATAGAGAACATTGCCGGAACGCCGAGGAAGACGGTGGACTGGTCCTCCCGCAGGGCGGTGACAAACTCTTCAAGGGGATACAGGGAGGGGACGATGGTGAGCGTCATGCCCTTCATGAGGGGGAGGAGATAGGCGATAGAGAACCCGAAAACGTGGAACATGGGCAAAACCCCAAGCATCCGGTCTTCAGGGGAGATATCGACAAGGTCAAAACAACTATCGATATCGGAGAGGATGTTCCGGTGAGTGAGTATGACGAGTTTTGGCATTCCTGTGGTTCCCGAGGTGCAGAAGAGTGCTGCCACAGGGCTTTCGAACTCTGGGAGGGGTATGGAAGAGGGGAGAAAAGTCGGAGGGTAGGAAATTTCTCCGTTCTCCCTCAGGATGGCGCAGGGAACGTCCTGGTCTTTAAGGGGAGTTTCACGGAGGAGGAACTGCGCCGAGGCAGCACGGAGGATTTTCACCTGCATGTCCTCCGGGGTACGGGGGGAGAGGGGAATGGGAATGACGCCAAGAGTGAGCGCGGCAAGGTAAAATCGGAGGGCATACCAGCTGTTCCCGATGGCCGTGACCACCCTTGTCCCGGGTCGTATTCCGGCCTGTTGCATAGCCGCTACTTCCTGAGCGATGATTCCAGGGAGGTCCCGGTACAGTATCCGCATCCCCCGGAAGGAAACGGCGACTTTCTCCCGGTAGTCTCTGCTCATCTTTTCCAGGCGTTCGGGAATGGTTTCCGGCATGGTTCCTCTTTGCTCCTTTTTGCTTCCATTGTAGCACAAACCCGAAAAGCCAGTGACAGGCCGGAGGAATTATGGTATATTCATCCCAAAATAGGGGGAGCTCAGTGGCCGTGGAGGATCGGAACATCACCTGTACTACGCAGGAAAAAGCGGGAGATTCTTGTTGCGGTATTCCTCTCCTTGGGTTTGTGCTCTGTCTTGCCGAGATGGTGGACCTCGTAAATCGCCGGCTTTTGGAGCACCACCTGAAGGTTGCCTACCTTGCGTTCCGTTTTGGAGAGGTTCTGGGGTTCTCAGAACGGTCCCTTGGGGATCTCCTCCTTGGGGGTCTTTTGCATGACATTGGGGCATTCTCTCTGTGGGAGCGTCTTGATGCCCTCCACTTTGAATTCCACAATCCTCACCACCATGCCTTCGTGGCCTATCTGCTCCTTAAGGATTTTGCGCCTTTTGCATCGCTTGCAGAGATCGTCCGTTACCATCATGTTCCCTGGGAGGAAGGTCGGGGCGGGACTGTCCCTCTTGAGAGTCACGTCATCCATTTTGCCGACCGGGTCAGCATCACGTGTTCTTTTCGGAAGGACCCGCTGGGGGAGATCCGGGAGAAGGAGCCTTTCCTCCGGTCCTTTGTCCCCCGCCTCTTCCACCCAGAGGTTTTCGAGGCGTTCCGAAAGCTCCTCTCCAGGGATTACGTGTGGTTTGACCTTGCTTCGCCTCACCTTCGCCGCATTGTGCACGACCTTATCCCTTCGGGGAGATTGTGCCTGAATACGGAGGATTTCCTTCGCTTTTGCCAGGTTGTTGCCCATCTCATCGATTTTCGAAGTGCGTTCACGGCCACCCATTCTGCCGGAGTGGCACGCACGGCTCACAGGCTTGGGGAACTCACCGGGCTTCCGCAGAGCAAACACGTGCTTCTTTTTGCGGCGGGACTTCTCCACGACCTGGGGAAAATAGCCATACCGGTTGAGATTCTCGAGAAACCCGGACCGCTGACTGAAAAGGAAATGCACATCATGAAATCCCATGCCTACCACACCTTTATGGCGCTTTCCTGGATTCAGGGCCTGAGGGATGTGGCTTTCTGGGCCTCAGAGCACCATGAGCGGTGTAATGGTCGGGGGTATCCTTTCGGAAGAACAGAGGAGGAACTTCTCTTTGAGTCAAGACTTTTAGCCGTTGCCGATGTCTTCGTAGCGTTATCCGAAGATCGTCCCTATCGTCCAGCTCTGGGTCCCCGACGTATTCGAGAAATCCTCGAAAACATGGCGAGTTCAAAGAGTCTGGATGTCGATATCGTGGGGGTACTCCTGGACCACTTTGACGAGGTTCGTGCTTCTTGCAGGGAGGTCCAGGAGCAGTCGGCCCTGGAGTATGCGGCTTTTCGTCAGGAAATCGTCCGGTTCGCAGGATAGGGGGTGTGCTCTGTGGCGCTTGTGTGGTCGGATACGTTCTCGGTGGGTGTGGCAGTGATTGATGAGCAGCATAAGGAGCTCTTTGCCCGGACCAATCGCCTCCTTAAAGCCTGTCAGGAAGGAAAGGGAAAGGAAGCTGTTCGGGAGACTCTGGCCTTCCTTGGAGAATACGTGAAGACCCACTTTGCCACTGAGGAAAGGCTCATGGTGCAGTACGGGTATCCAGGATTTGCTACCCACAGGAAGCTCCACGAAGGTTTCACCGAAGCCTTCCTGGGACTGCAAAAAGAGGCTGAAAGAGACGTTGGTGTTGCTCTCGTTACTCGGGTGAATCAAACAGTGGTGGACTGGTGGGTGAATCACATCCTGAAAGTGGATAGAGAACTCGGGGCATTTTTGCGGGCAAAGATGGGTACGTGACGGAATACGCCCGGGTCCGTCTCAAGAAGGGAAAAGAAAAGCGGATACTTCTGGGCCATCCCTGGGTGTACTGTACGGATATCGAGGTTCTGCGGGGTCCGGCAGACCCCGGGGACATTGTGCTTTTAGAGAATCACCGTGGGAAACCCCTTGCCCTGGGGTATTACAACCCGAATTCGGTCATCGCTGTTCGGGTACTGACCCAAAACCCTAAAGAGCGCATCGACCGGGACTTTTTCCTCCATCGGATACGGCAAGCTCTTGAGCTTCGCCTGAAGCTTTTTCGAGAAGAGACAACCAATGCCTTCCGTGTGGTTTTTGCCGAGGCAGACCTCCTCCCTGGGCTCATTGTAGACCGGTTTGCCTCTCTGCTTGTGGTGCAGTTTCTTACTCTTGGGATGGAGAGAAGGAAAGGAGACATCGTGGAGGCGCTTGAGGCCCTCCTGCACCCTGGGGGTATCTACGAACGGAGCGACGTGGAGGTCCGCAAGAAAGAGGGCCTTGAGGAGTGTGCGGGGTGGATTCTCCCGGGCATGAATCCGGAGGTAATCATCAAGGAAAACGGCCTTGCCTTTTTCGTGGACGTTGCCCGGGGCCAGAAGACGGGGTACTTCCTGGATCAGCGGGAGAACCGCCTGAGCCTTCGCCGCTATGTCCAGGGAGCACGGGTTCTTGATTGTTTCTCATATACCGGGGGATTTGCCATCCATGCGGCGGCTTTTGGGGCACGAGAGGTCCTGGGGCTTGACATCTCTGAGAGCGCCGTAGCCCTTGCCCGGGAGAACGCTTGCCTGAACCGGCTGGAGGATCGAGTTCGGTTTGAGGTTGCCGACGTCTTTGAGGCCCTGCGGGAACTCCTTAGAAAAGGCGAGCGCTTTGACCTTGTGATTCTTGATCCTCCTGCCTTTGTCAAAGGAAAGGAGGCTCTCGAGGGGGCACTCCGGGGATACAAGGACATCAATCTCCTCGCCATGAAGCTCCTTGTCCCTTCAGGGATTCTCGTCACCTGTTCCTGCTCGTATCATCTTTCCGAGGAACTTTTCCTTGAAGTGCTCCAAAAGGCAAGCCAGGACGCCGGAAGGCGCCTGCAGATTCTTGAGCGGCGGGGGCAGGCCCAGGACCATCCTGTCCTTGTGGGGTATCCTGAATCCTGGTACCTGAAGTGTTTCATCCTGCGAGTTCTGTGATATAGTAATGGAGCGTTGAATATCCTCCTCTTGAGGGAGTGAAACTGTGTCGCCTTTTCCTCAGTTCAGTGAGGCTGTGTCTTTGGCGCTACACAGTATGGTGCTTTTGAGTGAAAGCCGTGCTCCCCTCGCGGTGAAAGAGATGGCCGAGAGGACAGGTGCCTCCTTTCACCATCTGGCGAAGGTTTTCCAGCGCCTGCGCAGAGCACAACTTGTGGTGTCCACCCGCGGGCCTCGAGGAGGTTTTACGCTTTCCCGTCCTCCAGAGCGCATCACCCTTCTTGAGGTCTACGAGGCCATTGAAGGGCCGGTTTCTGAACGCATCTGCCTCCTCGGAGAACAGGAGTGTCCTTTCGGGGAGTGCATTTTCGGCGGGCTTCTTGGGGAGTTTGCCCATCGCTTTCGAGAGTACCTTGCCTCGCACACTTTAGCGAGCGTGTGTCACAAAGGAGAGACCACACAGAACCCGGAATAAAGTGGTCACAGACCATGGTTGTATCCTAAAAACCTCACAGGAGGTGGTACCGTTGCCGGAGTTCGTGAACCCCTTCAGTGGTATGGTGCCCGGTCGGAAAATGACGAAAGAGGAGCTCATCCGTGCCATTCGCCTGAATCTCGCGGCCGAAGAAGAGGCTGTGCATCTGTACCTTGCCCATGCCGAGGCTACCGATCATCCTCTGGCCAAGAAGGTCCTCATCGATATTGCCAACGAGGAACGGGTCCACGCGGGGGAATTCCTGCGGCTCCTTGAGATTCTCACAGGGGACGAGGCGGATTTCCTGGCGCAGGGAGCAAAGGAAGTCGATGACCTTGCTCGCTCATTTGGCCAGAGCGCTCCGACTCTGGGGTCCCTGCGAGAGGAGGGAGGACAGTGAGCAGTTCGTACCTTGGTCGAGAGGATGCGCCTTTCGGGCAGGCCTTCTGGGAGTTGCTTGAGAAAACCGCCATTTCTGTGGCAAAGTCGGAGCTTGCAGGACGGAGAATTCTCCCTCTTGAGGGTCCTTTTGGTCTTGGGTTTGCTTTTGTCCCCTTTGGGGCGAAGCCGCTTGAAGAGGGAGTTCTTGTTGCAGGGGGACAGCCACTTGTGGCGCTCGAGCAGACGTTCTCCCTCAGGAAACTCGACATTGCCCAGTTTGAGCGGAATGGTGTGGCTTTGGACCTTGCGCCGCTTGTAGCAGCGGTGAAGAACATTGCCCACCTTGAGGAGCAACTGATTTTCGAAGGGTTTGGGGACTGTAGGGGTCTCTGCACGGCTTCCGGGGTTCTCGAGAGCTCCCTCTCTTCCTGGGACGAGCCGGGAAAAGCGGCTGAGGACCTCATTCGGGCCGTTTCTCTTCTTGATAGTGAGGGATTCCATGGGCCCTTTGCCCTGGCGCTTTCCCCGGGGCGGTACAATCTCCTCCTTCGCCGTTACCCCGAAACGGCACAGATTGAGCTTTACCACATAAGGACCATTGTGGGTGACCGGGTGGTCAAAGCTCCGTACCTGAAGGAGGGAGGCGTTCTCCTTGCGGTGAACCCGGTCTACGCCCGAATTCTCCTTGGTCAGGACCTTGAGGTCGGGTTCATCGGCCCGGATAAGGAGGGGTACCTTTTCTCCGTTTCAGAAAGCCTGACCCTTTTGCTCACCGAGCCCCGCTCAGTGTGTGTCCTTCGCTGAGACTGGCGGGGGCTCCCCCCCCGCCAGTCCTTCTGGAACTCCCTCTGCGCCTTGGCGATACCTCTCTGTGTTATAATGGTTACTGCCCTCTGGGCAATCTCTAAGGAGGAAACCGTATGCTTGCCCTGCTGAAAGAGGTATGGGCGAAGAAAGCCCAGGAGCGCATCATCCGGGAACTCCAGAGGAAGTTCGTCGAGCCCATTAACGCTCTGGAGGAAAAGGTGCGTGCGCTTTCGGATCAAGAGCTTTCCCGGAAAACCGAGGAGTTCAAAGAACGCCTTGCCCGGGGCGAGACGCTTGACGGCCTCCTCATCGAGGCCTTCGCCGTGGTGCGGGAAGTAGCCCGTAGGGTCGTCGGTATGCGTCCCTTTGACGTGCAGATTATGGGGGCGGTTGTGCTCCACCAGGGGAAAATTGCCGAGATGCAGACCGGAGAGGGGAAAACCCTGGTGGCCACCATGCCCGCCTACCTCAATGCCCTCACCGGGCGGGGTGTCCACATCGTCACGGTGAACGACTACCTGGCCAAGCGCGACCGCTACTGGATGGGGCCGATTTTTGAATTCCTGGGGCTCTCTGTGGGGCTCATTCAACATGAGTCAACGTCAGAGGAGCGGAAGAGGGCGTACCGGTGCGATATCACCTACGGGACGAACGTCGAGTTTGGCTTTGACTACCTCAGGGACAACATGGCGCTGCGCAGAGAAGACGCGGTCCAGCGGGAACTCCATTACGCCATCATCGACGAGGTGGACTCCATTCTCATCGACGAGGCTCGAACGCCCCTCATCATCTCCGGTCCGGCAGAGGAAAACACTGAAATCTACTACAAGATCGACCGGGTGGTCCGGAAGCTCATCCCCAAGGAGGATTTCGACTTTGAGGAAAAAACCCGCTCAGTGTGGCTGACGGAGAAAGGCATCGCCAAAGTCGAGAAGCTTCTCCATGTGGCAAATCTCTATGAGGAGACGGGGAGGGGAACCTTGGAACACCTCGTGCGGCAGGCCCTCAGGGCGCATTACCTGTACAAGAAGGACGTGGATTACGTGGTGAAGGACGGCCAGGTCATCATCGTGGACGAGTTTACCGGTCGCCTCATGTACGGGAGGCGTTACAGCGACGGTCTCCACCAGGCCATTGAGGCGAAAGAGGGGCTGCAGGTAGCGAGCGAAAACCAGACCCTGGCCTCCATCACCTATCAGAACTACTTCCGGATGTACGAGAAAATCTGCGGCATGACTGGAACGGCGAAAACCGAAGAAGAAGAGTTTATCTACACCTATGGGATGCCGGTGGTGGTGATTCCCACGAATAAACCCCTTCGCCGGACGACGCTTCCTGATGTCATCTACCGTACAGAGCGAGAGAAGTTCGAAGCCGTGGTCCGGGAGATTGAACGTCTGCACACTCTGGGACGGCCGGTCCTTGTGGGGACGACCTCCATTGAGAAGTCAGAACGTCTGAGCGACATGCTGAAAAAGCGGGGCATTCCTCATGAGGTGCTGAATGCCAAGCACCACGAACGGGAAGCGGAAATCATTGCCCAGGCAGGACGCAAGGGGGTGGTCACCATCTCGACAAATATGGCCGGGAGGGGGACGGACATCCTCCTTGGGGGCAACCCGGATTTCCTTGCCAAGCGAAAAATGCGGGAAATGGGCTTCCCGGAACACGTCATTCTCCGCCTGAGTCTTGGCATTCCTGCCGATGACCCTGAAATGCAGCGGGCCAGAGAGGTCTATCGGGAACTCTACGCGCGCTTCAAAGCGGAAACCGACAGGGAAGCCGAGGAAGTGAAGGCTCTGGGAGGGTTGCACGTTATCGGCACGGAACGCCACGAGAGCCGTCGTATCGACAATCAGCTTCGGGGGCGTGCCGGGCGCCAGGGAGACCCGGGGTCGTCACAGTTTTTCCTTTCCCTTGAGGATGACCTTTTGCGGCTTTTCGTTCCGGAACGCCTGTCTTCTGTCATGGCCCGCTTTGGGATGGAGGAGGGAGTCCCCATCGAGCACCCCCTGGTCACTCGTCTTGTGGAGGCGGCTCAGAAAAGGGTCGAAGGGCACCACTTCAGCATCCGCAAGACGCTCCTCCAGTACGACGACGTTATGAACAAGCAGCGGGAGGTTATCTACGCCCAGAGGCGGCGGGTGCTCTTTGAGGAGAACCTCCGGCCCTTTGTGTACGATATGCTGGAGAAGGTCATTGATGACCTTGTTGAGGCTTATGCCAATGAGCGGATGTATCCGGAGGAATGGGACCTTGAAGGATTGAACCAGCGCCTGCGGCTCCTTTTCGGGGTGGAATTCCACCCCCCGGAAGAGGAACGCCTGAAGCTCACCTCAAAGGACCTCAGAGAGAAGCTCTATACGAGCCTTGTGCATCTCTATGAGCGCCGGGTCCAGGAGGTGGGTGATGAGGTCTTCCGCGATATTGAGCGCTATATCCTTTTGCGGGTTGTGGATTACCACTGGAAGGACCACCTCCATAACATGGACCATCTTCGGGAGGGTATTGGACTCCGGGCAGTGGGTCAGAAAGACCCCTTTGTGGAGTACCAGCTCGAGGCCTTTGAGATGTTCCAGAACATGGTCGCCGCCATTCGGGAGGACGCCTTACGGTACCTCTTCCACGTTCGGGTGGTTCCCGAAAGAAAGCCCTCTGTCCAGAGAGCTTCGGAGGGATCCCGGCCGGCCTCTGTGCCACAACCTCAAAAGGTGCAGCGTAAAGTGGGCCGGAATGACCCCTGCCCCTGTGGGAGCGGGCTTAAGTACAAATACTGCTGTGGGAAAAAGTGAAAGGAGGAAGAACAATGCAGGTTGACCTCTTAGGGGACCTTACATTCATCCGAAAGAAACTCGAGGAAATCGGAGGGTATCTTTGAGGAGGAAAAGGTTCCGGAAAAAATCAAAGCCATAGAGTTTGAGATGTCCCGGGGAGATTTCTGGGGCGACGAAGGAAAGCAGAGCCGTCTCCTTGCAGAGTACCGGAAGTACCGGCAGGTGTTTGAGGAGTACCTGGAGCTCAAGAAACGCCTGGAGGATACGGAGGAACTCGTTCACCTTGTCACTCCCGAGGACCCGGAATACCAGGAGCTTGTGCAGGAGGTTCGGAAGCTCTCCGAAGCCGTGGAGGACCTGGACATCCGGCTCCTGTTCCGCCGGGAAGAGGACCGGTGTAACGCCATTGTGACCATTCATTCGGGTGCGGGAGGAACGGAGTCCCAGGACTGGGTGGAGATGCTCTTCCGGATGTACCTCCGCTTCTGTGAGCGTAAAGATTTCGATGTCCGGGTAACCGATATCCTCGAAGGGGAAGAGGCGGGGTTGAAACACGTGACCTTCCTTGTTCAGGGAGAGTACGCGTACGGGTACCTCCGTTCCGAACACGGGGTGCACCGCTTGATCCGCATCTCTCCCTTCGATGCAAATCGGCGTCGTCACACGACTTTCGCCCTGGTGGATGTCATTCCGGAAATCGGCGAAGACGTCAAGGTGGAGATTAACCCCCAGGATCTCCGGATTGAGACCTTCAGGGCAAGCGGTCACGGTGGGCAGCACGTGAACGTCACCGATTCAGCCGTCCGTATCACCCACATCCCCACAGGTATTGTGGTCCAGTGCCAAAACGAGCGTTCCCAGCACCAGAATAAGGCCGTTGCCATGAGGATTCTCCGGGCCCGTCTGTACGAATACTACCGTCAGGAGCAGATGAAGAAAATCCAGGAACTCAAGGGAGAACGGAAGGATATCGCTTGGGGGAACCAGATCCGGACCTATGTGTTCCATCCCTATACGCTCGTTAAGGACCACCGGACAGGGCACGAGACGGGGAATATCGAACGGGTAATGGACGGGGAAATTGACGACTTCATCGAAGCCTTCCTCAAGAGGGAACGAAGCCTATGAAGGTGTACGCCCTTGTGGGGCCAACGGGGACAGGGAAGAGTTACCGGGCTCCTCACCTGGCAAAGGAATACGGCATCGACTGCATCATTGACGATGGGTTGCTCATTGCCTCAGGGAGGATTCTTGCGGGGAGATCAGCGAAAGCCGAGCTCAGCAAAATCCGGGCGGCCAAGGTTGCCGTCTTTTATTTCCAAAACCACCGGGAGGAAGTCAAAAAGGCCCTGCGGGAACTTGCCCCGGAAAAGATTCTGGTTCTTGGCATTTCTCTCCCCATGGTGGAGAAAATCTGCGAACGCCTTGAGCTCCCGAAACCCGAGGTTGTCTGGGATATTTTCCACCTTGCACCCCTTGATGAGATTCAGATAGCCCTGGCGGCCCGGGAGTCCCAGGGAAAGCACACCATTCCCGTACCCCTTGTGGAGGTTAAGCGCAATCTCTGGAGTGCCATTACCGATGCCCTTCCCGTGGGTGTGTGGCGCTGGTTCTACACCTCTCGAGAGAAAACAGTGGTACGCCCACCCTTCAGTTACCTTGGAAAGCTCATCGTCAGCGAGGCCGCCCTGCGGACCCTTGTGTTCCTTTGCCTTGTGCACACCCCCTGGGTACAGAAGATTACCGCCATCAACCTGCACCGGACGGAGCGGGGTCTTGAGGTGGAGCTTTCGTGTGTCCTCCAGAACGGTTCATCGGTAGCCGAGGTCTGCCGTTTCCTGCAGCAGTACCTCCGGGAGCGGGTGGAGTACCTCACAGGGGTTGAGCTCCAGGCAGTACACGTGGACGTCGAGGGTGTGCTCTTTCCCTCATGGCAGCCATCTGAATCTTGACATCTGGAGTGGCATCTGGTAGGAAATACGAAAACCTGTGAGGCGAAAGAGGTATGGCTCGCAAGACTATGGAGGAGCTCCTCAGAGAGCTCAGGGAGAAGGAAGCCGTTCTCCTTCTGGGTGGTGGGGAGAAGGCTGTTGAGAAGCAGCACCAGAGCGGCAAGCTCACCGCTCGAGAGCGGATTGCCCTTTTGCTTGATGAGGGGAGTTTCGAGGAAATTGACCTTTTCGTAGAGCACCGGGCGGAAAAGTTTGGCATGCCCGAGAAGAAGCTCCCGGCTGATGGAGTGGTCACAGGATTCGGGACCATCGATGGTCGGGTGGTCTTTGTGTACTCTCAAGATTTCACCGTCATGGGTGGGTCCCTGGGAGAGATGCAAGCCAAGAAAATCTGTAAAATCATGGACATGGCTCTGAAAGTCGGTGCTCCCCTTGTGGGCATCAACGATTCGGGGGGCGCAAGGATTCAGGAGGGTATCGATTCCCTCTCAGGGTATGGGCAGATTTTCTTCCGGAATACCCAGGCATCGGGCGTCATCCCGCAAATTGCCGTTATCGCTGGTCCCTGCGCAGGAGGTGCGGTGTACTCCCCAGCGCTCATGGACTTCATTTTCATGGTTGAGGGGATCAGCCGGATGTTCGTCACTGGTCCCCAGGTGGTGAAGGCGGCCACCGGAGAGGAGGTTTCGGCCGAGGAACTCGGAGGGGCCATGACCCATGCGACACGAAGCGGTGTTGCGCATTTTACGGCCCGCACTGAGGAGGAATGTTTCCGGGAGGTTCGGAGACTCCTCTCTTTTCTCCCCTCAAATAACGCCGAAGACCCCCCTTTTGTGGACACCGGTGACCCTCTGGAACGGCAGGAGGAGCATCTGCTTGAGATTGTCCCCACCAACCCCAACAAACCCTACGACGTGAAAGAGGTTATCCGCTGCATCGTGGATCAGGGGGAATTCTTTGAGGTCCACAAGAGCTTCGCCCGCAATATCGTCGTGGGGTTTGCTCGAATTGGGGGGCATGTGGTGGGGATTGTGGCGAATCAGCCGTATCATCTGGCGGGGTGCCTTGACATCGATTCGGCGGACAAGGCGTCGCGGTTCATCCGCTTCTGCGATTGCTTCAACATTCCTCTGGTGACGCTGGTTGATGTTCCGGGGTTTTTGCCTGGAACGAACCAGGAGTTTGGAGGGATTATCCGCCACGGAGCAAAGATGCTCTACGCGTATTCTGAGGCTACGGTCCCGAAAATCACGGTCATCCTCCGCAAGGCCTATGGAGGAGCGTACCTTGCCATGTGCAGTCGGGACCTGGGAGCTGATGTGGTCTTCGCCTGGCCGACTGCCGAAATTGCCGTGATGGGTGCAGAGGGTGCAGTGGAAATCATCTTTCGCCGGGAGATTGAAGGTGCTCTGGACCCCGAAAGGGAACGGGAGCGGTTGCTTGAAGCGTACCGTCAGGAGTTCTACAATCCCTATCAGGCTGCAAAGCGGGGGTATGTCGACCAGGTCATCGATCCTCGCCTGACGCGCCTCAAGGTTGGCCGGGCACTTGAGGTTTTCTGGTCGAAACGGGAGGAGAGGAAGGGGAAAAAGCATGGCAATTTCCCGGTGTGACCTTGGGGTGGGTGTGAAGCCGGAAGTTGTTGCCGCCATCGTGGCTGCGCTTATGGAGTTTCTGGAAACCGAAGAGACTCCGCGTCAGAAGCCTTATGTTTTGCGGAAAAGCCATGCCTGGAAGGCACTGGCTTTGCAGGAAGGACGCCTGCGGATTCGTCTGGGGAGGTAAGGAACGTGCGGAAATTCCTCGTTCGGGTGAACGGTGAGGAGTACGAGGTTGAGGTGGTGGAGGTCACCGGGGGTGAGAAGAAAGCCTTCAGTGTCAGTGGTGTTCGAAAAGTTGGCGAGTCGAAACCCGCTGAGGGTCTTCGGGTGACCACTACCGTTCGGGCGCCCATGCCAGGGCGGATTGTGGCCATCAACGTGAAGAAGGGGGATGAGGTCCGGGCCGGACACGTTGCGGTGATTCTTGAGGCCATGAAGATGGAGAACGAGATCCCGGTGGAACACGATGGGGTGATCACGCAGGTCTACGTTGAGGAGAACGACACCGTGGATGTAGGCGATCCACTCTTTGACGTCGAAGAGGTGCGTCTGTAATGCCGGGGAGGCGCCTTCTTGTCCTTCTGAGCATCGTCGTCCTCGTGGCGGCTCTTCCCTTTGCCTTTGAGCGCATAGCCCGGGAACGGGGGAACCGCAACGTTCTCCTTGTGGTGGACTGGGATGACGTGGAGTGGTTTGCCCGCACGAAAGGCGTGGACCCCTTTGTGCTTGCCCGGGAACTCAGACAGCAGGGGTTTGCCGCCTTTGGGGTGAGCGAATGGTCCCTGAAGACCCTGAAAGCGCGGGGTTTGCTTGTTCCTGCTCCCGCACCCCCTGATGCTCCGCCTTACCTTCAATACTTTACCGTTGCCTCAGAAGCGGTGCGCAAGACCCTGATGGAGCGGCTGAATACCCTGGGGAAGCGGGTGGAGGTTTTTGGGGAAGTTCTCGGGGTGAGCTTGCTTCCCGAAGAGGAGGAAAAAGTGGGTCTTGGCTGGGATCGGGACCTCATCCAGCGCCTGAGGGAAGAGGGGTACACCCTGGTCCTTCGGCCGTACAACTACCTGGACATTTCTCCTGAAGTGCTCTCCCACCTCCTCGGGGATGACGTGTGGAAGAACGAGGGCGTGGTGGGAATCATCGCTTCTGGTGATAGCATTCCGGGATACGGGAATCCTCAGTCACTCCGGAGGTTCGCCGACTTTCTCATTAGCCGCAAGCTCTTTTTTGGGTACGTGGAATTCGTGAGCCAGAAGGGCGAGGACGCCCTGGCGCGGCTTCTGCCCCAGTGGACGCTCCGGGTGCACAGCATTCCCCCCGATGAGCTCAAGAACTACACTCCCGGAACGGCCCGAGAGCGGTTTCTGCGGGCCCTGAAGGAACGCTCGGTTCGGGTACTGTACCTTCGTCTTTTTACCGAACCCTCTTTCACTGGCTGGGAACGGAATCTTGCGTATCTTCAGGCCCTTCGCGAAGATATCCAGGCACAGAGGTTGACCTTCGGTTTACCTCTTCTCCCTCACAGAGCCTTTGCCCCCTCACGGGCGTTTCTTGTACTCTCCGCCTTTGTGGTTTCGTTTTTTGCCCTTTTCCTTTTTGAGGCACTGTTCTTCCGTCTCCCTCTCTGGCTGGGGTTTTTGGGAGGAGCGCTCCTTTCAGGCACGGTCTTTGCCAGTCCTCTCTGGGGGATGAAAATCATCGGCCTCTGTGCTGGGGTGACCGCACCGACGCTCTCGGTCATGCTTCTTGCAGAGGAGTTTTCTCAGGGAAGGAAATTTCGGGGTATCCTTGAGGCCTTTCTCGTGGCCTTTGCAGGTTCTCTCGTTATTGCCCAGGGACTGTACCACTGGCTTTTCGTCCAGCGCATTGAGCAGTACTTCGGTGTGAAGGCCATGCTTACACTTCCTGTGGTGCTTGTCTTCCTTTACCTTTTCCGCCGCCGCCTTCTTGGGGGAAGCCTCGAGGAGGTACTCCTTGGGAATCTTCGGCGATTTGAGCTGCTCATCGCTGTGGTGCTTGGAGCGGCCTTTGTGCTCTACCTGACCCGTTCGGGGAATTTCCCTCTTCTTGGGGCAGGGGAGTTCGAGAGCCGGATGCGGGCGTTCCTTGAGCGGGTGCTCTTTGCTCGTCCCCGGACCAAGGAGTTCCTCATCGGATACCCGGCCCTGTGGCTTCTTGCGTGCCTTCGGAACCTCCGGCCGGTGTACCGGATGGTGCTCTGGCTCTCAGCAACCATAGGGTTTGTGACCCTGGTGAATTCTTTCTGCCACCTCCACACGCCGCTTCTTTTCATTCTCCTCCGTTTTGTGAATGCCCTTGCTCTGAGCGTTCCGGTTTTTGGTGTGTACTATCTCGCCGTGCTCTTTGCGCTCTGGCTCTGGCGCACGGTGGGCCGATGGGGCGCATGACGCCTTCCCGGAAAATTCCCCTTGTGCTCTACGGATACTATGGTTTCGGCAACTGGGGGGATGAGCTGAGCCTGCTTGCAACACTCAGGGTGCTTGAGGACGTCGGACAAGAACTCTCCCTCCCTTTTGCCTACCGGGTGATCGTGGGGGATCCATCCCTTGTACCTCCTCTCCCCGGGGAGGTAACTCTGGTGGAACGACGGCGCCCTGCTTGGATGCTCTCAACTCTCCTCAAGAGTCGGGGAGTTGTTGTGGGTGGGGGGAGTCTCCTTCAGGATGCCACCAGTTTTCGTTCCCTCCTGTACTACACGACCTTTCTGTCTTTAGCCCAGCGCGTAGGAAAGCCGGTGGTCTTTTTTGGTTGCGGTCTTGGTCCTTTTCAAAGGGAGCTCAGCGTGAAGCTTGTCAGGAAGCTACTTCGCCGGGTGCGGCTGTTCCTTGCCCGGGATGAGGTAACCCTGGCTTTCCTTGAAGAACACCACCTCTGTCCCGCTTCTCTGGGGGCTGATCCGGTTTTCCTCCTTGAGCAGGAAAAAGCAGGAGCGTCTTCGCCGCGTCTTGGGATTTTCCTGCGGCGGGAAGCCCTGGGGCGAAAGGAGGTGCTCTGTGAAGGATTGCGGAAACTCCAGAGGGAGGGATGGGACCTTGAATTCGTGGCTTTCCACCGGGGGGAGGATCGAGAGGTCGCAGAGTCCTTTGCAGAACATCTCCATGCCCCGGTATACGTCTTCTCCGGGGTTTCTGAGGTTCTTTCCTACTTTTCGGAACTTTCTGGAGTGGTGAGCATGCGCTTCCACCCCCTGGTGCTGGCAACGCAAAGTGGCATTCCCTGGTGGGCCTTCGACCTTGACCCGAAGATTGTAGCCTTCAGCGCCCACTGGGAGGGAAAAAACCTCTTGTCCCTGGCGACGCTTGATCCTGCCCTGCTCTGTGCTGCCCTGCGGGATGCTGCGGTGCTTCGCGAGAAGACGCGTGTTTTGCGGGATATGTTCCGGAGAAGGGCGCTTGCTGCAAAGGGGGAACTTGCCCGTTTTTTGGAAAGCATTCTGGGGTGAGGCCTGTGCTGGTTGTGGAACTTCTGGGGCATTCCTTTTTTGCCGGAAGGCTTGAGGATTTGCGGAGTGTGGTTGAGGACGCTGTGGAGCAGGGCAGAAAGCTCCACATCGTGACGGTGAATCCAGAGATGCTAATGCTCCGCGATCCTCGCTTCCTCGAGGTTCTTGCTTCAGCTGAGCTTCGTCTTCCCGATGGCATGGGGGTGGTATGGGCTTCCCGCCTCCTGCGGCGTGGGGTTCTGCAACGGCTTCCGGGCATAGAGGTGGCGGAGGCCATCATGGCGTGGGGGAGCGAACGGGGCTGGGGGTTTTACTTCCTCGGTGCCCGGGAGGGTGTAGTGCAGCAGGCCGTCCGGGCCATGCAGCACCGTTATCCGAGTCTAAAGGTCTGTGGGTGTCACCACGGGTACTTCACCGACGATACGGAGGTCGTCGAGGACATCAAGCGTACCGCTCCGGAAGTGCTTTTTGTGGGCATGGGTGTGCCGAAGCAGGAGCTCTGGATTGCCCGCTATCGGGAGGTGCTTCCGGTGAGGGTTTTCATGGGCGTTGGCGGGAGTTTCGATGTGTGGGCAGGGAGACTCCCCCGTGCGCCACTGTTTTTCCGTTCCCTCGGGCTTGAGTGGCTGTGGCGACTGTTCCTTGAGCCCCGGAGAATCCGGCGTGTGGTTCCGGCGTTCTTTCGCTTTGGCCTCCGGCTTCTCAGGGAGAAATGGTGGGGGTGGTATAATACGGGGTGAGAGAGGAGAACCATGGCGTTTTTGGAGTTCCGCGGAGTCTCAAAGGTGTATCCCCCCGGAATCCGGGCCCTGGAGAAGGTGACCTTTGCCGTGGAGAAGGGGGAATTTGTTTTCCTTCAGGGACCGACTGGAGCTGGAAAAACAACACTCTTCCGGCTCATTACTCAGGAAGAGCGGCCCACCGAGGGGGAAATATGGTTTTCCGGACGCCGGATTGACACCCTGGATCCCCGCTTTGTCCCCTTTCTCCGGCAGCACCTGGGTGTGGTCTTTCAGGACCTGGAGATTGTCCCGGATTGGACGGTGTACGAGCACCTTGTGGCACCCCTTGTGGTCCTTGGGGTTAACGGGAAGGAGGCCAGGAAGGCCGCCTGGAATGTGCTGCGTCTCCTCGGTCTTGAGAAAAAGAGCACGTTCAGGGCTCGATGGCTCTCAGGGGGAGAGAAGCAGAAACTCTGCGTTGGGCGTGCCCTGGTCCATCGACCAAAGCTTGTTCTTGCTGATGAGCCCACAGGGAACCTCGACGCTGCCTCAGCGCTTGAGGTCCTGAATCTCCTCTGGAACCTCTCCCGAAATGATTGCGTGACGGTCATCGTGGCCACCCACAACGAGGCTCTCCTTGAGCGCTTCCCGGCGCGGGCGATTTTGCTTGAGCAGGGACGAATCCGAGGGGAGAGATTCTGAGCATGGGACGCTTTTCCCGCTACATGTTTCGCCGTCCCGGCCTTTTCGTTCTTGGTGTTCTGAGCGTCCTTTTTGCCGGTGTTCTGGTGAATGCCACGGTTTTTGGGTACCTCGAAGCGGTGAGGTTGCGGGAACACTGGCGCGAACGTTTCACGATTCGGGCCATTTTCCGGGAGGATGTGAACAGGGAATCCATGGAACGGATCCGGGAGGAGGTCGCCCGGTATCCCCTGGTGGAGCAGGCGACTCTGGTCCTACCTGAAGAAGCCAAAGCCCGTTTTCTGGAGCGTCTCGGGCTTTCCGAGGAAGCGGTTGCAGGGATTTCCTTCCCCGCCTCTCTTGAGGTTGTTCCCCGGCACATCGAGGATCTCCCCGAAATTGCTGCTATCCTCCGCGCGGAAGAGGCCTTCGCCGAGGTATTCTGCGGAGGAAAAGAGGTCGAGGGATTCCTCCGCCTTTTCCGGCTTTTGCTGGGTAGCCTGGGTGGATTTCTCCTGGGGATTTTGGGTTTTGGGGTTTTTGTCATCGTGGTGACCACGGCCCTGGCGGTGCAGCTTCGGGGGAGGGAAATCGAGGTGTTGTCCCTTGTGGGGGCGCCTTCGGCTTTTTCTCTGGCGCCTTTTCTCCTTGAGGGACTTTTCGGGGGGCTTCTGGGTAGTGTGGGGGCATACCTTTTGAGCCTCGCCTTCTTTGTGCCCTTCTTCCGCCTTGTGAGCGAGGCCTTCCCCGGGTTTTTGTGGGTGAACGTGGAAGAACTCCTTGTTGTTTTCTTCCCCCTGGACCTTGGTGTGGGGTGCGGGATGGGCGTTCTGGGGGTGCTTTTGGGACACTGGAGGGCCCGGAGGAGAAGCCCATGAGGCGTGCTGTGCTTATCCTCTTTGTCGTGCTCTTTGTGTGCTCGCCCTGGGCTTTGGGAAGTCCGGACTCTCTCGAGGACGAAATTGCCCTGCAGACGAAAAAACTCGAGGAACTCCGGAAGGAACAGGCACGCCTTGAGGGTGAGCTCAAGAAGGTGCTTTCAAGCGCGAGGGATCTTTCCGGTGAACTTGCCAAGCTCGAAGAGCAGATTGCCGCCGCTGAGGCAGACATCACAAAATCCCGGGAGCGAATTCTTGCTTTAGAAAAGCAGAGGAAGCAGCTTGAGCAAGAAGTGGAGAGCTTGCAGAGAGGTATTCTTAAGGAGAAAAGCAGCCAGGAGGCAATCGCCAGAGGGGCTTACCGGGTGGACACTGGTGAGGTGGTGCTGCGGAGTCTCGTCAGTGGGGTTTCCCCGGGTGAGTGGGAGGCCAATACTTACTGGGCTGCGCAGTGCCTCAGGGTAAAAAGCAGCACCATCGAGGAGGCCTCAAGAAAGCAGAAAGAACTTGCGAGGAAACTCGAGGAGATCAAGCAGCGCATCCGCCTCGAGGTGGTGCTGAAAGAACGGCTGGTCCTTGAGAATCGACGCCTTGCCGAGCTTAAGAAGGCTCGGGAGGAGATTCTTCGGCGTCTGGAGACCGATCGGGCCCGTCTTGAGAAAAACCGCAAGGATCTCGTCCAGGCCCAGAGGAACCTCGAGGCCACCCTGGCTAGACTCCGGGAGGAACTGGCAAGAAAGAAAACACCCTCTCCTCCTCAGGCTCCAGTAAAACGTGGGCGGCTCTTCTGGCCTGTGTCAGGAGGAACGATCTTCCGCCGGTTTGGAGAATGGAAGGACGCCCGCTACGGCATCACCTTCTACAACCCTGGAGTCGACATCGCCTGTCCGGTGGGAACCCCGGTGTATGCCGCAGCTGACGGCGTGGTGCTTCTTGCGAGCACCATCAGGGGGTATGGAAAAACCATCATTATCGACCACGGCAATGACCTGGTCACCGTGTACGCCCATCTTGGAGAGATTCGCGTGCGAGCAGGTGATACGGTCAGGGGAGGGCAGGTCATTGCGTTGAGCGGGGACTCTGGCCTTGTGGAACGACCAGTGGTACACTTTGAGGTGCGGGTGGGTACAAGCGCCCGTGAGGAGGATCCTCTCCTCTGGCTTCAGTGAATTCGAGGTGAAGAGCGCATGGGGCGGAGAAGACTCTGGTTGCGGGTATTTCTGGGGATTCTTGTGGGGTGTGGGGTACTCCTGCTCTTCTTTGAGCGGGAATTCCTGGCCTTTGGTCTTGGGAAGGACAAAAGCTTTGAGAACTGGGAGCCGCTCTTTGAAACCATCTCCCTCATCCGGGAGAAGTTCTACTCGGAAGAGCCTTTGGACGAGGAGAAACTCCTTGAAGGAGCCATCCGGGGAGTGCTTCGAGCCCTTCCGGACCCTTACGCCCGTTACCTTGACCCCGAGGACTACAAGATTGAAACCAGCGATACCCTGGAAGGGGCTTTTTCGGGAATCGGGATTGTTATTGCCATCCGGGATGAAAAGCTCACCGTGGTCTCCCCTATTGCAGGTTCTCCTGCAGAGAAAGCAGGGGTGAAGGCAGGGGATGTGATTCTGGCGATTGACGGAGAGCCGACCCTTGGCATGTCCCTGGACCAGGCGGTGAAGAAGATGCGGGGGCCAGAGGGAACCAAAGTCGTGCTCACCTTGAGGCGAGAAGGGGTTCCGGAGGACATCACCGTGGAGATTGTTCGAAGCATCATCAAAATCCAGAGCGTGAGCGCCGAGGTGCTCCCCGAGAGTATCGGCCTTATACGGATTTCCGAGTTCCACGGACGAACGGCCGATGAGGTCCAGAAGGTTCTCACCGACCTCATCGCACAGGGAGTGACGGGATTCATCCTTGACCTTCGCAACAACCCCGGGGGATTGCTTTCGGCAGCACTTGTCACCGCAGGGTTTTTCGTGCCCTATGGGGAGAAACTCCTCCTTGTGGAGGACCGAAACGGCAAGCGCGAGACGATCACGAACTTCGTGCATCCCCTGGTCTCGGCTCCTGTGGTGGTCTTGGTGAATCGGGGGACGGCGAGTGGCGCGGAAATCCTTGCAGGGATTCTCCGCCTTGCAGCCCACGCCCTCCTTGTGGGGGAGAAGACCTTCGGTAAGGGTGTTATTCAGGAAATCTCCCCCCTGTCGCACGGAGGGGGCATCATCTTCACGGTTTCCAAGTACTACCTTGCCGATGGAACGGACATCAACGGTCAGGGACTCGTTCCTGATGTCCTGGCAAGCGGTGAAGATGAGCAGCTGAAGCGGGGTATCCAGGAACTCAAAAAACTCCTCAAGGACCATGCCCTGGCCTCGTAGATTCCTTTTCATCTTCCTCGTTGGACTTTTAGCCTGGGGAGTGGTGCTCTTTGCCCTGGGACTTGAAACACGACTTTTTGAGGAAGGCCAGGCTGCCCTTTCCCGGGCGCTCTTTCGAGGGATAGGCAGGGAACTCGCCCTTCTTGTGCTCCACGAGGTCAGAAAGAACAGCCTCTCCTTTCAGGTTCTCCGTTACCCTCTTCCCGAAAGGCCTTCCTTTGAGGTCGAGGTAGTTCTTGAGAACGCTCGGCAGAGAGAACGTCTCCTGAAGCACCTTGAAACCCTCCTTGCTCCTCTGCGGCCTTTCGGCCTTTGGGGGAAAGCAGTGGAGGATGACGACTACCGTCTTTTCTGGGGGGAAGAAGAGTGGTTCCGCTTCTCCCTTCGCCTCAGGCGGGTTTTCCGGGTCGCCATCGTCATTGACGACATCGGGTACGATGTGCCCATGGCGGAGAAGTTTTTCTCCCTTCCGGTCAAGCTCAACGTGGCGGTGTTCCCTCACCTCCCGTATGGTCCGCATCTTGCCCGACGGGCCGAGGAAAGCGGGAAGGAGGTACTCATCCACTTCCCGATGGAAGCGATGGATCCAGGAGAGAACTCGGGCGAGCGGTTCTTGCTCCGAAGCGGCACCCCCAAAGAAGAGGTGGTGCGGATGCTTGAAGAAGCTTTCCGGCGCATCCCCCAGGCAAGGGGCCTCAACAACCACAAGGGTTCCAGGGCCACGCAGGATGAGCGTTTAATGGCGCTTTGCGCCCTGGTCCTCCGGGAGAAAAACGCCTATTTTCTGGACAGTCTCACCACACCACGTTCCGTGGCCTTCCGGGTGATGAAGGGTATGGGTGTTCGGGCGCTTCGCCGGGATGTTTTCCTTGATGGGGAGACCACCGTTGAGTATGTCCTGAAACAACTCGAGACGACACTGGCTGTGGCGAGAAAAGCGGGCTTTGCCGTGGCCATCGGGCATCCGAAGGAAGTCACCTATGAGGCGCTGAGGCGCTTCCTGGAGAAGCCACACCCGGAGTACGAATTCGTCTTCCTCTCTGAAATGTTTGAGGATGGAGGTTGATGCTCGTGGAATTTGTGGACGACCGGAGGTGTTTCTTCTGTGGGGAGCAAAATCCCCGCGGGTTTTCGCTCCGCTTTCGGGAAGAAAATGGGTGGACGGTGGCAGAAACCGTTGTCCCCTGGTACCTGCAGGGCTTTGCCGGGGTGGTCCATGGGGGGATTGTGGCGTCGTTCCTTGACGAAGTGATGTCCCACAGCGTAAAGCATGCGGGGATTTCTGCCGTCACCGGGACGCTCAGGGTGAAGTACCTCAAACCCTGCCCAACAGAGAAAATCCTGATGCTTCGGGGGCGAGTCCAGAGGCGAAAGGGAAGAATTGTTGCGGCTTTGGGGGAAATCCTCTATGATGGAGAGAGGGTTGCAGAGGCTGAAGGTATTTTTGTCGTCCCAAAGGATAAGGGGAGTGAAAAGCCGTGAGGGAGACTGTTCGAGTTCGCTTTGCGCCAAGCCCTACAGGGTTTTTACACCTTGGAGGAGCACGCACAGCGCTCTTCAACTGGGCCTTTGCCCGAAAGTACGGGGGGGTATTCGTCCTCCGGATTGAGGATACTGATCTTTCGCGTTCGACAGAGGAATCCGTTCGGGTTATCCTTGAGAGCCTCAGGTGGCTTGGGCTTTTGTGGGATGAAGGACCGGAGGTTGGCGGCCCTTATGGGCCGTATTTCCAAAGTCAGCGGCTGCACCTGTACCGGGAGTACGCTGAGAAGCTCCTTCAAAAAGGTCTAGCCTACGAGTGTTTCTGTACCCCCGAGGAACTGAAGGAGCGAAAAGAGCGAGTCATCGCCCAGGGAGGGAGCTGGCGATACGACCGGCGTTGTCTCCACTTAAGTGCGAGGGAACGGGAGGCTTTTCGTCGGGAAGGGCGAAAGCCCGTGCTGCGCTTCCGGATTCCTGAGGGAACGACGACTTTTGTGGACATGCTTCGGGGGGATGTGACCTTCGACAACGGCGAGCTTGACGATTTCGTCATTCTGAAGTCTGATGGCATGCCAACGTACAATTTCGCCTGCGTGGTGGACGATGCGCTCATGCGCATCACCCACGTCATCCGGGGCGATGACCACATTTCCAATACTCCTCGTCAGGTGCTACTGTACGAGGCTTTTGGATTTCCCTGTCCGCAGTTTGCCCATATCCCCATGATTCTCGGAAAGGACAGGACCCGCCTGAGCAAGCGCCACGGTTCACCATCGGTGACCTACTACCGGGACATGGGGTACCTTCCTGAAGCCATGGTGAACTACCTTGCCCGGCTGAGCTGGGCAACAGGAGAAGAGGAGAAGGAAATCTTCACCCGGGAGGAAATCATTGAGCGGTTCTCCCTCGAGCAGGTCACCAAGCACGCTGCGGTCTTTGACCTTGATAAGCTCAACTGGATGAACGGTGTCTATCTCAGGGCAGCTGACCCTGAAAGGCTTGCGGAAATCCTCATCGACATCCTCAAGCGCCAGGGGAAGGTTACGGAAAAAGACCTCACGCCGGAATTTTCTGCCTACTGCAGGAGGGTTATGGCCCTCATGCGGGATCGCATCCGGTACGTGGCACAAATTCTTGAGGAGGCAGAGTACTTCTTCACCGAGTATTACGAATACGACCCTCAGGCGGTGGAGAGCGTGCTCTTTGAGGAGAAAGTGCCCGAGATTCTCAGGGTTTCTTGTGAGCTTCTCAAGAATCTTGAACCCTTTGACGCGCAAACCATCGAAAGGGCCATACGGTCTGAGGCGGAACAGCGGGGGCTTAAAGCGGCGCAGTTCATCCACCCCCTTCGGGTGGCGGTATCAGGGAAAAAGGTCGGTCCGGGGCTCTTTGAGCTCCTTGAGGTTCTGGGGAAAGAGCGGGTCCTTGCCCGCATCGCAAGGACCCTGAGGTTTTTGGAGAAAGGTTAAGGGTCATCTCGCCCTTTCCAGCTTCTGGTAAGCGGCTCGGACCTTGGCTTCGGCCTCTGCATCGTCCAGGGGAATGCCGAGCCGCTCACAGTACCTTTTCAGGTACTGGATGGCCTCTTTGAGCTTTTCGAAGCCTCGCTTTTCGGGAAAAGCGTCCTCCACAAAGAGTACCGCTTCCTCCGCAAGCTCCAGGATTTTCCGGTACCGATCAAGCGTCAGGCGATCCACATGCCATCGGGAGAAGACGTAGCTCCCCAGCCCAAGCAGAAAGAGCGAAGCCGCTGAGAGCAGGAAATCCTGGAAGTTCATCGTTCTTCCCCCTTCCGGAAGAGATTGTAAAAGTACCGGACGTTGTCCACCCAGAACTTGTTGAGCCCCTTCGGGTCATTCTCCGCCCCAATGGGGGCCCAGCGCTTCCCCAAAAAAGCGATGAAGTCTTTCTCACCGCTTCCTCTAAAGCGCTCAAAGTTCTTTTTCACCGTGGCACAAGCCCACTCCGCCTGAGTCCTGAGGTCTGTGTCTTTTGCCGCCACTATCCCGAATTCGAAACCTTTCCGCCCCCGCTCAGCCTCCCGGATGGCCAAAAGCAGGGCGTAAGGGTTCACGGGGTAGGACTCGTTTTCCGGGAAATAGCGCCGGGCCACCTCGAAGATTGCCGGGAGCTCCTCGGGGAAGGAGAAAGAGAAGAGGACCGTTTCGGGGTTCAGTCCCTGGTCTTTCAGAAACCGCGTAAGAGAAGGAGAGGACTGGACATAGGCGGTAAGGAGTGTCAGGGCATCATCGAGAAAAGCCCGGGCAAGCTCAACCGCGTGCTGCACGTCTTTGAGTGTTGGTTCCCGATGCATGGACAACCTCCTTTCGTACATGTCTTCCTATTCTTTAAAGGAAACGGGTGACAGGGCTATAATAGGAAAAAGCATCCGGGGGGATACCGGTGACTCAAGGGCTTTTCCTCTGTGCGGATATTGGCACGTCGTCCCTGAAAGTCTGCGTGTTTGATGGGCGCGGGAACATCCTCTTTTCAACGAAAAGGGAATACCCCACCCTTTCTCCTGCCCCTGGGTACGCGGAGCAGGACCCGGGGGAAATTTTCGGTGCCCTTGTCGAAGCGGTGAAGGAAGCGGTTTCGTCCTTTCCTGGGGGTTCCTTTGAGGTGTTGAGCTTTGACACCATGCTCCACAGCCTCCTTCTTGTGGATGGCAATTTCACCCCCCTTGCCCCTCTCTGGAACTGGATGGACACCCGCTCTTTCCAGGAAGTTGAGGAATTCCGGGAATCCTATGAAAAGGAATGCCTCTACGAGCTGACGGCTGCACCACTCCACACCATCTACCATCCTCCTCGGATCCTGTGGCTCAGGAAACACCACGGGGACCTCTGGAAGAAGGTTTCGAAAATCCTGAGCATCAAGGACTGGATGCTCTTTCAGCTCACGGGGGAGCTTTGCTGCGATTACTCGACAGCTTCGGGGACAGGACTTCTTGAAGTGCAGAGGAAGGCATGGAGCGGGAAAATGTGTGACCTTCTTGCGATTTCCCCGGAGCTCCTTCCCTCCCTTGTGGAGCCGGATTTTGCAGCACCACTCATGAACCGGGAATTCGCTGCTTCCACCGGTTTACCCCTGGGAATGCCTGTTGTGTGGGGTGGTGGGGACGGTCCTTTTGCCAATCTCGGAGAAGGGTGTTTTCGAGAGGGCGAAATGGTCGTGAGCGTCGGGTCTTCAGGGGCCGTTCGCATGTGTGCCCTCCGGCCGGTCATCGATCCCGGGAAACGGGCCTGGTGTTACTACCTTGCCTCCGACATCTGGGTTGGGGGAGGGGCCATCAACAACGGGGGTATCGTCTTTTCGTGGATGCGGGACCTCTTGCGGGAAGGTGAGGTCACCCTTGACCTTTCCCGGCGGCGTCCGCTCTTTTTGCCCTTTTTGACCGGAGAGCGGAGCCCCTACTGGGACCCTTATGCCCGGGGGATTCTCTTTGGGCTCTCCTTCTTCCATACCCCGGAGGCTCTTCTCCAGGCAGCCTATGAGAGCGTGGCTTTTTCGATTCGTGCCGTTTTTGACATGCTCCGGGAGGTCATGGGGGAGCCCAGGAAGGTGGTGGTTGGCGGAGGCTTTGCCCTTTCGGAGAACGGAAGGAGGGTGCTCTGCGATGTGCTGGGTGTCCCATTGGCAGTGAGCAGTTACCCCTCTTCTTCTGCCAAGGGGGCATTCCTCATCGCCCTGAAGGCCCTGGGGTGTGTCCGGTCCTTCGAGGAATTCCCTGAGGAGTTCTTTCCCACCGAAGGCCGAATCACCCCCAACGAGAATGCCCACGCTTTGTACGAGGAGCTTTTCCGCCTCTTCAAGCGGCTCTACGAGGTGAACGCACCGCTTTTTCGGGAGTTCGCAAAGCTTGGCCTTGCCTGAGGGACGAGCGTCCCTCAGGCGTTTTTTTGGGCAAACTCCTGCATGAAGTCCACAAGTGCCTGCACCGCCTCCACAGTGACGGCGTTGTAGAGGGAGGCCCGGCACCCTCCTACGGAGCGGTGCCCTTTAAGCCCCACAAGACGTGCTTTTTCTGCCTCTTTCACGAATTTGTCTTCTAATTCCGGGCTGGGGAGACGGAAGACCACATTCATCATGGACCGGTCTTCAGGTGCCACGGGACAGGTGTAGAAGTTCTGACTATCAAGGTAGTCGTAGAGGATTTTCGCCTTCTCCCGATTGATGGCCTCCATGTTTTCCAGACCTCCAATCGTTTCCTCAAGCCATTCAAGGACGAGGTCAACCACATAGATGGCGAAGCAGGGCGGGGTGTTGTAGAGGGAGTTCGATTCGACAAACGTGGAGTACCGGAGCATGGTGGAGAGGTTTTTGGGGACGCGTTCCAGCATGTCCTCCCGGATAATGACCACGGTGACCCCTGCAGGACCCAGGTTTTTCTGCGCCCCAGCATAGATGAGCCCAAAGGGCGAGGGATCAAAGACCCGGCTTAAGATATCCGAGGACATGTCGCTCACCAGGGGGACATTCCCCACCCTGGGGAAGTGGTGCCACTGGGTGCCCTCAATGGTGTTGTTTGAGGTGAGGTGGAGATAAGCGAGGTTTTCATCGACAGTGAAGTTCTTGGGGATATGAGTGTAATTTTGCGCTTTGGAGGATGCCACCACCTGCACGTCTTTCCCCAGAATCTGAGCTTCCTTGAGGGCCTTGGAGGCCCAGTAGCCGGTGTCCACGTACCCTACGGGTTTCCCTTCAAGCGCCAGGTTCATCGGAACCATGGCAAACTGGAGGCTCGCTCCGCCCTGGAGGAAAACCACGTGGAAGCGGTTGTCGAGTTTGAGGAGCCTTTTGAGCCTTGCCGCAGCATCGTTGAGGACGTCTTCAAAGGTCCTCGAGCGATGGCTGACTTCAAGAATGGACATTCCTGTGCCACGGAAGTTGAGCATTTCGTCACGGATGCGCTCGAGCACCGGCAGAGGCAGAGCCGCCGGGCCGGGGTTAAAGGTGTACGCCCGCTCTTCCATTTCCCTTCCTCCCTCGTTCTGGCTTTTCCCGGATATTCTACCATTTCCCGGGAGGAAGTGTTCGCCTTTTCGGCTGCGCTTGAGGTGAAGCAGAAACCTGAAAAAACCACCGCTTTCTGGGTACCCAGAAAGCGGTGGTTTTGAAACTCACACGCTGAACCGATGTACGGTGCGCTGCGGTTCCTCAGCTCATTTTGCGAGCGACTCGCTGGTAGAGGCAATCTCCTCTAAAGACGCACTCTGCTCCTCGGTGGATGCAAAGACTTGGCTTGAGGCAGCATGCTCCTTGGAGATAGAAGCGATGTATGAAGCCTTACGGTATTCGAGTCCATCTCGCTTTCCGGCTCTTGGGGTTGAGCTTCTCTGCCAGTGGCAGGAGGTGTCCCAGGCTCTTCTCATCCTGTGCAAGTGGTGAAAAAATCAAAAACGCAAGATGAGTTCTGACAGGCTTTCGAAGTCCGTGGAGCTTTTGTAGAACATCCGCAGGGTGTAGGCCTCCCAGAACATGCTAAGGGTGTCCTCTCCCCTTTGTGCTCCCCTTTATGGGAGGTGATGGAGGTTCGAGAGGCTGGAGGAAGTCTTGCCGTTTTTCGTGATTTCGTTTGCTTTTTCTGGAGAAATAGTATATAATACCAAAAAATGCGGCGGGAATGATGCTTTTGACCGTCCAGAATCTCCAGGAAATCAAAGAGTGGATTGGCTCTCTCGTCGGCCGAGAAGCCATCGTAGAGGTCAACAAAGGGCGCAAAAAGACCGTTGTTCGCAAAGGCGTCATCGAGGGAATTTACCCCTTCTTCTTCGTCCTCCGGGTGGATGTCGATGGTACCGCTCAGCGCATGGCCTTCAACTACGTCGACATCCTCACCAAAACTGTAGAACTCGAAATCCTGTAACCTCCCTGTCCCTCCATGGAGAGGCAATACCCTCATCCTTTTGAGGTGACGCTTGAGGAGGCTCTGCGCATCCAGGAAGATATCCGGCAGAAGGTTTCCCTCGAATTCCCCTTGAAAGACGAGGCTGTTACGTTTCTTGCAGGCGTTGATGTTGCCTACAACGCTCTCGGGCAGGCGGTAGCGGTTGTTGTGGTCCTGCGATGGCCTTCTCTTGAGGTGGTCGAGGTGGTCTCGGGGGTGCACAGGCCCTCTTTCCCCTATGTTCCAGGTTTTCTCTCCTTCCGGGAGGGTCCGGCGATTGAAGAAGCTTTCCAGCGTCTTTCCGTTGTGCCACACCTTTTCTTTTTCGACGGCCAGGGTATCGCCCATCCCCGGGGAGTGGGGATTGCCAGCCACCTGGGGGTCCTCTTTGGTCTTGTCTCTATTGGGGTAGCCAAAAAGCCCCTTGTGGGGCATTTTCAGGAACCTGGGGAAAAGCGGGGTTCCTTCTCTTTTGTTGAATACCAGGGAAAGCGCGTTGGCGTTGCCCTGCGAACGAAGGACCGCACCCGGCCCGTATTCGTCTCTCCGGGAAACCGGATAGACTTAGAGAAAGCCTGGGAATGGGCCCTGAAGACGGCAAGGGGGTTTCGTCTTCCTGAGCCTGTGCGTTTAGCCCATATCTTCAGCGAACGACTCAAAGGAGGAGAACGCAGTGACCGAAGTGAATCTCTGGGCCTTTGAGGAAGAACCGTCCACCGAGCACAGGGTGGTCATCACCGTGGTGGGGAGGGACCGTATCGGGATTATCGCTGCCATCACGTCCTGTCTTGCTGAGCACAGCGTCAACATCGAGGACATCACCCAGAAGATTCTCGGAGAGTACTTCACCATGATTCTTGTGGGTGATATCTCCCGCTGTCCGGTCTCGCTTTCAGAGCTTCGGGAGAGACTGGTCCGGCGGGGCGAGGAGGTGGGGGTCAAGGTGTACCTGCAGCACGCGAGCATCTTCCGGGCGATGCACCGCATTTAGGGGGAGGCTATGATTTTCGACCGCGCTGAGATTCTTGAAACCCTGCGGATGCTTGAGATTGAGAACCTCGATGTGCGAACAGTAACCCTGGGGATTTCGATTCTTGATTGCCGGGGGAAGGACTTTGAGGAAACGGTACAGCGGGTGGTTGCCAAAATTCGCCGGTACACCGCTTCTTTAAACGCCGTGGCCGATGAGGTCTCGGCCAAATACGGCATCCCCATTGTGAACCGCCGGGTGGCTATCTCTCCGGTAGCTTTGCTCCTTACGGGGGAAGAGGGGGAAGGTGTACTGGATTTCGCGAAAGCCCTGGATGACCTTGCCCGGGAGCTTGCCATCGACTTCATTGGTGGATTTTCGGCCCTGGTCCACAAGGGGGCTACAAAGGGCGATATCCTCCTCATGGAGAGTTTGTCCTCTGTGCTTTCAGGGACCGAACGTATCTGCGCCTCGGTGAATGTGGCGTCGAGCCGCACGGGGATAAACGTTGATGCCATCCTCACCATGGCACAGGTCGTGAAGGAAACAGCAGAGCGCACGAAAGACCGGGATGGCATTGGGTGTGCAAAGCTTGTGGTCTTTGCCAATGCCCCGGAGGACAACCCCTTCATGGCAGGGGCATTCCACGGCGTGGGGGAGGGGGAGGCGGTGGTGAACGTGGGGGTGAGCGGTCCGGGTGTGGTGAAGGAGGTCGTGCGCCGTCATCCTGGGTCGGATCTGGGGACTCTCGCGGAGTTCATTAAGCGAACCGCTTTCAAGATTACCCGGGTGGGGGAGCTTATCGGGAGAGAAGTTGCCGGGAAACTCGGGGTAACCTTTGGCATTGTGGATCTGTCGCTGGCGCCAACACCCCGGGTTGGGGACAGTGTCGCCGAGATTTTGGAGGAGATGGGGCTTGAGCGATGTGGGGCGTGGGGGTCAACGCTTGCTCTGGCGCTTTTGACTGATGCCTGCAAAAAGGGTGGTGCCATGGCCTCCTCGTCTGTTGGAGGTCTGAGCGGAGCGTTCATTCCGGTGAGTGAGGACGCAAGGATGAGTGAAGCGGTGGCGGTGGGGGCTTTATCTTTGGAGAAACTCGAGGCCATGACCAGTGTGTCCTCTGTGGGCCTTGATATGATCGCCATTCCTGGCGACACTCCCTGGGAGACCATCGCCTGCATCATGGCCGATGAAATCGCCATTGGGGTGATCAACCACAAGACCGTTGGCGTCCGCCTCATCCCGGTGCCCGGAAAGAGCGCAGGGGAGAGAGCCTGCTTTGGAGGGCTTCTCGGGGAGGCGACCATTATCCCCGTCAACCCCTATCAGGGTGCGCGGTTGATCCTCCGGGGTGGTCGCGTCCCCGCACCCCTAACGAGTCTCCGCAATTAGCCCTTGACCCTTTTTTCCACGAGGTTCATGAGCCCCCCGGCAGCAATGATTTCCTGGAGGAAGGGCGGGAATGGTCGAGCCCAGAAAATCTCCCCTGTGGTTTCGTTACGGATTTCCCCCCGGGCAAGATCAATGGAGACCATGTCTCCCTCCCGGATCCCCCTTGCTGCTTCTTCGGACTCAAGGATAGGAAGGCCGATGTTGATGGCGTTCCGGAAGAAAATCCGGGCAAACGAGGCGGCCACAACGGCAGAAACCCCGCACCCTTTGAGGGCCAGGGGAGCGTGTTCCCGGGAGGAACCACAGCCGAAGTTTTTCCCGGCTACCAGTATGGTTGCTCCGGGGGTGATGCGTTGAGAAAAGTGGGGATCCAGGCCTTCCATGCAGTGCTTGCCGAGTTCTTCGGGGTCGGTACTCGTGAGGTACCGGGCCGGGATGATGACGTCGGTGTCCACATTGTCTCCGAAAACCACTGCTTTTCCGCGAATCATGGGTCTCACCTCAGAGTCTCTCTGGGGAAGTAATGTACCCCGCAACGGCAGAGCTTGCCGCAATGTAGGGGTTGACAAGGTACACCTCGCTCGTCTCATGCCCCATCCGGCCGATGAAGTTCCGGTTTGTGGTTGAGGCACAGCGTTCCCCCGAGGCCAGAACGCCGAGGTGTCCCCCAAGGCATGGGCCGCAGGAAGGTGGGGCAATGACCGCGCCGGCCTCAAGGAAGATTCTGATGAGTCCTTCTTCTTCTGCCTGCCTCAGGACTTTGGGACTTCCGGGAAAAACGAGAAGCCGCACGCCTTTTCGGACCTTTCGCCCTCGCAGGACCGAGGCTGCCATACGCAGGTCCTCGATGCGACCGTTGGTGCAGGAACCAATGACCACCTGGTCGATTTCGATTCTCGGAATGGCGTACACCGAGCGGGTATTGGAGGGAAGGTGGGGAAAGGCCACCTGGGGCTCGATGGAAGAGACGTCAATGGTGTGGATTTCCTTCCACTCGGCATCGGCATCGGAAGAAAAGAGCCTCGGGGTACGGGAGGTTCCTGTGGCGCGAACATAGGCGAGGGTGGTATCGTCCGGGGCGATGATACCGTTTTTGGCTCCTGCCTCTATGGCCATATTGGCCATGGTGAAGCGTTCGTCCATGGAAAGGGACTGGATTACCGGTCCCTCGAACTCCATGGCACAGTACCGGGCACCGTCGACCCCAATCTGGCCGATGATGAAGAGAATCAGGTCCTTCCCGGTGACAAAGGGTCGCCGTTCTCCCAAAAGGACGAACTTCAACGACTCTGGAACCCGGAGCCAGGTCTTCCCCAGAACCCAGGAGGCGGCAAGGTCAGTACTCCCCATGCCCGTGGCGAAGGCTCCCAGAGCCCCATAGGTGCAGGTGTGGGAGTCGGCACCGATGACGAGATCCCCCGGGACCACAAGGCCGAGTTCGGGCAAGAGCACGTGTTCTATCCCGACCTCTCCTCCCTCAAAGAAGTGGCGGATTCCGTGTTTCCTTGCGAATTCCCGCATGAGCTTGACGTTTTCCGCTGAAGGGATGTCCCGGGCGGGAGTATTGTGGTCCGCAACGAGGACGATTTTCTCGGGATCCGCAATGGTTGCTATCCCCCGCTTTTCGAGTTCTTTGATGCTCAGGGGAGCGGTGATGTCGTTGGCGAGCATCACGTCCACCGTGACTTCGACAAGCTCCCCAGGAACCACCCTGTCCTTTCCCGCGTGGGCGGCGATGATTTTCTCGGTGATGGTCATCCCCATGGTCCATCAACTCTCTCCGTAGTCCTTTTGAGGGTTGAGTTTTCGCTTTCTCTGGGCCATCCGGTTGATGGCCGAAAGATATGCCATGACACTTGCCACCACCACGTCCTGGCTCGAACCCCGTCCGATGTACTCCTCGTCCCCATCGAGGATACGCACGATGACCTCGCCCAGTGCTTCGGTCCCCCCGGTAATGGACTGGAGGGTGTAGTTCACGAGATTTGAGGAAATACCGAGCATCTTGCTGATGGCTTTGTAGGCGGCATCCACCGGACCAACCCCTGTGGCAACTCCCTCAAGCACTTCTTTCCCATCCTTCACCAGGCGTACGGTGGCAGTGGGCAGGATGTTGTTCCCGCAGCACACGTGCACGAAATCCAGGTGGTAAATTTCCTCAGGTTTTGCTACCTCTTCAGAGACGATAGCCTTGAGGTCGTCCTCGGTGATTTCTTTCTTCTGGTCGGCGAGCTGCTTGAAGCGCTGGAATGCCTGGTTGAGCTCCTCTTCAGAGAGTTTATACCCGAGCTCCTCAATCTTTTTGGCGAAGGCATGGCGCCCCGAGTGTTTCCCAAGGACCAGCACTCGGTCCTCCCGGCCGATGAGTCTGGCATCCATGATTTCATAGGTGAGCTTTTCTTTGAGCACTCCATCCTGGTGGATTCCAGACTCGTGGGCGAAGGCATTCTGACCCACAATGGCCTTGTTGGGCTGGACAAGCATTCCCGTGCGCTGGCTCACGAGGCGACTCGTGCGGTAGATTTCCTGGAAGTTGAGGTTTGTCTCGGCCTGGAAGAAGTCCCGGCGGACGTACAGGCTCATGGCAATCTCTTCTAAGGCAGCGTTCCCCGCCCGCTCACCAATGCCGTTTACGGTACACTCCACCTGTCCGGCGCCGGCAAGGATAGCAGCAAGGGAATTCGCGGTGGCAAGGCCAAGGTCGTTGTGACAGTGCACGCTCAGGACAACCTTTTCGATACCCCTGGTGTTTTCTAAGAGGTACTTGATGAGCTCCTGCATTTCAAAAGGCGTGATGTACCCAACCGTATCGGGGACGTTGATAATGGTGGCACCTGCGTCAATGACCGCCGCGTAGACCCGGCTCAGATACTCCCAGTCTGAGCGGGTGGCGTCTTCGGCGGAGAACTCCACATCGGCAACATACTTTTTCGCCCTTTTCACCGCCCATACTGCCTGCTCCAGGGCCTCCTCCCGAGAAAGGCGGAGTTTGTGTCGCAGGTGGATGTCTGAGGTGGCGATGAAGGTATGGATGATGGGGTGCTCGGCGTTTTTCAAGCACTCCCAGGCGATGTCAATGTCTTTGTCTTTGGCCCGGGCCAGGGCACAAACAGCCCGGCCCTTCACGTTGTCTGCAACGAGTTTCACCCCTTCGGCATCTCCTGGAGAGGCAATGGGAAAGCCCGCTTCGATGACGTCGACGTTTAAGCGGGCAAGCTGCAGAGCAATCTCCAGTTTCTCCTGGGCGTTGAGGGCAACTCCTGGAGATTGCTCGCCGTCTCTTAAAGTTGTATCGAACACGCGGATACGTCGCATCATCATCCCTCCTTCTTCAGCCAGGGCATCATGTTCCTTAAGGTCTTGCCGACCTTTTCGATGAGGTGCTCGGCGTCCTTCTGGCGGAGCGCATGGTACACCGGACGGTTCGCCTGGTTCTCAAGAATCCACTCCCGGGCAAATGTTCCATCCTGGATTTCGGCAAGAATCTTTTTCATCTCCGCCTTCACCTGGTCGTTGATGATTCGTGGTCCCCGGGTGAGGTCACCGTATTCGGCGGTGTCGCTGATGACCTGGCGCATGTGCATGAGGCCGCCCTCGTACACGAGGTCCACGATGAGCTTCATCTCGTGGAGGCATTCAAAGTACGCCACCTCTGGCTGGTAACCCGCCTCAACCAGGGTCTCAAAACCAGCCTTGATGAGGGCGGTGAGACCACCGCAGAGCACGGCCTGCTCTCCGAAAAGATCCGTTTCCGTTTCCTCGGCAAAGGTGGTTTCAAGAACCCCTGCCCTTGTGGCGCCAATACCCTTGGCGTAGGCCAGGGCGATGTCCTTGGCCTGGCCCGTAGCGTCCTGGTACACGGCCACAAGGGAAGGTACCCCTTTCCCCTCAAGGTACATCCGCCGCACAAGGTCCCCGGGACCCTTCGGAGCTACCATGATGACGTCGACGTCTAAAGGAGGGATAATCTGGTGGTAGTGGATGTTGAATCCGTGGGAGAACATGAGGGCCTTGCCTTTCGTGAGGTGGGGAGCAATGGATTCCCGGTAAATTGCCGGCTGGTACTGATCAGGGGCAAGCATCTGGATGATGTCGCCTTTTTCTGCCGCCTCTTTAGCGCTCACGGGTTCAAACCCTGCTTTTTTCGCCCTCTCAAAACCGGGGGTTCCGGGGAGCTCTGCAACGATGACGTTGAGGCCACTGTCCCGCAGATTCTGTGCCTGGGCACTCCCCTGGCTCCCGAAACCAATGATGGCGATGACCTTCCCCTTCAGGATGTCGAGGTTCGCGTCCTGGTCGTAGTACATTTTCGCCATGGTTCATCCTCCTTTTATAGGGATTGACTGCCCCGTGCCAGGGCTATCCGCCCTGTACGGGTCATCTCAATGATACCGTACTTTCGCAGAAGTTGCTCCAGAGCATCGATTTTATCCGGGGTCCCGGTGACCTCCACGATGAGACTCTCCTCGTCGACGTCGACAATGCGGGCCCGGAAGATTTCCGCAGTCTGGGCGATTTCTCCCCGTAAGTTCGAGGGAGCATGGACCTTGATGAGGGCCAGTTCCCGGTCGACCACCGGAGTGTTGGCAAAATCACTGACCTTGATGACCTCGATGAGCTTGTAGAGTTGCTTGGTAATCTGCTCCAGGACGTGCTCGTTTCCGGTGACAACGAGAGTGATCCGGGAAATGCTGGGATCCTGGGTTGGCCCGACCGCGAGGCTCTCGATGTTGTAGCCTCTTCGGGCAAAAAGCGACGCTACCCGGGCCAGAACCCTTGGTTTATTCTCCACAAGGACCGCAATGATGTGTTCCACACTGTCACCTCCTTCACTCGAGAATCATCTCTTCCAGAGATTTCCCAGGTGGCACAAAGGGGAGGACGTTTTCTTCCTCCTCGATGTGACAGTCCACAAGGACCGGTCGGTCCTGTGTCTTCAGGGCTTCATCGATGGCCCGATCGAGCTCGTCTTTTGTGGTGACCGAAATACCCACCGCCCCGAAGGCCTGGGCAACCCGGGCGATATCCGGGTTCACGAGGCGTGTGCAGGAGTACCGACCCCGATAGAGACACCCCTGCCACTGGCGAACCATTCCGAGGAACTCGTTGTTCATCACGAAGATTTTGATGGGGAGGCAGTAATTCACGGCAGTCACGAGTTCCTGAATCTTCATGAAGATGCTCCCGTCACCGCTCACGAGGATAACGGTCTTGTCGGGATTGCCCACCTGGGCTCCGATGGAAGCCGGCAGTCCGTACCCCATGGTTCCAAGCCCCCCGGAGCTCGCCCAGGTCCGCGGCTTCTCTCGGGGGTATTTCTGAGCAGCCCACATCTGGTGCTGACCGACGTCGGTCACGACAATCGTGTCAAGGTGCTTCGTTTTCTCGTAGATTCGTTCAATAACCTGGTGGGGGAGGAGCTTCTTGCTTTCCCGGTACTTTGGAGTGTACTCCCTCTTCCACTGCGCAATTTCCTCGTGCCATTCAGGGTGGCTCATGGGCTCAAGGCGCTTCACGATTTCGGCGAGGACCATCCGGGCATCGCCCACAATGGGGATGTGGGGTTTCACGTTTTTGCCGATTTCTGCCGGATCGATGTCGATGTGGATGATTCTGGCGTGGGGGGCAAAAGTATCGAGTTTCCCCGTTACCCGGTCGTCAAAGCGGGCCCCGACAGCGATGAGGAGATCGCAGCGCATAACCGCTTTGTTTGCCCAGTACGTTCCGTGCATGCCAAGCATGCCCAAAGACAGGGGATGGCTTTCAGGGAACGCCCCCTTCCCCATGAGCGTATGCACCACGGGGATATCGGCTTTGGTGGCAAGTTCAAAAAGGACCTCGGAGGCTCCTGAGGCAATGACGCCTCCGCCGACGTAGAGAAGGGGGCGCTTTGCTTCCCCGATGGCTTCGGCGGCGAGTTTGATTTGCTTGGCGTGGCCCTTGTAGGTTGGCCGGTACCCTGGGATTTTGATCTTCTCGGGGTAGACGAGCTCAATCATCTTCTGTTGCACATCGCGGGGGAGGTCCACAAGCACCGGTCCCGGGCGGCCGGAAGAGGCAAGGTAGAATGCCTCCCGGATCACATAGGGCAGGTCTTCGGCGTTTGTCACCAGGAAGTTGTGTTTGGTGATGGGCATGGTGATACCGGTGGTGTCGGCCTCCTGGAAGGAGTCCTTGCCGATGAGGTGGGTGAAAACCTGTCCGGTGAGGGCCACGATGGGGATGGAATCCATGTAGGCTGTAGCAAGACCTGTCACGAGATTCGTGGCTCCTGGCCCAGAAGTGGCGATGCACACCCCCACCTTTCCTGTGGTCCGGGCGTATCCGTCGGCAGCATGAGCTGCCCCCTGTTCGTGTCGCACGAGGATATGACGGATCTCGGGAGTATCAAAGAGGGCATCGTAAATGTCCAGAACTGCACCGCCGGGGTACCCGAAGATGAACTCCACACCCTCTTTCTTTAGGAGTTCCACGAGAACCTGGGCACCTTTCATGCGCACTGCTGCCCACCTCCTTTTCAGGACATGCTTGCACCAAGAGATGCGGAGGAGGCGAGTTTCGCAAAGCGAGCCAGAATCCCCCGCTCATAGCGGGGTTTTGGTGGCACGAAGGCCCTTTTGCGTTGCTCAAGCTCTTCCTCGCTCACCAGGAGTTCGATCCTCCGGCGAGGGATATCGATGAGGATTTCGTCCCCATCCCGGACGAGGGCGATTGGTCCCCCCACAAAGGCTTCGGGCGCTACGTGCCCAACACATGGCCCTCGGGTACCACCCGAGAATCTCCCATCGGTCACCAGGGCCACGTCTTTCGCCAGCCCCATGCCCACGATGCTTGACGTTGGGGCAAGCATCTCCCGCATGCCCGGGCCTCCCCGGGGGCCCTCAAAGCGGATCACCACGACCGAACCTTTGGTGATTTTCCCCGAGGTGATGGCCTCCATGGCTTCCTCTTCGCTGTTGAAGCATACCGCTTTCCCCCGGAACACGCGCACGCTCTCGTCAACCGCTGCTTGTTTCACCACTGCTCCTTCTGGAGCAAGGGATCCGAAAAGCACCGCGATGCCACCTTCGCGGTTGTAGGGGTTGTCGAGGGGTCGAATCACCGAGCGATCCACAAAGTTCACGGATCTCTGGATTTCCCGAATGGTTTTTCCCGAGACCGTCCGAGTATCTTCGAGGAGGTCTCCTAAGGTGGCTAAAAGGGCAGGAATACCCCCGGCGAACTCCAGATCCTCCATGAAGAGGTCTCCTGCTGGCTCAAGGAGCACAAGGTGGGGAATTTCCCGGGAAAGTTCGTCAAACGTCCTGAGAGAAATACTCTCAAGCCCAAGTTCTTGGGCAAGAGCGAGAAGATGCAGCACAGTATTGGTTGATCCCCCAAGGGCCAGGTCCACGCGGATGGCATTCCGGAGGGCTCTTTCAGTGAGGATTCTCCGGGCGTTCCATCCTTCTCTGACGAGCTCCACGATGCGCTTGCCACTTTCGTAGGCAATACGCCGCTTTTTCGCCGATACCGCAAGAGCTGTTCCGCATCCTGGGAGACTCAAGCCCATGGTCTCCACAAGGCACGCCATGGTGTTCGCGGTGTACAGTCCCTGACAAGACCCTCCCCCGGGGCAGGCTTCTTCTTCAAGGGCGAAGAGCTCGGCCTCGTCGATATCGCCTTTCCGGTACCGTCCCACCGCCTCGAAGGTATCCCGCACAAAAGCCAGGCGTCGTCCCCGGTAGCGTCCAGAGAGCATGGGACCGGCAGTGACGAAAATGGCCGGGATGTCAAGGCGGGCTGCAGCAAGGAGCATGCCCGGGGTGATTTTGTCGCAGTTTGTGAGGAGGACAACACCGTCAAGGGCGTGAGCCTCGACGACCGATTCGATGGCGTCGGCAATGATGTCCCGGCTGGGTAGGGAAAAACGCATTCCCTCATGCCCCATGGCAATGCCGTCACAGATTGCCGGGACTCCAAAGACAAAGGGCGTTCCTCCTCCTGCCTCCACTCCTCGTTCGATGAAGCGTTCCAGTTCCCGCATGTGGATGTGTCCGGGAACGAGGTCTGAAAAGGCACTGGCAATGCCAATGAGCGGTCTTTTCAGGCCTTCCCGGGTGATGCCTGTAGCAAAGAAGAGCGAACGGTGTGGGCAGCGGTCAACGCCTTCGGTAACTCTTGTGCTTCTCATGGTATTCCTCCTTTCTGGCCTTTTGAACAAAAAACCCTCGCCCCGAAAGGGGCGAGGGTTTTTCCCCGCGGTACCACCCTTTTTACCCGCAACAGCGGGTCGCTTTTTCCTCGTAACGGGAGGCTTCCGGGCCGCCTACTGCTTTCAGCAAGCCGCTCAAGAGGCGAGCTTCGGTGTCGCTTTGGACCTGCTTCCACCTTCCCGCAGGCTCTCTGGACCGCCGCGAGCACCTACTGTTCCCCTTCGTCGCTTTCCCTTTTTCCGGTGTTGTGAGAGAATATAGCACATGGGAGCTCATTTTGCAACGGGGGTGGGAATTTTGGCACCACGGGCCTTTGTCTCCTTTAGCGGTGGGAAGGACTCGCACCTGAGCCTCTGGAAGGCAAAGCAAGCAGGCCTTGACGTTGTGATGCTCCTCTCCATGCTCGGGGAGGATGGCGAGAAATCTTCATCCCATCGTATTCCTGCGGCAATCCTGCGCCGCCAGAGCGAGGCAATGGGCATTCCTATTCTCCTTCGTCCCACGTCTTGGACGGAGTACGAGGAGAACTTCCTTGCCTGTCTTTTTGAGTTGAAGGAGAGAGGAATCACCTTTGGGGTTTTTGGGGATATCGATGTTGTGGAGCACCGGGAGTGGGTGGAACGGGTTTGTCAGAAGGCCGGTGTCATCCCTTTTTTGCCCCTTTGGGGGAAGGACCACAAAGAGGTTGCCCTTGAGGTGGGACGTGCGGGTTTTGAGGCATACGTCATCGTGGTGAAAAACGGCCTGGTGCCCCGGGATTTCCTCGGAAGAAGGTACGACGAGGGTCTTGTTGTCGAACTCCTTGCCTTGGGTATTGACCCCTGTGGGGAGGGAGGGGAATTCCACACCCTGGTGGTTTCCGGTCCCTTGTACCGGCATCGCCTTCCATATACCTTTGGAAACCCCCAGTTTGATGGGAAGTGCCATTACCTTGAGGTCTGGTGATGCACCGTGGAACGCCCGAAAGGGATTCGCTTTGTGACCCAGACGGCGATGTTTTTCGCCCTGACACTCCTTGTGCAGGCTTTCGGTTTCCCCCAGATACTTACTGGTCCTCTGGTGAACGCCTTTCTGCTTCTCTCGACCATTTTCTCCGGTATTTTGAGCGGAATCATCATTGGCCTTTTCACTCCCTGGGTAGCCCTTCTGCGAGGCATCCTTCCCGCACCCCTGAGCCCCATGGTGCCTTTCATCATGGTGGGCAACGGAGCACTGGTGACGGTTTTTGGACTCCTGGCAAAGAGGAAATCCCTGTCCTTTGAGATTGCAGGAGTTTGCCTTGGGGCTTTGGTGAAGTATCTCATCCTCTCTCAGGCAGTTCGGTTCCTCGTTGCCGTTCCTCCCCCTGTTGCCCGGGCCATGCAGGTTCCCCAGCTTGTCACTGCTCTCCTTGGAGGGGCCATTGCTCTGAGTCTTTCCCGGGCTGTTGAGCGGACCCGTCTTCCCGGAAAGCGCGCTTCAGGGTGAAGAAGAACCGGCTCCCTCCCTGAGGTCGGTTCTCCGCGCCCACCGTGCCCCCATGGCGCTCAATAATTTCCCGCACAATGGCAAGACCGAGCCCCACACCACCGCCTTTCCGGGAACGGGACTTCTCCACCCGATAGAATCGCTCAAAGATAAAGGGGAGGTCATTTTCCGGAATCCCTGGGCCCTCGTCGAGCACTGAGACAGTCACCATGCCCTCTCTTTCCTCTCCCTCAATGGTGACGGTGCTACCCTCGGGAGAAAAGAGAATGGCATTGTGGAGGAGGTTGGTGAGGACCTGAGCAAGGCGGTCACGGTTGCCGAAGACCACAAGGGGGAGGGCAAGGTGGTTTTCGACGTTCGCGCGTTTTTCCCGGAAAAGCGGGGTGAGTTTGAGGACAACCTCCCGGGTGAGGGCAGCAAGGTCTACCGGTTCCATCTCCCATTGAACCTTTCCTGACTCCATGAGGGAAAGGTCCAGGAGGTCCCGGATGAGCCTGGACATCCGCAGGGTTTCCTCGTAGAGGAGGGGCAGGTATTTTTCCCGGAATTCTTCGAAAGAAATGACGCCATCAAGGACGGCCTCGAGAAACCCCTGGATGGCGGTGAGGGGGGTCTTGAGTTCATGGGACACGTCGGCGATGAACTGCCGGCGGAGTTCTTCGGCCCGACGGAGCTCGGTGATGTCCTGGATAACCCCTACGGCCCCGTAGGGCATTCCTTCATCCTCAAGCGGAGCAACCCGGATGATGAGGCGCTTTGAGCGGAACACGCACTCCCCCTGGGTAGCCATTCCGCTTTTGAGGGTTTCCTGGAAGAGCGTAGCGACATTCTGGGGGAGAACATCATCAATTCGGGCTTTCCCAAAAAGAGGGGTTTCGAAGACCTCCTGGGCTTTGGGATTTGCCGAGAGGATGCGTCCCTCAAGGTCCAGTGCCACCACACCCTCCTTGAGGGCAAGGAGGATGTTCTCAATCTCCCGTTTTTCCCTCTCTAAAGTCCTGATGGTTCGCTCAAGTTCCTGGGAGAGGGTGTTGAAGTCCCGGGCGAGCTGCCCGAGCTCCTCTTCGGGGGGAATTTCCAGGCGCTTGGTGTAGTCTCCCGAGGCTATGGCCCGGGCCATGGTGCGCATTGTCTTAAGTGGCACGGAGAGGGAACGGGAAAAGAGAAACGCCAGAATCACGGCCAGAGGAAAGGCCACAAGGCCGGACCACAAAAGGAGGTACCGGAAGGTTTTCACGGTCATCTGGATATCTGCAAGGGGAGTGGAGAGGAAGAGGACTGCTTGAGGCGGAGCATCAGGGGGTAGGGGGAGAGCGACAACAAGCATCTCCTGGCGAAGAACAGGGAGCACCCCCTGGAAAGTCACCGCCTTACCCTGGCGAAGGCGGTTCTCGAGTTCCTGGAGAGGAAAGACACGCCGGAACATTGCTCCGGGGCGCATCATCTGGGGACCATGGCGGAGCGGGGAGTCTGGGGCAGAGAGACGGTTGAGAGGCACAAGGAGCACATGAATACCCTCGCTCAGGCGCTTCACGGTCTCAGGGATTTCCTGAGTGGGAGATGTGAGAACACTGGCGATGAGTTCCCCCCGCCTTTTCAGTTCCCGCTCTTTCAGGGAGAGGTAGAACTGGCCGAAAAGCTGCGACATGCTGACAAAAAGCACCGCATAGGTCACGGTGAGAATGAGGAGTGACGAGAGGAAGAACTTGCCAAAAAGCGTCTGCTTCATGGTTCCTCGAACTCGAGCTTGTATCCGTAGCCCCACACGGTTTTGATGAGGGGTGGAGCTCCGGCAGCCTCAAGCTTCTCCCGGAGGCGTTTGATATGGGTATCCACGGTTCTTGTGTCTCCAAGGAAGTCATACCCCCAAACTTCTTCAAGGAGCTTCTCCCGGCTGAAAACACGGTTGGGGTGGAGGGCAAGGAAATAGAGAAGCTCGAATTCCTTTGGTGTTGTGCTGATGGGAGTTCCCTGCACCAGGACCTTTTTGGCCCCGTGGTCGATCACAAGAGGTCCAAGGCGAACGACCTGGTGTTTTGCAGTATCCTGGAGTTTCCCTCGCCTGAGGACCGCCTTGACCCGGGCCACAACCTCCCGGGGGCTGAAGGGTTTGGGAACGTAGTCATCGGCCCCCAGTTCGAGTCCGAGAACCCGATCGACCTCCTCACCCCGAGCGGTGAGCATGATGATGGGGATTGTGGAGAAGCTCCGAATTTCCCGGCATACCGTCCAGCCGTCTTTTTTCGGGAGCATGAGGTCAAGGAGCACGAGGTCAAAAGGGTGACGTTTCACCGCCTCGACTGCGGCCTCTCCGTCGTACACCACCGTGACCTCAAAGCCATCTCGCTCAAGGTACAGGCGGAGGATTTCCCCTACAGATGGTTCATCATCGACAACGAGGATTCTCCCCATGACTTTCCCATTCTATAAAACGCCACACCCCAGAGCAAGGGGGGAAGGAGGGGGGCCCTGGGGTGTGGCTCCCAAGGAGGGAGTACTCAGAAGAACCTCGGGCAGAAGCCCTCAGGACCTCTTTTGCCCATGCCCCACCCAAAAGGTGGGAGGTTCTTAAGCTGCTCTGGCGTGAGCACATTCAGTATCTGCTGGTACGTATCCTTCCTCAGGCTTGAGAGTTCCTCCTGGAGGTCCAGGATTTCTGTGATTTTTGCCCGGATGCTCTCCGCAACTTCCTGCGTGGCTTCTTTAAGCTGAAGTTCCCGGAGCTCCAGAACTTTTGCCTGAATCTGGGCTTTGAGGCCTGCCGCTTTGGTGAGAAAGTTTTTCTCAATATCCAGGATTTTGGCCTTCTGCTCATCGGAGAGGGTGATGCTCCCCAGACCCCAGCGCATTCCTCGACCTTCCTGGGGACACCAGACATTCTCCGGTCCCCTGCCGCCAAACCGGGGTGCGGCAAAAGCCAGCGCTGTCACAAAGAGCGTTACCAGTACTCCAAGAACCACCGGGATGGTGAATCGCTTCATGTTCCCAACCTCCCTCTGTGTGATGTTACCTTTACTGTACTGCGGAACTGTGACGATTCTTTGGGGGAACTGTGACGGTTTTGTGAACAGTCGAGGGTTTCTCTAAGCTTTTTCAAGGCGCGTCTTTTGTGGATGCGCACCGATCGGCGGGATATGCCGAGACGTTCTGCAGCCTCCTTTTCTGAAAGTCCCTCGAAGAAGAGGAGCTCAACCACCCTGCGTTGCTTGGGGGAGAGGACTTCAAGGGGGAGGGCAATACGTCTTTTTTGGGAAGGGTGGGGAAGGCGAAGGAGCCGTTCCATTTTCTCGGGAGGAAGGGGCACTTCCCTCCAGGGCCTTCCCATACCAAGCCCCTCCTCTTTGAGCCTCCTGTTCCAGAGATAGAAAATGTGCTGTGATGACATAGCGCCACCTCCAGGTGTTGTGTGGGCTGGATTATACCATAAGGAATAGACTATGACAAGAGGAATATTAGTGGAAGGAGAGGCTCAAAAGGACTTTCCCTACAATCCTAACCGGGCGGTTGACGAAAACCAGCGGAGGATAGGCGGGATTGGCCGATTGGAGGATGACCGTGTTGCCCTGGAAAAACACCTGTTTGATGCAGAGTCCCTCGTCCTCAATGTCCACAACGCCGATATCCCCGGACTGGACCTCGATGTCCGGGGAGAAGATAACAAAATCCCCGTGAACGATGCCTTTCCCGACCATCGAATCCCCCCGGGCCCGCACGGCGAAAAGTCGAAGCCCTGCCCTGTGGGCCTGGCCAATGCGCAGGGAAAGGAGGGACTCGTTGAGGGGAACCGTTCCCACGATGTACTCCTCAAAGCCGTTGACAGGTGTCCCACAGGGAATTTCTCCCGAAAGGAGAGGAACGGAGACCTCGCTTTCCTCCACGGCAAACAGCGTCCCCTCCGCAAGCCCGAGGAGGAGGGCGATTTCCTTCTCGCTGGCTCCTAAGGCTCTGGCCACTTTCAGAATGGAGTCTCGGTCAGGGTCCCGAAGGCCCCGAAGCCACCGGGAGATGGCCGACTGGGATACCCCCGAAAGCCGGGCAAGTTCGAACTGGCTGATGTTCTTCTCTTTGAGTTTTTCCCTGAGCCACTCTCGAAAGCCCATGGTCTCCTTCATTTTACCACATTGCCCTCCGGACTATCCCTTGACAGAGATGAATTGGTTCTCTACAATGTTTTTGAGCGATTGTTCAGGGCAAGTGCTCACAGAGAGGGGGAACGTTCTTGACGTCAGAGGAGAAGAACGAGGATTTGCTCCTTCTTTACGAGATAGCCCGCCTGTACTACGAGGATGGCCTGACCCAGGAGGAAATTGCTGCACAGCTTGGATTCTCCCGCTCTCGAATCCAGCGGCTTCTTGAAGCAGCCCGCCAGCAGGGCATTGTGGAGATTCGTCTGGTGAATCCGACAACCACCTTCACTGAGCTTGAGGAACAACTTGTGCAGCGCTTCCGTTTGAAGAAGGCCATTGTGGTTCCTGCTTCCCTACAGTCTCCGGCCCTTATCCGCCGGAGCATTGGTCGGGCTGCAGCCCGCTATCTTGAATCTGTGCTTCGGGATGGGGATGTGCTGGGCATTGGGTGGGGGCGAACCGTGTACGAGGCGCTGAATTTTTTTGAACGGAAGATCGCCCTTACGGTGGTACCCCTTATCGGAGCTGTGGGTCAAATAGAGGTGGATTTCCAGGTGAATGAGCTTGGGCACCAGCTGGCAAAGAGAATCGGAGGGTTCTTCGTTCCCCTGTACGCCCCGGCTCTTGTGGATAGCGAGGATATTGCCCGGGCGCTGTACTCAGACCAGAGTGTCCGCCGGGTGGTGGAGCTCTGGGACGAGGTTCAGGCAGCCATTGTGGGCATGGGAGACCCCCGGAAACCCGGTTCCATCGTCCCAAAATTCTTTCTCAGCGACCCTCAGTCAGCAGCAGTTCTTGAAAAGGAAGACGTTGTGGGGGATATCCTCTACCACTTTCTGAAAAGGGATGGGTCCCTGGCCGACGAAGCATTCGACCGGCGGGTGATGAGCATTCCTCTGGAAAAGCTCAGGAACATCCCCTACGTTCTTGGTGTTGCTGGTTCTTTAGAGAAGCTCGAGGTGCTTGAAGCGGTCCTTCGAGGAGGGTACATCAACGTCCTCGTGGTAGACAGCGAGGTGGCAAAGGCGCTCCTTGAGCGATCGGTAGGTGAGGCCTGAAGGGGGTGAGAAGCTGGGTAAAAGAGACCTTTTGAGCTTTTGCAATTTTTTCTCGTAGACTCTTGCGAAAAGGAGGGAATGCCATGAGGCGAGGAGTTTTTTGGGGAATTGCGATGGTTTTCCTTCTTGCTGTGGCAGTGGCTCATGCTGATATCACCCTGACCAATGCTTCTGGAGAATCCATCACCTTCACTGAAGAAGAGCTTGGGACCATTGCAGCTTCTGGGGAAAAGCCCTTTGAGGGTATCACCATTACAGTTACTGTGAATCAGGGTGGGCCAAAAGGCGGCATTTCTGGGCCACTTTATGAGTGGCGGGATGCCTGGGAACAGATTACTGGAGCAAAGCTCAACATCGTTGAAATTCCCTATGCGGAGCACTATCCCAAGGTTATGACCGACCTCATGACCGGTACTGGCCAGTACGACGGATTCTTCATCGGATCTGACTGGATGGGCGAGCTCGTGGCCGGTGAGTACATTATTCCCATCGACGACTATATGAAAGATCCTCGTTTCCCCAAGTGGGATCCCGATTCACTCCCACCTTCCATCCGCACGCTCTACACCTGGGGCGACAAATGGTACGGGCCGCTCAACGACTGCGACGGACAGATTCTCTACTACCGCAAGGATATCCTGACAAATCCCGATTACCGGGCAAAGTTCAAAGAGCAATACGGCTATGAGTACAACATCCCGCCGAAGACCTGGGACGAGCTCTACGATATCTCGGAGTTCTTCAACGGATGGGATTGGAACAATGATGGTGAACCGGATTCAGGTATCGTCATGCATCTCAAAGTCGGTGCCCAGGGGATGTACCACTATGCCTCACTTTCTGCTCCCTTCTGCATTCTTCCTGGGGAAAAGGTTGACAAGTACCACAATGTCTACTGGTTTGACCCCGAGGATATGACGCCCCTCATTAACAGCGAGGGCCACGTTAAGGCTTTGGAATTCCAGCTCAAGCTCCAGAAGACCGGTCCCGATGCCCAGGTGGCTTGGAGTCTTGGCGAAGCCTGGGACTACTTCCTCCGGGGGAAAGCGGTATTCACTTTCTCCTGGGGCGATGTGGGGTCTCTGGTTCAGGATGAGACTCGCTCGAAGATCAAGGGGAAACTCGGGTGCTCCATTCTTCCCGGAAGCTACGAAGTGTACGACCGTTCCCAGGGGAAGTTCGTTAAGTTCGACACCCCGAACGTTTGGGGTAACACCACCGGCGGTTCCTGGCATGGCGTGATTTCGGCCCTTTCAAAGCACCCCGAGGTTGTGTACCATCTCCTGGCGTTCCACGCTACGAACAAAATCAGTCTCTGGAATGTCCAGAGAGGCTGGACCGGTGTTGACCCTGGAGCCCGCTTCCATTTCCTGCCGCCTTACGGTACGGCAAGCCTTGACGACTATGTGGCGAACGGATTCAACCCTGAGGACGCCAAGGAATACCTGAAAGCCTACTACGATAACTTCTTTGCCCCCAATATCGCGCCGTACCTGCGGATTCCTGGTGGGAACGAATACTGGGTGGCGCTGGATCGTCACCTCTCTGAGGCCTACACAGGCCAGGTCTCGGCGAAAGAGGCTCTTGACCGGGTGGCAAAGGACTGGGAGGATATTACTAACCGCTACGGACGTGAAGAGCAACTCAAGGTGTACCAGGAGTCCATTGGGTACGGGAAGTGAGGGACGGCTCGGGGAGGGAGGTTTTCCTCCCTCCCTGTGAGGGGGGAGAAACGTGAAAAGGAAACGCATCAAGTACTTTTTTCTATTCCCCTCAATTTTCTGGGTTCTGGCTTTTACCATTTTCCCCCTGGTGTACTCTCTGAGTCTTACTCTTTTCCGGGTACGCCTGGGGAAACCTGCCCGTTTTGTGGGTCTGGCAAACTTTGCCCGGATTCTGAGCGACTACAAGATGTGGAATTCGCTGCGTATAACCCTTGTCTACGTTGCCGTGACGGTGACGCTCCAGGTCATTCTGGGGCTTTTGATTGCTCTCCTCTTCCACCAGGAGATCAAGGGGAAATCCCTGTTCCGTGCCCTGCTCATTCTTCCCATTTTCTGTACCCCGGTGGCAGTGGGATACCTTGGTTTGACGGTTTTTTACGAAGAGGGCGGACCCATTAATAGCATCCTCATGAGTTTTTTTGGCACCAAAATTCCCTGGCTTTCGAATCCCTTCTGGGCCTGGGTGGCGATTCTTCTTCTCGATATCTGGCAGTGGACGCCTTTCTGTTTCCTGGTCATCCTTGCGGGACTCCAGTCGCTTCCTGAAGAAATCTACGACGCAGCGTACCTCGATTCCTCTTCGGAGTGGGAAATTTTCCGAAAGATTACCTTTCCCATGGTTCAGCCGGTCATCGTTATCGTTTTGCTCTTGCGTCTCATTGAGTCCTTCAAAATCTTCGATGTGGTGTACAGCCTCACCGGTGGAGGTCCGGGAACCTCAACGGAGGTCTATTCTCTCTTCACCTACCGGACTGGCCTCAAGTTCTTCGACTTTGGGTATGCCTCAGTTTTGGGGTATCTCCTTCTTGCCATGGTGTCGGTAGCCGTGAACATTTTCTTCCGCCGGATTCGGGAAGTTTACGGGTAGGAGGAAATTATGGGAGTTGTCAGGAAACGCTCGAAAGTCGCCCTGGTTTTCCGGTACGTTCTCGTTGGCATTATCCTCTTCTGGGCACTCTTTATGATTTACTGGGGTGTGGTAACCTCCCTCAAGCCTCCTGCAGAGACCTTTACGGTGACAGGGCTCTCGGTGCCCTTCGTTCAGTTTCGGCCAACGCTGGAGAACTGGCGGACGGAACTCTCAGTGCGGGAGAGTCGCATGGCTCTCCTCAACAGTGTCGTCGTTGCCATCTTCGCCACCCTTATCGCCATGGCTTTGGGGGTTCCTGCAGGGTATGCTCTGGCCCGGTTTAAGTTCCGGCGAATTCGAAATCGCGACCTCACCATATGGTACCTCTCGCAGCGGGTCCTCCCTCCTGTGGTCGTAGTCATCCCCTTTTTCCTCATCATGCGAACCCTGCGCCTTCTCGACACTCGTCTGGCGCTCATCCTTGTGAACGCCACCTTCACCTTACCCTTTGCGGTGGTCATCACTCGACAGGCCTTTCAGGAGCTCCCAGTGGAGCTTGAGGAGGCGGCAGCTGTTGACGGGTGTTCCGAGTTCACCGCTTTCTGGAAAATCGCCCTGCCTCTTGCAGCTCCCACGATTGTCGCCGTGGTGGCGATATGCGTGGCCTTTACCTGGAACGAGTTCCTTTTCGCCCTTTCTCTGACCTCCCTTCGGGCCAAGACGTTCCCCGTGTACCTTGCGGGTGCCGAGGATACCCGGGGGGTGCAGTTCTGGTTCATGGCCACACGAGCTATCCTTGCCCTGGGGCTTCCTGTTGTTCTTGCCGTGGCGATTCAGAAGTACATCGTCCGGGGATTGACCTTTGGCGCTGTTAAGGGATAAGGAGAACCCACCATGCCTCTGGTTCCATCAAGCGTGCTTCTTTGCCTGGCTGAAGAAGGGAACTTTGCCCTTCCGGCCTTCAACGTTCCTGTACCTGAATTCATCCTCTGGATTCTTGAAGAAGGCGAGAGGTTGAGGGCTCCCGTCATCGTTCAGGTTGCCCCGGTGGAGTACCAGACGCTGGATATCCGCATGTTCTACGGGGCTCTCCTGTTGCTTTCCGAGCGCTTTTCCATCCCTTTTGCTTTTCACCTTGACCATGCCCGCAGGGTGGAGGAAGTCCTTTGTGCCCTCCGCAACGGGTGTTCATCGGTGATGATTGACGGTTCTCGTCTCCCCTTCAAGGAGAATGTTTCCGTGACACGAGACGTTGTTGCCCTTGCGCATCCTTTGGGGGTGCTCGTTGAAGGGGAACTTGGGAAAGTCGGAGGGCTTGAAGGTGACGAGGATGACGACAACGACGATGCCTTTACCTCCCCTGAGGAAGCAGAGGAGTTCGCCCGGAGGACGTCCGTTGACCTCCTTGCGGTGGCGGTGGGTACCCGCCACGGTTTCTACGACAGGACACCAGAGCTTCAGCTTGACCTTATCGAGGAAATTCGACACCGAACCCGCCTTCCCCTTGTCCTCCATGGAGGAAGCGGAACGCCTCAGGAAGAGCTCCAGAAAGCCGTGGCGCGTGGTGTGCGGAAAATCAATTTCAGCACCGCACTTCGGGCAGAGTACCTGCAGGCTTTTCGGAGTTTTGTGGAAGAACACCCCGGTGATGTCGCCGTCCACAAAATGCTCCCCTCTCTGGCTTTCCGGGTGAAAGAAGTGGTTCGGGAATGCATTGTTGCCTCACTGGCGCAGGGCAGGGTATAATGGGCAAAAACTGCGGAGGGAGACGACTTGGAGCCTTTCCTTGAGTTCCTCAAAGGTACCAGGGTCTGTCTCTGCGATGGCGCTATGGGGACGGAACTCCTCCGGCGGGGGTACCCCAAAGATGCTCCCCTTGAGCTTGCCAGCATAACGCACAGGGATCTCGTGCGGGGAATCCACGAGGAGTACCTTGCCTCCGGAGCACAGCTTCTTGAAACCAATACCTTTGGTGCCAATGCCCTGAAGCTCTCGCTTTTCGGCCTTGAGGAAAAGGTCGAGGATATTGTCCTTGCTGGAGTGCGTCTGGCGAAAGAGGTGTCCCGGGGTCGGGCGTATGTCCTGGGAAGCGTTGGTCCTCTGGGGAAGCCGGTGGGGAAGGGCCTTGGGGTTGAGGACGACAGAGCCAGGGAGTGCTACAGGCAGCAAATTGGAGCTCTCCTTGAGGGTGGGGTTGATGCCGTTCTCTTTGAGACCATGGCCTCAACCCATGAGGTCGCTCTGGCTGTGGAAGTGCTGCGGTCTTTTGACCAGAATATCCCGTACCTGGTGCAGTTCTCCTTTTTCCCCGATGGCACCACTCCCTCCGGGGACTCACTCCTTCGGGTTCTTGAGTTTTTGAAAAGCCTCGATGCCTGTGTGGTGGGCATCAACTGCGGTAGTGGACCTCACGAGGCTGTGCAAATTCTCGAGCAGTTCTCCCGACACCTTCCCGGTCCTTTCTCCGTCCAGCCCAATGCTGGATACCCCCAGATCATCCAGGGGCGGATGGTCTACGGAGCCCCACCGGAGTATTTTGCCTCTTTTGCTGGGACCTTTGTCCGTCTGGGGGCAAAAATCCTTGGGGGGTGTTGTGGCACAACTCCCGAGCATATCAGGGCCCTGGCTCAAGCCATTGGGCACTTGGAGGAAGGAACGACCCTTGAAGTCCTTGAACCCGAGAGGAAGAAGGCGGTTTCTGAAGCCTCCTTTCCTCCCTCGACTTTTGCCGAGAAGCTCGGGAAGCGGTTCGTCTTCACTGTGGAAATTACCCCTCCTAAGGGAACCAACCTGGAAGGGGTTAAGGAGGGTGTGCGTCTCCTCAAAAAGGCTGGGGTTGATGCCGTGAATATTTCTGATTCTCCTATGGCCCGGGTGCGCATCTCCCCCATTGCCCTGGCGCACATCCTCAAGGAGGAGCTCGGAGTGGAATCCATCGTCCACTTCACCTGTCGGGACCGAAACCTCATCTCGCTCCAGTCGGAGCTCCTTGGAGCCGCAGCCTTAGGGGTGCAGAATATCCTTGCCCTTACCGGAGACCCGCCTTCTGTAGGGGACCATCCCTTCGCCCGGCCGGTTTTTGAAGTGACCTCAGAGGGGCTGGTGCTCATCCTGAGCCGGTTAAATAGCGGTGTGGATTTTGCCGGGAACCCCCTCGGGAAGGCCACGAACTTCACCATCGGGGTTGCCCTGAACCTCAATGCCCAAGACCTTTCTCAGGAGATTGAGCGCCTGAAGAGGAAAATCGATAACGGGGCACACTTCATCCTCACCCAGCCCATTTACGACCCCAGGGATCTGGAGAGGTTTTTCGACCTTTTCCACGGTTCTTTGCCGCCTCTTCTTGGGGGTATTCTGCCACTCAGGTCTTTCCGCCACGCGGAGTTCCTGCACCACGAGGTTCCGGGTATCGTCATTCCTGAGCGCTTGCGAGCCCGCATGGCGCAAGCCGAAGACCCAAAGCACGAGGGGGTTGCTATTGCCCTTGAGGTTATCCGGGGTATCAGGGACATGGTCGCAGGAATTTACCTCATGCCACCTTTTGAGCGGTACGAAATGACTGTGGCCATTATCGAGGCCTTCCGAAAGGAGGACAAAGAAGATGCTTGAGTGGTCTGACCGTTTCGCCACTGGTATTGCTGAAATCGACGACCAGCATAAAGAGCTCTTCCGTCAGGTCAACCGTCTCCTTGAGGCCTGTTCCCAGGGAACGGGAAAGACGCTTCTTCCAGAAATCTTTGATTTCCTCGGGAAGTACGCTGTGGAGCACTTTGCCACCGAAGAGCGGTACATGGAACGGTACGGGTATTCGGGGCTTGCGGAGCACCGGAAAGTGCACCAGGAATTTGTTCAGACCTTTCTGCAGTTCCGCCAGCAGGCTGAGGCCCAGGGCCCAGGGGTTCACCTCGTGGTACAGGTGAACAAGGTGCTTGTGGACTGGCTCAAAAACCACATTCTCAAGATGGACCAGGAAATGGGGAAGTTTCTGCAACAGGCCCTGAAGGGTTAAAGAGAATGCTCAGGGTATGGGTTATTCTCGCGATTTCGGGGGTCCTCCTTGGTTCCATCGCCTGTGCGGGGGAAAGCCCTAAGTCTTTGAGTCTGGCCTTTCTTGAGCACATTCGGAGGGGCATGTACGAAGAGGCCTGGGCCATGGAGGACGAGACCATGCGGTCGCTTCTGTCTTCGGAAGCCCTCAAAAGCCTCTGGGAGGGAATGACGAAAGACCTGGGGAACCTCCTGGCCTTTGAGGTGCAGCGGGAAGAGGAGAAAAATGGATGTACTGTGGTTTCTGTGCTCTCCCGCTTTGAGCGTGCAACCCTCCTTGCCCAGGTGGTGGTTGACGAACGTCAGAGAATCTCCGGGCTCTACTTTGTTCCTTACACTGCTTCGGTGTATTCCCCTCCCCCTTATGCTCCGGAGAGGTTCCGGGAAGCTCAAGTGACCTTTGGGCTTCCAGGTTTCGAACTTCCCGGGACTTTGACCTTACCGGAGGGCAAAGGGCCCTTTCCCTGTGTTCTTCTCGTCCACGGTTCCGGGGCAAACGACCGGGATGAGACCGTCCTGGCCTGTAAACCCTTCAGGGACCTGGCGCTGGGTTTAGTGCGGGAAGGCATTGCCACGTTCCGGTACGATAAGAGGACCTATGTCCATGGGGCAAAGATTGCCCAGGTGCTACCTTCCTTCACCGTGGAAGAGGAAGTCATCCAGGACGCGCTGGCGGCTCTCGAGTTTTTGAGGAAACAGAAGGATGTTGATACCCGGAGGGTGTTCCTCCTTGGGCATAGCCTCGGGGGGTGGCTTGCCCCCGAAATCGCCCTTCGGGATGGAGGTGTCCGGGGAATCGTTCTCTGCGCCGCTCCGGCTAGATCCCTTCCTGAGCTTGTTCTCGAGCAGATGGAGTATCTTTTCAGTCTCGATGGTACCGTGGACGAGAGTGAAGCCAGGCAGATTGAGGCGGTGAGGAAAACCGTCGTTGCCCTTCAAGAACGTGCTCTTCGGGACGACGAGGCCGTGCCGTATCTTGGGGGGTACGCCCGTTATTACTACAGTCTCATGGGGCTTCAGCCCCTTAGGGATGTCCAGAGGCTTTCCTGTCCCATTCTTGTCGTCCAGGGTGGCCGGGACTTCCAGGTTCAGGAAAAGGACTTTCTCCTCTGGAAAGAAGCCCTGTCCTCTCACCCTCAGGCGACTTTCCGGTGGTATCCCCTCCTGAACCACCTCCTCATTCCCGGAGAGGGTCCCTCAACGCCTGGAGAATACGCACAGCCCGGGCACGTTGACGAAACCCTAGTTCGGGATATCGCCTTGTGGATTCGGGAGCACTGATGAGGGAGTACGGCAGAGGAGTCTTCTCTGGAGTTCCCTCTGCCTCCGGAGGATGACGCCATAGAGACGGTCGACCTCCCGTTCCGGGAGGTCGAAGTCTCCAACCAAGGTGCGGTGAGCAAAGCCGAGATCCTCAACTCGTGTTACCCTCCCGGGAATGATGAAACGCTCTCCATAAGCCTCGAAAAGGAGCACCACCCTGTCCCCAACCATAAGGGAGCTGTCCTCAACAAGGAGAGCAATGCGCTCCCCGCCAACAGCCTCAGTCCTGGCCCTTCTGAGACCTTTGGGGTTTTGTGCAAGTTCTCGGACCAGGTCTTTCAGGTCTTTCTTCTCCGCTTTCAGGAAGTAGAGCTCCAGGCTCCAGGGAAGGATAAAGCTTTTTCTGTGCCGCATGGCTCTCTCCAGGGAGAAGAAGTGCCGTTCCCCACTTTGGGAAAGGTACCGGGCCTTTGCCTCTATGGTGAGGTAGGAGAGCTCGTAGGAAATGAGCACTTCCTCTCCAGGTTCGAGGGGAGGAGTGTTGAAGGGGAAAACAATAACGGTCTTTTCCTCTTCGCTTTCCCCAACTCTTCCAGAGTATCCCTCTTCTTTCCCTTCCCGGATCCTTCGCACCATCACCTTAAGACCAGGAAAGAGGGGCATCTTTTCGCCTTCCAGGGGAGATAGGTAGTACTCGGGGATTTCAGAGAGAAGGGCCTGGATAATCTCTCGATTGAGCTTCCCTATTTCTCCCAGGATGGTGAGTTCTCTGATGGTTCCCTCCAGAGAATACGCCTCTCGGTAAGGGCGGTCATGGGCCAGGGCATCGAAAACGTCGCAGACGGCAAGAATTTGAGACTCGAGGGGAATTTCCTCTTCCCGAAGCCCCAGGTATCCGCTTCCGTCCAGGCGCTCATGGTGGCAACGGGCGAGGAAAACGTAGGGTTCTACAAACTCGTTTCCCAGGAAAATGTGGTCAAGCTCCAGGACGTGTCGCTTGACCTCTTCGAACTCCTCTTCGGTGAGTTTTCCAGGTTTCAGGAGAATTTCCCGGGGAACGAGGAGCTTACCAAGGTCATGGATAAGGCCAGCAACCCGCACTGCCTCCTGCCTCTCCTCCGAAAGACCAAGACGGAAAGCTATCTGCTCGGCGAGAGCAGCCACCCGAAGAGAGTGATGGTAGGTATAGGCGTCGATCCCCTCAAGGAGCGAGACAAAGCTTAGGAGGAAGCGATCAAGAACAAGACGACGGTTGTGCTCTACCCACGCTTCGTAAAGGTGAGAAGGAAAAGGATTACTCCTCAGAACTTCCCGGATGTCCCCTGTAATGTCTCTGGTGAGGACAAAAACGAGAAGGAGGAAAGGACAGGGAGCGACATAGAAGAGGAGCACCTTTTCCCCTTGCCCTTCAGAGAGAAGGAAGGAAGAATACGGGTTTTCCCAGTGGCTGCTTTCGACGAGTTTCCCCTGCAGAGGTTCTGACCAGTCGACCATCCGGGGAAGGGTGACCCTTAATCCTCGCAGAGTTACATCGCTTCCTTTTCCTGGGGTAAAAGCTGAGAGGATTTTCCATTCTCCATTGAGGAGATGAAGGAAAAGGAAGACCTTTTGAATTTCTAACCTTTCAATCTTCCTAAGAAGATCCTCAAGGTACAAGTCCCAGTCCACAGTCTCCTCCTGGAACAGGGCGTTGAAACCCTCGAAATTGTACCATACAATATCTTGCAAAAAACCTGGTTGTTCCCAGTCGTCAGCGAAATTCGGAGGGGTGACGGATGGAGTACTGCATACGGCTTGCCTTCCTCGTAGCCTTTTGTACCGTGGCCCTGCACAGCTACGTCGCAACGCAGTTTCTGGTCCGGGAGAGGTTCTGGTATCTCGCTTTCTACGGTGGACTTTTTCTTGCTTCTCTGGGAGTGCTTTTTGCCCCCTTTCCTCAGGCTGTGTACCTCTTTGCGGGGCTATCGCTTCTTCTTTTTGGAGTGGGGGGAATTGTGCGGTGTCTCAAGCGTTCTTCCGTCCGGGACTATTTGACGGGCCTCTATTCTCGAATCTTCTTCTTTGAGGAGTGGCTTCCCCGAGAAGTGAAGCGGCAAAAGCGGAGCAGAGGAAGCATTGCTTTTGCCATGCTCGATGTTGACGGCTTGAAGGACATTAACGATGCCAAGGGACATCATGCAGGAGATGAACTTCTCAAAACCTTTGCCCGGGTCATCTCTGAGAACATTCGGGGAGAGGACATCGCGGTTCGTTTTGGTGGGGATGAGGTGCTCCTTGCGTTTCCTGGAGGAACGAAGGAGGGGGCCATAAAGGCACTCGAGCGAATAGCTGAGGCTCTCTCGAGATTCCCCTTTTCCTTCTCCTTTGGGGTAAGCGAGTGGAAGGGGGAGGGGGAAGTTGAGGAAGCAATAAAGGTAGCAGACCAAAGGATGTACGAGGCCAAAAAAGCAAAGAGAAACGCAGAAGAGAAGGGCTCTCTTCGTTTTTTCTGTGTTCTCTGACTTCCACCCTCTGCGTGGTGAGAATGGGGTGGGGCGGGTCCTTGACGTTCTGGGAAGCTGTGTTATAATCACTCGTAGCGGGCGGGAATAGCTCAGGTGGTAGAGCGCCAGCCTTCCAAGCTGGGTGCCGCGGGTTCGAGTCCCGTTTCCCGCTCCACTTTTTGGAAAGGCCTGCAGAGAGCTTGGTTCTCCTTCTTCGGCCTTTGCTCGTTTCCTCTGGTTTCTGGCGAGTCTGGCAAGTAGTGCAAGAGCCGGAAGGATTTCTTCTACTTGTTCTTCTACTTGTCCTGGTTTTGCGTCTTACTGAGAGGGACACCGGATGTGGTGTTTGGGAATCCTTGCCCCGCTTAGAAATTTCCCCAACGCTTCTGTCGGCGTTTTTAGGGAGATGCTCTGCAGGGGAAGGCTGGCGGGAACATACTCCGTTTCTCTTTTGGTCTGCATGGCGTATAATATCCCCAAAGATCTGAGGAGGTGGCTTCTGTGGCGAGGATTCTCCTCGTGAAAGTGGGAGATCGGCCAAAAACAGCAGTACGGGTCCAGGAGGTTTTGACACAGTACGGCTGCAACATCAGAACCCGCCTTGGTCTCCATGAGTTCGCCTCTGAGTGTGACGAGAGGGATGAAGGGCTCATTGTTCTTGAGATTGTGGGAAGCCCGGAAGAGGTTGAAAAGCTCAGGAGTGCTCTTGAAACCATCGGGAATGTGAAGACTGTTTCTGTAGAGCTGTAGGGATTTCTATGGAGAAGGTTGATCTCTCAAAGTACCGTCTCCGACCGGAGGATTTGCGGTGGACCTGTGACCCGACAACCTTCCCCTTTACGTGCACGGACGAACTCGAGGAGCTCCAGGGATTCGTGGGGCAGGATCGGGCCTTTGCGGCGATTGAATTTGGCCTTCGAATGGACCGCCCGGGGTACAACCTCTTCGTGGTGGGACCAAGTGGTACGGGAAGAGCAGCAGCCGTTCGGGCCTGTATCGAGCGTATCCTTAAAGAGAAGAAGGAAGCCGGTCTCCTTCCCCCGGTCATGGACTGGTGCTACGTTTTCAACTTCGACAATCCTGACCGCCCCAGGGTGCTTCGCTTCCCCCGGGGGGAGGGAAAGACCTTTGCCCGCCTTCTTGAGACGTTACTCAAAAATCTCAGGGAAATCATCCCTAAGGCTTTCTCAAGTGACGAGTACAAGAACCAGCGCCAGATTCTCATCGATGAACACCAGAAACGCCACCGACAAATCCTCCAGGAACTTGAGCGAGAAGCTCTTGAGGAGGGCTTTGCCTTCCGGATGACCTCCATGGGTCCTATCCTCGTCCCACTTTATGAGGGGAAACCCATGACCCAGGAGCAGTACCTTGCCTTGAGCGAAGCGGAAAAAGAAGTCATTGAGACCCGTCGCCAGAAGCTCCTAAACCGAATCAACGAGGTTTTTGAGCGGATTCACCAGCTTGAAATGGACCTCAAGAACCGCATTGCGGAGCTCGATACCCGGATTGCCGATTTCACCATCACGCCCCTTTTCAGGGAGCTCCTTGACCGGTATGCCGATTTCCCTGAAGTTACCGAATTCCTCACCAGTCTCAAGCAGTTTACCCTTTCGTACCTCCACATTTTCCGGGATTCTCAGGAAACCCCTGCTCAGCCGCAGCACCTTGTCCCATACCAGCGCTTCCAGGACCCCTTTTTGCCCTTCAAGGTGAACGTCTTTGTGGACAATTCTGCTACCGAAACCCCTCCTGTAATTCTTGAAACCCATCCCACCTGGACCAATCTCTTTGGGCGAATTGAGCGGCGGGCCTTCATGGGGACGTATTTCAGTGACCACACCATGCTCAAAGCGGGGTCCCTGCACCAGGCTAACGGTGGCTACGTCATCATGTACTTCCGGGACCTCATCGTGAATCCCGGTGTCTGGGAGGGGCTCAAAAGGGTCCTGAAGAACCGGGAAATCCGTATGGAGGATCCCTTTGAGCACTTTGGCCTCATTGCGCCCCAGGGTCTGCGTCCTGATCCCCTGCCGTTTGATGCGAAAGTCATCCTCATTGGGGACGAATACGTTTACCGGCTGCTCACCATCTTTGACGAGGACTTCCGGGACCTCTTCAAGGTGAAGGTGGAGTTCGATTCCGAGGTCCGGAAAAGCCAGGATATCGTGATCGCCTTTGCCTGTTTTATCCGCCGCCTCTGCCTTGAAGAAGGACTTTTACCCTTTGACCGCAGTGGGGTGGCGAAGCTCCTTGAACATGCTTCCCGGATGGTGTCCCACAAGGGGAAGCTCACCACCCGCTTTGGGATTTTGCGGGACATCATTCTCGAGGCCGACTTCTGGGCCCGGGAGGAGAGGGCCGAACGGGTCTACGATCGCCATGTGGTGAGGGCTCTGGAGTCTCGGGAAAAACGACTGAATCTCCTTGCGGAAAAGATTGACGAATTCATCAAAGAGGACGTTCTGCTCATCGATACTGAGGGCGCGGTTGTGGGGCAGGTGAACGGTCTTGCGGTCTATGACCTTGGGGATTTCAGCTTTGGTCGGCCATCCCGCATCACGGCCCGGACGTACCTTGGCCGACAGGGTGTGGTGAACATTGAGCGAGAATCCCGCCTGAGTGGTCGCATCCACGACAAGGGTGTGCTCATCATGAGCGGCTACCTGGGGTACCGTTACGCCCAGGATAAGCCCCTTTCCATTGCTGCGAGCATCTGCTTCGAGCAGTCTTACGAGGGAGTGGAAGGCGATAGTGCCTCTTTAGCGGAGGCCTGTGCCATTCTCTCAGACCTTGCAGGGGTTCCCCTCAGACAGGATATTGCCGTCACCGGTTCCATCAACCAGAAGGGTGAGGTCCAGGCCATCGGTGGGGTGAACCAGAAAATCGAAGGGTTCTTCCGGGCCTGCAAGATGAAGGGCCTCACCGGAACCCAGGGGGTTATCATCCCCAAAAGCAATGTGCAGCACCTGATGCTTGATGAAGAAGTGGTTGCGGCAGTTCGGGAAGGCAGGTTTCACGTGTACGCCGTGTCTTCAGTCGATGAAGCCATGGAGATTCTCACGGGGATTCCCGCAGGGGAGCGAAAAGAAGACGGGACCTTTGAGGAGGGAACCCTCAACGACCTTGTGGACCGCAAGATTCGCAGGGCGTTAGAGCTTTTGCAGAGGCTTGAGGGAAGGCCTGAAGGGGAGAAACCAAAAGAGGAACGGCGGGAAAACGAGGAACAACGGGATCAGCAATAGTCCATGTTCTCCCTCCTGAGCCGAGATGTCGCTCAAAGCATCAGGGACCCAAAGCTCCGCAATGACCTCAGGTTTGTCACCTTAGGCGTTGTCTTTGGCATTGTTTTCGTCAACGTCACCACCGGTGCTCCCATCGCCGGGTTCGCCAACGCTTTGGGCTTTGGAGACCTTCTCTACGCCTTCCTCCTTGCCTTGCCGGTTCTCGGTGGAGCCCTGCAGGTCTTTGCCTCCCTGGTGCTCGAAAGGACTAAAAAGCGGAAACTTGCCTTTCTCCTCGGTGGTTTTGCCAACCGCGTTCCCTGGCTTTTCGTGGCTCTTCTCCCTCTTTGGGTCAGCGACCGCCGGGCGCTCTTTGGGTCCTTTGCGGGGCTTCTCTTCTGCACTGCCTGTGGCGGGGCATTCCTTGCGGTGAGTTTTATGTCCTGGGTGGCTGACCTCGTTCCCTTGGAACTTCGGGGAAGGTTCTTCGGGCACCGGAGCCTCCTTGGGACGGTTTCGTCACTTGTGAGTGGCCTTTGCATCGGGTGGTTTCTGGATACCGTCTCCCGGGGAACGGGGTTTTCGGTGGTCATTGCCCTGGCAGCGGTTCTGGGCATTCTGGATATCCTCTGTTTCGTTCGGGTTCAGGATCCTCCCATGAGGTATGAGGAAGAATACCAGGGAAGTATCATCCGCTTTTTCCGCGAGGTTTTTGCCCATCCTCCTTTTTTTCGGTTCCTCCTCTTTGCCGTTTTCTGGTACTTCGCGTTCAACGTTGCCTCCCCCTTTTTCAATCTGTACATGATTCGGGACCTCCATATGGATTTCTTCCACATTGCCCTCTACGTCCAGGCAGTGGCAAACTGCACGACCCTCTTTTCCATACGCCTCTTCGGTCGCCTCACCGACCGTTTCGGGAATGTCCCCGTTGCGCTTTTGGCCACCTCGGTGGCCTCTTTTTTGCCGCTTCTTTGGTGTCTGACTACGGAAGCGAACTGGCGCCCGATTGTGCTTGTGATTCAGATTCTGGCAGGAATCTTCTGGCCAGCCATTGACCTTACGGTGAACAACCTCGCGCTGAAGCTTTCACCGGACCTCCATCGTTCTTTCTATATCGCCGTTTTGAACCTCTTCCTCGGGGTTTTCGGCAACGCCCTGGGGTATATCGCCGGTGGGATTGTCCTTGAGACGCTGGCGCCCTCTGTGGCTCACTTCATGGAGGGTCTTGGGGTGCATTTTTCGCCCTACTATGTGGTCTTTCTCCTTTCTGCCCTCCTTCGCTTTGTGGCAACCTTTGTCTTTCTCCCCCGAGTTCGCGAGGAGCGGGCGTTCCTCTTGCGGGATGTTTTCCGGGCGCTTTTTGAGGAGGTTCGCTAAAGTTTTCCCGGAAAGTGTCGATATGTGAGATAAGGAAAAGGAAGGGGGTAAAGGCTCATGCGCAGGAGTCTCCAGGGAAGGTTGCTTTTGTGGTTTTTGGTCTTTTCCCTTGTTCCCCTTGTGTTCCTCGCTCTGTACGGGCTTTCTGCCTTCCAGCAGTCCCTCTCAAAGGCCTATGAGGAACAGCTCCTCACCATGGCCAGCTCGGTAGCCCATGGGCTGAACCTCTGGTTTGAGACCAAAATCGCCAACATCAAAGGAGGGGGAAAGGACCCGCTGGCAGAGCGGAGTTACTGGGTGAACAAGGACGGGGAGGGCTCCGATGGGACAGGGCAGAAGGTTGATCTCAGCAACGACCCTGCCTTTCTGAAAGTGGTGGAGACCCAGGCTCCCCAGATTTCTCGGGTGTTCATTTCTCCGGAAACGGGGAAACGGGTGGTGAATATTCTTGTCCCTACCATAGTAAACGAGAAGCTCATCGGGGCCATGGGGAACCAGGTTCCGGTGGAGGAGCTCGACGCCCTTGTGGCCACCCTGAAAACTGGTGAAACAGGCTACGGGTACCTCGTGGACCAGACGGGAACCATTGTTTCTCATCCCAATCCGGAGAAAGTCCTCAAGGAGAACGTCCTTTCCGGGTCTTCTGAGGCCCTGAACGCCTTCGGGAAGGAGATGTTTGCAAAGCAGCGGGGAGTTGTCCACTACACCTACGAAGGGGTACCCGAAGCCGCGGCATTTGCCCCTGTGGAGGTGGCCGGCTGGTACGTTGTGGCTACAGCCCCTCACCGGGAAATCTATGCCCCCGTCTTCAGCATGCGGAATCTCATCGTTGTTGTGATCGTCGTTGCTGGAGTCCTTGTGGGGTTCTTCTCCCTCCTCCTTTCAGGGCGCATCGCTCTGGGGATTCGGAAGGTTACGGGGATCGTCCAGCAGGTGGCTCAGGGTGACCTGGGGGTGGATACGGAGAGTATCCAGGAAATAGGGCAACGGGTGCGGGATGAGGTAGGACTTCTGGCTCAGGCCTTTGTGGCGATGGTTGAGAATCTCCGGAACCTCGTGCGGGAAATCCTCCAGGGGGCATCGTTCCTTTCCTCCTCAAGCACAGAGCTCTTTGCCTCGATTGAGGAAGTGGCCAGGACGACTCAGGAGATTGCAAAGACCGTTTCGCAAGTTGCCCAGGGCTCCACTCGCCAGAGTGAAGACCTGCAAAACGTTGCGGAACGGGCTCAGCGGGTTCGGGAACGGGCCGAAAACCTCAAAAAGGCCACAGAGAAGAACGTGCATCTTCTCCGGGAGATGGGGGAGCAGTTTCGGGAGAACTTCGCGGCCCTGGAGCGCATAGCCCTGGGGATTCAATCGGTGTCTGAGGCAGGAAAGAGAACCGAGACAGAGGCCCATGAAGGGCAGAGGCTCCTTGCTGCTCTTCGGGAAAGCGTCGTGTCCCTGGCACAGGTCTCAAGAGAAGTGGCCGAAAGCATCGAGGCCCTGGAAGGCCGCTCCCAGGAAATCGGGAAGATTGTCGACCTCATCACGGGGATTGCCGAACAGACGAACCTCCTCGCCCTCAACGCTGCGATTGAAGCTGCCCGGGCTGGGGAAGCAGGACGAGGCTTTGCCGTGGTGGCCGAAGAAGTGCGAAAACTCGCCGAGAGCTCCGCTCAGGCCGCTGCCCAGATTGCAAGCCTCATCCGGGAAATCCAGAGTGATACTCGCCGGGCGGTGGAGCGGATGGGGAAGGCAGAATCCCAGGTGATGGCAGGAGTATCCCAAACGGATGAGGTGGTGAAGAGCTTCGAGCACATCCTCTCAGCCATGCAGGGAGTAATGGACGAGACGAAAGCCCTTGCTTCCTCCTTTGACGTGGCCCAGAAGGTCCAGGAGGCGACGAAAAAGAGCGAGGAAGAAGTCCTTGCGCTTTCTCTGGAGAACGCAAGACTCATTGAGGACATCGCCCAGGATATCCAGAACATTTCTGAAAGCCTCTCTTCCATCGCCTCGGTGGCTGAAGAGAACGCCGCTTCAAGCGAGGAGGTTTCGGCATCCACCGAGGAGCAGAGCGCGTCTTTAGAAGAGATTCGCTCGGCGGTTGAGGAACTCACGCGTCTTGCGGCAAACCTCGAGGGTCTTGTGCGGAGATTCCGGCTTGAGAAAAGTTCACAGGAGGTCTTTTCCCCGCAGGAAAAGGGGGTAAAATATGGTGAAGGGACAAAAAGGTGAATCATTCTATAGAGGGAGGAAGTGCTATGCCGGTACATTACACGGAACTCGGCCTTGTGAACACGAAGGAGCTGTTCCAGAAAGCCAACGAAGGGAAGTACGCCATTCCGGGATTCAACTTCAACAACATGGAGCAGCTCCAGGCGATCATCATGGCCTGTGTGGAATGCAATTCCCCGGTGATTCTCCAGATCTCCAAGGGCGCCCGGCAGTACGCCAATCAGACCCTTCTGCGCTACATGGTTCCTGGGGCCGTCCAGATGGCCCGGGAGATGGGGAGCAACATCCCAATTGTTCTCAACCTGGACCACGGAGACTCGTTTGAACTCTGTAAGTCCTGTATCGATAATGGTTTTTCCAACGTCATGATTGACGGGTCGCATCTGCCTTACGAAGAAAACGTGGCCCTGACGAGGAAAGTCGTCGAGTACGCCCACGACCATGGGGTAACGGTGGAGGGAGAGCTCGGAGTCCTTGCCGGCATCGAGGAACATGTGGTTGCCGAGAGGAGCCACTACACCCGTCCTGAAGAGGTCGAGGACTTCGTGGCCCGGACCGGGGTGGATAGCCTCGCCATTTCCATCGGGACATCTCATGGAGCGTACAAGTTCAAGCTGAAGCCCGGGGAACCCTTCCCGGAACTCCGTTTTGACATCCTTGAGGAAGTCCAGCGTCGTCTCCCCGGTTTCCCCATCGTGCTCCACGGGGCCTCTTCGGTCCTTCAGGAGTACGTGGACATCATCAATAAGTACGGCGGAAAGCTCGAAAACACCGCCGGGGTTCCGGAGGACCAGATTCGCCGAGCCATTCAGCTTGGGGTACGGAAGGTCAACATCGACTCCGACGGTCGGTTGGTCTTCACCGCCATGGTCCGGAAGTACCTCGCCGAGCATCCTGAGGAGTTCGACCCTCGCAAGTACCTCGGTCCTGCCCGGGAAGAGCTCAAGAAGATGTACATTGAGAAGTGCAAGCTCCTTGGGAGTGCTGGAAAGGCCTGATCGCAAAGCCCGGGGGGAAACCTCCGGGCTTTTTGCGTTTTTCAGGGGGTGCTGGCGATGAAGTTCTTCATCGATACCGCGGATGTTGCGGAGATTCGTGAGGCGCTCTCCCTTGGGATCCTTGATGGGGTCACGACCAATCCCACGCTTGTGGCCAGAACTGGTCGTCCCTTCAAGGACGTTATCCTCGAAATCTGCCGGCTTGTTCCTGGTCCGGTTTCCGCAGAAGTGGTGAGTACGAATGCCGAGGGTATGGTCCGGGAGGGAAGGGAACTCGCCTCGTGGGCTCCCAATATCGTCGTCAAGGTCCCGCTCACTCCGGAGGGGCTAAAGGCCATCCGGGTGCTGTCCCAGGAGGGCATCAGGGTGAACACCACTCTCATTTTCCAGCCCCTTCAGGCCCTCCTCGCGGCCAAAGCCGGGGCGGCGTACGTGAGCCCGTTTGTGGGGCGCCTTGACGATGTGGCAGGTTACGGCATGCGTCTTGTGGCCGATATCCTTGAGATATTTCGTCACTACGGGTACACGACAGAAGTCATTGTGGCTTCGGTTCGTCATCCCATGCATGTTCTTGAGGCAGCAAGGCTTGGGGCCCACATCGTCACCATGCCCTTTGCCGTTATGATGCAGGTGGTGAAGCACCCCCTCACTGACGTGGGTCTTACCCGCTTTCTCGAGGACTGGCAGAAGGTTCCGGAGAAACCTTTCTAATCCCTCTGGAGTTTGCGCCCTGCGAAAAACTCCAGGGTTTCCTGCCAGGAACGGGCCTCCTGAGGGGTGATGGGGAGGTCTGTGTTGTGGTAGTCGAATTTTTCTATGAGGCGGGAGAGGCGGCCGAGTATCCCGGAGAGCTTCTGGCGCACCATTTCTTCGAGCTCGAGACGAAAAGCCCCTGGAAATTCTTCAAGGTGCCTTGTGCAAAGGAACGTTTCCTCTCCCCATAAGCTTCGCAGGCTTTCCCAGCGGGTGCGGAGGAGGTGGACAAGGTGCTGCAGGTGTTCTCTTGAGTTCTGGCAGACGAGGCAATGGGCAGGGTCTGGGAGTTTTCCTCCGTCAAGATAGTGCTGCAGGAGGTTTTGCAGAACGATGGCGATGCCAAGAATTGAGGGACGGAGGGTGAAGAGCATCCGGGCATGGTCAGGGCAGAACCCTCCTGCCAGGAGTTTGTGCCGCACGGTACTGTCGTTCACGAACTCGTAGAAAAGCCCTTCGAGGAAACGCCTGCCGTAGTCTTCCTCCAGCCGGCACAGGAAACACCCCGGCCGGGTAAGGGCTTCCTGAAGTCTGAAGAGCATTCGATCCATGACTCTCCTCCTGACGCGTCTCCCTATTATACTCCATGGGGTATATAATGGTGAAGGAGGATGCGATGAAAGCGCGAACGGTCGTTCTTCTGGGGAAAGGGAAGCGTCTCTTTGAATTTGCCTTTGCTCTGAGCCGCCTGATGGGGGCTTACTGCATTGTCCCCGATACCCTTGAGGGGGAGCCATTTCTTGTAGGGAAACGGATTGCGACCTGTCTTGCCCCGAGGGTTTTCGCCTATCCATTCCTCTTCATCGGTCAGGACCATGCCCTCACGGGAGGGGTAGTGGCCGGTCTTATGCGAAGAACCTCGGTGCTGCCGTATCTCCTCGTCCTTGATGCCCACCTTGACCTTTTTGCTTCCCGTGAGGTCTCCTTTCCCATCCACCGGGGGAACTTCCTGGTGTATCTTTTGCGACGGGAAGGTTTCCCCGAAGACCGGCTCTTCGTGTGCTCGAGTTTTGGGGAGTGGTCGGAAATCCGGAGGCAACTCTTAGCGCTTCCCCCTGGCTTTCTCTATCTCTCCTGGGATGTGGATTTTGGATTCCCTGAGGTCGCGCATTTCCCTTCAGGGGTCACCTCTGAGCACCTGGAGGAAATCTTTGCCGACCTGGCTTTGCTTTCTGGGCGGCAGGGCTTTCGGTTCCTTGGTGGGGACCTCGTGGAACTCGACCACCGGAAGGTTGTGGATCCCCTTTCCATGGCGTCTCGAGTATCATCCTGTCTTCGGCCGATTTTTGAGGAGGCGAAAGCGTGAGAAGGAAAAACATGGCCGTTTTTGTGGTTTTCGGAGTGCTCCTTGGGTGTCTTGAGGTGGCCTGGGCGCTTGACCCCATCGACCAGGCACAGCTTCTGCTTGAAGCGGGGAACGTCGATCAGGCCATAGCGCTCCTTCGATCTTTTGTGGAGAGCGAGAAAGACGAGGAGCGCCTTGGGGTAGCTACGGAGATTCTCGACGCCATACTTTCCGAAAAAGGTGAAATCGATGAAGCCATCGCTGTGCTCCAGGCGTATATCGCTCGCTTTCCTGAAACACCCCGGGCGTATCTTTTCCGCTACTGGATTGCCAAGCACGAGGAGGAACGGGGGGACTTCGAGAAAGCCTTTGCAATTCTTGAAGAGCTCAAGGACCGTCTCCCCCAGGACGATCCCTTTGCGTTGCGGTTCCAGGTGCTCTCAGACCTTGCTTACCACCTTGAGCACCGCAAAAAGGATTACCTCAGAGCTCTTGAGGTCTACAGGGAGCTTGTAGACCTCTCGGGAGACCCCGAAGAGCGCCTCCAGGCGGAGATGGCGCTTGGGTCCTGTTACGAGAAAGCAGGGAAGATTGAGGAGGCGCTGAAAATTTACAAAGCGGTGGTGGAAGAGGCCCCGGGTTCGTTCTTCGAGCGCTGGGCAAGGCTCCGGATCGTGTACCTCACCGAGCCAAAGGCAGGGGCAAAGAGTAAGGAAGAACTTGCCCGTGCCCTGGCAAGAGCCTTAAAAAGCAGAGACCTTGCGGCCCTCAGGGAGCTTGTGAAAAGGGGAGACTTCTGGAGCGGGGTGAACTTCAGCGAGTTTGACGTGGATGACCCTGAGAAAGCCCTGGAGTACATGGCCCAGTACCTCCCAAAATCCTCGCAGCTTGTGGTTTTGGAAGACCTCACGCCCCGGGATGATACCTGGGTTTTACGGGTTGAGGGATGGGGGGATCCGGAGTACAATATTCTCTACCTTGTGCTCGCTGAAGGGCGCTATGGGTGGGAGTGGAAGGGACTTATCCTCTCAAGCACCACCCTTGAAGCTTGCGAAGAAGACGCTCAAGGCCAGGACATCCTGAGGTGAGAAGCCATGGACATCGAAGTCGTGCGCCAGGATTTTCTTCCCCTCGTGGAACGGATTGCAGGCCTTCTTGAGGAGGGCCGGTACAACGAGGTAAAGCAAGAGGTGAACACTCTCCATCCTGCAGATATCGCCGAAATCATGGGGCTTCTCGATTCGGAGAAACAGGTATTGCTTTTCCGGCTTCTCAAAAAGGACTTGGCCATTGCGGTTTTTGAACAGCTCGACTTCGAGCACCAGGAAAATCTCCTTCGCCATTTCACCGACGCCAAAGTTGCAGAAATCCTGAACCAGATGTCCCCAGACGACCGTATGGAGCTTTTCGACGAGCTTCCGGCAAAGGTGGTCAAAAAACTCTTGAACCTCCTTGAGCCTCCTCAGCGGGATATCGCTGCCAGCATGCTTGGGTATCCGGAAAATAGCGCTGGCCGCATCATGAACCCCCGGGTGGTGGACTTCAAGGAGTACTACACGGTGGAGCAGGCGCTCAAGCGTTTCCGACGTTTGAATCCCCCGGAAGAGCTCTCCTACACCGCCTATGTGACTGATGCCGAGCGGCACCTTTTGGGAAGCGTCACCCTCCGGGATCTCGTCCTGGCTGACCCAGAGGACCGCATCGGGGATATTATGAACCGGGAGGTGATTTCCGTCTCTACCGATGATGACCAGGAAAAGGTCGCCCAGATCATTCAGAAGTACGACCTCCTTGCGGTTCCCGTGGTGGATCGGGAAGGACGCCTTGTGGGAGCCGTGACGGTTGACGACGCCATCGACATTATCGAGGCGGAGGCCACAGAGGATATCCACCGCCTCGCCGCCATCCGGACCACTGAGGACGAATACCTCCATGCCTCCTTCTTCCGCCGGATTAAGAACCGTTTCATCTGGCTTGCGGTGCTGCTTGTTCTTGGAACGGTTACGAGTTTTGTCATCCAGGGGTTTTCTGAGGTGATTCAGACTATTGTGGCGCTGTCGTTTTTCATCCCCATGCTCATCGACACCGGGGGGAACGTAGGAAGTCAATCCACCACGGTTGTGGTGCGGGGGCTGGCCATCGGAGAGCTTGAGGGAAGGGCGCTCTGGAAGGTGGTGCTCTCTGAGACCATCATCGGAGGAATTCTTGGAGTGCTCCTTGGGGGCATCGGTATCCTGCGGGTGCTGTTTCTTCGGGAATCTCCCCTGATTGGGCTCATTGTGGGATGTTCCATTTTCGCCATCGTTTTCATCTCGAATCTCATTGGCGTTTTCCTTCCAGTCCTCTTCAAGAAGATGCGTCTTGACCCTGCCATTGCCGCTACTCCTGTCATCACCACCATCGTGGACATCGTAGGAGTGATCATCTACTTCCGCATTGCCCAGGTCTTCCTCAGGCTTTAAGGTCAAGCCCTGCCTCCTTCAGCATTCCGGGGTCCTCCCGGGAAACCGCCTTTTCCACCCTGGCATGCGCTTTTCCGGACAAAGAGGAAGATGTTTTCGCCTACGGGCTTTGCCTGCGACGGTTTTGTTCCCCTTTCGTGGTGCCTGTGGAAATCCCGGTTGCTCTTTGGGCTTGGAGAAGCCTGGAGGAAATTGACACGCCCTTTCCCATCGCCTATAATGATTGTACTTTGAAGCGGGGGAGGAATGACAGTGACCGAGGTCCGTATCGGACAGGGCGAAAGCCTCGACGAGGCGTTGCGGCGTTTCCGGAAGAAGTGTCAGCGGAACGGTATCATCTCTGAGATGAAGCGCCACGAACACTACGAGAAGCCGAGTGAGCGGAGGAGGAAAAGGGAACAGGCCCGAAGGAGAAAAAAGAGATGAGCGATGGTGGGATCAAGGCTCGCCTTCAGGAGGCTATGAAGGCGGCCCTGAAAGCCCGAGATACCGTACGTTTAGATACGGTACGCCTTCTCCTTGCAGAGATACGCAACGCCGAAATTGAGAAGCGGGCTCCTCTTGAGGAAACAGAAATCCTTACACTTTTGCGCAGGGGCATCAAGAAGCGAGAGGAGAGCCTTGCGTACTTTCGTCAGGGGAATCGAGAAGACCTTGTGGAACGGACAGAGCGAGAGATTGCTGTCATTTCTGAGTTTCTTCCTCCTCCGGTGACCGAGAGTGAACTTGTGGCGCTTGTTCGAGAGGTCCTTGCCGCTTTCCCCGAGAAGCCGGCCTTTTCTCAGGTGATGAAGGAGGTCATGCGCCGGGTTGAGGGACGGGCAGAAGGCAGGGTAGTATCGGAAGTCGTTCGGAAGATTCTGGAAGCGGGGTGATACTGGGGCTTGTCTGCGGAGGTGTCGCTGAAAAACGAAGAATTCCGTCTTGTTCTGGGGAGCGTCAGGGAGGCCCAGAGGTTTTTCGGGTTCCTTGATGCCAATGTGCGGGTGATTGAAAGCGTTTTTCAGGTTGATGTGAACATTGAAGGCGATACGATTGTCGTTCGCCGAAAGGGCAAGGAAGACCTTGCCCTGGTGGAGCGGTTCCTCACCGAGCTTGTGGATTTCCTCAGGGAGGGAGCTGAACCCACACCGGAGGACCTGCGCCGTATGGCCACAAGCTTCCGGGAGACACAGAAGGTCTGGTGGAAGGACGAGGAAACCATTTTCGTCACCGCCTCCCACAAACCCATTCGGGCGAAAACCCCGGGGCAGCTCCAGTATGTTCGGGCGGTGCGGAGCTCCGACATCACCTTCTGTATTGGTCCGGCAGGGACGGGGAAAACGTACCTTGCCATGGCCATGGCCTGTGCGGCGCTTCAGAAAAAAGAGGTGGCCCGCATTGTTCTTGTGCGCCCTGCAGTTGAGGCAGGGGAAAGCCTCGGGTACCTCCCGGGAGACCTCAAGGAAAAAATCGAACCCTATCTCCGTCCTCTCTATGACGCTCTGTACGAGATGCTTTCTCCTGAGCGATTCCAGCGGTACACTGAGCGGGGGATCATCGAGGTGGCCCCCCTGGCGTACATGCGCGGGAGAACCCTCAATGACTCTTTCATCGTCCTTGACGAGGCGCAGAACACGACCTCCGAGCAGATGAAGATGTTCCTGACGAGGATGGGCTTTGGTTCAAAGGTCGTGGTTACAGGAGACATCACCCAGGTTGACCTTCCCCCGGGGAAGCGTTCCGGGCTCATCGTGGTCCAGGAGATTCTCCGGGACATTCCGGGAATCACCTTTGTATACCTCACCGAAAAAGACGTGGTGCGACACCATCTTGTGCAGAAGATTATCCTCGCGTATGAGCGCTTTGAGGCGCATATGGCCAGGCGGTAACGCCTTCCTTTCCTCCCGGTTCTCCTCGTTTCTTGCCTATGGGTCTCTGCTTTTTGCCCTTCTTGGGGGTATGTTGCTTGTGCCGGAGGGTGACATCCGGGAGGGTCAGCTGGCTACCCGGGACATTGTGGCCCCTGAAAACGTGGAGATTGTGGACGTCCTGGCGACGGAAAAGCGCCGGGGGGAGATTCTGGCGGGTATCCCCCCGGTGTACCGGGTGGATGAGGGTGTGGTGCACCAGGTCAAGGAGGAGATGGAAGGGTTTTTCGTGGGTCTTGAGGGTATCCGGGCTGCTGCCCTCTCGCCGCTTCCAGAAGTCGTGGAGAGCTTTTCCCGGAAGTGGAACGTTACGGAAAATACGGTCCGCTGGCTCCTTGAGGCTCCAAAGGAGGCTTATGAGGCGGTTCGAGGATTGCTCTACGACCTTTTCGCCGCCCGTTTCTTCACGCAACCTGTTCGCCGCGAGGATCTCGCCCGGGTACTGCTTGAGATGAACACAGAAATTGAAAAGGCTGAACTCCCGGGAGAGGCCATGTGGGTTGCGGGGATTCTGGTGACGAGGTTTCTCCGCCCCAACGCCACAATCGACGAGGTACAAACCCAGGAGAAGAGAGCACAGATTCTGGCCTCTCTGGAGCCGGTGCGGCGGGTGATTCGACGGGGTGAGGTGCTCCTCCGCAGGGGAGACATCGTCACCCAGGAACACCTTCAGGCCCTCGAGGCGCTGGGTATGGTGGGGGAGAATCGGCGTTTCTTTAAGGCTTTGTCCCTGGGGATATTCATTGTTGGAGTGGTGGTTCTTGAATACCTGTATCTCCGCCGCTTTGCGCTCTTTTTTCTTGGAGATAACGCGCTGCTTTTTGTGCGCTTGATGGCAGTTTGCGGAGTTCTGGTCCTGCACCTTCTGACCCTCCGGGTGTCCCCGGTGTTTCTCGTTGCCGGAGCCATTCCCCTTATCCTTTTGACCCTTGCGGGATGGGAGGTGGCCCTTGGGGAGTCTCTCCTCCTTTTCCCCCTGCTTTTCTGGGCCTGGAGAATGGACCTTCTCGGGGGACTTTTACTCTTTGTGCACCTGTTTTCTCCAGTTTTTCTTCTTGGCAAAAAGAGAGCAGAACGAAGGCATTTCACGAGAGTGGGCGAGATGCTTGCGCTTTTCTGCGGGATTTTGGGGATACTCTTTGCCCTGCAGGAAGGGCTGTCCTTCTGGAAAGCCCTGGCCTTCTTCGTGTATGGAGGGGGTGGGGGTATTCTGGCCTCGGTTGTCGCTCTCGGGAGCGTGTCGCTTTTTGAACACACCTTCCATCTCACCACTGAGGTTCGCTTGATGGAACTCCTCAACCCCAACCACCCCCTGCTGAAAAGGCTCATGCTCGAAGCCCCGGGAACGTACAGCCACAGCCTCATCGTGGCCAACCTTGCCGAAGTTGCCGCTCAAGAAATCGGCGCCAACGCGCTTCTGGCCCGCGCCGGGGCCTATTACCATGACATCGGGAAGCTCAGGCGGCCTCAGTTTTTCATCGAAAACCAGGCAAGCCCAAACCGCAACGTCCACGAACGCCTCTCTCCCTACCTCAGCGTGCGGGTAATCATCGGCCACGTCCGCGATGGCCTTGAGATGGCCCGGAAGTTCCGCCTCCCCCGGGAGGTGCAGGGTATCATTCAGTCCCACCATGGGCGAAGCGTTGTCCGGTACTTTTACGAAAAGGCCCTGCGGATGGGTGGAGGGAACATCAGTCGGGACGTTTTTCGGTATCCCGGGCCCCTCCCCCACACCCCGGAAGAGGCTATCGTCTTTCTTGCCGATAGTGTTGAGGCGGCGGTGCGGAGCATGAAGGATCCCACCCCACGCCGGATAGAAATGACGGTGCGGAACATCATCAGAGCATACCTTGAGGATGGACAGCTTGACGAATCCTCCCTGACCCTGCGGGACATCAATCGCATTGCCCGCCGCTTTGTGCTCTTTTTGAACGGTATGATTCACGCCCGGGTGCCATATCCTGAGCCTGTAGAGGAGGGCGTTCATGGGAAGAGTTGAGGTTACCAATATGACGAAAGCACGAGTGCTTTCCCGGCCGTTGCTCCAGAATCTTGTGGCATTCGTCCTTGGAAGCGAGCACCGGGATATGGCGGGGACTCTGGTCATCGCGTTCATCGATGAAGAGCACATGCGGGACGTCAAGCGGCGCTTCTTCCATGAGGACACCGTAGGAGATGTGGTTTCATTCTTCTACGGGGAAGACCCCGATGGGGTGTGGGGAGAGATTCTCGTCTGTGTACCCCGTGCTCTTGAACAAAGCAAGGAACGGGGGGTGCCTTTAGCCGAAGAACTCATGTTCCTTGTGGTGCACGGGCTTTTGCACCTTCTGGGTTACGATGACGATACGGAGGAACGTCGCCGCCTCATGATGGAACGAGCCGAAGAACTCCTTACGGCGTATCGAGAGGAAGAGGTCCGGAGAAGGCTTATAGGGCAAGCACTCAGGGCTCGAGCGTTTGCCTATGCTCCGTACTCCCGTTTCCGGGTAGGAGCAGCGCTCCTTTCCCGGGACGGCCGCATCTTCACCGGTTGCAACGTGGAAAATGCTTCCTTTGGGGTGACCATGTGCGCCGAGCGGGTGGCCCTGGGGAGGGCGGTGGCAGAAGGGGCACGGGAATTCGTTGCCATTGCCGTGGTTTCCGATAGCGAATCCTTTTGCTTCCCCTGTGGTCTGTGTCGTCAGGCGCTTGCGGAATTCGGGCTGGATGTCGAGGTGCTTGCTGGGGCAAGGGATGGGCGTTTCGTGGTGCAGCGTTTGCGAGAACTTTTACCCTCAACCTTTTCTCTCCAGGGAGTGTGATGTGCTGTGGGTTTTCGCGCCGGTTTTGTCACTATCTGGGGTCGACCCAATGTGGGGAAATCCACCTTCCTCAACAGGGTCATCGGTCAGAAGGTGAGCATTGTCTCGGACAAACCCCAGACCACCCGTAGGGTGGTGAAGGGGATCGTGAATCTCGATAATGCCCAGATTGTTTTCCTCGATACTCCTGGGCTCCACACGCCGAAGGACCGCCTGGGGGAAATCATGATGCAGGAGATTGAGGACACGCTCCTTGATGTGGACCTCCTCTGCTACATGACCGACCCTGCCTTTCAGGAGGAAGAAGAGAGGAAATACTTGGAGAAGCTCAGCAGTTTCTCCCGGCCGGTTTTCCTTGTGCTCAACAAGAAAGACCTCCTTGGGGAAGAGGAGGCGAGGGGCATTCTGGAGCGTCTGGGGAAATATCATGCTTTTGCGGAACGTCTGGCGATTTCATGCACCACCGGCGAGGGAATTCGGGAACTCCTCGAGCGCATTGTGGCCTATCTTCCCGAAAATCCCCCGTACTACGAGCCGGGAATCGTCTCCGACGCTTTTGAACGGGATATCGTGGCGGAAATCGTTCGAGAAAAGGTCTGGTGGCATGTGCACCAGGAAGTCCCCTATGGTGTTGAGGTCCGGGTGGAAGAGTTCAAGGAACGGGACGACCTCCTCTATATCCGGGCCATCATCTATGTAGAGCGGGAGTCGCACAAAAAGATTGTCATCGGTGAGGGCGGCCGGATGATCAAAAAGATTGGTGAGGACGCCCGCCGGGACATTGAGGCCCAGTGGGGGAAGAAGGTCTATCTTGACCTGTGGGTCAAGGTGGAGAAGAACTGGCGCAAACGCGACGAAGTGCTGCGCCGTTTCGGGTACAGGGTGAAGTGAGCCGGTATACCTCCGATGAGGGCATTGTTCTGAAAACGTCGGAATTCGGAGAAATTGACCGTATCGTCACCCTCTTCACAAGGAAACGGGGGAAGTTCCAGGCCATAGCTAAGGGTGCACGGAAGGTGGGGAACCGCTTTGGGGCTTCCCTGGACCTCTTCTCCTTTTCCGAGTTCCTCTTCTACACTGCCTCGGGCATGCCCCTCATCGTCCAGGGGAAGATTCAAAAACTCTTCCGGGGTCTTTTGCGAACGCCTCTACAGTGGATGGCAGGGGAGTACCTTCTGTGCGTTCTGGATCGGGTGTTCCCCTTTGAGCGACGGGAGGAGGGACTACTCGATGAGGTGCTCGTGCTCTGGGAGATGTTCCTCCGCCACGAAGAGGCCATTCTCCCGCTTCTTGTGCGTTTTCGCCTGGACGTGGCCCAGGCCCTTGGGGTTTTCCCGGAACTCCGGGAGTGCGTGCGCTGCCGGAAGAGGATAGCGGACCCCTCCTGCTTTTTCAGCATCGCCTCAGGAGGCGTGGTGTGCGATTCCTGTAGCCGGGAAGCGCAAAGGCTCTTCCCCCTCTCTCTTCGGGAACTTGAAGCGCTACGAGCCCTCGTTGACACCCCCCTGGGGTATGTAGTAAAGTCCCCTCAGGAGGACCGGAAGGCTTTTGAGGCCCTTGATGTTCTTGTTGCTCAGTACCTCTCGTACCAGGGTGAGCGGAAGATTCCGGATTTTTCTTCCTTTCTGGGGCGTGAGCTCTCATGGTGATGCGTCGCGTCAGGAAAATCCGCATCCCCGTCCACCGTCTTGAAGTAGGGACGGCCATCCCCTTCACGCTTCTTGACGAGAAAGACCGGGTGCTGCTCTTTCGGGGGCAGACCGTCACCGAAGCCTTTCTCGAGCGCCTCAGACGCCGGGCCATGACTACCGTAGTGGCAGAGGTCATTGAAGAGGTTCGGGAGGAAACGGCGAAAGAAGACGTGTCCTTCGAGGTGAAGATGAAAACGCTTTCCTGCCTTGAGGACACCATGTATGGTCTTGCGCAGGGGCGTCGCGTCTCTCTTGAGCCGCTTGAAGAGCAGGTAGGAGCCATCCTTGAAGAAGTCCGGGCCCACGAGGAACTCGTTATCCCCATCGTTCAGCTGAAGCGGCATGATGACTTCACCTTCACGCACTCACTCAACGTGGCCGTTATTGCCCTCTTCATTGGGAAGTTCCTGGGCCTTGGGCGGGAAGACCTTGTGCAGCTTGGTCTTGGAGCGCTCCTCCATGATCTTGGGAAGCTTAAGGTTCCCCCGGAGATCCTCCGTAAGCCCTCTGCCTTGAGTGAGGATGAGTGGCGGATTATCTGTGGGCATCCTCTGGTGGCCAAGAATCTCCTTGATGAGCAGAGAGCCCTTGGGGATCTCGTCAAATTCGTTCCCCTTGAGCACCACGAGCGTCTTGACGGCAGTGGCTATCCCCTTCGGCTTGGGGCGGAGGCGATCCATCTCTTCCCCCGGATCGTGGCTGTGGCCGATGTGTACGAGGCACTCACTTCGCAACGTCCGTACCGGAAGCCCATGCCGGTGGCCGAAGTTGTGGAGTACCTCATGGGGAATGCCGGGTATAGACTCGACGAACAGGTGGTCCGTGCCTTTGTCGCACACCTTTCCCCGTATCAGGTGGGGGACGTGGTTCGTCTCTCCGACGGTCGGGAAGCAGTGGTGAGCCGTCTCAATCCCGTTTTGCCTTTCCGTCCCCTTGTGACCGTCCGGGTACCCGACGGGAAGGGAGGGTACATCACTGAAGAAATCGACCTTGCCAGGTCCCTGACGCTTACCATTGTTGAGGAGCTCTCGGTGAAAAGCCGTGTTCTCCTCCCTTCGTGAATGCTCCGACGAGTTCCCTCACACGGGTAAGGACCTCTTCCCGGTTCTTAGGGGTGAGGAAAAACCGCAGGGTCCCGGGCTGGGCAAAGAGCTCCTGGACTTCGGGGATCCCAGGGAATCGGGAGGTGGCAAGGAGGAATGCCGCCTCTTTCCAGAGGATATCGAGGAGTTTCCGGAAATTCTGGGAGGAGAGTTCCATTTTACCGATCTCGTCGACAAGAAGCGGTGCTCTCTGCTTTAGGGCATTCTCAAGCTCAGGGAGCACCAGACGCTCAAAATCCTCAACGAACACCGCGTATGTTCCCACCCGCAGGGGTGAGGCTCCTCCCTTTGTAGCCAGAACGCCACGTTTCCCCGAAAGAGTGACAATCCGAAAACCGGTCCGCATGTGTCCCTCCCGAATTTCTTCGGTGTAGAAACCGTGGAAGAGCCCGGGGAAGTGTTCGGCCACACGTTTCACCAAAGTGGTTTTCCCCACTCCCGGCCTCCCGAGAATCACAAGGCGGGTCATCTTTACGCCCCCTTCCTTTTCCAGTATAGTACTCCGTGATGGGAGATTTCATCAAATTCCTGGGAACGGCGGGAGCGCGTTTCGTGGTCACGAGGCAGCTCCGGGCTTCCGGAGGTGTGTGGATTGCCTTCCAGGGCACTGCCCTGCACCTTGATCCTGGACCCGGCGCGCTGGTACGGGCCCTTTCCAGCAAGCCTCCCCTTGATCCGGCGACGCTGTCGGGAGTTGTGCTTTCCCACCGGCACCTCGACCATTCCGGAGACCTCAACATCATCGTTGAGGCCATGACCCAGGGAGCCACGAAAGTTCGGGGACACCTCTTTGTGCCTCAGGATGCCCTGGGAGAAGAACCTGTGATTTTCCGGTATCTTCGGGAACACCTTGAAGGTCTCCACATCCTTGTTGAGGGAGGGGAGTACGCCCTGGGGTCCCTTCGCTTTACGACTCCTCTTCGCCACGTTCACGGAGTTGAAACCTACGGCTTCAAGTTCTTTTTCCCCCAGGGGGTGGTTGCCTTCGTCACCGACACCCAGTTCACGGAGAAGCTGTTCTCCGCCTATGCCGGAAGCGACGTCCTGGTCATCCATACCCTGCGGCTTGAGAGAAGTGACCATCCGGACCTTTTGCACCTGAGTGTTCCTGACGCCGAGCTCCTCATCAGGGAGATTCGCCCGCGTTTGGCCATTCTCACCCATTTCGGGATGACGATTCTCCGGGGAAAGCCCTGGGAGATTGCCGAGCGCCTTTCAGAACGGTGCGGAGTTCCTACCGTTGCCGCCCATGATGGTCTTGTCCTTGACCTTGGGAGTTTCTCGGTCAGAAGCGGGAAAGCCCAAGATAAAGGCGGCTGAGGAACACGGAGAGGTAGGCGAGAATCCCTCCTCCAAGGAGCGTGTTGATGGCGATTCCGGCGAGAGAGAGGAAGCCAAAAACCCAGAAGAAAAGGTACCCCACAACGAGGAAGAAGAGGGCCACCACGGTGAAGGTGAAACACTCGCCAAGGTTCTCTACAGCGAGCTGAAAGCTTCGGCGAATTCCCGAAAAGGGGTCGTCCCCTTCAACCACAACCGCCGGGATGGTGAACATCAGGAGGAACCCGAACACCAGTCCCGGGAAGAAGAACCAGAAAGAAAAAAAGCCTACGAGGAACCCCACAACGAGGGCTGCGAAGAATACCTCGGGGAATCTCCGGGAGAACATAGAGAACGCCCGCCTGAAGCTCACCTCTCCCCGGACCTCAAAATCCCAAAGGAGGAAAGTGACGAAACCCAGGGCAAGGAGCGCCAGAAACAGGGCACAGAGGACGAAGAAGATGCCCGCTCCCCACTGGAAGAGGAGAACGATCCGGGAGAGTCCCCGGTCCCACACGAGGAAGCTGGCCACGCTGGCGAGAAAGGCCGAAGGAAGGGCGCACAGAATCGTCTGGGGGTACCGCGTGAGGAAGTCAAAGCTTTTCCGCATTTCACGCCAGAGGTCCACCGTTCCCATATCCACCTTCCTCTCTCTTTTTCCTAATCTTATCCTCTTTTCCCGGGATAGGCAAGGAGGCCTTTTGCCTTTGGCGCTTCTGGAGTAGAATGGAGAAAAAATGGGGGAGGGGAGAAAATGGGAACGTTTTTACGGATTGTGGGTATTGTGGTGATGTGCCTTGGTGTGGTCCTGGCCGTCTTCACCGTTATCGGTGTCCGGGGATGGATAGGGTTTCTTACCCAGTCCGTTCCCTCGGAGGAGCCTTCCTTTGCTCCACCACCCTTTTCGGACCTCGTCTGGGCAGGAGGTTTTGGGGGGGTTCTCGGGGGGTTCGGACTTTTCGTCGGTGGGGCATCGCTGTTTTGTCTTGGCACCATCTATAACGAAGTACGGTCACTCAGGGGCCGATAGAGAGGGGGATGGCGATGGGGAAGAGGATAGTCATCATCGGTGGTGTTGCTGGCGGGCCGAAGGTGGCGGCAAAACTCCGCCGTCTGGATCGGGATGCGGAAATCGTCATCATTGAGCGGGGAAAGTTTCTTTCATACGCAGGCTGCGGGCTTCCGTACTATGTGAGTGGTGAGGTGAAGGAGTACCGGGAGCTCATGGAAACCCCGGTGGGGATCCTTCGAGACCCGGAATTCTTCGAGAAATCCAAAGGTATCAAGGTCTACAACCGCACTGAGGCTATCCGAATTGACCGGGAGAGGAAAATCGTTGAGGCCCGGAGGATTGACACCGGCGAGATGCTCTCTTTCCCCTACGATTACCTTGTTCTCGCCACCGGGGCAAAGCCCTCTTTCCCACCGATTAAGGCGGTGGACCTGGAGCATCCCGACGCCGCTATCAGCGCCAGAGACCTCGGGCACGTGTACACCCTCCACGGGATTGAGGATGCCGAGGCCATCCGCTGGACGATCAAAGAGAAGCTCGCCAGAAAAGCCGTGATTATCGGCGGTGGGCTCATCGGGATGGAGATGACCGAAAGCCTCGTGAAAAGCGGGCTTGAGGTGACGGTCATCGAGGTTCTTCCTGAAATCCTCCCCATCCTTGACGAGGATATGGGCATTCTGGTGCGGCGCTACTGTCAGTCTCAGGGCGTGACGGTGAAAGTTGGAGAGCGAGTGGAAGTCCTCGAAGGACAAGGGGGCGTGGTGAAGCGGGTGATCACCGACAAGGGGGCTTATGAGGCGGACCTCGTCATTGTGGCTACCGGTTTTCGCCCCAACACTGACCTTGCCCAGCGGGCAGGTCTTGCTATTGGAGAAACAGGTGGCATCAAGGTCGATTGCTTCATGCGCACAAGTGACCCCTGGATCTATGCGGTGGGAGATTGCGTTGAGATAGAGAATCTCGTGTGCGGGAAGGCAGCCTACATGCCCATGGGGTCTTTGGCCAATAAAGAGGGCCGGGTGGCGGCCATCAACATCGCCGGAGGCAATGAGGTCTTCCGTGGTGCTCTGAACTCAGTGATTTTCAAGCTCTTCGAGTACACCATTGCCCGTACCGGTCTTACCGTGCGCCAGGCCCAGGAGCTCGGGTATGACCCGGAGTACGCCCTTGTTCCTGCTCCGGACAGGGCGCACTACTTCCCCGGGGCAAAGCAGGTCATCACGAAACTCGTAGCCGATCGGCGAAGCGGAAAACTCCTCGGAGCCCAGATTGTTGGACGTGGGGAAGTGACAAAGAGTATCTACGCCATAGCCACGGCCCTCTACTACGGTGGTGTGGTCGAGGACCTCTCGAGCCTCGACCTTCCCTATGCCCCTCCCTATGCCTCGGCGATTGACAACATTTGCGTGGCGGCGAATGTCCTGCGGAACAAGCTCGAGGGGAGAATGGTGGGCATTTCGCCTCACGAGGTGGAACGGAAAAGAAAACGGGGAGACGATTTCATCCTCCTTGATGTGCGCACTCCCAAAGAGTACGAGAAGGTCCGCATTCCCGGGAGTACCCTTATCCCTTTGGGGATGTTGCCGCAGAGACTCGGGGAGCTCCCGAAGGACAAGGAGATTGTCACGTTCTGTGCGGTGAGCCTGCGGGGGTATGAGGCCTCGCTCATTCTGCGGCATGCGGGGTTCAGGGATGTCAAGGTTATGGATGGAGGGATTGCCTGCTGGCCCTATGAGCTTGAACCATAGGTGGTTGATTGTCCTTGTCGTGTGCGGGGTGGGGTTCGCCATGGTCTTTCTGTTCCTTGCGCTTTCCCCACCCCGTTCTCCCGAGGAGGAGGCGGATCAGGAAGCTCTCCCGGAGGAAACCCCCGTTTCTTTCCCCATCCAGAGCGAGGGAATCCGAATCCGGGGTTGGGAGCGGAGTATGCTCCGTTTTGTCCTTGAGGCTAAAACTATGGAGCTTGACAAGGGTGGGTCTTTGGGAAAGTGCTCGGGGGGAGTGCGTATCCTCGTTTTTGAGGATAACGGGGAGCTCCGGGCAACGCTTGAGAGTCATGCCGCCGATGTGAACCTCCTGCGAAAGAACGTGAGGCTTCGGGGGAATGTGGTGGTGACGTCTTCTTCAGGAGACCGCCTTGAAACTGAGGAACTCTTCTACTTTAGCTCCGAAAAGACCATCCAAACCCGTTCCCCGGTCCGGGCGTACTTCAAGGAACACTTCTTAGAGAGCGAAGGCTTCTCAAGCGACGTGGACCTGGTGCACCCAGAGTTCTTCCGTGTTATCCGAGGCACATTTCGTCTGGAATCCGCTTCTCCCTGAAGAGGATTTCGGGGGTCAGTACACCTTCCCGGTAGCGACGGAATGCCGGAGGATGAGTTCTCAAGTTTTCTAAAAGCCGGTCGGTGAGGCGCCATGCTTCCTGAATGAACGAGGAGTCAGGAAAGAGCGTCCGATCGTGGTACAGGAAATCGTGGAGGATTTTCTCGTAGGCCTCTGGAGTACTGGCCTTAAACGCCCCTGAGTAGGTGAAATTCAGCGTTACCGGAGTGGATTCGAGCTCTCTCTGAGGCTTCCGCACCGAGACCACAAGGTCAATTCGTTCCTCGGGCTGAATTTCGATGATGAGCCGATTTGGCGGTGTGACCACAGAGTGGAAGAGGACTTCGACGAACGAGCGTTTCTGTGCCGTTTTTTTGCCACTTGCCACATAGAAAGGCACCCCTCTCCAGCGTTCTGTGTCGAGGAAGAGCGGAAAAAAGAAGAAGGTCTCCCGTAGAGACAAGGGATTCCGAACCTCTTCCCGGTACCCCGCGTACTGCCCAAGCTGAACCTCGCGGCTCTCAGGAAGGCGTACCTGGGAGAGTAATCTCGCTCGTTCCCGGGAAAGCTGGAAAAAGAAACGGGCGCATTCCTTCTGGTCCTCAGCACACAGGGGAGGGATGTCAACGGCAAGAAGGGTGAAAAGCTGCAGGAGGTGGTTCTGGAAGATGTCCTTGATTGCTCCAGTCTCCTCATAGAATGCCCCCCGTTCCCCAACACCCTCCTCTTCGAAGACCCCAATATGGACTTCCTGGACGAACTCCCGGGAAAGAAGCCGCTCAATAAAAAAATTTTCCGCCTTGAGTACCACGAGGTTCTGAACAGTGCCTTTGCCCAGGTAGTGGTCCACGTAGAAGATGTGCTCTTCGGGGAAAACGCTCTTTAGACTCTCCTCAAGGGCAAGGAAATCCCGTTCGTCTCTCCCGAAAGGTTTTTCCAGGGCCACAAAGAGATCTTTGGGGTTTCTTCCTTGCGTGAGGGCCTCGATGCAGTGGAGGGCATCCCGGTAGAGGGAGGGGAGGGTGGCGAGGTAGAAGTACAGGGGGCCGTTCCCAAGAAGGGGCGAAATCTTCAGAGCAAGCTCTCCGGGGTTCTCAAGATCCCCCTGAGCGTACGTGAGGCGCTCAAGGAGAGGAGAGGGGCGGGGGAGTAGCTGAGCGACAAAGGCCCGGTACGAGGCGTTGTCTTTGAAGCGGCGCCCCAGGGCCACGACGGTGAATTCCTGCTCTTCCGAAAGGGTGGCCAGGGCGGGAAGGATTTTCCGGGTAAAGAGATTCCCTGTAGCGCCAAAGAAAACGAGCGTCCGCATCGAGGTCACATCCTGATGAGCATTGCCCGAGCTGGGGCTCCATCCCCTCCCCGGATTTTTAGAGGAAGGGCGATGAAGAAGTACACCCCGGGGGCGATATCGCGCAGGAGTAAACCTTCGACCACGACGAGCCCATTCTCGAGGAGCACCCGGTGGGTGGGGTGACCTGGCTGGTCCCGTTCCACTCCCAGGGCATCGATGCCCACGCCTTTAAGCCTTTTTCCCACCAGGAAGTACGCCGCCCCCTCACTGAGGTACACGAAGTCCTCCCGGGAGGGGTCACTGAAGGAATTCTCGGTTTTGAGGAGGACAAAGTGTCCCTCAGAGAGCACCGGTTCAAAGGGTTTCAGGTCCTCCTCGGTAATCACGGGACGGTGGAGGATTTCAAGGACCACCGCAGGGCCCATGCAAGAGGAGAGGGGAATCCGGTCGATAGAGATGTCAGAAGGGAGCATGTGCAGGGGGGCATCCATGTGGGTTCCGGTGTGGGTGTCGAGCACAAGACGGGTTTCGTTGGCTCCCTCAAGCAGGGTCCGGATACGCTCAATTTTCGGTCTTCGTTCCTTTCTCCCCCGGTAGGTGGGCATGTCCTCGAAAATCTCAAGGGATATGTCAAAGATTTCCATAATCTTCCCTCCCTCAGGGAGCATAAATCATCTTGACCGTCATCCCTCCGTCGACCACCAGGTTCGTTCCGGTGATGAATCCTGAAGCGGGTGAGGCGAGGAATACACAAGCTGCCGCGATGTCTTCCGGAGTTCCCACACGCTGTGCAGGATGCTGCAAGTGGTCAATGGGACGCAGCTCTGGTTCCCGGCGGAGTGCTCTCTTTTTCCAGAGTGAGGTTTCAATCCACCCCGGGCTTATGGCGTTGACTCGGATTTTGCGTTCTCCAAGGGAAATCGCCAGGGCGTGGGTGAGGGCGAGAACCCCACCCTTTGAGGCCGAATAGGCTTCGGTGTGGGGCTCGGACATGAGCGCCCGGGTTGAAGCGATGTTGATGATGGCCCCGCCTTCCCGAAAGAGGGGGAGAAGGTGTTTGGTGACGAGGAAAATGCCTTTGAGATTCACTCCGAGGACTCTGTCCCATTCCTCTTCAGTGAGTTCCTCGAGGGGTTTGCCAATGAAAATCCCCGCATTGTTCACGAGAACGTCGACGGCTCCCCGGGTTTCCCGGACCTTCTGGGCTGCCTGTTCCACATCTTTGCGGCAAGAAACATCGCAGACCACAGGGTCATATTGGCCCTGCCACTTCTGCCACTCCTCCACGAGTTCCTGCAAGGCCTCTTCATCCACATCCCACACCGACACAAAAGCTCGGGCTTCGAGGAATGCCTGGACTATTGCCTTTCCTATGCCCTGGGCTCCTCCAGTGACCACAACGCTTTTCCCGGCGAAGTCGTACATTCAACCACCTTCTTTCAGGAGTTTTTGCATTTCCAGAGCATTACGCACCGCAAAGTCCCGGTAGCAATTGTTGAACATCACGAAAACTTCGGTATTTTCAGGGAGCCTGGCAAGAATCCGTTTTTTCCACTCGGCGAGCTCCTCGTGGGAGTAGAGGTACCGGAATTTCTCTGAAACCGAGAGGTTCTTCCCCTGCCATGCTTCTTTGTTCCTCCCATGGAAACGGACGACGGCGACCCGATGCGTCGTCTCGAAGAACGGCGGAACGGTCCAGGGGAGCTCAGGTTCATCAACACACACGAGAGCAAAGCCAAGGTCTTTGAGCAGTTTCAGTGTACGGGGGAAGAGGGTTTTCTGTATCCAGCTTCTGTGGCGGAATTCTATGGCTGCGGTAATGCCTTCGGTGTGGTTGCGGAGCCACTCGAGGTACGCAAAGGATTCGGATTCAGGGCGGAACCAGGGGGGAAACTGGAAGAGGATATACCCGAGTTTTCCCCCCTCCCTGAGGGGATTCAGGGTCTTGAGGAACGCAAGAAGAACTTCTCCAAGCCACGGTTGGGGAACATCCTTTGTAGAGAATTCCTCTGCCTTTTGCCAGTCAGGACCAAGGGTTTTCAAAAGGGGAAGAGGCAGAGCTCTTTTCGGCGTGCGGTGGAAGGTGAAGAGGGAGAGCGCCTTCACGTTGAAGAGAAAGCCTTCCGGTGTCCGCTCTGCCCAGAGAACCGCATTCCTTTCAGAAGGGAAAGCATAGAACGTAGCGTCCACTTCTACAGTGTCGAAGTGCTCCGCGTAGAAACGGAGACGCTCTGCCGGAGTCTGAACGGTTTTGGGGTAGAAATCGCTCTCCTCAATCAGCGTCCGATCGGTCCACGAACAGGTCCCCACATGGAACACTGGTGTCACCTTCCTGAAGAGAGTATAGTACCTCCCGGGGCGTGAGGCAACTGAACAAGTAGATCTGCAACAGGGAGGGTAGGAGAAAAGAGCAGTGTATAGGAAAGCAGGGATTCTTCTTTCTAGCATGTTCCAGGAAACGGGGAGAGCTCGGGAAAGTGCCCCTTTCCAGTACGGGCGAAGAGGCAATGGGGTAAGGATGGTGGAGCGACTCAACCGTACCTTCCAGAAGGATTCCCCCTGTCCTGCAATGATAAAGTGGACCTTGACACTATGAGGTTCCAAGGAGAAGACTACACCGGAGCGCGAGGGAGAGGAGCCCTGGGGAGAGCTGAGGGGATACCGTACTTTAATGCTTGACTTGTGGGGAGTGAAGCAGTAGAATCGGATGCACCCGGTGTGGATGCAGAGAAAGAGGGCATTTGAGCTATGTACCAATCTTTTGAGGTGAGGAATTTTCGGTGTTTCCGCGAATTAAAGCTCGATGAACTGGCCCAAATCAACCTTGTCGTGGGGGCTAACAACGTTGGCAAAACGGCCTTGCTGGAGGCTCTGTTTATCCACTGTGGGACGTACCGCCCTGAGCTGACGTTCAAGGTTAATGCTTTCCGTGGGGTGGAGCAAGTAAAGGTTGAACTGGGCCGATGGGCTGAAACACCGTGGGATGGCCTTTTCCACCAGTTTGATGTTTCTCAGGCTATCACCTTGGAAGGAAAGGACACGGTCGCAGGTTGGCGGCTGGTTCGGTTGAGAGTTTTGCGCGATGTATCGGAACTGGCAGAGGTAATGGCATCCTTGCACACTGTGGGAGTGACCCCTGTCCCTTACGGGCACCTGAGGGTTTCCGTGGCCACGGAGATTGCTCAGGTGCTCGAACTGGAGTACACGATGGACGGCAGAGGCGGAAAGTTTTACGCAGTCATAGACCCGAACGGGGTTCGTTTTGCGCCGATTCCACCTGCTCCTCCTTTTCCGGCTTTCTTTCAGACCTCCCGTGGGCGTGTTTCTTTTAGGGATGAGGCCGAAATGTTTGGAAATCTGCAAGTTCGGGGTGAGCAGGACGAGGTCCTGAAGGTTCTTCGGCTCATCGAGCCGAGACTCCGCCGTCTTGAAATGGTGGTTGTTGCCGGAGAACCGATCCTGCATGGAGATATAGGTGGCAACCGCATGATTCCTTTACCCTTTCTCGGGGAAGGTATGGTCCGTCTGGCAAGTCTGGTTTTGCATATCGGCAATGCACCCGATGGCGTCGTGCTTGTGGACGAAATTGAGAACGGACTTCACCATACCGTTTTGACCTCGGTGTGGCAGGCTGTTGGGGAAGCCGCGAGAAAGTTCAACACACAGATTTTCGCCACGACTCATAGCCTGGAGTGTGTTATTGCTGCTCACAAAGTGTTCTCACAGACCCAATCCTGTGAGTTCCTCTTACACCGTCTAGAACGGGTGAACGACGAGATTAGGGCCATCACTTACGATCGGGAAACTTTAAAAGCAGCTATTGAGGCAGATCTCGAGGTGCGGTAAATGCCCATACAGATTACGTCCCCCTGTGTTCTGGTGGTCGAAGGGGAAGAAGACAAGCGGTTTTTTGAGGCGTTGCTTCGGTATTTGCAGCTGGAAGCACAGGTGATACCGGTTGGTGGCAAGACCCAGCTGAGGTATGGCCTGAAGGCTCTCGTTCAAAGCCCTCGTTTTTATACGGTAGCTTGCTTAGGAGTGTCAAGAGATGCGGATAGTGCCCCGAGGGCTGCGTTTCAAAGTGTGTGCGATGCCCTGAGGACCCTGGGTTTGCCGTTTCCTGCTGATCCGTTACAGGTTGTGGAAGGCTGTCCTCAGGTTGGCGTCTTGATTTTGCCGGGTCCAGACACGCCGGGTACCCTGGAAGACCTTTGCCTTGAGGCTGTTGCTCAGGATCCGGCTATGGACTGCGTGGAGAGGTACTTTCAGTGCTTACGACAACAAGCCATTCCTGTGGCCGATAGCAAAATCTCAAAAGCAAAAGTTCATGCGTTCCTGGCGTCAAAGCCGGAACCGGGGAGACGATTGGGCGAAGCAGCACAGGCCGGTTACTGGCCGTTCGATAACAAGGCCTTTGAACAGGTGAAGGACTTCCTTAAGCGTTTGTTCGGGTGACCTGAGCCCTTGCTCTTACTGCGGGTTTCATTCTGAGCTCCTGGGAGGTTTGGTGTACAGACGTTTTTCCGTTACCTCCCACCTGCCCCGGCGTGGTAGAATGAAGGAAGCACGAAAGGAGGTCTTGCTATGGCTATAGAAAGGGTTCCAGACCTTCCCCGCAAGATGAAAGCGGTGGTGAACCACGCTCCCTATGACTTCCGTCTTGAGGAGATTCCGGTTCCAGAGGTTGGTCCTGAGGAAGTCCTCATCCGGGTGGGGGGATGCGGTATCTGCGCTGGGGATGTGAAGACCTTCCACGGGAATCCCCGGGTGTGGGGTGGCAACGGCCATCCTCCGTACGTGGTGACCCCGGTCGTTCCAGGACACGAGTTCTTCGGCCAGGTGGTGGCCCTGGGAGAAGGGGCAAAGGAGAAACACGGTGTTTCCCTCGGAGACTGGGTGGCCGTGGAGCAGATTATCCCCTGTGGGGTGTGCCGCTTCTGCCAGGAAGGGAGCTACTGGATGTGTGAGCGGCACTACATTTTCGGTTTCAAGCGCCATGAGGCCGAGGGAGGATTTGCCGAGTACATGCGCCTGCCCCGAAACTCCCGGATTCACAGGCTCCCGGAAGAGTTTCCCCTTCGGGTTGCGCCCTACATTGAACCCCTGGGATGTGCTGTACACGCCGTGGACCGGGCGGATATCACCTTCCGGGATGCGGTGGTCATTGCCGGGATGGGGGCCATAGGCCTGGGCATGCTCCAGGTAGCTCGTCTGAGAAACCCCCGGCTCCTCATCGCCGTCGATGTCATCGAGAAACGTCTGGACCTCGCGAAGAAACTCGGTGCCGACCTTGTTCTCAACCCGAAAGTCGTGGATGTGGTGGAGGAGGTCAAGCGCCTCACCGATGGCTACGGGTGTGACGTGTACATCCACGCAAGCGGCAATCCCCAGGGAGTCATCCAGGGGCTGAACATGCTCCGCCGCCTTGGCCGTTACGTGGAGTTCAGCGTCTTCAACGCCCCAACGACAGTGGACTGGAGCATCATCGGAGACGTCAAGGAGCTCGATATCCGGGGTGCCCACCTGAGCCCCTGGACCTACCCTGTGGCTATCCGCTTCCTCCATGAGGGCCTTGTGAAAGCCGATGAGATCATCACCCATGAACTTCCCCTTGAGGAGTTCAAGAAAGGGCTTGAGCTTGCCGAGAAAGGCGATGAAGCCATTCGGGTGGTGCTCAAGCCGTAGGGGTGAATCCTTTGCCCAGGCGAAAGGATAATTTTGCCCTGGCCTGCGAAGTGGCAAAGCTGTACTACTACGAGGACCTCACCCAGGACCAGATTGGTGAGGTCCTCGGCCTTTCCCGACAGAAGGTCTCAAGGCTTCTTCGCTGGGCAAAAGAGGAAGGCATTGTCCAGATTCGGGTGCTTGACACAGGGGAGGACACGAAGACCCTTGAGGCGCAGCTTCGGGAACGTTTCGGTCTTCGGGATGTGCGGGTGGCCTCAACCTTCAGCCGTGACCCGGGCCTTGTGGTGAAGCGAATTGCCCAGGTTGCTGCATCGTACCTTCGGGGAGTGGTTGAGCCCCACACCTCCTTGGGGGTTGCCTACGGGAAAACGCTCTTTGCCATGACCCATTTCCTCGTACCGAAAGCCGTCCCGGGCTTCCAGGTGGTGCAGATTATGGGAGGGTACGGGAAGCTCAAGGGAGACGTCGTGGCGGTGGAACTCGCCCGGGCTCTGGCGCAGAATTTCGGTGGGAGTGTGGTGTATCTCCTGGCTCCAGCATTTGCGAAGGATGAGGCAACGCGGAATGCTCTCCTTGGCGATGAGCGTGTGGCCCGGGTACTGGAACTTGCCCGCAACGTGGATATTGCCCTTGTGGGGATTGGCGGGGTAACTTCGGGTTCCACCTTGCTGGACACCGGGGACATTTCCCCCCACGAGGTTGAGGAGCTTATCGCCCGGAAAGCGGTCGGGAATATCTGTGGCAATTTCTATAATGAGCAGGGGGAGCCGGTTCCCTGCCAGGCCGATCGGCGGCGTATTGCCCTGACCCTACAGGAGCTCTCGAGAATCCCAAGGGTCATAGGGGTGGCGGGAGGAGAGGAAAAGCTCAGGCCTATTCTTGGAGCGCTTCGGGGGAAGTTCGTGAACATCCTCATCACCGATGACGTTACCGCTTCGGCCCTTCTTGAAAAGGGTTAACATTTGCGCTCAGTGTTTTCTGGGAGTATAATTACAACATAGGAGGAACGTCATACCAAAAGGAGGGGTGTGGTTATGCGGAAGTTCCTTCTGTTCCTCTTTGCCTTCGTGCTTCTCGCAAGTGTAGCCTACGCTTCACCGGTGAAACTCGTCGTTGTCGGGGATGCGGGACATAACCTGAAACCTTTTGAGTGGTATGCGAAGGACCTGAAGGAGAAATTCGATGTGGAGCTTGAGGTCATTGGTGTTCCCTTTGGAGAACTCTACGAGAAAGAGAAAGTGGAGCTCATCGCCGGAACTGGCGCTTTCGACATCATGATTGTTTTCCCCAAATTCCTCGCCGAGTTTGCTGCCAACGGTTGGCTCTATCCTCTTGACGAATTTGTCGCAAAGCTTGATCCCAAGCTCGACGACGTTACCCCGGGATACCGGGACTTCTACTGTAAATATGGCGGCAAGCTCTATGCTCTGCCCTACGACGGTGACGTCCTGAGCCTCTATTACCGGAAGGACCTCCTTGAGAACGAAGAAGAGCGAAAGGCCTTTAAGGAGAAGTATGGGTATGATCTCAAAGTTCCCGAGACCTGGGATGAGTACCTCGATGTAGCTGAGTTCTTCACCCGGAAGGCCGGAGAGAAGCTCGCCGGAGAGGTCCTGCAGCGAGATTTCTACGGGACTGCCTACTACGGCCAGAAGGACCAGATTTTCGCCTGGTGGGGGAACATCTTTGCAAGCCTCGGTGGAGTGTACTTCGATGAAGAGACCATGGAGCCGGCCATTAACTCTGAAGCGGGAGTGAAGGCCCTGGAGATTATGAAGGAAATCCACAAGTACTGTCCTCCCGATGTCCTGGCCTACGGATACGAAGAACTGAAAGACGTCTTCCTCAACGGGGACTGCTTCATGGTCATCCAGTGGCCCTGTGTGGGGAAGAAGGGAGCGGATCCAGCACAGTCAAAGATTGTCGGAAAAATCGGAGTCTCTCACGTTCCGGGAGTCAAAAAGGATGGCGAGATATACTATCGGGCCATGATGCCCTGTGGGCGAGTTCTGGCCATTGCCGCACAGTCAAAAGACCCCTGGAAGGCATACCAGGTCATCCACTACCTCTCGGTGGTCACAAGCCTTGATGACGTCTCTACTCCTGAGACTGGCCTTGATCCCTACCGGTACTCTCACTTTGCTCACCCCGAGGCCTACGAGATGTTCGCTAATGTCGAGGACGCAAAGATTTACCTTGCTGGTGTCCAGAAGAACATGGAGAAAGGGTACCCCGAAATGGTCCTTCCTGGAACGGTGGAGTACGAGGAGACCCTGGGTGTGGCCCTCACCAAGGCTCTCGCCGGGGAGCTCGATCCTAAGAGCGCTTTAGATGAAGCAGCACAGGCCTGGAGAGATATTCTTGAGCGATTTGGGAAAGAGCAGCAGAAAGCCCTCTACCAAGAGCTTGTGAAAGGCTGGAAAGCCGTGGGTCTCTGGTGAGATCACCGGGGCTGGGGTTCTCCCCCAGCCCCTTTTTCCGGAGGAAACCATGGGAGGCTTGCGCAAAAGAGACTGGTGGATGGCTTTCCTTTTTGTCCTTCCGGTGGTTGTGATTCTCCTTGCCATTTCCATCTTCCCGATGGTTTACTCCTTTTACCTCAGCCTCTGCAAATGGGACATCGGTATGGGAGGGCAACGGACCTTCATCGGAGCGGGAAACTACCTGAGGCTCTTTTCCGATGCCCGTTTCTTCAACTCCCTGAAGAATACCGGTCGGGTCCTCCTTTTTGGGGTGGGCACGCAGTTTGCCCTCGGCCTTTCTCTGGCACTCCTTCTGAACCGGAGTTTCCGTGGACGGAGTCTCGTGGTGACCCTCTTCCTCCTCCCCATGATGATTTCGCCGGTGGTGGTGGGATGTATCTGGAAAATCATTTACCACTACCAGTACGGTCCTCTCAACTACCTCCTGAATCTCCTGGGGATTCGTTCTGTGAACTGGCTGGGAAGTGGAAGCATAAGTCCGTACTCTATAGTCCTTGCAGACATCTGGGAGTGGACACCTTTTATGGTCATCACCCTTCTTGCGGGCTTGCAGGCCATCCCCGATGACCTCTACGAGGCGGCACGGGTGGATGGAGCCAACCGCTGGCAGATTTTCTCTGGGGTGGTGTTTCCCCTCTTGCGTCCGGTGGTCATCATTGCCATCCTCATTCGGGTGATGGACGCGTTCAAAATCTTCGACCTTGTGGTGCTCCTCACCATGGGTGGTCCGGGTCAGGCTTCAGAGAGTGTGGCTTTTTACAATTACCTCACCGGGTTCAAGTACTTCAGTATGGGTTATGCCTCGGCTATGAGTTACGTCCAGCTTGCGGTCATTGTGGCTATCGCCAACGTTTTCCTGCGGTCCTTCAAGGGGAGAGCAGTGGTATGAGGCGACGGGATGGAGTGACGGTGGCAATCTTTGTGGGCATATTTGTGCTTCTTGCTGTTGCCCTTGCTCCTTTTGCCTGGAACGTGCTGACTTCCTTCAAGGAAAAGGGAGAGTACTTCACATACCCTCCAGTTTTCGTTCCCTCGTCGTTTGACCTTGAGCACTACGTGCGGGGGTTGCATCTTGGGGGAGCAAAAGGCATAAAAGACAGCTTCATCATCGCCTCCCTCACCACCCTTCTTGCCATTGCCCTGGGGTCACTTGCGGCGTATTCCCTTTCCCGTTTCCGCATCGGTGGAGACAACTTTGCCTTCTGGATTCTCTCGGTGCGGATGATGCCCCCCATCGCCTCGGTCCTTCCTCTTTTCCTTTTCTTCCGGTTTTTGCGGTGGCTGGATACCTACCAGGCGCTCATTTTCACCTATGCGCTCGTGAACATCCCCTTCGCCGTCTGGATGATGAAAGGGTTCTTCGACGAGCTCCCTGTGGAACTCGAAGAGGCAGCGCTCATCGATGGGTGTGGGAGACTGGGAGCTTTCGTCCGGGTGGCCCTGCCCCTTGTGGCTCCTGGTCTTGTGGCAACGGCGCTCTTCTGCTTCATGTTTTCCTGGAATGAATTCCTCTTTGCGCTGATTCTCGGGCGATCCCGGGTCGTCCCCATCACGGTGAACATCGCCGGTCTCATCGGGGGTCACGAAATCCTCTGGGCAGAGATTTCAGCGGTCTCCATCGTGGCCAGTGTGCCCATCATTGTCCTTGCCATTCTCCTCCAGCGGTACCTCGTTCGGGGTCTTACCCTGGGTGCCGTCAAAGGGTGAGGGATGGGGATTTCTTCTGCGCTGTCTTCAGCCATTCCAGGAATTCTTCTCGGGAAGCGAAGGATTTCTGGGTTCCCCGTTTCTCTGTAGAGAGGGCAGCATAGGCGCAGGCAAGGTCAACAGCACGGGGGAGGTCTTTCCCCTCTGCCAGGAAGTAGGCTAAGGCTCCGAGGAATGCGTCTCCGGCTCCGGTGGTGTCGACCGTCCGGGCCTGGTAGGCAGGGAAAAGGGTGAAGGTTCCTCCGCTCCCCAGAAGAGCCCCTTTCTCTCCCATGGTTACCAGGACATTCTCTATACCTCTTTCCCAGAGCGTGGCTACTGCGCTCTTCAGGTCCTCCTCCTCTTCGATGGGAAAACCGGCGAATCCTTCAAGTTCCCGCTCGTTGGGGACGAAGAGCTTTACGCCGCGGATGCTCTGCCAGTCCAGGGGCTGGAAAGGAGCGGGATTCAGAATAACCGGGATGCGAAGCTCCTGAGCCAGAGCAATGGTGGCGTAGACCGTCTCAAGGGGAATCTCGAGCTGCACGAGGATAAAGTGGGATCTGGCCAGGGCTTCTCTCGCTTTCCAGACGTCTTCAGGAAGTAGGAAGGAATTCGCCCCCGGGATGATGAAAATGCTGTTTCGACCCTCGGGATCCACGAAGATAGGAGCGACGCCGCTCGTTTTCCCCGGAACGGTCTTGATGAAACTTGTATCAATCCCGTAGCAAGCGAAATTCTCTTTGACCAGGGGGCCGAAGAGGTCATCCCCTACGGCAGTCACCACGACGACCTCTCCCCCGAGTTTGGCCACAGCTATCGCCTGGTTGGCTCCCTTTCCACCGAAACCGATTTCAAAATCCTTACCGAAAATGGTCTCTCCGACTCTTGGGAAACGGTCCTCATAGTAGGTGACAAGGTCCATCATGTTGCTCCCCACCATGCCGATGACCGGTCGCGCCATGCTTCTCCCTCCTACTTTCCCGTATACTTCTATGATAGCACAGAGCTTCTGATGCACTGCTCTGGGGTTCTGACCATCCGGCCGCGGGAGAAATTTTTTCTGAACGGGTAGCGTATCGCAGGGCGTTTGGTTAGAATACCAGAGAGCGTCACTTTTTGGGAGGCCTATGGTTCGCATAAAGGTTCTGCCCTTGGGAAAAACCCTGGAAGGGAAAGAGGCAGAGAATCTCTTTTTGCTTTTTCAGAGGAAGAACATCCCCCTGGAATCGTACTGCGGGGGTGTGGGTTCCTGTGGTAAATGTGTGGTTCGCATTGTGCAGGGGGAAGTCTCTCCTCCCACCTCTCAGGAAGTGCGACATCTTGGAGAGCGTATCGGGGAGGGCTTCCGTCTTGCCTGCCAGGTTGTGCCCCTGGGGGATGTGGTGTGTGACGTTTCGGCATCTTTCGAGGATACGAAGCCCCTGGTTCTCGGTTCCCCTGAAGAGGGAAACGAGACCTTTTCTGTAGATGATGTTCCTGTGCGCCGAAAAATCCTGAGGCTCCACAAACCCTCTCTCCACTCCCCAACCTCTCTCAAGGAAGAGCTCGAGGGGATGGTATCTCTTTCCTCCTTTGAGCGGGTGGCCCTGTCTGGGCTTTCTCTACTTGGGGAAAGGGATGAGGAAACCTTCGAGGTCCTCTGGGACGAGAGGGCCGTTTTTGCGGTACGGACTCCTCCGAAAGAGACAATCCTCGGGCTGGCCTTTGACCTTGGGACGACCACCGTGGCCTGTGAGCTTTTGGACCTTGCCTCGGGGAGGGTCCTGGCCTGGGAAGGGGCACTCAACCGACAGGTGCGCTTTGGCGCCGATGTGATTTCGAGGCTCCGAGCCGTTCAGGAACGGTTTGAAAATCTTGAGGCCCTGCAGAGGGATGTGGTGGAGACGATGAACGCCCTGGCGGGGGTAGTATGCCAGCAAGCTCGTCTTGACCCTAAAGATGTTGTGGCGGTTTCGGTTTGTGGCAACACCGTTATGGAGCACCTTTTCCTCGGTCTTTCTCCTTTGAGCATTGGCGTGGTACCTTTTGTCCCCGTACTCCGGGAAGGGTATGTCCTCCGGGCAGGGGAACTTGCGCTCTCCGTTCACCCCGGGGCTCAGGTGTACGTCTTTCCTGCAGTGGCAGGATACGTGGGAGGGGATGTTCTGGCAGGACTCGGGGCCTTCGGGGTTCACGAAGCAGAGAGAACAATCCTCTACATCGATATTGGGACCAACGGAGAGACGGTACTCGTGCACCGGGGAGAGGTTTTTGCCTGCGGGACAGCGGCAGGACCGGCCTTTGAGGGGGCAGGAGTACGTTTTGGGATGCGGGCCTCTTTAGGTGCGATTCATGCCTTCCGCTTTGAGCAGGGGCGGCTCTCTTTCTCCACCATCGGGGGTGTACCGCCCCGAGGCATCTGCGGCACAGGCCTTCTGGACCTTATGGCCGGTCTCCTTGCTTTTGGTCTCCTTTCCTCAACGGGGAGGTTTCGCAGGCAGGCGGAGTGGGCATCGTTTTTTGAAGAGGAGCGGGGAGAACGAAGGTTTATCGTATCCCGCGACCCTCTGATTTTCGTCACCGAGAAGGACATCGAGAACCTCCAGCTTGCCCTGGGGGCAATGAAGGCAGGAAGAGATATTCTGCTGAAAGAGGCTCACCTGAAAAAGGAAGACATTGAGGAGGTCATCCTTGCGGGGGCCTTCGGGAGTTTCATAAAGCCAGAGAGTGCCCGGATTCTCGGGCTCATTCCCCAAAAGGCCCTGGCCCGTTCCGTGGGGAATGCAGCCCTTTTGGGGGCAAGGAAAGCCTTGGTGTCGTTGCGTTTTCGGGACGAGGTAGAACGCCTTGCCCGTCGGGTTCACTACATTGAACTTTCGGCTCGTCGAGACTTTGAAGATGCATTCTGTGATGCACTGCTTTTTGAGAGTTAACCTGCAGTAGGGGGGTTCACCAATGGCAGTGGTCAAACCCTTTTTGGGGTATTTCTACGCTCCTTCCCTTGCCAGGGAACGGGGAATCGAAAGACTTGTGGCGCCTCCGTATGACGTGATTTCGGAGAAGGAGAGGAAACGCCTGGGTGAAGAGGAGTACAACTTCGTGCACCTCATCCTCGGAAAAGACGAGAGCGGCTACAGGAATGTGGCTGAGCGACTCCGTTGCTGGGTTGCCCAGGGGGTGTTTGTGAAGGACACCGCTTCTTCCCTGTACATTTATGAGCAGGAGTTTGAGCTCAATCCCTTTGGGCACAGGACCCGTACCGGTGTTGTGGCTCTGGTGCGCCTTGAGGAATTCGAAAAAAGGGTCATTTTTCCTCACGAGCGGACCATGCCGAAGTACTCTCTGGACCGCCTTGAGCTCTTGCGGGCAACACGGGCGAATCTCGAGCACATCTTCTGTCTCTACAACGACCCCCAGAGGGTGGTGGATGCCCTCTGCGAGGAGCACAAAAAAGAGGAAACGCTCCTTTTTGCCTTCACCGACCGCCAGGGAGTGGCCCACCGGCTCTTTCGGCTTTCTGATCCTTCGGCCATCGCCACCATCCGGAAGGTCCTCAATCCCCGTACCCTCATCATTGCTGACGGACATCACCGGTATGAAACCTGTCTCATGTACCGGAGGGAGCGGCGGGAGGCTTTGGGAGACCCCCTTGAGGAGATTCCCGAGGACTACACCATGATGACTCTGGTCAACATTCACAATCCGGGGCTCCTTATCCTTCCGACACACCGGCTGGTCCATGACCTTCCAGAGGAGCGTCTCGCCAATTTCTTCAAAAAATGTGAGGCCTATTTCGACGTTAAGATTTTCCCCAACGAGCAACAGATGGAGAAGTTCCTGCGAGTGGCCCCTCCGTACACCATTGGGGTCTACGACCGGAAGAACGAGCAGTGGGGGACGATCACCCTGAAAGACCCCCGGGTTATGGACGAACGCCTGGGGGAGGACAACGTGAATCGCCATCTTGACACCACCATCCTTCACGAACTCGTCTTTCGGGATATCCTGGGTCTCAACGAAGAGGGCCGGGGAGAAAGTGAATTCGTTGATTACCTCCGGGGGACCAAAGACGTTTTCGCCATCGCCCGGGAAGAGAACAGGTACCAGCTCGTCTTTGTCATGCGCCCGACACCGATTGAGCAGGTTGAGAAAGCCGTGGCAAAATTCCAGCGGATGCCTCAAAAATCTACCTATTTCTACCCCAAGGTGTGGAGTGGTCTCGTCTTCCGGATGCTGGAGGAGTAAAAGCAGCGTATGCCCCTGCTCCAGATTGCCCTGGATCTCTGGGAAGAGCACGAAGCCCTTGAGCTTGCCCGTCGTCTTGCTCCCTGTGCAGATATTCTTGAAGTGGGGACGACACTCCTTCTTGCCTGTGGTCTGCGGATCGTCCAGCGTCTCCGGGACCTTCTGGGGGACAGGGTACCCCTCTTTGTGGATGCCAAGATTGTGGATGCAGGAGAAGAAGAGGCTGAAGCGGTTTTCCGGTGCGGTGCAGACGTTGTTTCTGTTCTTGGGGGAGCGTCCCGTCCTACCCTTGAGGGCGTACGGAAGGCGGCGAGGCGCTGGGGGAAGCGGTGGATGGTAGACACCATTGACCTGCCTTCGGACGTTCTGGAAAAAGCGACCTTTCTGCGGGAGCTTCGACCGGACTTTGTGGGCCTTCATCTTCCCCACGATGTGATCCGGGAGGAAGAATATGCCTGGCAGAACGTCGAGTCTTCCTCTTTTCCCTGGCAGGATTTTCCGCTCCTTGTGGCAGGGGGTATCACTCCCCGGAACCTCCCCAGAATCCTTGCATTTTTCCATCCAGAGGTGGTCGTCGTGGGGTCAGCAATTACCCGGAGTTCCCATCCTGAAGAGGTAGCCAGGACCATGAGGAGGATGCTTGATGAGTATTCGAGAGAAAGTCGCTGAGGTCCTGCAGGAAGCCCAGAGCTTGCTTTCCACCCTTGAGGAGAGCGAGGCAGAGCAGGTCCTTTGTGCCCTCAGAGAATGGCAAAAGAAGCGCCTCTTTTTCTGGGCACGGGGACGCAGTTTCCTGGTCCTCAAGGGGTTTGCCATGCGCCTGATGCACCTTGGGTACGTGGTGTATATTGTGGGTGAGGTGACCTGTCCCGCCATTCAGGAGGGCGATGTTCTCATCGTGGCTTCAGGTTCAGGGAAGACGTCCTCGGTGCTCCTTTTTGCCGAGAAAGCCCGAGACCTCGGAGCCAAGGTACTGGCCTTTCTGGGAAGGAGGGGAACGCCTCTTGAGCGTATTGCCCACCACGCTGTGGCCTTTTCCCCGGAACAAGCAGGTGAAAGCCAGCAGCTCTACACCGGAGGAGGGGGAACGAGGTTTGAGGATGCTCTCTGGCTCTTCTGCGATGCCCTCATCCTCGCCCTCGTTGAGGAGAGGGAAGGGGAGGCCTACCGCCTCATGATGGAACGCCATGCCAACCTGGAGTGAGGAGGGAGGAGGAAGATGGTCAGCATTCCCGAGCTTCGTCGGAGGGTTGAGGACATCCTTGGGGTGGAGATCCCTCTGCGGGCGCGCTTTCCGGAAAAGGAGAACATTCCCGAAAGGGAAGAGGACCTTCAGGGTTTCCTTGCCCAGCACACCGACCTGACGCTTCTTCGGCCCACGGCAACCAGGCAGGAAGTTCGGGAACTCTGTGAAAAGGCCAGAAAGTACGGGGTTTTCAGCGTGATTGTGCATCCCTACTATGTCGCCCTGTGTAGTGAAATCCTCGAGGGCAGTGGGGTCCTCGTGGGGGTAGCTGTGGGGTTTCCTCTGGGGCAGAATAAGCCCGAAATCAAGGCCCGGGAGGCTCGCCTGGCGTTCCAAGAGGGAGCAAGAGAAGCCGACATGGTGGTGAACCTGGCGGCACTCAGGGAAGGAGACTGGAAGATGGTGTACCAGGACATCCGGGGCGTGGTTGAGGAGATGTCCCCTCACGTGGTCAAGGTGGTCCTTGAGGCAGGATACCTCACCGAAGAAGAAAAAGCCATCGGGTGCCTCATCGCCTGTGCCGCACGGGCCCATTTCGTGAAGACTGCCACAGGATTCGGACCTTCAGGAGCAACAGAAGAGGATGTCCGCCTTTTCCGCCAGGTGGTGGGGCCGTATCTTGGGGTAAAGGCAGCAGGGGGCATCAAAACCCGCGCTCAGGCCCTTGCGCTTCTGCGGGCGGGGGCCAACCGCCTGGGGACATCCTCCCTTGCGGTAGTTACAGGCGAAGGGTAACGAGGTCTCGCCGGAGCTCCCTGTTGATGGTGTCCCGCCATTTTTCAAGAAGTGACGGGGGATAAGGAACGACTTCTTTCGCCTCGGGAGAAAGGGTCTTCTCGCGGTGGAAATTCTGCCAGTACCAGACTGGGGCCTCTCTGAGGAATCTGGCCATCTCAAGGAGCGTCACAAGATCGTGGAGGGGAGGATAAATGGTCGTCCGGATTTCTGCGCAGGTCCTCCGCTTTAAGACCCTCTGCAGCACTCTCTCCACTACTTCCCCCCTTCCCCCCACGAGGTCGTATCGTGCAAAAGGCACTTTGAAATCCACACCCCACAAATCCACGAGGTCCTCAAGGGTCAGGAATTCTTCGTAGAGACTTCCGTTGGTGTCAACCTTGATGAGGTACCCGAGTTCTTTGACCCTTTCTAAGAAAGGCCTGAGTTCCCGGGCCCACAGGAGGGGCTCCCCGCCGGTGACGCACACCGCATCAAGGAGCCCCAGACGTTTTCTCAGGTATTCGAGGACCTCTTCCCCGTCAATATGGGGGAGGGATTCGCTCTCGGTGACGAGCTCCGGGTTGTGGCAGAAAGGGCAGCAGAAATTGCACCGGGCAACGAAGAGCACAGTGGCGATTCTCCCTGGATACTCGATGTAACTCACCCTGTGCCACCCCCGGAAGACCATCGCGGTCACCTCAGTACGTATTCTTTTCGCTCGGTGAACTCCTCCTGCTTCCCTCGGTTCCAGCGCTGGACCGGGCGGTAGTACCCCACAACCCGGGAGTAGACTTCCGTTTCCTCACCGCATCTGGGGCACACGGTGACTTTCCCCTTGAGGTACCCGTGCTTTGGGCAGACCGAGAAGGTGGGAGTGATGGTGAGGTACGGAATGGGGTAGTTCTCGAAAGCCCGCCGCACAAATCTCTTCACCGCTTCAGGGTCGGGCATTTCAGGGAGGAAGGTGTGAAAGACCGTCCCACCGGTGTAGAGGACCTGGAGGTCTTTCTGGTGCTCTAAAGCTTCGAAGGGGTCGTCGGTGTAGTCGACCGGAAGATGAGTGCTGTTGGTGTAATAGGGCTCCGATTCCCCGGCGGTGATGATGTCGGGGAAGGTCCGGCGGTCAATCCGGGCCAGACGGTAACTTGCGCTTTCGGCGGGAGTGGCTTCAAGATTGTAGAGGTTACCCGTTTCTTCTTGGAAGTCGGCGAGCTTCTCCCGCATGAACTCAAGAACTTTCACCGCAAAGGCTTTGCCTTCCGGATGGGCGATGGAGACTCCGAGGAAGTTCAAACAGGCCTCGTTCATCCCCACAAGGCCGATGGTGGAGAAGTGGTTCCGGAATGTGCCGAGGTACCGGCGGGTGTACGGGAAAAGACCATTTTTGAGGTTCCGCTCGATGACCTTGCGTTTGATTTCGAGGGCCGTTTTCGCAATGTACATCATCCGCTTGAGGCGGGTGAAGAATTCCTCTTCGGTTTTACTGAGATAGCCAATACGGGGGAGATTGATGGTGACGACCCCAATAGATCCAGTTTTGTCTGCCGAACCAAAGAGCCCCCCGCAACGGTTCCGCAGAGTCCTTAAGTCAAGCTGCAGACGGCAGCACATGGAGCGCACATCTCCAGGACGGAGGTTACTCGAGATGAAGTTCTGGAAATACGGGACACCGTACTTTGCGGTGAGCTCAAAAAGAAGCCGCGCGTTCTCCGAATCCCAGGGGAAGTCGGGGGTGATGTTGTAGGTGGGAATGGGGAAGGAGAAGACCCTTCCTTCGTAGTCGCCTTCAAGCATAACCTCAAGGAACGCCCTGTTAATCATGTCCATTTCTTTCTGGTAGTCCCCATACGTTCCGAGGTCTGGCCGCTCTTCTCCGCCAATGATGACTGGGCGATCCTTCATGTCCTCGGGCACAATCCAGTCGAAGGAGAAGTTGATGAACGGTGCCTGGCTCCCCCAGCGGGACGGCACATTCATGGCAAAGACCATCTGCTGGATGAGCTGCTTTACCGCCTGGTACGAGAGGCGGTCATATCGCACGAAGGGTGCAAGGTAGGTGTCCACAGAGTTGAAGGCCTGAGCTCCGGCAAACTCCATCTGCATCGTCCCCAGGAAGTTCACCATTTGCCCGGTGAGGGCCGAGAGGTGTTTTGCCGGCCCGGCGGCAATCTTGTCCTTGACCCCGCCAAAACCCTCCCGGATGAGCTCCTCAAGCGACCACCCGGCACAGTATCCGGCAAGACCATAGGAAAGGTCGTGGATGTGGATGTCCCCGTTCATGTGGGCTTCCCGGACTTCATCGGGGTAGATGCGGTTCAGGGTATAGTGGGCCATGACCGATCCGGCGACATGGAGCACGAGCCCCGGATATGAGTAGGTGGTGTTGGAGTTCTCCTGGGTCCGCCAGTCGGCCTTGAGAAGGTATTCCTGGACGATTTTCTCCACATCGACCACGACCTTCAGGGCTTCCCGGGCCTCCTGGCGTTTCCGGCGGTAGAGGATGTACGCTTTGGCAACTTTGGCGAACCCGTGCTCAATCAGAGTCTCCTCCACCACGTCCTGGATGGTCTCAATGTCCACCACCGTATCCTGCCCGAACTTTTCGAAGAGCTTCTGGGTGACGATGATGCTCAGTTCTCGTGGAGTAGCCTCGTTCTCCTCGCCCACTGCCTGGAAGGCCTTGTAGATGGCCCGCTCAATGCGTTGCCGGTCAAAGGGAACGATACGTCCATCCCTTTTCCGGACTTCTCGCGGCGTTAGGAGGTTCACAATATCCGTCATACCGATTCCCCCTTTGAAGCATTCTGTTCCCTGCTTAAGGAAAGCACGATTTCCATGAACTGGTCGATGTCCCGGAATTCCCGGTATACCGAGGCAAAACGGACATACGCCACCTGGTCAAGAGCCTTGAGTTTCTCCATCACCTTCTCCCCAATTCGGGAAGAGGGAACCTCCTCATACCCCTCTTCCTGGAGTTCCCGCTCGATGTCGTCCACAATCCGCTCCAGCTCTTCAGACGACACCGGCCGCTTTTCGCAGGCTTTCATAAGGCCGTTGAGGATTTTCTTCCGGTCGAAGAGCTCTCTCGTCCCGTTCTTCTTGATGACCCGAAGGGGTTTCCGCTCGTACCGCTCGTAGGTCGTGAAACGGCGGTGGCAGGTGGGACATTCTCTGCGGCGGCGGACCTCGGTACCTCCCTCAATCTCCCGGGAATCAATCACTTTCGAATCATCTGCGCCACAGTACGGACACCGCATGCTTCTCACCAATATATAGGGTTTTTTATTTGCCACAAACACTAAATGTAGTATACATGAAGGAGGAGGAATACGCAAGAGGAATGGAGAAGTATTTGGTGTCCTGAAGGAAAGAGGGTATAATTCTTGAAAACAGGGGAGTGGTGCTCGGTGTCCCAGCTGAACGTTCTGGTGAGTTTCGGTGCTGGTGTTCTGTCTTTTCTCTCGCCCTGTGTTCTGGCCATTGCCCCGGCGTACCTGGGGTACGTTGTGGGTGTGGAAGCGCTTGAACGTGACCGCCGTGCCACCCTCTTCCACACGGTGTTCTTCGTTCTGGGGTTTGTCGGCGTGTTTGTGCTTTTGGGTATTGGGGCGTCCATGCTTGGAGGGGCGTTTTTCCGTTACCGGCTCTGGTTCACCCGGATTGCGGGAGCCGTCATTGTCCTTTTTGGATTTCAGGTCCTGGGGGTAGTGAAGATTCGGGCGCTCTATGCAGAACGGCGCCTTCGGCTTGAGACGTCTTTCGGGGTTTTCCGGAGTCTCCTCCTTGGGGTCTCCTTTGGCCTGGGCTGGACTCCCTGTGTGGGTCCGGTGCTCGGGTCCATTCTCCTTTATGTCTCTGCACTCGGACGAATATGGGAAGGAGGATTGTTGCTCCTCGTGTACGCTCTTGGCCTTGCCCTCCCCTTTCTGCTCCTTGGGGCGGGGTGGGGATGGATGACGGGCGTGCTGCGCCGCCTACAAAAAGGAGGAAGAATCGTGGAACTTGTAAGCGGCATCCTCCTTATAAGCTTGGGGGTTATGCTGGTGCTGGGGAAAATTGACGTCTTCCTTGGCCTCTTTGGGTCGTTCAACCCGGAGGCTTGGCTTGTGGAGTAGGGAGCTGAGGGCGGTGCCTCTGGCAAAAAGGAGTAGCCAGCCGATTAAAGCGTTTGGAGCAATTTCGAAAAAGCTCAATCTCTCTTCTCGGGTGTACCGGGGTGTGCATCCCATCCCCGTAGACCGTATCGTGGGGAGCGTGGGACGGGCTGCCGACCTTCTTCCAGGATTCCGCCTGCGAAACCCCGATGTCCGTTACTACCGGATCCGGCGGGCCATGGAACGGGGAGAAATCCTTCCGCCAATTATTGTGTACAAGGTTGGGGATGAGTACTACGTCCTTGATGGGAACCACCGGGTGGCAGTGGCGAAGGAGCTTGGTATGGAATTCATCGACGCCGAGGTGATTGAATTTTTCCCGTCAGAGCGCCGGGAGAGTAAGACCCTTCGGGCAAAGCGGACGGAATTTGAAAATCTCACGGGTCTCAAGGGAATCGACGCCAGCGAACCCCGGCACTACGACTCGTTCCTCAACTACATCAGGGACTATGCCCAGCGCATGGAGCTCTTTTTGGGACGAAAGGTTCCCCTCAAGGAGGCAGCGCTCAACTGGTTCCTCTGTGTGTACACCCCGGCGGTTCAGGCTATCGTGGAGAAGGGACTTGAGGAGGCTTTCCCGGGGAAAAGCCTTGCGGATATTTTTGCCTACATCATGGACTACAAGTGGTACAGGAGTCAGAAAGAGGGATACGACATCGGTTTTGACGCCGCTTTACAGGGATTCGTCGAGGAGATTGTGGGGAAGAAGGACACTGGAGAGGAGGAAAAGAAGAAGGGTCTCGTGCAGCGGTTCGGAGGAATCCTTGAGGAGGTTCTGCCATGGCTCAAGAGGGAATGAAGTGGCACGCCCTTTCCTGGGATGAAGTGGCGAAAACCCTTGGAACGGATACGGTGCAGGGGCTTTCGGAAGAAGAGGCCAGGGCTCGTCTGCTCCAGTACGGGCCCAACGTGCTTTTGAAAAAGAAAGGCAAGGGCATCCTGGCCATGTTCTTTGAGCAGTTCCGAGATTTCCTGGTGCTCATCCTCCTTGGGGCAGCGGTGATTTCCCTTGTACTGGGTGAGGTGACGGATTCCCTGGTTATTATGGCCATCCTTGTCGTCAACGCCTGCCTCGGGGTGTTCCAGGAATACCGGGCAGGGAAAGCCCTGGAAGCCCTCAAGAAAATGAGCGTACCGGAATGCGAGGTCATACGCTCGGGAGTGCCAAAGCGAGTGAGCACGGAGCTTCTTGTTCCTGGAGACATTGTTGTGCTTCGCGAGGGCGATATTGTTCCCGCAGACCTCCGCCTTCTTGAAGCCAAAGCACTCCGGATTGACGAGGCCAGCCTCACCGGTGAGTCCGTTCCCGTGGAGAAGTCCACCGAAGTGCTCCCCGAGGATACCCCGCTTCCTGAGCGGGTGAATATGGCGTTTTCCGGGACGGTCGTCACGTACGGGCGGGGGAAGGGCATTGTGGTGGCTACGGGTATGGCACGGGAAATCGGGAAGATTGCCGCTCTTCTTGAGGAAGAGGAAGAGACTGTTACCCCCCTACAGAAGCGTCTTGCCGGGTTGGGGAAACTCCTTGGGCTTCTAACCATCGGTATCTGTGCTCTGGTGTTCCTTCTTGGGGAGTTGCGGGGAGAGCCGCCCTTTGAGATGTTCATGACTGCGGTGAGCCTTGCGGTGGCAGCGATTCCGGAGGGGCTCCCTGCGGTGGTAACGGTGGTACTGGCCCTTGGGGTTTTCCGGATGAGCAGGCACCACGCGATTGTGCGGAAACTTCCTGCCGTTGAGACCCTGGGATGCACCACGTACATCTGTACAGACAAAACCGGGACGCTCACCGAGAACCGGATGGTGGTTCGAAAGGTGTGGACCTTTGGCCAGGATCTTAGGTGGCTTTTGACGATTGCCACGCTCTGCAACGATGCGTTCCTGGGGGAAGGGTCTTCCTCCGGTGACCCTACGGAGGTTGCTCTTCTTGAGTATGCGAAGCACCAGGGCTTTCCCTGGCAGGAACTCCGGATGCGCCACCCTCGTTGTGATGAGATTCCCTTTGATTCTACCCGGAAGCGGATGGCCACGCTCCACCTTTTTGACGGGCGGTACCTCCTTTTCGTCAAGGGGGCTCCTGAGATACTCCTTGAGCGGTGTTCCCAGTATGAGGCTGATGGGAGTACTTTTCCTCTCGGAGAAGAGGAGCGGAGAAGGGTCGTTGCAGAACTTGAATCCATGGCGGGAGAGGCCCTGAGGGTTCTGGCTTTTGCTTTCCGTGAGCTCCCTGATGAGAAGCTCGACGAAGGAAGGGAAGAGGGCCTGGTGTTCGTGGGGCTTATGGGGATGATGGATCCTCCGCGGAAGGAGGTGTACGGAGCGCTTGCCGAAGCAAAGAGAGCAGGAATCAGGACCATCATGATTACCGGCGACAGCGCACTCACGGCTTCGGCCATTGCCCGGGAACTTGGTCTGCTTGGTCCTGGGGATGAGGTCCTCACAGGACAGGAACTCGAGTACCTTTCCCACGAGGAATTGCGGGAGCGCATCACAAAAACCAAGGTCTTCGCTCGGGTCTGGCCGGAACAGAAGCTTCGCATTGTTGAAGCTTTGCAGGAGAATGGCGAAGTTGTGGCCGTGACAGGAGACGGGGTGAACGATGCCCCGGCCCTCAAGAAAGCCGATATCGGCATCGCCATGGGCATCACCGGAACGGACGTAGCTAAAGAAGTCGCCGATATGGTGCTTGCCGACGACAATTTCGCCACCATTGTGCGGGCGGTGAAGGAGGGGAGGACGATTTTCGATAACATCCGGAAGTTTGTGGTGTACCTCCTCTCCTGCAATCTCGGAGAAATTGGAGTAGTCTTCATCCCGATTCTCCTTGGGCTTTCCCGACCGCTTGTGCCGGTGCAGATTCTCCTTGTGAACCTCGTCACCGATGGGCTCCCTGCCCTGGCCCTGGGGGTTGAGGTCCCCGAGCCCGACCTCATGACCCGTCCACCTCGCCATCCCAGGGAAGGCATTCTGACCCCCCTGTACTTGCGGACCATCCTCTTCGGAGCGGCTTTCATCACCCTGGCGGTTGTGGTCGCTTTTGTCCTGGGTTTGCGTCTTTGGGAGCTTCACACCGCAAGGACCATCGCTTTTGTCACGCTTTCCCTTGGGGAGCTCTGGCGAGCGTACAGCTTTCGCTCGGAGCGCCTGAACGCCTGGAAGGTTGACCCGAGAACCAATCTTTTTTTGCTCGAAGCCTGCGGGATTTCCCTCGGCGTGGTGTTGCTCACCGTCTTTGTCCCTTTCCTCCGGGGAATTTTCGACACGCATTTCTTGACGTTCTGGCAGTGGATGTTCGCCCTGGGCTTTTCTCTTTTGTCCTTCCTGGCCTTTGAGATTCGGAAAATCTTTGTGAGGAGGGATAGAAAGTGGAACTGAAGCTTGTGGCCCTTGAAAACCCTGAAGGGTACAACGTGATTCTCGGGCAGGCGCACTTTATCAAAACCGTCGAAGACCTCCACGAGGTCCTTGCGACTTCTTCTCCACACCTTAAGTTCGGTATTGCCTTCTGTGAGTCTTCTGGACCCTGTCTTGTGCGGTACAGTGGGAATGATGAGGAGCTCGTGGAGCTTGCGAAGAAAAATGCCTTACTACTTTCGGCGGGACATGTGTTTGTGATTTTTCTGAAAGAGGGGTATCCTATTAATGTGCTCAATGCCGTGAAAATGGTCCCTGAGGTGTGTCGCATTTTCTGCGCCAGCGCCAATCCCATTCAGGTCATCCTTGTGGAAACAGAGCAGGGGAGAGGGGTCCTTGGGGTGGTGGACGGGCTGAAGACGAAGGGAGTGGAGACCGAAGGGGACATTGCGGCGCGGAAGGTCCTCCTCAGGAAGTTCGGGTACAAGCTGTGATGTGAGGCGAGCATGAAGCGAAGTGGTTTCGCTGACCTGCCACTCCATGGGGGGCAGTGCCCTCCGTGGCTCTTTGAGCGAATGAAAAGGCTTGGCGGGTGCATCATTGAGGCTATCGTTGCGCTTTTTGGACCCGAGGAATTCCTCCGTCGCATTGCCGACCCGGTGTTCTTCCAGTCCCTGGGGTGTCTTCTTGGGTTTGACTGGCACTCAAGTGGCCTCACCACGACCCTCTGCGGAGCACTGAAGGAGGCCGTCCGAGGAAAGGAGAAAGACCTGGGGCTTTACATCTGTGGGGGAAAGGGAGGAACTTCGAGGAAAACCCCTGAAGAAATCCTGCACCATGCTGAAAAGGATGCACTTTCTTTTGGGGAAGAGTTCGTCACCTACAGCAGGCTCAGTGCCAAAATCGATAACACTGCCCTGCAGGATGGGTACACCCTCTACCACCACGTGTTTTTCTTCACCTCTTCAGGGAAGTGGTCCGTGGTCCAGCAGGGGATGAATCCCGATACCCGCTTTGCCCGGAGGTACCACTGGCTGGGGGAGCGCGTGGAGGATTTCACCTGCGAGCCCCATGCGGGAATCTGTGGCATTCGGGAGGTGGAGGTCCTGAACCTTGTGGCCCGGGAGAGCAAGCCCTGTCAGGAGGGTATCGTGGCGATGCTTGGGGAAGGCTTTTCTGCCGTTCGGAAAACCGTCTCTGGTGTGCTCCGGCATCTTGCTCTTCCCCGCCGCCATCACATCCGGGAGGAGGATTTCGACCTTTCCCGGATGGAGAGAACCCTGGCACTCCTTTGTGAGCAGAAGCCGGGGAGTTTTCTCGAGGTTCTGGCCTCCCGGGGTGTTGGGCCCAAGACCCTGAGGGCGCTGGCGCTCACTGCAGAGGTGGTTCTCGGAACGCCCCCGAGCTACACCGACCCGGTGAGCTTTTCCTTTGCCCATGGAGGCAAGGACGGTACTCCCTTCCCCGTGGACCGCAGGGTTTACGATACGACCATTGGCTTCTTCTCCCAGATTGTGGAACGGATGCGGGTCAGCGTCTCGGAGAAGAAACGGATGTATGAGCAGCTGAAACTCCTTGGAGGAGAGGAGGGAAAGCGATGGATGCTCTGGAAGCATTGAGGACTCGCCGTTCCATCCGGCGCTTCGCTCCGCAGACGGTGGAGCGGGAGAAAATCGAAGCCATTATCGACTGTGCCCGGCTTGCTCCTTCGGCGAACAATCTCCAGCCTTGGGAGTTCGTGGTGGTGACGGACCAGAAAAAGCGCGAGGAAGTTGCCAGACTCACCGATTACGGGAAATTCATCCGCGAGGCTCCGGTTCTTGTTGCGGTGTTCTGCAGGGAGACCAAGTACTACCTTGAGGATGGGTGTGCAGCCACAGAGAACATCCTCCTTGCCGCCTGGGCGCTGGGTTTGGGGTCCTGCTGGGTGGCAGGGGACAAAAAACCCTATGCGGAGGAAGTGCGCCGCCTTCTGGGGGTTCCGGAAGGGTACCGCCTGGTGAGCCTTGTGGCCATAGGGTATCCGGCTGAAGTACCAAAGGGTCACACGTTCAAGCGGGAACTGCGAGAGGTTCTCCACTGGGAGAAGTTCTGAGGAGGTGGAGCGGGTGCGGGTAGGGGTGCTTTCCGACAGTCACGACCATCTGACCGAACTCCGAAGGGCCCTGAAGGTCCTGCAGGAGGAAGGTGCCGAGCTTGTCATTCATGCCGGAGACTACGTGGCACCGTTTTCGGTGGCGGTCCTTGCGGAACTCACCATCCCCTGGTTTGGGGTGCTGGGCAACAACGACGGGGAGATCCTGGGGATTTTCCAGAAGTCTGAAGGGCGGATCAAGGCCCCCTTCCTGGAACTCGAAGAACGGGGTTTTCGGATTTTCGTTTCCCACTTCTACCAGCCAGCAAAACTCGCCTTTGCAAGCGGTCACTATGACCTCGTGGTGTACGGTCACACCCACGAGGCGATCATCAAAGAGGAGGGGAAAACAATCCTTGTGAATCCCGGAGAGGTGTGTGGTCTTTTGAGCGGGAGGCCAACGGTTGCCCTCTGTGACCTTGAGAAGAGGGTAGCGAAACTCCTTGATATTTGATTTAATAGTGGCAAATCTCTGGGAGGTTGGGTATGCAGATTCTGCGAGAGCACTTTGTGCGGCAGCTCACCGAGCTCCAGGAAGACCTGGTGGGCATGACCCATGCGGCAGAGAAGATGCTCCAGATGGCGGTGGAGTCCCTGAAGGAGCGAGATGTTGAGAAGGCAAGAGAGGTCATCGCCCTCGATGATGTGGTGGATGATTACAACTTCAAAATCGAGGAGAAGTGCCTGCGTATGATTGCCCTGCAGCAGCCGGTGGCAAAGGACTTGCGGGTGATTGCCGCTATTTTGAAGATTATCACCGATGTGGAACGCATCGGAGACTACTCCATCGACATCGCCAAGTTCAGCATCCGTCTTGCAGAGAACCCCATCTTTCGGCCCTTCGCCGAAGTTCCCAAAATGGCAGAAATTGTCATCCATATGCTCGAGGAGACCATTACTGCCTTTCTCCGCCGGGATCTGGGCATCGTCCAGAAAGTGGTTGACGCCGATGCCCAGGTAGATGCCCTGTACCGGGCTATTCATGAGGACGTGGTGCAGAGTATTGAAGCCGATCCTAAGGTGGCTCGCCAGGCCATCTGGATTCTCATGATTGCCCGCTACCTTGAGCGCATCGGTGACCACATCACGAACATCACCGAGCGTATCTACTACATGGAGACCGGAGAGATGCTCGAACTCCACCAGTGAGGAGGGAGGAGGATGGAGGAGCGGACCATCTGGTACTTTGAGGCTCCGGGCCCTCAAAACACGGAGAAAACCCTGGAGTGCGCTGTAAAGAGAGCAAAAGAAGGCAACATCGCCTACCTTGTGGTGGCTTCGAGTTCTGGGGAAACCGCCCTTCGTCTTGGAGAGAAGGCGCGTCAGGAAGGGTACCAGGGGAAGATTGTAGTGTGCACATACCATGCCGGGTTTTCTGGAGGGGACGAGGTTTCCCTCTCTCCTGAGCGCCGGGCCCTTCTTGAGTCCATGGGGATGACCGTGGTGCAGGGGTCTCATGCATTGAGCGGCATTTCCCGGTCGTTTCGCCAGCGTTTTGGGGGTTTGAGTATCCCCGAGGTTATTGCCGAGAGTTTCCGGCGGATTTCAGAGGGGTTTAAGGTTGCGGTTGAGGTAGCCATCATGGCCGCCGATGCGGGGGCAGTCCCCACAACTCAGGATGTTATTGCCCTGGGAGGGAGTGGAAAGGGGGCGGATACAGCTTTGCTTCTGCGTCCGTGTCACCAGAACTCTTTTTTTGACCTGAAAGTCCGGGAAATTCTCTGCATGCCTCGATCATAGAGAGGAGGAATATGCTATGGGCGTTCTGACCTTCAAGGCATCGGGTGAGTGGGTCGAGGGTTTGCGTATTGACACAAGGGTTAGGAATTTCTCTCTAAGCTTTGACGAGCCCCCTTCCCTGGGGGGGAAGGATTCGGCGCCCAATCCTGTTGAGGGCATCCTTGCTGCGCTCATCGGGTGTCTGGGCATTGTGACGGTGGTGGTAGCCCGGGAGAAGAACCTTCCGGTGGAGAGAATAGCCATCGAGGCAGAAGGCGACCTCGACCCCCGGGGGTTCATGGGGCAGTACGACGTTGTGCGCCCTGGCTTTCTCTCCATCCGTTTTGTGGTGAAGGTCAGCGGGAAACTCTCTGAGGAGGAGCTGCAACAGCTCCTTGATGAGGTGAAGAAACGCTGTCCGGTTTCTGATGTTCTGAGTAATGGCACGGAGGTTTCAGGGAGGATTGAAAGGACATAGGCAGACTGGCCCAAGAAGGATGAAGGAACATGCGCGCCGCAGTCTTGGAAGATTTAGATCGTCTCAGCATCATGGAACTTCCTGATCCTTCTCCCGGGGAAGGAGAGGTTCTCGTTCGTGTTCGGGCGTGTTCTGTCTGTGGCTCGGACATCCGCATTTTCCACTTCGGAAATCCCCGGGTGAAATTCCCCCAGATTATCGGGCATGAGATTGCCGGGGATGTCGTGGCCGTTGGTCCTGGGGTGACCAAATTCCGGGTAGGGGACCGGGTGGCCATCGGTGCCGATGTTCCCTGTGGAGCCTGCTACTGGTGTCAGAACGGGATGGGCACGAACTGTGCCACTAACTACGCCATCGGGTACCAGTTCCCCGGGGGGTTCGCCGAGTACATCCTTCTCAACGCTCTGACCGTTGTCCAGGGAGCAATCCACCGGATACCGGATAACCTCTCGTACGACGAGGCCTCCCTCGCCGAACCCCTGGCCTGCGCCATCAACGGCCTTGAGATGAGTCAGCTCGGTGTGGGGGACACGCTCCTTATCATCGGTGCCGGTCCCATCGGGTGCATGATGATTGAAATGGGTCGCTTCATGGGGGCAACGAATATCATCGTTATCCAGCGTTCTCTGAAGCGCTTGGAGATGGCGAAGAAATTCGGCGCCGACCACTACTTCCTTGCCGACGACCCGGACCTTGAGGCGAAGGTGTTCGAGGTGACCGAGGGAGAGGGAGCAGATGTGGTGATGGTCACCTGTGCTTCTCCCGATGCCCAGGAGATGGCATTACGCCTTGCCCGTCACCGGGCGCGAATTAACTTTTTCGGCGGATTGCCAAGGGATGCCCGGAACATCTCCATCCCGAGTAACCTCATTCACTACCGGGAGTGCATGGTCCTCGGGACCCACGGGAGCCTTCCCCGCCATCACAGGAAAGCTCTGCAGGTGATGGCTAAAGGCATGGTACATCCTTCCTGGTACATCACCCACCGCTTCCCCCTTGAGGCCATCCACGAGGCCTTCCGGGTGGCCGAGTCTCACGAGGGGCTGAAGGTTGTGGTCAACCCATGACCCGGGTCATGAAGGCGCTGGTTCTTGAGGGTAGAGGTCGCCTGCGCCTTGCCGAAGTCCCACTTCCCGAACCGAGACCCGGGGAAGCCCTTGTCCGGGTCCGGGCCTGTGGCATCTGTGGTTCGGATCTCCCCCGGATTTTCGGGGACATTGCCTACTTCTACCCCCTTATTCCAGGACACGAATTTTCAGGAGAGGTCGTGGCCGTGGGAGGGAGAGAAGATGAGCGGTGGGTGGGAGAACGGGTGGTGGTGTACCCTCTCCTTCCCTGCCGGAAGTGCCCCTACTGTGAAATGGGGTGGTATGAGCTCTGCGAAGACTACGGGTACCTTGGCTCTCGTCAGAACGGCGCGTTTGCTGAGTACGTCGTGGTGCCTGTGGCCAATCTCCTCCCCCTTCCGGGGAACCTTTCCTTTGAGGAAGGTGCCCTCACCGAGCCTGCGGCGGTGGCGTTCCATGCCGTTCGGCGTGTGGGTGAGATCATAGGGGAAAGCGCAGCCGTGTTCGGTCTTGGACCGGTGGGGCTGCTTCTTGGAATGTGGCTGAAGCTTGCGGGAGTTCGACGACTCATCGGGTACGATGTGGACGAGCACAAATTCGCCATAGCAAGGAGTCTGGGTTTTGACGTGACGCTTTTCCCTTCCTTTTTCCCCGCAGAGCCTGAAGGCATCGACCTTGTGGTTGAGGCTTCAGGCAGCGCCAGAGCCCTGGTGGACGCCCTGAAGCTTGTGCGCAAGAAGGGAAAGGTGCTACTTTTGGGGAACCAGGAGAGAGAGCTCACCCTTCAGCCAGCGGATTTCGGGCACATCCTCCGGAAGGAACTCACGGTCTTTGGGAGCTGGAACTCGAGTTTCACCTTCCTTGATTCCGACTGGAAAAAGGTTCTCGATCTTGCTGCTGGGGGACGGGTATCCTTTGCCCCGTTGATCTCACACCGTATTCGTCTTGAGGAAGCGCCGGCTTTTCTTTTAGGGATGCGGGAACGACGCCTGTCGTACGTGAAGGTGGTGCTTGTCCCGTGAAGACGAAGATTTCGGCATCTCTGGACTGTGCGAACTACCTCGCCCTCCTTGAGGATGTCCGGAAACTTGAGCGAGCCGGAATTGAGATGCTCCACATCGACGTCATGGACGGGGTGTTCGTGCCCAATTTTGCCATCGGGACCAACCTCTTGAAGAAGCTCCGTCCCCAGACCTCGCTCCTTTTTGATGTCCACCTCATGGTGGTGAACCCCGAGGCACATTTCTCGCTCTTTGCTCAGCTTGGGGCCGACAGTATCACCTTTCATGCTGAGGGAAACCCGCGACTGCACCACCTGGTCGACGCGGTGAAGAGGCTCGGCAAGAAGGTGGGTATTGCCCTGAATCCCTCCACAAGCCCGGAGTTTTTGCGCTACCTCCTCCCCTACCTTGATCTCGTCCTCTGCATGACCGTGGATCCGGGTTTTGTGGGGCAGAGGTTTGTCCCTGAGGTCGTGACCAAGGTGGAAGCCATCAGGAAGATGAGCCTTGAGCTTGGTGTTGCCGTTGATATTGCCGTCGACGGGGGGATCAGTGAAGAGACCGTACCCCGGCTCAAGAGCGCCGGGGCCAATGTGTTCGTGGCCGGGACTTCGAGCATCTTTTCAGGGAGAGAAGACCTCGAAGTGGCGGCGCGGCGTTTCCGGGAGTTCTGCGAACGTCTTTGAACCCTACCGTTCACCGAAAGCGGCAAACGCCGGTACCCGAAAGAGGCTAAGGATGAGTGCAGTAAAGGCAATGGTGTTGAGCGGTACACTCACAAGGCGAGGAATAAGGAGAATCTTCCAGGGCATGTCGAAGAGGGTGTGGAGGAAGTAGGGGGTGAGGAAGAGCCCTACGCCCACCTGGGGAATGGCTACGGCACAGAACGTCCGAAGGGTCTTTGAGTGAAAGGGAAGAAGCGATACAATGCCCGGAACCACTCCGTAGAGGCTTGAAGTCAGGGTGAAGTGGGGGAAATACGGCCCCATGGGGCTGAGGACAAAGCCAATGATGTCCGCGAGGGCTCCTGTAAGAGCACCGGAGATGGGTCCAAGGAGCATACCGCTGAGGATGATGGGAAGGGTTCCGAAACCAATTCGTATGCCTTCAATGCCACCGATGGCGATGCGGAGGCTAGCGAATCGGGTGAGCACCACACTCATGGCGATGAAGATACCCGTGAAGGCAAGATGGCGAACTTTCTCGCGCATTGAACAACCTCCCCCTGGCGCTGATTTTTCGGTATTGTACCGTACCCTGAGGGGGCCTGCAAGCGATGTTGTCTCCTGTTGCCCTGGTGTTCTGCTCGGGTTACGATGAGGAGGAAGTGGAGAGAGCCGTTCGCCGGGGTTTTGCCCTTTTTGGGGGACCGGAGGCGCTGTGCCCTGGGGTAAAGAGTGTGCTCCTCAAACCCAATCTCCTTGTGGGTGAGGTTCCAGAGCGGGCTGTGACCACCCATCCTGCGGTGTTCCGGGCGGTGGCAAAGGTGTTCCTGGAAGCAGGGTACCGGGTGGGATTCGGGGACTCCCCTGCCTTCGGGTCACCTGAGAGTGCAGCGAAAAAAGCCGGCATCCTCGAGGTGGCCCGGGCTCTGGGCGTGGATTTTGCTGATTTTACCCACGGGGTGGAGGTGGATTTCCCGGAGGGTGTACAGCACAGGAAGTTCACCATTGCCAGAGGGGTCAGGGAGTACGATGCCCTTGTGAGCCTTCCAAAGTGGAAGACCCATGGGCTTACCAGGGTCACGGGGGCGGTGAAGAACCAGCTTGGGTGCGTTCCGGGGATACGGAAAGGAGAGTACCACTTTCGCATTCCTGATGCTATCCTCTTTTCCCGAATGCTTGTGGATCTCAACCGCCTCCTCCGTCCGGCCTTCTTTGTTATGGATGCGGTGGTGGCAATGGAGGGTAACGGTCCCCGAAACGGAAAACCACGTTTCATGGGGCTTCTGGCCTTTTCCCGGGATCCTGTGGCCCTCGATGCCACCCTGGCACGGTTGATTCACCTTGATCCTGCCCTTGTGCCCACCTGTTCTGAGGGTGAGCGCCTTGGTCTGGGAACATGGCGAAGGGAGGCCATTGTGCTCTGGGGGGATGACCCTGAACGTTTTGAGCAAAGAGATTTTGAGGTCCTGCGGTTGCCCCAGGTATCTCCCTCGAGGAAACCGTTTCTCCCCCTTGTGCGACGTTTCCTCCTTCCCTACCCGGTCATCCGGCGAAAGCTCTGCAAAGGCTGTGGAGTGTGTACCGAGGTTTGCCCCGTGCATCCTAAGGCCCTACGCTGGAGCGAAAGCATTCGCCTCCCTTCCATAGAGTACGCCCGGTGCATTCGCTGTTTTGTGTGTCAGGAGGTGTGTCCCCACGGAGCGATTCTTGTTGGTGTTCCCCTTGTGCGGAGGGTGCTGGGAAAAATGGCATGATTCTTCATGTTCTTCTGCGGGAGGTGAGACGTATGGAAGAACGCATAGAGATGGATGTGGCGCTGAGCCAGGGTCTGCGTCGTTTACCGGTGTACCTGCTCCTTGACACTTCAGGGAGCATGGCGGGGGCACCCATTCAGGCCCTCCAGGAAGGAGTGGCATTGTTCAAGCGAGAGGTGGAGAACGACACTTTCGCCCGAGAAACGGTCTGGGTTTCGGTCATTACCTTCGGAAAAGAAGTCGAAAACCTCACCCGGGGGCTTGTGCCCATTGACCAGCTGACCCTCCCTCCCCTTGAGGCGGGAGGATACACCCCCCTTGGGCAGGCACTCCGGCTGCTCATCGAGTCCCTCGACCGGGATGTGAAGAAGGCCGTTCCGGGAGGGGAAAGGGGTGACTGGAAGCCTCTCGTCTTCATCCTCACCGATGGGAAACCCACCGACGACTGGCGAACCCCACGGGAAGAACTGCTAAAGCGGAGGGAGCGTAAGGTGCTCAACGTGATTACCGTGGGCTGTGGTCCGGACATCGATGAGACCACGCTTCGGGAAATTGCCATTGGACCGAGCTTTAAGATGGACTCCGACGCCGCATCGTTTTCCGCCTTTTTCCGCTGGGTGTCTCAAACTGTGCGCACCGTGAGCAAGACTCTCTCGCGACCCCAGGGTCAGGGTGAGGGCTCACCCATGCCCATACCCATGCCTCCGGATGTTCTGCAGTACATCCCGTAGGGAGGTGTGCGAACATTCCCCAGGGGTTCATCGTTGGCGATCGGGTGCTTTCGTCTTTCAACACCCATCCGGACTGGATTGCCATCTTCGGAGCCCTCGGGCGGTACAGTTTCGTTGGCGGCAGTGCTGTGGGGAGGTTGCATTCCCGGGAACGCAGGGGTCGGGAAGACAGTCTCCTCGTTCGGTCGAAAGGTGACTGGCTCTGCGCTGCAGTGGCCGATGGAGTCGGGAATGCCCCGAAGGGCGTGTGGGGGTCGGCGCTGGCGGTGAGTGCCTTCACCGACCGGGTGCTCTTTCACCTCCCCTATAGCTGTACGAGGAAGGTCCGTCGTGTCTCTGAGACGAGGAGAACCTTCGAGAAAGACTCCGCCTCCCTTTCCCTGGCGGGATGGCACGAGGTGGGGGTGCTCAGCTTTTTCCAGGAAGGGGAAGTGGAGAAGGGGGAAATCCCTCCCTGGGAGACCGTTCAAGAATACCTTTTTGAAGCCGGTGGGTACACGCACCGGATGCTCCAGGACTTAGCCCAGCGGGAGGGGAAAGACCCGCAGGATTTCGCCACAACATTGCTTTGCTGCCTTTTCCACGTGGTGGAGGAAAAGGGGGCATTCTTCCACATTGGGGATGGGGCACTTCTTGGTGTTCGAAAGGACGGGAAGAGTGTGCTCCTGAGCGTTCAGGAAGGGCGCGATACGGGTGAGGTAGAGGTGCTGACCCAGCCCGACTGGCAGGACTTCTGCCGTGCCGGAACTTTTGATTTCCGGAGGGACCACCTTTCAGCCTTCATGCTTATGACCGATGGTCTTGCTGATGACTGTCTCTACGGGCCTCCGGAGGACATCACTGATCGTTTTGCCCTGGATATTCTTCGGGAGATTCGTGCGACCTCAAATCGCGAGATGGCGGCACGGCGCCTCGTTTTCTGGCTGGGAACGTACACACTTCCTGGCAGTTTTGACGATCGAACGCTTGTTGTGGTGTACCGATGAGGGTCACAACCATTTCTCCTTTTCCGTTTGTGCCGAAGCGTCTTGAGGTCGAGGGTCCAGTTTTTGTGGGTGGTGAAGGAGAGGTTTACTTCAGCCGCTGCGGGAACTTCGTGGTGAAGGTGTACCACGACAGAACTCTTCCTTCTGAAAAGGAGGAACTCCTCCGGCGAGTCCTCGCCTTAGGCAAGAACCTGGGGGAAGAGGCCAGTTTTCTTTGCTGGCCTGTGGCGCTGGTGCGAGAAATTGACGGGTGGCGGAGGATTGGAGTGGTGACGAAACGAATCCCCCGCCCCCCTTTTCGAGAGCTCGTCGATTACATCTTCAGTCCCCGGGAATTCAAGAGGGCAGTGGAAGAAGGGGCAAACTGGCTCAACTACCTCCAGGTGGCCCACAGCATTGCCCGAACCGTAGCGGCGCTCCACGGGAAGGGATGTGCCCATGCCGATCTCCATTTTGGCAACTTCCTGGTGGATATCCGCAAGGGTCTTGCGGTGCTCATTGACCTTGACGGCCTTGTGGTTCCGGGGTTTCTCCCTCCTCAGGTCGCGGGAATGATGCCTTTCATGGCTCCGGAAGTGGTCATGGGCAGGGAAACCCCAAATCAAAGGACCGACCGGCACAGCCTCGCAATCCTCGTCTTCCACACGCTCTTTTTCCGAAATCCCCTGCAGCCTCTCGTGTGTTATGCCGAGGATCCGGAAGAGGACGAACGGCTCGGGTGGGGAAAAATGGCACTCTTCAGCGAGCATCCCCTGGATTTCCAGAATCGTCCCGAACGCCTGGGGATACCACTTTTCCGCCGAGGCGTACTCAGTTACCGCATGCTCCCTCCCCACCTTCAGGAGCTCATTGAGCGGAGTTTTCTCGAAGGCCTTCGTTCTCCTGAGCAGCGTCCCCTGGCGCGGGAATGGGAACGAACGCTCTTTTTCGCCTTTTTCGAGCTCTGGCGGTGCTTGAGGTGCGCCCAGTACTTCCCGTATCCGTACTGGATGCCCCTTCCCCTTCGCCGCTGCCCTTTCTGTGGGGAAGTTGTGCGCCCTCCCCATCCGGTGGTGTGCAGTGTCCTCGAAAGGAAAGGTCAGGGGGTTCTGGTCGCGGCAAAGCGGAAAATTGTCCTCGGGCACCGGTTTAACCTGGTGGCCAAAATGCTCCACGGCCAGAGGGAAGACGAGATCCTTGGGGAAGTCCGGTGGAAGGAGGGTGAAGGGTACGTTTTTTCAGGAACGGGTCACTGGCAGGCGGTTTCACCCTGTGGGGAGTGCCGGAAAGTCGAGCCGGGAGAATGTGTTCTTCTCAGACGAAACCTCCTTTTGGTCTTTGGGGATTTCGCTCTGAGGGTTGAGGAAGATGGTTGCTGAAGACACCCCTAAGGATGGTCTTGTTGGGCTTCTTGCTGCTTTCCGGGGGGAGGGAAGGCCTTCTCCTGAGAAGGAAGGGGTGCTGTCCTTTCGGGATTTCCAGCCTGTTTTTCCCGAGGAGTCACTTGTCCCCCCCGGTGGTTTCGTGGTGTTCCATCCAGGGAACTACGTGTTGCAGAGCCGGGTGGTTCTTGCGCCTCCTTTTTTCCTTTTGGGGATGAAGGGGACGGTGCTTTTCCGGGATGGGGAGGTAGTCCGGGTTGAGGGAAGAGGAGAGGGAAGAATCCGGGGTGTGGCCTTTTCGCTTCGGGGCCGGCACAAAGGCAACGTGGTGGTGGTCCTGCAGGGCCGGGTGGTGTTTGAGGAATGCCTCTTTCAGGGAGGTGTGCGGGAAAAGCTGAGCTGGATGGGAAATGGTGTCGTGGTGGCAAAGGACGCCTCGTGTGTCTTTCGCCGCTGTGTTTTTCTGAGGAACGAGGCAGCAGGAATTCTCGTTGAGAGCGGGTCCCGAGTAGAAGTTGAGAACTCGCTCTTTCTTGAGAACGGGGGAGAGGGGATTCTTCTCCGGCGTGGTACCGCTGCGGTGGTCCGGAACTCCCGCTTTATCCGGAATGCCTGGGGGGTTACCTGCGGGTCGCTCCTCCTTTTTGAGGGGAACGAGGTGCTGGAGCACACGGTTGGTGGGGTGTGTTTCCTGAAAGAGGCGGAGGGCATTTTTGCAGGGAACCGGGTTGCTGGCAACCCTCTGGGGGTGATGAAGAGCAGAAGTAGCTGCGTCATCTGGGGGACGAATCTCCTTGAGGAGAACCGGGTTGCCCTCCTTGAGGAATGACGGTCTGTGTGTCCTCAAAGAAGTACCGAAGGAAAACAGCGAAGAGAATCACGCCGCCTCCGAGCAAGGCGAAACGTCCTGGAGACTCTCCAAAGGCAAGGAAGACCCAGAGGGGGTTGAGAACCGGCTCGATCATCGGGATTAAGCTGGCCTCAAGAGCCCTGACTTTCCGTATGGCCTGAGCGTAGAGGAGATAAGAAAGCCCGATTTGCACTGTTCCGAGGAGCACAAGTCCTGTAAGGCTCCGTCCACCGGGGAGAGGGCCAAAGCAGAAAGGGAGGCCCGCCAGAGCGGCAAAGAGGTTGCCTACGAACACCGACTGCAAGGGTTCAGCGTCTTTTTGCATCCGCAAGGTGACGATGAGGAAAGCAAAGGCAACGCCGCTGCCGATGGCCACGAAGTTCCCGAGCATGTTCCCCGGGCTCAATTGGTCAAGGAAAAAGAGCACCATTCCGCAAACTACAAGGACCACAGAGAACCAGTCAAAGCGAGAGGGAACCTCGCCAAGGAGCCACTGGCTGAGGAGGGCAACATACACAGGAGCGCCGTACTGGAGAAGGATAGCGTTGGCAGCGGTAGTGAGTTTGTTGGCAAGAACAAAGAGCACCACCGTTGCCGCGTAAGCAAGGCCCCCAAGAACCTCAAGACGGGTGAGGCGGAGGCGGGGGCGAAAAAAGCACAGGAGAAATCCACAGGCGATGGCACTCCGGACTCCGGCAATCGCCACGGGATTCCAGGTTACGAGTTTGATGAGAAGGCCACCGAGACTCCAGAACAGGGCAGCGGCAAGGAGGTAGACAATGGCCCGTTTCCGCGACATGTCCAGGCCCCCGGGTTTTTCCAGTTATCGATGGGCTTCGCGCTGCTTCTTCTCTATGTACATGCTGGAGAGCACCGAGAAGATTATCACCAGCCCGAAGACCACGTAGGTCCAGAAGTACGGGATGCGCATCACCACAAGCCCGTTCTCGATGACCGAGATGGTGAGAGCGCCGATGAAAATCCCCACCATGCTCCCCACACCACCCCGGAGTGATGTACCCCCCACGACACTGGCCGCCACGGCTTTCAGCTCCCAGCCTTCTCCTGCCCGGGAGGTGAAACAGGCGGTGCGGGCAATCTGAGCGCAGGCCACAAACCCACAGAGGACCCCCACAATCATGAAACAGGCGGTCTTCACAAGGTCCGTGTTGATCCCCATGGCCCGGGCGGCATCCCGGTTGTCTCCGGTAGCGTAAATCCAGTTCCCGAAGCGGTGGTAGTGGAGGAGAATGCCAAGAAAGACGGCAAAGACGATGAACCAGAATGCCTGAGCGGGGAAGACGCCCCCAATTCTTCCCGTGAAGAAGGGGAGGAAGTACCGGGAAGGAACTGTGGAAACGTCACAGCCCTTCTGTTCCCCACCCGAGAAAAGCAAAGCCAGTCCTCGCCACATCATCATGGTCCCGAGGGTGGTGACGAAGGAGGGTATCTGGGCGCGAACGGTGATGAGGCCGTTGATGATCCCCAAAGCAGCGCCCACGAGGATGGTGGTGAGGGCGCTGAAGAAGAGAGGAACCTGAGCCTCAAAAAGCCGCAAAAACACAAAGGAACAGAAGACGAGGATGGACCCAACAGAGAGGTCGAACTCCCCGCAGACCATGAGCAGTCCCACTCCCAGAGCGATGATACTGAATTCTGACCCCAGGGAGAGGAGGACCTTGAGGTTGTCGGGGTCCACGAAGCGGTGCTCAGGAGAGAGAATGGCAAACCCGAGAACCAGCACCACAAGCACAATGAGAACGCTTGAGGAACGAGAAAGCAGCAATTTCCGTCCAAGGCTCATTCTTCCGTCATTCATCCTTCCACGACCCCTTTCCGGTGGTTATTCGGCAAAGGCACTTTTGATGACGAGCTGAGAGAGTTCCTCGGGAGAAGTGTCTTTCTTCTTCACATCGGCCATTTTCTTGCCCCGGGCCATGACCACAAAGCGCTCGGCGATGTCATAGGCGTGGTAGAGGTTGTGGGTGATGAAGATAACCGAAATTCCCTCACGCTGCAGCTGGCGGACGAACTCGAGAACCTCTTCAACCTCTTTCACAGAGAGCGCCACCGTGGGTTCGTCCAGAATCACAAGTTTGGCCTTGAAGTGAAGGGCCCGGGCGATGGCTACACCCTGCCTTTCGCCTCCGGAGAGCGTAACCACAGGAAGGTCTGGAGAGCGCAACCGGAGACCAAGATTTGCCAGGGCCTTCATACTCTCTTCGTTCATGACCTTCCGGTCGATGATACCCCAGCGTCTTACTGGCTCTCGACCCATGAAGATGTTCCGGGCAATGCTCAGGTTCGGCGCCAGAGCCTGTTCCTGGTAGACCGTTTCGATGCCAAGTTTTCGGGCATCCCGGGGGGAAGAAATCCGCACTTTCTGGCCTTCGAAGTAAATCTCTCCCTGGTCGGCTTGATGGTACCCGGAGAGGATTTTGATGAGCGTGGACTTCCCTGCACCGTTGTCTCCGATGAGCCCCACCGTTTCTCCCCGGTAGACCTCAAAGTCCACTCCTCGGAGGGCGTACACCCGGCCGAACCACTTGTGGATGTTCACCATCCGCACCAGGGGTTCACCATTCTGTCTCTCCATATCCGTCTCTCCCTTGTTATCGTGTTTTCCGTTCCACGTAACTGTTGAGCACCACAAAGAGGATGGTGGCAATGCCGATGAAAGCACTGATGCCGAACACCGGGACACGCAGGAGGATGAGGCCGTTGTCGAGGATGGGAATGGTGAGGGCTCCGAGGACAATCCCTGGCATGCTCCCCACACCACCCCGGAGTGATGTACCCCCCACGACACAGGCAGCGATGGCCCGGAGTTCAAAACCGATACCCTGGGTGGCGGCGAAAGAACCGATGCGTACGGCCTGCATGCAGGCAGAAAACCCACAGAGGACCCCCACAATCATGAAACAGGCGGTCTTCACAAGGTCCGTGTTGATCCCCATGGCCCGGGCGGCATCCCGGTTGTCTCCGGTAGCGTAAATCCAGTTCCCGAAGCGGTGGTAGTGGAGGAGAATGCCGAGGATAACAGCAAAAAGCGCAAACCACAGCGCCTGGACCGGGAAAAAGGACCCCACCGTTCCGGCAAAGGTGCGTTCAAAGAGGGACCCAGAAGGGACAAGATTACGGATGCCTGCAGGCATCATCTTGGACCAGATATAGAGCACCCCTCGCCAGAACATCATGGTTCCCAAAGTGGTGATAAAGGAGGGCATCTTCGTCTTCACCGTGATGAGGCCGTTGAGGAGTCCAAGGAGTGCTCCCACCCCAAGGGCAGCCCAGAAAGCCCAGAAAGGTGCAAACCCACGGTAGAGCAGGCGAACGAAGACATAGGAACAGAAAGGAAGGACTGAGCTCACGGAGAGGTCGAATTCTCCGCAGATCATGAGCACCCCAACACCCAGGGCAACGACACCAAGGTCGGGGAAGAGTTTTCCTAAGGCAGCGAGGTTCCTCCGGTCGACGAAGAGGTAATTGGGAGTCAGGAGGGAGAAGAACATCACAAGACCGATGAAGACGAGGAAAGTATTGGCTGCCCGATACCGCAGGAAGTTTCGAACCCACTCCATCTTCTTTCATCCTCCTGCAAAAAGCCCCCGGTTGCCCGGGGGCTTTGGGTTTTAGCGGATGTGCTCCGGAGAGAGCTTCTCGATGAGGGCAATCTTCTCCGGGGAATCCACGAGATACCCGCCGGTGTCGATGTTGGGAGTGAAGCCGTATTTGTTATAGAGGTAGAGGACGTAGACGGCAAAGTACCCCTGGAGGTACTGCTGCTGGTCAATGGTGGCGGTGACGTACCCCTCTTTGATGCCGGCGAGGGTGTCAGGGGTGGTGTCAAAGCCACCGGCAATGATTTCTCCAGGCTGCTTCCCTGCTGCCTTTAACGAAGCAGTGAGGCGATCCGTGCAGATACCGCCAAGACCAATGAGGAAAGTCGTCTCGGGGTGGGCAAGGAGGTAGGCTGTCTCCCGGGCTTCCACGGTGGTCATCTCAAGACCGCCAGCATCGATGATCTCGTAAGAAGTGATACCGTACTCTTTCATGGCCTCAAGGATACCGCTGGCGCGGATTTTGGCGTAGTTTGCTCCGGGAACCTCAGCAGCCATGGCTACGTGGGCCTTGGAGAGGTCAATACCCTTGGCTTTTGCCTCGTCAAAGAGCCGACGGGCCAGTCGGTAGGCTGCGGCTTTCTCGCTCTGGCCGATGTAGCAGAGGCGAGGATTGCCTACAGCGCCCTCGGAATCATCGTTGTTCATGCCGATGACCGGGATACCCTGCTCGAGAGCCCTTTTCACCGGTTCATCCCAGGCGGTATCGTCGTTGATGACGAGAGCAATGCCGTTCGGCTTCATGGCCACTGCTTCTTCGAAACGCTTGAGCTGCAGCGTCAGATCGCCACCACAGAGGTCAATGTCCACTTTGCAGCCGAGTTCCTTTGCGGCGTCCATAGCGCCTTTCTGCACCACAGCCCAGAAGGGGTCATCGCCTCCATGGGTGACGAGACGGAAGTACATGCCTTCTGCCGGTTTTTTCTCCTGGGCAAAAGCCAGCGTACCCACAAGGACCACAGAGACAAGAAGCACCATAAAGAGATTCCGTCGCATACTCATCCCTCCCATCGAAGGTTTTTGAGTGTACCTCATGAGGTTTTGCATACGAAAGAGCCTTCCTTCTTTTCTCACCCCCTTTGACTTCCGTAACGGATTGCCTCCTCATACATGGCTACGATGTTCTCTGGGGGAACATCGGGCTGGATATTGTGCACCGCACAGAGCACATATCCTCCTCCAGGGGCAAGCTCGTCAATGCGCCTTCGTACCTCTTCACGAACCGCATCGGGAGTTCCGTAGGGAAGGGTCCATTGCGTATCGATGCCACCCCAGAAGGATAGAACATCCCCAAAGTGCTTCTTGAGCCACCCCGGGTCCATTCCCGAAGCGCTCACCTGGACCGGGTTGAGGATATCGACGCCAATCTCTACGAGGTCCTCAAGGAAAGGCGTGACGGCACCGCAGGAGTGGTAGAAGAGAAAAGCCCGGGTGTGTTTTTTGATGGCTTCGTAGAGTCTTTTTTGTCTTGGTTTTACGTACTTTCGGTACATCTCGAGAGACAGTAAAGGTCCACGCTGTGTGGCAAGGTCGTCCCCCACGAGAACGACATCCACAAGATCTCCCACTTCTCTGAGAAGGAGCTCGAACTGCTGCAGTTCAAAGTCGAGCACTATGTCCATAATGGCGCAGGCAAGGCCAGGTTGCAGAGCAAGGTCGGTCATGAACTGGGCAAAGCCCCGGAGATACCAGGAAAACTCGAAGCATGAACCGATACAGTTGACGATAACCGCTTTGCCTTCCTTTTTTCGGGCTGCAACCTGAGCTCGAAGACCTTCCGGAAGACGGGGTGGGGGAGGGTTATAGTGCCTCAGTTCTTCTAAAGAGGTAATATGGGCGAGGGGATGGGCAACCATGTCGAAGTAGTATCCGGTGAAGCGGCGCTGGACTCCCCAGCAATCCTCCCAGAGTGATCCTTCCTGGTCCGTGGACCATACCTCCCTGGGAATAGGGTCATACACGTACCGCGTGTCTATGGCAAAATGCTCCAGGATATCCTCAGCAGGCTGGACGAGGTACTGGATACGGTCAACGAGAATGTCTTCACAGGGGGTTCCCAGGAAAGAGCAGAGCGCACGGTGCACCTTCAGAGTCATTCCGGTAACCACGCCCCCAAGATCCAGGGGCACTCTATCTGGCTCCCTGTGGCGCAGTGCCGTATTCAAGCGCTCTGCGGAGGTCATTTCCCTCCTCCTTCAAAAAATATTATATCTGAAAGAAAGTCCTGCGTACAGTGTTTTTCTCGGGTATAATTGGTTGGGATGGGAGGTGACATGCTGCGTGACCGACCAGACAGTGGCTTCGCTGTACCGGGTATCATTCCGAAGCGAAGAAATTCAGGCGACCCCGAAGGAACGGGAAATCCTCCGGGCTCTGGCCCGCAGGGTTCGGGAGCTCTCGGAACTCCCGGAGCAGGAGGAGAAACGCAGACTCTGGTACCGCCACAACGCCCTTGAGCGAACCCGCCCGGTAATCTTCTGTGATCCTGAAAACGGCTGGAACGAAATCATCCCACCCCAGAGCCTGCAGTGTGAGGGGAGGCTTGCCCGCCACTGGGAGATGTGGCTTCGGAAAGAAATCTTCTGGGGAGAGTCCATGGGGGACGATAAAGTAATTGAGTCCTACTTCGACGTTCCCTATATGTACGAGGAAACCGGCTGGGGTCTTGAGGAAAGAATCGTGAAGGTGGAAACCTGGGGCTCATACCGCTGGGACCCCCCGCTCAAGGATTACCGGGACATGGAGAAACTCCGCTTTCCCGAAATCCACATCGATGAGGAGGCCAGTGAGAAACTCCTCAACCTTGCCCAGGAGGTTTTCGGGGACATCCTCATCGTCCGGAGGAAGACTGTCTGGTGGTGGACGCTGGGTATGACCTGGACCCTGGTGAATCTGCGGGGGCTGGAACAGATCATGCTTGATATGTACGACCATCCCCGGGAACTCCACGAGCTCATGGCCTTCCTCCGGGATGGGCACCTGAGAAAGCTCGATTTCCTCGAGCAACACAACCTCCTCTCCCTGAATACCGACGGAACGTACGTGGGCTCAGGGGGCTTTGGATACACCACAGAACTCCCTCAGAAGGACTTCGACGGGGTGCACGTGCGCACCATCGACATGTGGGGGTTTGCCGAGAGCCAGGAGACCTGTTACGTTTCTCCCGAGATGTTCGAAGAGTTCATTTTCCCCTACCAGTACGCTATCCTTGAGCGCTTTGGTCTCAACTGCTACGGGTGCTGTGAACCGTTGCACTCCCGCTGGCACGTGGTGAAGCGGTTCCCCAGCCTTCGGCGGGTTTCCGTTTCCCCCTGGGCAGACCTCAGGAAAATGGCGGAGTACCTGGGGAGAGAGTACATCTACTCCATGAAGCCGAGTCCCTCCGACCTTGCGGTTCCGCGCATTGATGAAGAGCACATCCGGAAGAAACTCCGTGAAGCCCTGGAAATCACCAAAGATTGCTGTGTGGAAGTCATCATGAAGGACAACCACACAATCGGCGGCAATCCGGAGAACGTCATTGCCTGGTGCCGGATAGCAAAAGAAGAGGCGGAGAGGGTTGCCTCTTCCCGGTGACTCGTCCTCTATAATAGAGGGGATAACTGGAAAAGGGGTGAAGAAGAGATGGGAGCATCGTTAGAGCAACTTGCGGTCAACACCATTCGCATGCTGGCTCTGGATGCCATCCAGAGAGCAAAGTCCGGGCATCCAGGTCTTCCGCTTGGGGCCGCACCCATTGGGTATGTTCTCTTCCGACGGTTTCTCAAGCACAGCCCGAAAAACCCTCAGTGGTTCAACCGGGACCGTTTTATTCTCTCTGCTGGTCATGGGTCGGCCATGCTCTACGCCCTGCTGTACCTCTGTGGGTACGAAAAGATGAGCCTTGAAGAGCTCAGGAATTTCCGCCAGTGGGGAAGCCACACGCCTGGGCATCCAGAACGGTGCGTGGAGTGCGGCATAGAGACCACCACCGGGCCTCTGGGACAGGGGTTTGCCACCGGAGTCGGTGTGGCCATTGCTGAGGCGCATCTTGCTGCGCGTTTCAACCGTCCTGGCTTTCCCGTCATCGACCACTACACCTATGCGCTGGTGAGCGATGGCGACCTTATGGAGGGTGTGGCCTACGAAGCTGCGTCTTTAGCAGGACATCTGAAGCTTGGGAAACTCATTTACCTCTACGATAACAACCACATCAGTCTCTCGGGGGAGACGCGTATCTGCTTTACCGAGGATGTGAAGGCCCGTTTTCTTGCTCTGGGGTGGCAGGTCCTTGAGGTTGAGGACGGGAACGACCTTGCCGCTTTAAGCCGGGCTATTGAAGAGGCCAGGAGAGACACCGAACACCCCTCGCTCATCATGGTGACGACGCACATCGGGTATGGAAGCCCAAAGCAGGACACCTTTGAGGTCCACGGTGCTCCCCTGAAGCCAGAAGAGGCTGTGGCAACCAAGAAGTTCTTTGGCTGGCCTCTTGAGCCTGAATTCTACGTCCCCGAAGAGGTCCTCGCTCACATGCGGGAGGTTGTCCGTGAGGGAGAAGAAAAGGAGCGGGAATGGCAAAGGCTCTTTGAGGCCTATTCCCGCGAGTATCCGAAAGAGGCGGGAGCCCTCAGGATGATGATGGAGGGGAGGCTCCCACCAGACTGGGATAAGGATTTGCCGGTGTTTGAGCCGGGTGCTGGGCCGGTGGCTACCCGCTCTGTGGGTGGGAAGATCCTGAACATCCTGGCTGACCGGATTCCTGGCCTCATCGGGGGTTCTGCGGATCTTGACCCCTCCACCAATACCGTTTTGAAAGGCAAGGGGAGCTTCCAGGCGCCTGCGTCCGTACCCTCCGGGACCCAGGGACTTGTCGATGGACCCATCGGGTACGAGGGCCGGAACATCGCCTTTGGTGTGCGAGAACACGCCATGGGAGCCATCCTGAATGGTATGGCTATCCATGGGGGGCTCATCCCCTTTGGGGCAACCTTTTTCGTGTTCTCCGACTACATGCGTCCTGCGGTGCGCATTGCGGCCCTCTCCCATTGCAAGGTCATTTACGTGTGGACTCATGACTCGGTGGGTGTGGGAGAAGATGGTCCCACACACCAGCCGGTGGAACACCTCATGAGTTTTCGGGTTATGCCGAACATAGTGTGCATTCGCCCTGCCGACGCCAATGAAACCCGGGAGGCCTGGAAGGTAGCCATTGAGCGGCAGGGAGGGCCGGTAGCACTCATCCTCACGCGGCAGAACGTTCCGGTCATCGACCAGAGCAAGTTCGGGAAAGCCGAGGGCCTGAGGAAGGGAGCGTATATCCTGGCCGACAACTCCCAGGGCAATCCGGAGCTCATCCTCATCGCTTCGGGTTCTGAAGTCCACGTGGCCCTTGAGGCTTATGAGAAACTCGCTCAGGAAGGCGTAAAGGTGAGGGTTGTGAGCATGCCCTCTTTTGAGCTTTTCGAGGAACAACCGAAGAGCTACCAGGAGGAGATCCTCCCTCCCGGCGTGAAGAAGCGGATTGCCATCGAGGCTGGAGCAACCCTGGGGTGGTACAGGTATGTCGGGACGGAAGGAGAGGTCATCGGCATCGACTGCTTTGGCGCCTCGGCACCTGGGAAAACCGTGCTTGAGAAGCTTGGTATCAGCGTGGAGAATCTCCTTGCAAGGGCTAAGGCTATGCTTTCCCGGTGAGGTTTTCCGTTGACCTCACCGGGCTTTTCTGCTAATTTTCTTGCCGAAAGGGAGGATGTGGTGTATGAGCGCAAAACGACTGGCAATTCTCGTTGGCGGAGGTCCTGCGCCTGGTATTAACGGTGTCATCGGTTCAGTGACCATCGCTGCCCGGAAGAAGGGCCTTGAGGTAGTCGGGATCTACGACGGCTTCAAGTGGATTTCGAGTTCTTCCTTTGACCCTGCGGTACACACCGTTCCTCTTGACATTTCCCGTGTTTCCCGGATTCATCTTGAAGGTGGGTCTATTCTCCGTACCGCCCGGGATAGCCTCATCAAGGGAGGAACCGTTGACGAAGCCAAGGTGGCGAATGTCCGGAAGGTCATGGAGTCCCTCAACGTGGGGTATCTCGTGACCATCGGTGGGGACGATACGGCCTTCAGTGCAAGCATTGTTGCCAGGGCCATGGAAGGGAGACTCTTTGTCGCCCATGTCCCCAAAACCATCGACAACGACTTGCCTCTTCCCGGCGACATGCCCACCTTCGGTTTCCAGACTGCCCGGGAGGTGGCTACCGGCATTGTGAAGAACCTCATGGAGGATGCCCGAACGACGAACCGCTGGTACTTTGTGGTCATCATGGGTCGTTCTGCAGGCCACCTTGCTCTGGGAACGGGGAAGGCTGCAGGAGCCACCCTCACAATTATCCCCGAGGAGTTTGGCGATCGGAAGGTCAGGGTGGAGGATGTCTGCGATATTATCGAAGCCGCAATGATTAAACGGAAGGCCCTTGGTCGGGACGATGGCATTGCCATTGTGGCAGAGGGTGTGGCGCTGAAGTTTGGGGATGTGGAGGAGATTGAGAGAATCCTTGGAAAGTCTATCCCCCGTGACCCCCATGGCCATGTGCGTCTTGCCGAGGTCCCCCTTGGGGAGCTTTTGAAAAACGAAATCACCCGGAGGTTTGAGGAGCGAGGGAAGAAAATCACCATCGTCACCAAGGACGTGGGGTATGAACTCCGCTGCGCTCCCCCAATTCCCTTTGACATTGAGTACACCAGGGACCTGGGGTATGGAGCTGTGGAGTACCTCTTAAGCGGAAGCTATAGCGAGGAGATGAAGCAGAAAGGTGCCATGATGAGCATCCTGAACGGAAAACTCAATCCCATCCCCTTCGACGAGATTATGGATCCTGTCACGGGACGGACCCGTGTTCGCACGGTGGACATCACCTCCTACGCCTACCAGGTGGCTCGCTCGTACATGATTCGCCTCGAAAAAGAGGACCTGGAGAATCCCGAGTTCGTGGCTTCCATGGCAAAAGCTGCGAACATGGATGTGGAATCCTTTACGAAGCGCTTCGGACACCTTGTCTCTTGAAGCCTTTGGAGAGAGGGGAGAACGATACGTATCCCCTCTCTCCTTTGTCCAGTACCCCATCTTCTGGGTTGCCCTCAGTGTCACCTTGGGATTTGTCGTGGGAACGCTCCTTCGGTTTCCCTTTCTCCCCCTTTGTATTCTCCTTGGGGGGCTTTGTACCGCTCAGCTACTCTCTCTGCCTTCCCGTGCCTTTGTGCTCTTTACCCTCGCGGGCTTTGGGGTCTTCGGGATGCTTTTCTCCTCCGTGGTTCTGGACCTTCCCGGAGAGTTCTTCCGGGGTAGGGAAGGCCAGAACCTCGTCCTTGAGGGGTATGTTGTCGAGAAGGACGGGAGGTTTATCCTTGTCCATCTTCGGGGCTTCCCGGTGTACTCGCCGGGGGTTCTTCTCCGGGGGAAGGAAACTGTCCTCCAGCCGCTTCTTTACCACAAGGTGGAGGTTACCGGAATCTTCCGCGGATTTCCTTCCTGCGCGAATCCTGGAGGGCGAAACCTGCGGGAACACTTCCGAAAAAGGAGAATTGTCGGGTACCTTGAGGTGCAGGAGGTTTCGCCTTCTCCTTCTCAGATCCTGTGGTTTGCCTTTCTCCGCTGGGTACATGAAAAAAGAGGAATTTTTCTCGATCGCTGGCGCCATCTCCTTCTTGAAACCTCCCCTCTTTTCAATGCCCTCCTTTTCGGCGTTCGAGACGAAGAGTTCCTGCAAACATTCCCCCTCCTCCGGGAAATCGGCGTGTACCACCTCTTCTGTGTTTCGGGTTTCCACATGGCACTTCTTGGGACGCTGCTTTTCTCCATGTTCCAGCGCCTCCTTCCCCGGCGGATGATACTCTTCGGTGTGCTTCCTTTCACCTTCCTGTACCTTGCTTTCTGCGGTTTTGTGGCCTCGGCATCCAGGGCCTGGATCATGGCGAGTCTTTTGCTTTTGGGCAGAAGGCTTGGGCGTACGGTGACCACGATGGGAGTACTTTGCAGTGCTTTCCTGGTGATGTTCCTGCTGCAGCCGGAGATGCTCTTTCTCCCTGGTGCACAGCTCTCCTTTGCCTCCACAGTGGGCATTGCTGTGTTTGCCGCTTTTCTCCCTCGCCGGAAGGAACACAGGAAGTGGCGGGAGCTCTTCTCCCGGTACGTTCTTGGGGTTCTACTTGCCACCGCTTCCGCCACCTTTGCCAGTTTCCCCTTCCTTGTGGGGAACCGGTTCTCCTTGAGTTCCCTTGTCTTTCTGGGTAACCTCGTTGCGCTTCCCCTCGTTGAGGGGGTGCTTTTCCTCGGACTCTGGACGCCTGTTTTGGGGGCCTTTGTCTACGGGCGTCTGGTGCTGGGGTTCTGCCTCCGTTGCCTTTTGCGGATGCTCTTTGGGATGTCGGTGTTTCTCCAGAATTCCGTGCCCCACTGGGTTGCCGACTTTTCCAGAGGGCGCGATGCCCTCTGGGGAATGGTCGTCTGGGGGACTATCTTTGTCCTCTGGATTGCTGCTCTCACCAGGAAACGGGTGTTGCTCTTCTTTTCCCTCTGTCCCGTTCTCGGAGGCCTGGTTCTCGGTTCCCTGTGGTTTCCGAAAACGAGCTTCCTGGTGTTCGACGTCGGTCAGGGTCTTGCCTGTGGATTGTTTGAAGGGAATACCGGGGTATTCATTGACACCGGAGGAATCATCCGGGGGTATGGCAATGTAGGGGAGAGCATCCTACTCCCTTTTCTACGCTTTCGGGGGATTACCGAAATCCGGGGTATCTTTCTCACCCACGGACACAGGGACCATGCAGGAGGCGTGACGGCACTGCAAAAGGTGTTCCCGGAGGTTCCCTGTTTTTCGCCTGCGGATTTTTCTTCCCCGACCCGCCTGCGGCTTTCACCCCACATTCTCCTTGAGGTTTTTCCGGTCTCTGATGGAGGGGAAAGGGCAGTGGTGTACCGCCTGCACACTCCCTACGGTCGGGTGCTCATTTGTGGGGATGCGGAAGGAATTTTCGAGGAGATAGCTCCCCGTGATCCCTCTCTGCTCAGGGCAGAGGTTCTGGTGCTTCCCCATCACGGGAGTTACAATACCTCTCTGGAAGCACTCATTCGGGCTTCGGATTGCCTGTGGGCGGTCATTTCTGTGGGGGAGAATCCCTATGGGCACCCTGACCCCCGCACGGTGGCGCTCCTTGAGAAATTGAGGGTACCGTACTTTATCACAAAACGGGATGGAGCGGTAGAGTTTTACCCTCTTTTCCGCCGGGGGAGGATACGGAGATTTGGGAAAGCAGCGATTTGAAGACTGGCTTTCGGGAAATCTTGGGGGTCGTTTCTTCATCCTTGAGCGGCGGGTGAACCAGGCGCGTTTTGAAAACTGGTATGTTCCCGAAATCCTTCGAAAACTCGGCGCTTCCAGGGTATTTTGGGTGCGAAAGCTTAAGGAGTGGGAGGAAAGGGCAAAGGAGTTCTCTTCTCCCTCGCTTTTCCCCGAAAGGGAGGTTTGCTTTCTGGACCACCTTGACGAGGGGGAGGTGCTCCACGTCTTTCGTGAGGCATCCCGGTACCCTGAGGTGTACTTTTTCTTCCTTCCAGGTAGTGACCTTAAGGGGGCGGGGTGGTCAAGGATTCCCTGGATTGTGGTGGAAGAGAGCAGGGAGGTCCTGCAGCATTTTCTCCAGGGTGAAGCGGCCCGGCTTGGTCTTTCGTTCGGGAAAGGGGTTGAGGAGAGCCTTCTTCGCCTTTTTGAGGAGTACGAACTTCAGGAAACGGAGATTGTGAGTTTCCTCGAGGGATTTCGGGGCAGAAGAGTCCAGAGAGAAGACGTTGAGGCCTTCTTTGAGAAGAACGAGAAGGTCCTGCTTTTTCGTTTCCTTGACTTTCTGGGGGAGAAGAACACTTCCCTGGCCCTGCAGTACGCATACCGCTTGGTTGGCCAGGGATTTCCCTTACCCCTTCTTGTGACTCACCTGGCGCGGCGATTCCGGCTTCTCGCTCAGGTGTTCGAAAAGGGGGAAACCCAAAGGGACCTCTGGCAGGGGAAGGAAGTGAATCCTTTCGAAATGAAGAAAATCCAGAAGATGAAAGACGCCTTTGGTCCCACCGATATCCCGCGGATTTTTGCCACACTCAGGATGGCCGACAGGCTCCTGAAAACCCAGAGTATTGACCCGCGCCTTTTCTGCGTCCTCCTTGTGACCGGGATCACGCAGCCTGAGAAGCCATTGCCCGGTTGAGTTTCTGGGTGAGCCGTGACTTGATGCGAGCTGCCTTGTTCCTGTGGAAGACCCCTTTGCTCACCGCCATATCAACCCGTTTGTACACTTCGCTGAGGAAGGTCCGTGCCTCGTCAATCTTCCCTGTTTCCAGAAGCTTCAGGAATTTCTTGATGTAGGTTTTCGTTGTTGATTTGATGGCTTTGTTCCGGAGTCTCCGTTTCTCACTTTTCCGCAGGTTTTTCCACGCAGACTTTGTATTTGGCATGATTCCACCCCTCATTATCCAGGAAATAAGACGATGCCAATTGTAGCATGGAAGACTGGGGTTTGCAACCTCTGGTGTCGGTGTACACCGTATTAGACTGGGAACTTTCGTCTTCGGCGCAGTCTCTCCGAGAAATTCTCCCGTGATAAGAGGATTATAATAGCGATGGGATCACGGGGAGAGGGGGAAGCCTGATGGCCTTCACGAGGATTGTTTCCGAGATCGGTCCACGGGGGAAGGGCGTTACCCTGTGGGGAGTACTTTTGGTTCTCTCCCTGCTGCTTTTTGTGGGATGCACCCTCTCGGTGAGGGTTCGGGTAGGGGAGACGGGAGACCGCCAGTGTGCGTTTGGGCAAAGGGATCGAACTCGAAGGAGGGGATTTTTTCCCTCTTCTTCCGAGACGTCCTCGAGGATTCGCGCTGCCCCCAAGGAGTGGAGTGCTTTTGGGAAGGTAGGGTTGTTGCTCTGTTCGATGTTCAGGGGAATGCAACGGAGGTTGAGCTTGTTGAGTCCAGACTTCCCAAAGCATTGCCTTTTGGGTCATACTGTGTTGTGTTTCTGGGCGTTTTTCCTCCACGGACTTCTTTAACCCTTCCGGCAAAGGATGAGTATCGAGTTGTTCTGAGAATAGAACAATGCACACTGGAGAGCCCAGGACTGAAAGTTGCGGGGATTCCTTCCGGTTTGCTGGCTAACCTTAGCTCAAAGGCGCCTTTCCTCTACACAAATTTTCCCAAAAATTTTTTTCTACCCCCCTTGACAGGAAAAAGGAGAGGGTGTATCCTATAATCGCCATGGGTTCCGAGGAATCGGAAGGTGGCTTGGGACCCTCCAGAGTCCCCCCGAAAGAGGGGATGAGGAGGAAGCCCGTAAAGAGGCGCAATGCCTCCTGAAAGCACCGGAAGGTTCGTTGGAGCCCATGGTTCTTTTTTACCCCTGTTTTCCGCAGGTTCCGGACAGGAACCTCTGGAGTTTCCTCCCAGGTGTCACCTGTGGAGTTCTCAACAGGAGAAGCCCCGAGTTCACCCATCTTTTCCGTGCCGGAGGCCCCGGCTTTTAAGCCTGAAGAGGAAGGCGCGGTTGATACCTCCTTGTTATGTGATGGAAGATTCGGTCATGAAGCTCGTAAAGACGGTTCAATGCAAACTCCAGATTGATACCAAACAAGCCGAAACCTTGTGAGAAACCCTGCGGCGGTTTGCTGACGCCTGCAATGACATCCTCAGCATCGCTCAAGAAAACCGCACCACCAACAAGGTCAAGCTCCAGCACCTCTGCTACCGCACCATCAAAGAAAAGTACAATCTCCAGGCTAACCTCGTCATCCGCGCTATCGCCCGTGTAGCCGAAGCGGCCAGGAATAAGCGAAGGCCATCGAAACCGAAGAAGTTCAAACCCACGAGCATGAGCCTCGACCAGCACACCTTCTCCTTCAATGAAAAGTGCTGGGAAGTCTCCATCTCCACGGTGGCGGGCAGGCTCAAGCTTCCCCTGGCCATCGGCAACTTCCAGCGCGAGCTCCTGATAGGGCAGAAATCCACTTCTGCCACCCTCTGTTACAACAAGCAAACGAAAGCGTTCTCCATCAACATCGTCGTGAACCGGGAAGTGCCCCTCCCGCCACAAAACGGTAACGTCATTGGCGTTGACCGTGGCATCTACAACCTTGCCACCACCTCTAATGGTCTGAAGTTTTCTGGGAGACAAGCGATGCACGTCCGGAGGCGTTACGCCAGGTTGCATCAGGCGCTCCAAGCCAAGGGCACGAAAGGTGCTAAGTGCACCCTGAAACGGCTGAGCGGTAAGGAGCACCGCTTTATGGCCGACCTCAACCACAGGATCGCCAAAGCCATTGTCAACTCCTGTACCCCTGGCGATGTCATCGTCATAGAAGACCTACGGTACATTCGGGAGCGAATTCGTATGGCCCGAAAGCAAAGCCTCATTCAGCACTCCTGGGCCTTCGGGCAACTGGGCAGGTTCATCGAGTACAAGGCTACTGAACGTGGTATTGCTGTGGTTTATGTTGACCCCCACCATACCAGCCAGCGCTGCCCAAGGTGTAGGTTTGTTTCCAAAGGCAACCGCAATGGTCATATCTTCCGTTGTGCCTCCTGTGGTTTTCGTGGCCATGCAGACATTGTGGCCGCAACCAATATCCGTCAGGCGTATTGAGACGCGCTGGCGGATGGGCCTCTGTCAGTAGGCCCTGAAGCGGCCTCAAGCTGCAAGCCCCTAACTTTAGCTATGGGGTAACTGACTGCAGTGCGGTGAAATACTCAAACACCTTCTGGGGAATACGGTGCCGGGGAAGGTAGAAGAGGTCGTGCTCGGCGTGGAACCACTGGATTTCCTTCGGGGCACGGATTGCCCTGTAGAGCTCGAAAGTACATTCCCCCGGAACGATGGTATCCCGGGTAGCGTTGAAAAGAAAAACCGGGGTGTCGGTGAGTGCTTCCGCTGCGTTCACGGGGTCGAGGTCCTTCCAGGCCATGGCGACGTCGCGAACCGGTATGCCCCGCTTCCGGAGGTCATAGCGGATGTTTACGATAGAGTCGAGTATGCTCTCCTCAAAAAGAATTTCAATATTCCCTCCGCCGACGACAAGGGCAATGCCCCTGAATTTCCCATAGGGCGCAGCGACGACGGTGCCCACAAGTGCCCCAAGGCTCACACCAAGAAAGAAGATTTCTCTCGGGCGAATACTTTCGTGCGTTTCGAGGAAGTGGAGGGCAAAAAGGGCGTGCTCGAAGGTCCGGAGGAACGCCTGGTAGTCATCCTCAAGGTCTGTCGAGAGGATGTCTCTGCCGTTGACCCTCCGTTCCCCGTGGTACTCCATGTCAATGGCCAGAGCCGCAAAGCCCCTTCGTGCTGCCTCGAGGGCAAAGAAGGCAAGGTTTTCTTTCGACCCCCGGTAGTGGTGGAGGAAAAAGACGGCAGGATACGGTGGAGGAGCATTCCGGGGCGTGAGGAAGAGGGCAGGGAGGCCGGGTTGCGGAAAGAAACGGGAGATAGTGTACTCCCTGTGTTCTCTGAAAGGCGCAAAGTCCGCTTCCATAATCTTTACTCCTTTCGGTCTTCTGGACTACGCTATTTCCTCTGCTCTTCGGATTACTGCCGTTGCGTCCACAGGTTCTCTATCTCTTTTTCGACTCCTTCATCCGCAGAGGCGCACTTCTTGATGAAAGCCCGGAGAGCCGTCCTTTTTCCTCTCCGTCCACGGAAGTAGCCTCACCGAATACTACCACACTTTCGCAGGCCGTTGGAAGCCCTTCGGGAAGGACTCTGGTTTTCCCCACGACCGTGAGGCACACTTTTGGGTACCGCAGGAGGTTGTCTATCCTGTGCTCTTCATTGACTTGCACTGTGAATGGAGATGGATTGGCCGTCTGGGGTTTCGTGTACCGGTCAGGTGTCGTCTTTCCATTGCCCGGGCCGGTAAAAGGCCAAGGTGGCAAATCTTGTGAAGATGTGGTAAGATAAAGAGCAAGACCAGAGAGGGAGAGGGGATACCGAAAGCAGTGTCTGAAAGCGAGGACCCGGACGAGCGGTTTTCTTTCCCCCTGTATCCCTTTAGATTTCACCAGAGTGCCGCTTTTTGCCCTCGCCTGCCCCGGAGGATGATGTAAGTGGAGTATCTGGGAACGATCCTTCTCATACTGCTTCTTGTTGCCATTAATGCCTTTTTTGCGGCTTCTGAAATTGCCCTGATTTCTACTCGCAGAAGCCGTATCCACCTGGCGAAAGGGAAGGGTTCGGAAAAGCAGCTTGAAGCGCTGCACCACCTTTTGGAGAACCCGAGTGAGTTCCTGGCCACCATCCAGATTGGGGTAACCATGGCAGGGTTTTTCGCAAGCGCCACCGGTGCCATTTCCCTTGCCCGGAATCTCGGAAGGCACCTTGAGGCCAGTGGCCTTCCGGTTCTTGCGATCTTTGGAGAAGAGATTGCCGTGATCTGCGTCACGGTCCTCATCTCTTTCGTTACCCTGGTCCTTGGGGAGCTTGTGCCCAAACGCCTTGCCATGGCACATCCGGAGCGCCTTGCCCTTATTTCCTCCCGGTTCATCTTCTTCCTCTCCCGGGTTCTGCGCCCGGTGGTGGTTGCCCTCTCGGCATCCACGGATGTTATCTCCCGTCTTTTTGGGGTCACCCAGGAGGCCACGAGTTCTCTAAGTGATGAGGAGCTCAAGCTCTTCATCGCCGAGCAGCGGACACTTCCTTTAGAGGAGCGGCGGCTCATCAGCGAAGTCTTCGAGTTTGGGGATACCCTGGCGTATGAGGTCATGACTCCAAGGACCGACATGGTGTGCATTGAGGAGAATGCCACCCTTGGGGAAGCTCTGGAACTTTCGCTGAAGAGCCATTTTTCCCGCCTCCCGGTGTACCGGGAGGATATCGATAACATCATTGGTTTCGTCCACATCAAAGACATGCTCCCGGCGTTAAAAGAGGGTAACCTCGAGAAACCGGTGCGGGAAATCCTCCGCCCCATCCATTTTGTCCCTGCGACGAAGAAAGTCGTGGAGCTTTTGCGCGAGCTGCAGCAGCGGCGCATCCACATGGCCATCGTCCTTGATGAGTACGGAGGAACGGCAGGGCTTGTCACCATTGAGGACCTCCTGGAGGAGCTTGTGGGTGAGATCCGGGATGAGCACGACCGGGAGGCCCCTCCGTACCGGAAGATTAGCGACCGCGAGTACCTCGTGGATGCCTCACTCCCCATAGAGACGGTGAACGAAACCCTGGGGGTACAGATTCCCGAAAGCGAAGAGTCTGAAACCCTGGGGGGTCTTGTTATGGAACTCCTTGGGAAAATCCCTGAAGAAGGAGAAACAGTCAGCGTCAATGGTTACAAGCTCAAGGTTGAGCGCATGAGGGGGAAGCGCATCGCCACGGTACGCCTCACCGTTGAGGAGAAGGGGGAAGAAAACCATGGGGAAGCTCATCATAGCTCATGACCTGGGGACTACAGGCAACAAGGCCACGCTCTTTGGCCCGGAGGGGGAGTGTCTGGCAAGCAGCTTCTTCGGGTACGAGACCTTTTACCCCGATGCGTTATCCGTCGAACAGGACCCTGAAGAGTACTGGAGGGCGGTGGTTTTTTCCACCCGGGCCCTTCTTGAGAAAGCCAGGGTGAAAAAAGAGGACATCGGCGTTGTTTCCTTCTCCGGCCAGATGATGGGAGCCCTGCCGGTGGATGAGCGGGGTGAGCCTCTTGACCGGATTATCATCTGGGCCGACCGCCGGGGGGTGAAGGAGGTCGAGTGGGTCCGGGAAAGGATTGCCGATGAAGAAATTTACCGGATTACCGGGCATCGCCTGAGCCCCAATTACTCTCTGGCGAAGATTCTCTGGTTCCGGAATCACCGGCCTGAAGTCTACAGGAAGGCGCGGAAGTTTCTCCTGGCCAAGGACTTTGTGGTCTTCCGGCTTACAGGGCAGTGGGCGACGGATTTTTCCGACGCCTCCGGGACGAATCTCTTCGACATCACCGAGGAACGCTGGTCCACAAAGATTCTTGAGGCTGTGGGCATTGAAGAGGAGAAACTCCCACCTGTTTTCCCCTCTTTTACCGTGGTGGGGGAGATGACGAAAAAGGCAGCTGAGGAAGTGGGGCTTTTGCCGGGGACGCCGGTGGTGATTGGCGGAGGAGACGGGGCCTGTGCGGCCTGTGGAGCGGGAGTAGTTGAAGAAGGGCAGGCCTACAACTACCTTGGCTCATCCTCCTGGATTGCCCTGGCTTCTCGGAAACCTTTTTATGATCCTCAGATGCGGACCTTCACCTTCCACCACCTTGCCCCGGGGCTTTTCATGCCCACCGGAACCATGCAGGCTGCAGGGGGCTCGTACCAGTGGTGCCGGGATGCTCTCTGTGGGGAAGAAGTGAAAACAGCGGAAAAGCTCGGGGTGAGTCCTTATGTGCTCATGGACCTTGAGGCGGGAAAGGTTCCGGCAGGAAGCGAAGGCCTCCTTTTCCTCCCGTACCTTCTGGGGGAGCGGGCTCCCTGGTGGAACCCCCACGCCCGGGGGGTGTTCATCGGACTTACCCCAAGGCACACCAGAGCCCACCTGATTCGGGCCGTCCTTGAGGGGGTGAGCCTGAACCTCCGGATTATCCTCGATGCCTTCCGGGAACAGGGGCTCAGAATAGCAAACATGCGCATCATCGGGGGTGGAGCAAAGGGAGACTTCTGGGCCCAGATGCTTGCCGATGTCTTCGGTCTTGAGGTCCTTCGCCCCGTGTACCGGGAAGAGGCGACGTCTCTTGGTGCGGCTATCTGCGGAGGAGTGGGGATAGGGCTCTATCGGGGGATTGAGGTGGCAAAGGAGCTTGTGAGAATCAGGGACCGGTTTGTGCCACGGGAAGAGGAGAAAAGCGTATACGACCGGGTTTACCCTACCTTTGTAAGGAGTTACCTTGCCCTGCGTGAGGTATTTGAGGAGCTGGGTGGGAAGGATTAGGGAGAAGGAGAGGGAGAAACGACCTCTTCCCACTCGATGATGGCCAAGGGCAGCGTTTTTGGTGTTGGTGTTGGTGTTGGCGAAGAACTGCTTCCCCCGATAATTGTGATGAGGCTTTCTATATACTCACTCGGGGGAGCTTGATATGTTAGCGAAGGATTATTTTCGGCTTCGAAGCTTTTCACCACCGCGGTGCCCACAACTTTGCTATGGTTTTCTAATTTCATAGATGCTTCTGGTGCGTATATATGTCCAGAAAAACGGGAGTTTTGTCCTAAAATTATACTGCTCCCATTATGGTATACGAAAAGCCGATTGGGGTCCATGGGATCGTTCTTATCGTTGACGTTGATGCCACTTCGCTGTCCGAGTTGGATTTCTTGATCTACGTAAAGCGTCAGGGTTCCATTTCCCTGAAGGATTATTTTTCCTCCCTCTTCTAAATACAGCTTGCCCACTCGCAGCGTTCGATTTCCTGCCACATCAATATAAAGTGTTCCCTGCCCCTTTGTTATTGTAATTTTTTCGTACCAGCCGTCTGCATTTATTGTAGAGTTCTTGTCGACCTGAAGGGTACCTTTCCACGGAAGGGCTGGAGGAGTTGGGGTGGGCAAAGGTGTGAGCAACTCGAGACCAAGATACTGGTTGACACCACGGTACTGTTTGCCAGTGATTTTCGCATTGTTCGTGACAGTTATGTTGCCCGAGGTTGCTATTACTCCTACGTTACCGAAGATTTGTGCGTGGTTACTAAGAGAGATGGAATCTGCCGCAAGGACGGCTAAGTCGGAAGCCATGGTGGGCGGAGGTGTTTCCGGCAAGAAACACTTAACGGTTACCACAAGCGTCACGTCTCGTCTCCCCACTCTGCCCTTCGAAGTAATTCTTGCTTCTTGAGAATACATGTTGTACTCTACGGTGTACTCATAGTCTCCCAGAGGAGAAGGTGAAGGGAAAGAAGCAGAGGTCGTTGGGATGTCCCTGCACTCAGATGCGAGTTTTTTCAGGGCCTCTTCCACCCCAGCTTCGGCGAGATAATGCGCCTGGTTCCTTTGGGCTATCAGTGTGGTTCTCTTATACCCACCGACCATAAGATTTGTGCCGAAACCGATAAGGAGTACAAACACCGTGGCTATGATGAGGAAAGTCAGTAATACCGAACCCTCTTCACGCTTTCTCCACATGGGAGCTATCCCTCCTTGTGGTAATGGAAGACAAAAGACAAATTAGTCTGACACACGGCGATGGACGATAATGAACGAGAATTCTCGTTCTTCGAGATCATTCTTCCCTCTCCCGGTTTGAGAAAGGTACTGCACTGGTAATTTCACGAAAACGTAATCGGGATTAGTTGCCCCGGTTGGGGAGAAGAACCCCCCACCTCCTTTTTTAACGCCCTGAAGCAGTTTTTTCGCGCTATTCCCCTGGCTCCTTACAATCGCCCCGGCTCCGTTCTCTTCTTGAAATCTGTAGTAGATCCAGTCTTCACTTGAGGGAAGAATTTTTAGTTCCGTTCCTGTCGAATTAATCTCTATCAAAGCTGCGCTCCGAACATCTCGTGAGAGCCACACTACGAGTATGTTGACCTGGTCGATAACTTGCTGTTGTGTTAAGATGCTCCCCCCTTGGGGGATATTCCTTCCCCCGACGGTGATACTCAGCAGGAATCCCCCAACGGCCATAACAAGGAGAGCAAGGATAGCCACCGTTACGACAACCTCAAGAAGCGTTATTCCTCGAGATTCCATCTTTGTTTTATTCCATAACTTTCTCATGTTCCACCCTTGCGAAGTGTTTGAATCCCTTTTTCATACACACGGGTAACCACTCTGTACGTGCGTTCCCGCATTTCCCGGGAGATTCTGAGGAGTTCTTGCCATTTAATCTCGATTTCCACAACAAGCGTGTCACCATTCGGGTTACCATCCTCCCACTGTATTACGACGCGAGACATTTCCTCTGCCTCTGGTGGAAGCGTTGAGGGAAAGGGATCATTCCCATAGAGAAATTCCCTGAAATTGTGGTCGTTTAGTTTCCATCCATCAACTTTCACTTTGTCCTTGAGTTCCTCAAAACTCTTCCCCCGGATCCGTTCCATGATGTCTTGGGCAAGTACCGTTGCTTGGAGCGTATAATCCACGCTTGTCCGAACCTGGAGGAAGCGGGAGAACAGCGGAGCCGCTGCTATAACGAAGAAGCCGACGGCCACAAAAAGAACAGCAACCTCAATGAGGCTCATTCCTGCTTCGGAGTAAGCCCTTGGCGATCTTCCTCTCTTTTTACTCCAGAACCACAGCAATCCTCTCCCCACCTCTGCACCTCATCCTTTCCCTCGCATTCCCCTGGTTCACCGCAATCTCAAGAAATCCAGAGCTATCGGTGTGGATGAGGAGTTCTCCTTCGGCAACATCCCCGTAGGTGCGGCAATAGGTGGCAACGAATTCCCCTCCGCTTTTCTTTATCGTCACCGTACTGAAAAACTTTAGGTCCTTGAGGAGTATTCCCGGAATATTGGTCTCCACATTCCCGAAGCGGTCGAAGAACGCAACCTCTCCGATAATTTCTCCGTTCTCCTTCCGGGCTTTTTCGTAAGGAAGAAGGACCAGGCCCTCAAGCCGCCTTCCGAAGACGCTCAGGTCCACACCTTTTGCGAGATGCGCACTCACCGGGGCGAAGATGTCTCTTCCGTGGAACGAGAAAGAAGGAGTGGGTTTGTAGAAATACTCAGGATTTTCGAGTTCCACAATGCGGAGGATTTTGTCTTCCTCCGCCACCAGGGTAAAAAGCCCGTTGTCTGGCCCCACGAAAAAGTACCCACTTTCCGTCTCAAAGGCGATGGCCTTTCTTTCAGTTCCCACCCCGTAGTCCACAACGGCCATGAAAACCGTCCCCCGGGGGAAATCCCGGTAGGCCCGGACAAGCACGTGCATGGCTTCCCGGACGTTGAAGGGCTCCACCTCATGGGTGAGGTCGACGACCTCTACCTCGGGAGCAACCTTTTTGATAACCCCCTTCACCACACCCTGGTAGTAGCTTTTCGTCCCCCAGTCGGTGAGAAGGACCACGAGCTTCATTGTGCTCACCTCAGCGCAAGGGCAAGAAGGAGTGCGGCAAGAAGGCTCATGCTTCCACCAAAGAGAAAGGGCGCCTGGGGCCCGAGGGCGCTCCACAGCGTCCCGGCAACAAAAGAGGCGGGGAAGAGCCCGATACCAAGGAGTGTGGCGTGGAGCCCAAGAACAGTTGCTCGGGTGTCTTCCGGGGCAAGGTCGGCAACGAGGGCTTTCGCCACACCCTCGGTCATACCGCTATAGCACCCGTAAGGGAGCATGGCCCAGACGATGGTGTGGGGGAGAAACCCAATGAGGTAGTAGGAGAGGGCGTACAGGAAGAACCCTCCCGCAAGCACCCACTTTCTCCCCAGGCGGTCTGAGAGTACCCCTGCAGGGTACGAGGTGAGGGTGTAGACGATGTTGTAGAGGAGGTAGAGGAGAGTCACGGAAGTAGGGGAAAAGCCAATGTCTTTTTCCGCAGCCCGGAGGAGAATGAACTGATTTGAGGAGTTTCCCAGGGTGAAGATAAGAGTGGCCAGAAGGAAAATCTTCAACCGTAGGTCCAGGTCTCTCCAGAGGGCAAAACGCAGCGGGTGAGAAGACCGGATTCCCTTCCCCGTTTCTGTGCTCAGGAAGAGCACAAGGACCCCGAGAACAGCCGGAATAAGGCTTATGAGGATGATGAAGCGGAAGGTGGGAATGTACCGGGAGAGGTCCGGAGCTGGAGTTCCCCTCTGGAATCGGGAAAGCAGAAGATAGGTGAAGATGATGCCCAGTGTGGCTCCCAGGGTGTCAAGAGTCCGGTGGAGACCAAAGGACTTCCCCTGGGTATCCTGGGTTGCGGATTCTGCAATCATGGCATCCCGTGGGGCGGTACGGATGCCCTTACCGAAGCGGTCCACAACGCGCCCGGCAAAAATCATCGGCCACCCCGAGGCGAGGAAGAAGAGGGCCTTCCCGAAGGTTGAGAGGGCATAGCCAAATATTGCCAGGGGTTTTCTCCTCCCCGCCCGGTCGGCCAAAGCCCCCGAGAAAACTCGGAGGAGAGAGGCCAGCGACTCGGCCACTCCCTCAATGGCGCCGAGGGCAAACACTCCTCCCCCCAGGGCCCGAAGGTACAGGGCGATGACGGGATAGACCATTTCGCTGCTCACATCGGTGAAGAGTGAGGCTAGTCCCGTGATGAGGATGTTGCGGTGGAGTTTCCCGGCCATGTTGCCTTCCTCCTCTTTGGAAAAGAGTCTCTGCAGGAAGTGTACCACAAAATTTCCTCCCTCCCCCTTGCAAAAGAACAGGAAACCGAGTAAAATACCACTTGCCCTGTTGGGCAAGCACCTTGACAAGTGAATACTGTCTGGGGAAAGCATCCTGCCAGAGTGCAAGGTTTGCGGTCAAGT